>PR_CR_10_Liq_2_inCRDRAFT_1000297_pt1 | contig 14047 bp, 8 predicted proteins | sample PRCRCaboRojoPR_FD_10245 | JGI IMG/M metagenome (IMG submission 10245) | reverse complement strand
GCGGATGACGAGATTATCATTTTGGGCGATCAGGTTGGCGAGTTCTGCTACGAGTTCGGCGCGTCCAACGCCTGCGGGATGACATCCGCGCAAGTGATTGTATACGTGGTGCCGGAGCAGACGGTCGATGCCCAGCCCGACCTGGACATCGAGCTATGCGCGCCAGTTACGGCCGACACCTGCCTGACGGCAACGGTAACGGGCCTTCCCGGCGATTGCATAGAATGGACGGACGCTGGCGGCAACGTTTTGGGCACGGGCAACGAGCTTTGCGTAACGCCGCCCGAAGGCACAAGCTACTACATCGCGGGCGTTCCCGGGCTGGACTGCATCACGTCCGATACGGTAACGGTTGTGGTGGAGACGCTTCCGCCGCCCCCACCGGTTGCTCTTCCAGACACGCTGAAGCTGTGCGTTGGGGACGAAGCGGTGATCGACCTGAGCGGCTACGGCTTCCCGTACACATGGTCAGAATGCGAGGGTGCGGAAATCCCGGTAGATAATGACGAGATTGTAATTCCGGCAGACGATTCAGGGCAATACTGTTATACTTTCACCGCTACAAATGGATGCGGTACAGTTGAAGCAGAGGTGATTGTTTATGTGGTGCCAGATCAGCAAGTGGAAGCTCAGCCGGACGTGGATGTCTTGCTGTGTGCCCCGGTTGAGGTGGATACCTGCCTGACCGCTACGGTTACCGGTTTGCCAAATGAATGCATAGAGTGGACCGACCTTGAAGGTACGCTGTTGGGTACGGGCGGTGAGCTTTGTGTGACCCCACCTGTAGGTATCAGCCAATACATAGCAAGTGTTCCCGGTCTGGACTGCATTATTTCAGATACCGTAACTGTAATGGTGGATACGATTCCACCAGTACTGCCACCGAATCTGCCTGATACGGTACTCTTGTGCCTGAATGACACGCTTAGTGTAACCGTAGGCGACTACGATTATCCCTTCGTTTGGCAGGATGAAAATGGAGATACGGTAGCTCTTAACGAAAGCCTGGTACTCGTTGGGGCAGAGACAGGCACTGCATCATTCATTTTCGAGGCGACCAACGGGTGTGGCGTTGTAGCCGACACACTGGTTCAGGTGACGATTGATAGTGCTGCTATTGAAATCATTCCTTCCGTAGACACCCTGGTAGTCTGCGATTCCTTTGCCATTCAGCTGGATGCCCTCGCACCGCTTGGGCAAGCTGTGGTGTGGACCGATGAAGCGGGGAATGTAATTGATACCGCCAGCTCTATAGAAATTATGCCTCAGCCCGGCTCCAGCATTTACATCGCCAACCCGGTTGAATTGGGGTGTGTAACCAGCGATACGATTGTCGTAGAATATGTACCTGAAGATTTGATGTTGGAAATCAATACACCTTCACCATTGATTTGTCTGGGGGATGAAGCCGGCCTCGAAGCGGCCCTTGACCCTGAGGATGTGGCTGCTACCATTTCCTGGTATGACGAAAACTTTGGATTTATCGGAGAAGGAGAGACGATTGCGGTAACACCGACCCGTGGAGGGCTGGTATCTTATTTTGCTATAGCGGAAAATGCCTGTGCGATGGATACGGCCAGTGTAGAAATTGAAGTGGAAGCCCTCGACCTCGCGATTGTTGGTGGCGATACCTCAATTTGTACCGGGGGCTTTGCCACGCTGGAGGTCGTCGGTTGTGACTACTGTACTTACGAATGGACACCGGAAGACCGGTTGACTAATCCTGATGCGGCAATAACCGATGCAGAACCACTGCGCCCATCGACTTTTCAGGTGATTGTGACAGGCGAAGTCTGCCGGGATACCCTAACGACCACAGTGGACGTAGGGACCTGTGAGCGCTGTGAAGTGGATAAGGTCTTTGTCGCAGATGCCTTCACACCGAACGGGGATCAGAACAATGATCAGGTATGCGTACAAAGCGAAGTGATGTATCAGTTCTCTGAAATAGAGTTCATGATTTACAACCGCTGGGGGCAAGAGGTGTTCCGCAGCAATGACATGCAGAACTTGTGCTGGGATGGTTCCTTTGACGGAGAAGACCTGCCACCTGATGTTTACGGGTATTACATGAGAATTGTTTGCCCGGGAGAAGAAGGTGAGCCGGACCAGGTTTTCAACCGTCAGGGCAACATTACCCTGCTCCGGTAATTCCAGTCTTTAAAAGCCAGTAATTTGAGGTCAGAGCCCCGGTAGCCATTTGGTGCCGGGGCTCTGCACTTTTGCAGGTCGCTAATTTTTTAGCCTCGCGGCTATTTTGACGGGGTCGTGTAGCGTACGGTGAACGGGGCATTTTTTAGCAATTTCAAGCATCCGGGCTCTTTGGTCTACAGAAAGCGGGCCGTTGAGTTCCAGGGTGAGCTCAAAATGATCGATCTTGCTGTCCGGCTGGTCAGGGTTCTGGCAGTCTTCGGCATGATCCTTACTATGCTCCAAGTGGACAATCACCTCTTCCAGCGGCCATTTTTTTCGCTTGGCATACATGCGAAGCGTCATCGCCGTACAGGCACCCAAACCAGCCGACAAAAGCTCGTATGGTGAGGGGCCAAAATCATTTCCCCCAACCTCAGGGGGCTCATCTGCGGTCAGTCCGTGCTTGCGTACGGTAATTTCTGTAGTAAATGCATCCGCCTGCCCCAACCGGGCTGCAACATCTTTGTCTGAACGGAGTGCGCGGCGTTCTTCAAAGTCCAGGTAGCGTTCTGCCCAGGAGGCGATGACATTTCCAACATACCGGCTGTCCTTTTTCTCCGTGAGCAGATGGTCAGCACCATCCAGAGAAATATAGCTTTTAGGGTGCATAGCCGTCTCGTAGATCTTTTTGGCATTTTCGATGCCCACGATCGTATCCTGAGGAGAATGGAATATTAGCAATGCCCGGTCTAGCCGCTTGATATAGGGCTCAAGGTTGTGCGAACGGATGTCTTCCAAAAATTGTTTTTTTACCGTAAATGGTCGATCTGCGATCTTTACTTCAGCCAGACCCTCAGCTTCTATAGCATCCGCCTGATCACTGAGTAAGTGTTGTACGTGGTCTGGCGCATCCGGGGCACCAATAGTCGCTATAGCTTTTACGGAAGGGATTTCATGAGCTGCACGCAGCACGGCGGCGCCCCCAAGAGAATGCCCGATCAGTAGGGCAGGGGCCTCATACTGATCCGCTAAATAGGCGGCTGCCTGTATTAAATCTTCAATATTTGACGAGAAGTTGGTATCTGCAAAATCCCCTTCACTTTCACCCAGCCCTGTAAAGTCAAAGGAAAGCACCCCAACCCCCTCAAGGGTGAGTGCCCGGGCGATATTGCGTACAGCCGTGAATTGCTTGCTGCAGGTAAAGCAATGGGCAAACAGGGCATAGGTATGTGGATGTTGATGTGCCGGTAACTCCAGCCGTGCCGAAAGAGCAACTCCTTCTGCATTTTTGAATATCAGGTTTTGTGGAGACATGGTGAACTGTTTTTTAGATCGTTGGTCAGTAAGTAGTCCGGGACAGAGAAATCGGTGTATCCCTGTGTTTGCGCCAATGGCGTGTGGCCAATCGGAGCTGACAGCTAAAGGTAAGGGGTTCAGCTTTCGGATAGTGTAGCAGGGACGATATTTTGGGTGTAAACCATTGCATCGGCCGGTAAAATGTTATCATTTCGTTACAGACGAAATACAAGTAAGCCTGCTGACGCTAATATTGATACTTTTATCAGTTTACAGCAACCGAACTATGATCATTGTTCAGCATCGAACGCAATAAAAATGCACGCCTCTAACGGTCGGAAAATAGGATGGGTAAGTGCTGCGGCTATCGTCGTGGCCAATATGATCGGTACTGGGGTGTTCACGAGCCTCGGGCTGCAAATCGAAAAGATCGATAGTGTATGGTCCGTTCTTTTACTGTGGGTAATGGGAGGGCTGATCGCACTGATGGGGGCATTTAGTTATGCGGAATTAGGGACCCGGCTGCCTAAGTCGGGCGGGGAGTATAATTTCCTTTATCATATTTACCACCCGTTTTTAGGCTATCTGGCCGGGTGGGTATCGCTTACGGTAGGCTTTGCCGCTTCGGTTGCCCTGGCAGCTATGGCGATGGGGCAGTACGCTCAGGATTTCCTGCCGGTCCATCCTAAGTTCCTCGCCGTAGGCGTGATTGTGCTGATTTCCCTGGCGCACTCCTTCAGCATCCGGCAGAGCAGTAATTTTCAGAATGGGGCTACGGCAGTAAAATTGCTCCTGATGTTGGGTTTTATAGTGGCTTGTTTTGTGCTGCCCGCGCCGGAAGGTACTGCACTTTCCGAGGCTTCCTTTGAGCTGGAAATTGGTACCTCTGCCTTTATGATCGGGCTGGTTTATGTGACTTATTCTTTCTCTGGCTGGAATGCAGCCGCCTATATCGTAGAAGAAATCCGGTCGCCTGCCGTTAATCTTCCCAAAGCGCTCATCCTTGGAACGCTGGTCGTAAGCCTGCTTTACGTGCTGCTACAGGCGGGGTTCCTGTACCAGGCTTCCCTTCAGCAGCTCGATGGGCAAATTGAGGTGGGGAAAATCGTCGCCCATATTGTTTTTGGCTCAACGGGTGGGCAATTGATGTCATTGTTCATCTCATTATTCCTGGTCTCGAGCATTAGTGCGAATATCTGGGTGGGGCCCAGAGTTGTGCGTGCGATGGCGGATGATTTTTCCATCTGGCATTTTTTCGCAAAGGATAATGTAAGTGGAGTGCCGGTACGGGCGGTTTGGATGCAGGCCGGCATCAGCCTGTTTATGGTACTGACCAGTCCGTTTGACCGGGTTTTTCTGTACAGCGGGTTCGTGCTGCAGCTTTTTACGACCCTGGCAGTAGCCGGATTATTGTGGACACGCTGGCGTGATGGCAGGTCGGCGTACAATAGCCCCGGCTACCCCTGGGTGCAGATTATCTTTTTAGCCATTAGTATTTGGGTGATTGCCGTTTTGATTTACGACAAACCCCAGGAAAGCCTGATGGGCGCTGCCAACCTTTTGGTTGGGGCGGTTTCTTATTGGTGGAGCCGGCGCTACCGGGCAACCTGATTTTTGGGCTCAGGCGTTACGGCTGCCGGGTTCAGAATTCGGTTTAAGAATTGAATGGTGATAAGATAGGTCGGTTTGACCCCATCCGCACCGAGGCTGCCTGAAGCCAGCGTCTGTCCGGAGATCAGCGGGTTGTCTGAAGCGTAGTAGGCATACCGCAAAGAGACGGCTTCATTGATGCTTTTTCGGATTTTTGAGGCGGCCTGTATCGCTTTCTGGTAATGAGCGCCCTCCATTTCAAGCCCGGCAGCTTTCCAGGAAGACTTTAGAAAGTACCGCAGAATGTCCCGGTTTTGGAGCGATGTACCCATTACCGTGATCATTGGACCGGAGAAGACGCGTAGCCCTTTACCCTGGAAGTCTTCAGGGCGGAGCTCGTTTTCAATGGGGTAGTTGTCGGCCGTCCCTTCAAAAACGTGGGCATCCGGGATCATAATATCTCCCTTGCCGCCTTCCAGAATGCCGGCTTTCCCCATAATGGCAATGGATTGTACATTGAGTGGTATATCCTCTCCATGCTCTTGTTCAAAGGGTTTCAGGAGCTCGTCCATGGTTTCGTAGGCTTGCTCCCCAAACGCATAATCCATCACCAGGATAACCGGCTTCTCGTTGGCGATGTATGATTCGTCTTTTTTTAATTCGGTGGGCAGGCTGGAGAGGTTGAGCTGGGCGGTATCAATAATTTGTACGGATATATTGGTACCGCTGGTGTCATCGATCTGTACCATACCGTTGCGTACAGCATATTTCTGTACACGCTGACGCATTTCTTCATTGGCGGGCTCACTCAGCTCCCGGGCCAGGTCTTCAATCTCGTTCTTTGTGCGCAGTGCTGCCTTGGCATAGAGGGTGTTCATTACGCTATGCAGGTTGGCGCTAATGATGTGGAGCGGGCGGTTCAGAAGGTTGCGCTCCAGCAAGGCTGACTTGATATTGCGAGCCCAAAGGTCTCCATAGTAATGGTGGCCGATTTTTTCGCGAAGCGCAGAGGAGAAGCTGATTTCCCGGTCGCCTTCATCCATAGCTTCTTCGGTGGCGAGCTTGCCCAGCCAGTAAGTGATGTGGAAAACGCTATTGACATCTGACGCGCTCGAGAATCGCTGGCAGGCATCCACGGTCTCTTCGTAGGTGCGGCCCAGCAGGGTGCTGAGGTAGGTGTAAGCAATTTCCTTGTTGTACTCTTCTCCTTTTTCTTCCCTGACTACAATTTTCTCCAGCATCTCCCATTCGCGCCGTTTGCGCTGCTTATGGTCTTCACTGTTACGCCTGATTTTTTCAGCTTCGATATACATGAAGGTCAGATGCGTGAGGATGTCATAGATATCGCTCCGTCCTCTGGTCATCTCAATGTACATCTGTGATTCGTCAATCCGGTAGCTGTTGCGGCGGCGCTTGCTGGGGACAATGGGCTCGAAGTTGCTGTCCTCAAAGCCCTCGCGGGAAATGAGTTTGATGTACCGGCATTCCTCAATGCCTTTGGGCAGTCGTTGAAAGACATACAGCAGCCCGTCGAGTTCCACCCGCTCAGGGTCATTGATCGAGCCGTAAATCTCCGGGCGCAACTGGGTGAGGGCTTCAATGATGGCTTCGCCGGAAACACCCAGAGGTTTATAATTTCCCCGGATAAAGAGATGGCGCATGGCAATATAGAGCCGTTGAATAGCGGCCCGTGATTCCTGGGCTCTGGAACGCTGATTAGGTTTTAGTGGCATATACGCTGTTTTGATGGAAAGAAACAGTATGAGTTTTTGATTGGTTCAGTGCTCTTTATTCTTTGATGAATTGCAGGCTTACCCTTCGGGCTGCTGTTTCGTTTCCGGGTTGGGGCGTAATTAAGTAAACGCCGTAGTTGATCCGGCTTTTGCTTACCCCCCAGGATAAGAGGTAGTTGTAGGTTTGCTCTGTGCGGTTTCGGGCAACTTCCAAACCTTCCGCCCCTGTTGCTACCCCCTGCAATAGCAGCAATTGCCCGGGTTGGGCCATTAGCTGGCTGGCTATTTCTCGCAGGTATTGCTGCTGAGTCGGGTTGAGCTGGATTATGCCTTCAGAAAAATAAAGACTCTCAAGGTCATAAAACGCAGGAGGGGAGAGCGGAGGGCATCCAAAATGGACTCGTGTACCCGCAATTTTGGGGCATTGGTCGTGCTCATCAGTGATACCATCGTGGTCAATATCTTCCGGAGGGCATCCTGCTCTTGAAGCAGGCCCGGGGCGTTCAGGGCATTTGTCTTCTTCGTCCGGTACCCCATCGGCATCCGTATCGGTATTCGGGCATCCGGCTTGCTGCGGCGGCCCGGGGCGGTAGGGGCACTGATCAATGAAATCCGGCACCCCATCTGTATCGCTATCGGGGCACCCGTCGAGATAACCGGATTGATTGGGGCAGGCATCATCAGGGTCCGGTATGCCGTCATTATCGGAGTCGGGGCATCCCTGGAACTTGGCACTTCCAAATTGATCCGGGCAGCGGTCCGATTTGTCGGGTACCCTATCCCCGTCGCTGTCCGTTTCGCCCCAGGTGTAGGTCAGTGACAGGGAAGTGGTTAAGTACCAGTCGTTGAATTCCGGATTGGCAGCTTGGCTGACCCCATCCAGGTAGTCAGAAAAGCTGGCGCGCAGGTTTGCTTCAGCGCCTAGTTGCCAATGATCATTCATGGCATAAGCAAACCCCAGGCAACCAGGGATAACCCACTGCGGGCTCCCTTTATCGGCTCTTATGTCTGCCTCTGCACCGGGAGGAAGGCCACCTTCAGGCCGGTTTTTAAGGAAGTCCACTCTGGGTTCAAAAAAGGTTAGCCCCACGCCCAGCCCAAGATAGGGAGACCACCTTGAAGTATGGTATTCGTGCTGAAGGAAGTGCCACTCCAGTAAGGCGCTGCCCTCTGTAAACAGCGTGCGGAATGCGATACCTCTGTTACTCCTGTCGTCACCAACCAAGTCGCCTGAGATACCCTGAAGCCTGAGGGCGAAGTGAGGCTGGAACTGGTAACGCAACTGCCCCCCGGCAACCACCCCCATTTTGTCAAAGTCGCCAAACCTTGAGCTGGACAAATCTCCCTGAAGGACCGTTGTCCCCGCGATACCCCCTATAGCCCAGCGTTGTTGTCCCAATGCAAAATGAGCCAGCAGTAGGAGTGCTCCAAGAAAAAAAGGGTACTTCATGCTTAGTGGTAGTTTGGGTATTGGGACAGAAGGGAAGATAAGGGTATTATCAGTAAGGGTAAAGTCGGGGCAAAAAAAAAGCTGACCCTCTTGGGGCCAGCTAATCAAATGTCTAAGTTTCCAGGTTTAAACAGTCTATTCTTAGGTGTTTTGGAACCGAAAAGGGAAAAAACAGTGGGGTAGGTTCCAAAAAAGGTATCAGATTTCCTAAAAAGTACTCTCCGGATTGTGCCGGAGAGTATTTTAAACAAGAAGCGTGTAAAACTAAGTTAGTTCGGGTCCGACTCAAAAAAAGGAGCTGGCTTCCCAGCCCCCCTTATTATGAGAATCGGATAGTCTCTCAAAGCTCTCTTTTGTGTATCAATCATCAGGTACTCGTTTGCACCTGTAGTATTTCATCGTGTTGCTTGTATCTTCATCACTTGTGTGCCCTTGTCTGTTTTTACCTTCAGCAGGTAAAGCCCTGTAGGGAGTGTGTTGATGTTAAGCTGTCCGTTGCGTTCATTGGGCGCACAGCTGCCAATGAGCCGCCCGGTTTGATCGAATAATTCCATTTGCTTGATCATTCCCGGCTGATCACTGCGGAGCTGTGCGTGCAGCACACCGGTGTTGACCGGGTTCGGGAAAACCATAACAGCACCCGAAGGAAGCATTTGCTCATCTGTACTCACAGGCTTGCCGACCAGATTAATCGTGATGCCCTGGCTGGAAACGTATCCCGGAAGCTTAAATTTGCTATTTAGAATCAGCGGATTTGTAATGTTGATGTCCTGCAATCCGAAGACCACCTCTTCAACAACAATAGTGAATTCCGCCATCGCTCCGGTACCAGTCACAAAATCATCAGGGGAGCTCATGTATAATGCAATATCCGAAAAGCCCAAATTTTCATGATGATGAACGAAAACCTTTACATTTTCTCCGGTTTCTGTTAGCCACTCGTTTTCATCTACATCAAAACTCATGGTCAATAGTAAATTACCCTCAGGCGTTTCTGCAATAAGCTCTGTGCCGTAATTAAGTTGAAAGCTCAGGTAACTTAGCTCTATTGGCTGAGTGTTTTGTGTCGCCAGGTTTAGAGGAATTGAAGTCGGCTGACCAGCAGTAATATCTATAGTTGCATCATCCCCCAAAACAAGTTGGCTGCCAATAGGGCTATCATCGAGTGCAAATTGATCAGAGGTCGTTTCACCACCAACGGCTAAAAAATAGTTTTGATTGATGGTTAGTAGATCGAGGTCATTCACAATTCCATTTCCGTCGCAATCAGCAAATGCAAGGCTACGATCCGTATTTGGAAATGTTCCAGACCATGAAGCTAAACTGTCTGCCGGAATATCCTGACCTACAAATGCGGTACTAGCGTTGGGACGCATTGCACCAGTTCTATTCCTGGCGTATGCCCAGAAAAGCACATCCTGATGATCCACAATACCGTTACCGGAAACATCCCCAGGCCAAACTTGCTGACCGATCAGCGGGCTACTGATGCCTAAAAATAAGCACAGTAATGCCCCGATGACTGTCTTGATATGTGCTTTTGGAAACTTCACGGGATGTTGTTTTTTCTTTACGCATACAAATATAGAGGAGGAAAAATCGGTTGGCAAGTACATTTTTTGCTATTTTTCAGCCTGGTTTCAGCCCTTTTTGATTGATTATATCGTGTTTTTATTTATAAGAGGCTGATTTTAAACTGTTTGTTTAAATTAAATTATGTTTTATATTAATTTGATCAAATCGGTTTTTTAAAGAATTTCGAAAGTAGGGGGCGAAAACAAAAATAAAAAAAGTTTACCGTAGTGCGAACGAGTAAGTTAGGTCAATTGCTTTTAACATTCAATCCTTCAGATTGGAAAAGATTTGTCGAGTTCATTGATTCGCCATATTTCAATAAAAATGATGAAGTGGCCGCATTGGGGCATTTTCTCAATGAAAACCCAGATATGGAGCTTAGCAAAGAGGAGGTTTTTGCGCAGTGCTATCCGGGGGTGCCATTTGATGGGCAGCGAATGGGATATTTGATGAACTACCTACTCAAACTTGCTGAGCAGTTCCTGGCTGTTGAACGATTTGGAAAGGACGAGTTTCAAAATTCCCGCTTTACACTTCTTGAGCTCTCAGAAAAGAAACTGCAAAAGCACTATGAATTTATAAAGCGTAAAGTGGACAAGTCACTCGACACAAATCTTTATTCTTCCAAGTTGGCGATGCAGCGCTATCAGTTTGCTGAAATAGAGATGATTCATTTTTCCAATCAGAAAGTTCGGCGCTTTGACCCTAGCATGCAAAATGTGTATGACCAACTCAATAATTATTATTATCTCCAAATTTTAAAATATGCCTGTGCTTTATTAAGCTGGGGATTGGTGGTCAAGGGGAATTTTCAAGTATCTACTATTACAGATCGCTTAGTTAATGCTTTGATCGAAGACCCGCCGGCCTCGCCGATCATCCGGATATTTCTAAGTATTTATAAGACGATTAGGACCCAAGGTGCTGATGGAGAGAATTATTTTGATGACCTTCTGAAGTTCATCGATCGTTATGAGGCCGAAATACATAAAGATGAAATGGATGAGATCTTTACCTATGCGATCAATTTTGGGGTAAGAAAAATCAGGAGCGGCAAAGATGAATACACCTCCAAAGTGTTGGATTTATATCGAAGAGCTATTGATAAGCAATACCTTTTCAACGGAGGTTATTTGTCGCACTGGACCTATACTAATGTGGTAAAGCTAGCCCTACTGCAAAATCGGTATGAATGGACGGAAGCGTTTATCCATGACTATAAAAAATACCTCGCTCCTAAATTTTATGAGGATGCTTTTCATTTCAACCTGGCAGATCTTTACTTCTCCAGAATGCGCTACAATGAAGTATTAGATCATCTCCAGCACCTGGCTTTTTCTGACCCATACTACAACCTGGGCTCCCGAATGATCCTGATCAAGACATTTTATGAACTCGACCAAATGGAGTCCGTACTTTCTTACCTGGCCTCCTTTACAAAGTTTTTGCAACGAAATAAAGGGCTTTCCAGCACCTACCAGCAAACCTGCCTTAACTTCTGCAAACTCCTTCACCAAATCCTAAAGGTTAATTCCGACCAGAAAAAGGAGAAGCTTATCCGGGAGATAGAGCAAACCAAACCACTGGCAGAGCGCAACTGGTTGTTAACGACCCTGAGGGCGCAAAAAATCAACCCCGTGTCTAGATATTAGTGTAAGCGTACTGGATTTTTTCCAGGCGCAGTTTCAGTTGCTCCAGGGCTTCACGCACCTCCTCCAGGTTGCGGGTCACCACCTCGCTGTGGTCTTTGTGCACGAAGAGGTTATTCTCCAGATGGTTGAGCTCATCAGGCGCATGAGATCTTATTTTCTCTTCCTGTTGGGTGATGTAGGCCATTAGCCGCTGATGGCGCTCGTCCCAGTGCTGTTGCACAATGGGATGCGGCTTTTTGGTGATCATCTCGGTCCGCTCAGCTTTGCGCGTACGCAAAGTATAAGCATAGCGCTCGGAGTTGTAGAATACTTCAACCGTGAATTGCTGGCTGCTTTTCTGGGCTTTCAGCCGGTTGACGAGGTTGAATTCGCGGTCATAAAAGTTGGTCACTTGCGGATTGTCGAGCTGCAGTTGGTTGAACTGCTTTACGCTGAGGAGTACGCCATCGAATTTGTCGTCTTCCTTAACGAGCTCGTAGTACTCATCTTTGATTGGCTGTAGTTGTGCTTCGGTAACGGTGTGGCGCACCCGGATTTCCCGGTCGACATCTTCCTCAAAATCCTGGGTTTCCCGTTTAATCATTTGCAGGTTGACCGCCATCGTGTAGCCATGACGGCGGATGGACTCTGTTACGATTTCCCGGATTTTGTCAATTTGCCCGGGCTGGCTCCAAAGGCAATGCACCATCAGGAAGCAATCCATAAGGTCGACCTTGCTGCGGCCATTTAGAAAGGCGGACGTACGCAGGAGGCGAACAATCTTCTTCCAGCGCCGGTCGTGCACATCGATCAGGCGGTCAGCGCCGGCAGACCGGGCGTTGTGCTCTTCAATTTTGATTTTTACGACCTGTATGGTATTTAGAACCTCCGCGGGGACTTCTATGGCATCAATTTCCTTGCTCCATGCCTCTAATTCTGCCACCGTAAGTTTTACATCTTCCGGCACATCATCCTCGTACACGTCTTTAGTGTCCGTGATCATGTTCAGGAAGTTCTTAAACTGCCGAATGTTGCCCATCTCCAGCCTGATGAGGAAGCGGTCCCAGATCGGGTCAAGGCTGCTGTTGCCCGGAGGCAGTTCATTGGAAGCGGTGATGATACCGCGGATGTCTACTTTGTAGTCTTCGCCCCCGTTGCGGTAGATTTTCTCATTGAGAATCGTGAGCAGGGCGTTCTGAATGGCCGGCCCGGCTTTCCAGATCTCATCCAGAAAGACAATATTGGCACTGGGCAGGTAATTTTTGGTTTGGCGCTCATACCGGTCCTCCTCCTTCAGTTTTTTTATAGACACCGGTCCAAAAATCTCATCGGGCGTACTGAACTTGCTCATCAGGTATTCAAAGCTCGTGCCATCACGGAAGGCGTACTTGAGCCGGCGGGCAATTAGGCTCTTACCAACTCCCGGAGGGCCGAGCAAAAAGATACTCTCCCCTGCCACCGCGCTTAGCAAAGCAAGTTTAATGGACTGCTCACGTTCGTACAGGCCATTGCATAAGCCCTTGAGCAATTGCGCTGTTTTCTGTCGCACAGATGTATTGGTAAGCGTAGTTGGCATGCGCTGCGTTCGTGTTTTTTGAATTTAGTTTCTGACCCCGTCTTCCTCGATGTAGTTCTTGCGGATGTGCTCATCAAGGGTGGCCTCCCGGACGTGAAGTACCACGCCGGAGAAGTGAAGCGTGCGGCCCGCCATCTCATGATTGAAATCTACCTTCACTTTCTCCTCTGTCCAGGACAGGATTTTCCCATTGTGGGCATCGCCAAGATCGTCCGTCAGCGTAACGTAGTTGCCGGCAATAAGGACGTTATCGCCCAGCCCCTGAAATGCAGACCGCGGCACCTCAATGATATTGCCTTCTTCCACCGGGCCGTAGGCTTCTTCCGGCGTGAGCGTGAATTCGAAGCTTTCGCCTTCTTCAAGCCCTCTGAGTTGCTCCTCAAAGGCAGGAAGCAGTTTCCCGCTCCCGAAGTAAAACTTGAATGGCCAGTTGGGGTCCATGCGCTCCAGCAAAGGGCCTTTGGCATGCCCTTCCCGCAAATCGTAGGCGATAGTGATGATGTTCTGATCTTCTACAAGCATAAGGTAGCGTTTGCAAATTGTACCTTTTAAACTGGAAAGTGGCGGAATTGTTTTTAAGCCCGCTCGCTTGCTCCAGGCCTTAAACTTCCGGCGGAGGAGCAGACGTCCGTATGACTTAATTCATAGAATAATGCCGGAGGAATGCAGCCAGCCTTTCAAATTTGGCAAGGGTGGGAGCGGGTGCGAAAAAGCGGCCTTCCAACGCTGCAGTATAATTTTGTACGATATCTTCAAAGTCCGGCCGTTGCGTTAACCTTGCCAGCACTATACCACGAAAACAGCGGTTGATTTGATTGTGGACCAGAGGCAACGTTTCCGATGGGGCCTCGTTGAAGAGTTGGTCAAGGGCTGAGGGCGTACTGTAGGCTTCAAAAAATGGCAGACCTGCTTCTTCCAGCTGCGTACCGAACAACAGTGCAGCTGCTTCCTGGTCTTTCTCATCTTTGACGTTGAGCCGCTGGAAGCGCTGATCATAGAGCCGTGCCATCGGAGTGACCAGCGTCATGCTATCCGGCTGAAACCCAGGCAGCCCATTGGTGAA
>PR_CR_10_Liq_2_inCRDRAFT_1000295_pt1 | contig 14085 bp, 6 predicted proteins | sample PRCRCaboRojoPR_FD_10245 | JGI IMG/M metagenome (IMG submission 10245) | reverse complement strand
CAAGCCGATTCCGGGGCACAGTATGCCTTTGGCGGCAATCGGCGTTTTCCTCCTGTGGTTCGGCTGGTTCGGCTTCAACGGTGGCTCGGTCCTGTCGGCAGACCCGGTAGCGGTATCTCTGGTCTTTGTGACCACTTCACTGGCGGCTTCAGCCGGGGCGGTAGGCGCTTTTTTCCTATCCTACTTCCTCTTCAAATCACACGACCTTTCCATGGTGCTTAATGGTATCCTGGGCGGCCTGGTGGGCATTACAGCCGGCGCTGACCTGATGAGCCCGATGGAGGCTATCATGATTGGCGGTATTGCCGGACTAATCATACCGGTATCTGTTGTCTTTTTCGACCGTATTAAGATTGATGACCCAGTGGGTGCTACATCGGTCCACCTGATGTGCGGGCTCTGGGGCACGCTGGCAGTCGGCATTTTCGGTGCCAAAGCCGGGCTGGGGCAGCTGTGGATTCAGCTGTACGGTACCCTGGCGGTGGGCGCCTTTACCTTCGCCTTCGCCTTTGGGCTGATGTTTTTGCTGAAAAAGACCATCGGCATCCGCGTGAGCGAAGAGGAAGAAGAGCGCGGGCTGGATGTGGCCGAGCACGATATGGAAGCTTATGAGGCGGGTACGGTGACGGAGCCGGCTTATCAGCTCATGGATTAAGCTCTAAGGAAAACGGGTGTTTGGATTAGTATGAAAAAACGATAAGGGCCCGGGGATGCCCCGGGGAGCCTGAGAGGGTTGTCCCGGGATGGTCTTGGGAAAGGTTAAGGTTGAGGGGCTTGGCGAGGTCTTCCTGGAGGCGACCGCAAAACCTGCGGAGGCCCCCGGCTAACCTCAACCTCAAACTCAACCTCAAACCCCCTCCGGAACGATCAAAAATTGACCACAAAACTCAAATAAATCATGGCGAAATCAAAACTGGAATACATTTGGCTGGACGGATCAGAGCCCACGCAGGGCATGCGCTCCAAAACCAAGATTGTAAAAGACTTTAGTGGTGCCCTGGAGGACTGCCCGATGTGGTCCTTCGATGGCAGTTCCACCAATCAGGCAGAAGGTGGTGCTTCGGATTGTCTGCTCAAGCCGGTGGCGATTTATCCGGACCCCGACCGCCGGTCGGGCTTCCTGGTGATGTGCGAGGTGCTGAATGCCGATGGCACGCCTCATCCCACCAATGGCCGGGCAACGATTGATGATGATGATGCCGACTTCTGGTTTGGCTTCGAACAGGAATACTTCCTTTGGGACCTGGAGACCAACAAACCGCTGGGCTTCCCGGCTAATGGTTATCCGCGGCCACAGGGGCCTTACTACTGTTCTGTGGGCGGTGGCAACGCTTACGGGCGTGAGGTGATCGAGGAGCACCTGGACCTTTGCATTGACGCGGGTCTCAATATTGAGGGTATTAATGCCGAGGTCGCTGCCGGGCAGTGGGAGTTCCAAATCTTTGCGAAAGGAGCTCATGAAGCTGGTGATCAGGTATGGGTCGCCCGCTACCTCCTGGAGCGTACGGCAGAGAAGTACGGGCTGGGTATCAACTGGCACTGTAAGCCCCTGCAGGGCGACTGGAACGGATCGGGCATGCACGCCAACTTTTCCAACTCCCTGCTGCGGGAGGCGGGCAGCCGCGATGTCTACGATACGGTTTGTCAGGCCTTCGGTGCTACACCGGATGTGATCAAAGCGCATATCGATGTGTACGGGGAGGACAACCACCTCCGCCTGACAGGGCTGCACGAGACGCAATCGATTAATAAATTCAGCTACGGGATTTCCGACCGGGGCGCGTCTATCCGCATCCCGATTGCTACCGTAGAGAATGGCTGGAAAGGCTGGTTGGAAGACCGCCGCCCCAATTCTGCTGCAGACCCGTACAAGGTGGCGGCACAGATCATCAAAACGGTGCATTCGGCGGATGTGATGCAGCCGGCTTAAACCTGTAAAGGTTATACATTGACCTTATAGTTCCTGCATAGAAGTATGCAATTTTCTGCCTCCGGATTTGTCCGGGGGCAGTCTTGTTGGAGCTGTAGGGCTGACTGGGGCAAGGATGAGGCTGAGACCATCCTGGATCTTAGGCAGGGAGCGACCGTTTGCGGTAGCCGCTTTGGAGGTCTGGCTGGAACCCTCAACCTCAACCTCGATCCGGGTCCAGCCTAAGGTCAATCTCAACCTCACCCCAGGCACTGACTGTCAGGTTTTACCCAAATCCGGCAAAGCAGCGCTACCACAGGACATCAAAGTTTGTTACCTTTAGACGAATTCATAATATTTAGGAACTATAATTTAAAACTAAGCATATTTCTATGAGCCTTTCCAGATTCCAAGCCCTGGATACTATCCTTAATCGCTCCGGGTTTGAGTTGGAGTACGTAGACGTACCCGACCCCAAGATTTCCAACTTCTTTGGCTGTAATGTCTTCAACGACAAAGCCATGAAGGAATACATGACCGAAGAAGCCTTCAGCAACGTGAAGCTGGCGATCGAATCGGGCGCCAAGCTGTCGCGCGAAGATGCCGATATCGTTGCCGATGCGATGAAGCGCTGGGCGATGGACCACGGTGCCACCCACTACACCCACTGGTTTCAGCCGCTGACCGGCCGTACGGCAGAGAAGCACGATTCTTTCTTTACCCTGCGCCCGGACGGTGAAGTGGTGGAAGAATTCACCGGCGATACCCTCGTTCAGCAGGAGCCGGACGGGTCGTCTTTCCCGGGTGGTGGGCTGCGTTCCACCTTTGAAGCCCGCGGCTACACGGCCTGGGACCCTTCTTCACCGGCCTTTATCCTGGAAGTAGGAGAGGGCAAGACCCTTTGTATTCCCACTATCTTTGTTACCTACGGCGGGGACTCTCTCGACTATAAGCTGCCTTTGCTGAAGTCGCAGTCCTACCTGGAGCAGGCAGCCATTCCGGTTTGCCAGTTGTTTGACGAGCAGGTCTCCAAGGTATGGGTCACCCTCGGCTGGGAGCAGGAGTACTTCCTGGTGGACGAGGCTTTGTTCAATGCCCGTCCTGACTTGTTGCTTACAGGGCGCACCCTTCTGGGCAAGCATTCGCCTAAGGGGCAGCAGCTGGATGACCACTACTTTGGTTCGATCCCGGAGCGGGTGTATGCTTACATGCGCGACCTGGAGACGGAGTGCCACAAGTTGGGTATCCCGGTACGTACCCGCCACAATGAGGTAGGCCCCGGGCAGTACGAGCTGGCGCCGATGTTCGAGGAGGTCAACCTGGCCGTTGACCACAATCAGTTGCTGATGGACCTGATGGACCGTGTGGCACGCCGCCACAAGCTGCGGGTGCTGCTACATGAGAAGCCATTTGCGGGTGTGAATGGCTCGGGCAAGCATAACAACTGGTCGATGTCGACGAATACCGGTAGCAACCTGCTGTCGCCGGGTAAGAAGCCGGGCAGCAACCTCCGCTTCCTGACGTTTTTTGTGAATACCATTCAGGCCGTATACAAGCATGCGGATATTCTGCGGGCCAGCGTGGCTTCGGCTTCCAATGACCACCGTCTGGGAGCGAATGAAGCGCCGCCTGCCATCATTTCCGTCTTTATTGGGGAGACCCTCACCAAAGTCCTCGACAGCATTGAGAACGGGGCAACCCTGGATGAGGCCGGTGTGAAGGAGGTGATCGACCTGCTGAATAAAATCCCGAACCTGGAGCTGGACAATACCGACCGTAACCGGACATCTCCGTTTGCCTTCACCGGTAATAAGTTTGAGATCCGCATGGTGGGTTCTACGATGAACTGCGCGGCACCGATGACAGTGATGAACACCATCGTGGGCCGTCAGCTGGAGTTGTTCAACGATGAGCTGAAGGAGCTGATAGACAAGGGTCAGGAACGGGATGCAGCTATTCTGACGATCCTGCGCCGCTACATTAAGGAGTCCAAAGCGGTTCGCTTCGAAGGTGACGGCTACAGCGAAGCCTGGGAGCAGGAAGCTGAAAAGCGTGGCTTGGCGAATACGCCGAATACGCCGGATGCCCTGAATGCGTACATGACGAAGGAGGCGATGGAGCTGTTTACGTCGAGCAAGGTATTCACGGAGAAGGAGCTGCACGCCCACTACGAGGTGATGAATGAGAACTACATCATCAAGTTACAGATCGAGGCCCGCACGATGGGGGAGATGGTGATCAACCACATCCTGCCTGCTGCGATTGCTTATCAGGGGCAGCTGGCCGACGGTGCGATGAAGATGAAAGAGCTGGGGCTGAGCGAAAACGATTACAAAGCACAGTTGGACATCATCAAGCTGATCGCGGAGAACATCAGCCTCATCAAGCAGAAGGTCAGTGAGATGACGAATGCCCGCCGTGATGCCAACGAGCTGGAGGATGCCAATGAGATGGCGAAGGCGTACTGTTACAAGATCAAGCCTTTGATGGAGGAGATCCGCACCTATGCTGACCGCCTGGAGTACCTGGTTGATGACCGGGAGTGGCCGCTGATTAAGTACCGGGAGCTGATGTTTGTCCGGTAAACGATACGTTTTTTGACTGTTGTAAAGGGGTAGCCCGGGCTGCGCGTATGGCGTGGCTTGGGCTGCTTTGGTTTTGGGGGGGGGAGAGAGGTTAAAGTTTAGAGGGGCGAGCGGTGCTGTGGGGCAGTTCTGGGATTTGTGGTTTTTTCCCGCCGTCGCCTGTGGCTTTGGCGGGCGGAGGGTGTTGTGGTTTTGTGGTGTTATGGTTGTCTGGTTTTATGGTGTTACGGTTGTCTGGTTTTGTCCCACCTTCGCCTTGGGGCTTTGGCGGGCGGAGGGTTTTGTGGTGGGGCAGGTTGGATGTAGGCTTGGGCGGTTAGGGTATACTTTAAGCTGAGGCTGCTCCGGGTGGTATGCCCTAACTTGCGGGGGGATGGTGTGCGACGCTCTACGAGGTCGGAAAGCGTGAAGGGGAGTGGGTTGACTAATACTCGACACTCTACGAGGTCGATGGGCTTTGGCGGTTAGGGTATACTTTAAGCTGAGGCTGCTCCGGGTGGTATGCCCTAACTTGCGGGGGGACGGTGTGCGACGCTCTACGAGGTCGGAAAGCGGGAAGGGGAGTGGGTTGACTAATATTCGACGCTCTACGAGGTCGATGGGCTTGGGCGGTTGGGGTATACTTTAAGCTGAGGTTGCTCCGGGTGGTATGCCCTAACTTGCGGGGGGATGGTGTGCGACGCTCTACGAGGTCGGAAATCGTGAAGGGGAGTGGGTTGACTAATATTCGACGCTCTACGAGGTCGATGGGCTTTGGCGGTTAGGGTATACTTTAAGCTGAGGCCGCTCCGGGTGGTATGCCCTAACTTGCAGGGGGATGGTGTGCGACGCTCTACGAGGTCGATGGGCTGCTGGGGGTACACTTTGAGCGTTAGTTGCTTTGGGGAGTGTGCTCCAGCTTGCGGGTGGGGAGAAATGTACCCATACGGGCTTTGCTACGCTTCTAAACAGCAAAATGCTAAATGTAATAACCCCTTGGTTTAACCATAGAAAACGGGCCTTCGGAAATGCTCTGTCCGCTGAAGTAGATACGAAGGAGGGTAAATGGGGAGGGGGTGCTGTGGGGGCGGCTCTGGTTTTGTCCCACCTTCGCCTTGGGGCTTTGGCGGGCGGAGGGTGTTTTGGTAGGGCAAGTCCCATACGGACAGGTATGGGGAGTTGGTCCTTTCGCTGGGCGTGCTTGTTGATAGCTAAATGAGGGTTTTCGGAACGAAGTATAATTAAAAAAGTGTCCCGGTGTACAGGAAGAGCCCAATTGCAAAAGTCCCATCAGTCTCTAGCCTGGTAATTGAGTTTTAGCAGGTGGTTCTTCCTCTTTAGTGATGGGTGAAACAGGGGGGGCTGCTTATTTTTTCATGTATCTTGAATCGTTACGGGATTTTGAAAAATATACAGACGATTAAGTGGATTGCCACAGCAAACCTACTCAATGCTTGCCCGTGTCTCGTCGCCTTTGGGCTTTGACCACCATAAAGGCAGGAGGGGCAACATTTACGCTGAGAAGTGGCTTGCGCCTGCTTTGACAAGCTATGATTCGTCATGGGCCTGCTCTGACAAGCTGTGCTTCGTCATGGACCGATGTCGCAAATCTAAGATTCCAGACGATGAATGTCTGGATCAATGGCCACATATTATGAATGTCTGGGCTGTAAGCCCCAGACGATGAATGTCTGGATCAACGACCCGACATTTATCGTTCCCCGTGCTAGCCATCAGCGCCAGTAAGTGACCACTTCGTATTGCGTATAACTTCCACTGACATGCTCCAACGGAATTAAACTAGTGCAGAAGATATAAGATACCAAAGGAACAGGTGGACAAAGCCTGATGCCCTGCCCACCTGTTCTATTTTACGTGCTTTTTTAGCCTATTGTTTCAACAACTTCAGCGTTTCCTGATACCCGTCACTTGTGGCAGCTTGCAGGAAGTAGAGCCCCGGAGGGAGCCCTGTAAGGTCGCCATCAATTTCCAGGTCGCCTGCATACAGGTCAAATTGCCGAACCCGCTGCCCCAGTTCATTAAGCAAGGTTGCGGTGCCGGCTACATGAAGCGGCTTGCTGAACGAGAGCGTGAACTGCCCGGAGGCAGGGTTAGGGAAAATCGTTGCACTACGCGCAGCAACTGAGGGCACCTCGTTGCCCCAATCCGGGATGGAAAAGTCGCTGCTGACCTGGCTGCGCGTGTTTACATTGCTGAATACGGCACTGGCATCCCCATTGGGATCGGTAGTGAATACGGCCAGCCCCATTTCGACACACTCGTCCATGGGGAGGTATACCTGATGGAATAGTTGCCAGCTGCCAGTGTTTGTGTTGCGGTAAAGGGCGCGGATATAATCGCCATTTCTTCTTAAGCGGAGCCAGGTAGCAAATGGTGCAAAGGAGGTAGTGGAAGTACGAGGCCCATTATCCATGGTGCGCAGCTCCCGCCGGAGAAGGCTGGACAGGTTGGAATATACGGCGATCATTTTAGCGCCCGGTGCGTTACTTTCCCGGATCATCAGGCCGGCATAGCCACCGGAAACGCTTTCAATCCTGGCTTGAATTCCCCCGTTGCCGCAAAGGCTCTGCCAAATCAAACCTACTTCATCAGAAGTATTGGGGATCAGGTTATAGCCAACCGTGGAGATGGCAAACTCGCCCCGCCCGGGGTTGTCCGTAGCACAAGGGTCATAGCCGAAGGTGCTGCTTTCGTCCGGGCTGCCAATGTCGTTGCTGACCCATGGAGTTGGTAAAGCTTCCCCGACCTTCACCGAAACCTGAGCGACACACTGATCGGTGTTTCCGCCTCCATCCTCTACGGTGACCAGCACATCGAATTGCATCTCCGCATCATCGCAGGTGTAAGTATTGCCTTCGAACTCTACGGACTCAATTGAGCCGTTATCGCTGCTCTCAATGGCATCAAAAACGTCGCTTTCCTGTAGCGTGTAGGTGCCGTTGGGCCCTAATTCTACAGTGGATTGGAGGCAGGCCGCAACTGGCGGCACGGCATCTACCAGGACATTATCGGTCGCTCCCACGCCCGATAGAGCCAGGTCTGCATCAGAACCCCAAACGCCTGTCATAGTACCTTCGTTCAGGCCCAGGGTAGGGGTTACGGTGATGCCGTCTGTGTCTTCGTCACCGGATTCGACCATGTAGGTAAAGGTCAGTGCTTTGGTGCCTGTCCCTGAAGCATAAGATGCCTGTACTGTTGAGCCATTCAGGCTCATGGATAGCTGAGGCGTACCCGATACGATGACGACCCTGTTGAAATTCACGATAAACTCCAGAACGGTACCCAAACCGTACGTAGAATCGCTTGGAACGCTTACACTTATCACCTTTGGATTACAGGAGGTGCCCCAGTCTGGCTTATTGGAATCGGTAAGGGCGCTGTTGATGGCAAAGCCGTTAGGTTCGCTATTGAATTGAGTGACGCACCAGTTGGATAAGTCCTGATTGAAGAGGGGGGTATCTCCGAACATCCCGGTCATATCGGTCATACCGGACACATCCCAAAGTCCTAGGTCCTGGTTAAAGGCAGTTGCATCAAAGAACATCCCCGCTGCATTGGCAATGTTTTTAACATCCCAGTCGCCAATGGCCTGGTTGAAAGCCGAAGCCCCCTGGAACATATTATTTGTATTGGTCACGGCAGACACGTCCCAGTTACCGATGGCTCCGTCAAAGGCTATCGCCTCTGCGAACATCCCCGCCATATTGGTGACACCCGACACCTTCCAATCGTTAAGGCTTTGGTTAAAAGAGGAGGCTTCGAAGAACATGCCCGCCATATTCGTAACGTTGGCCACATTCCAATCCCCAATATCCTGATCAAAGTCGGCGGCTCTCCCGAACATCCCATTCATGTCGGTTACGCTTGCTACATTCCAGTCCCCAATATCCTGATTGAATTTGGCGGCATCTCCAAACATGCCCGCCATATTCGTCACGTTTCCTACATTCCAGTTACCTATAGCTCCGTTGAAGGCTGAAGCCTCGAAAAACATACCCGCCATGTTGGTGACATTTGCGACGTTCCAGTCATTAAGGTCTTGATTGAAGGCCGAAGCACCACCAAACATATTGTTCATGTTGGTAACGCTGCCCACATTCCAGCCCCCAATATCCTGATCAAACATAGTCGCCTCACCAAACATACCGAACATGCTGGTAACGTTGCCGACATTCCAGCCCCCAATATCCTGGTTAAAGGCGGAGGCCTGGAAGAACATCCCTTGCATATTGGTCACATTGGCTACGTTCCAGTCCCCGATATCCTGGTCGAAGGCAGAGGCTTGCCCGAACATATTATTCATCAGCGTGACATTGGACACATCCCAGTCCCCGATGTCCTGATCAAAGGCAGAGGCCCCCTGGAACATGCCAAACATATCGGTTACATTCGATACCTCCCAGTTGCCAATAGGTTGATCAAAGGAGGAAGCCCCCAGGAACATGCCTGCCATAGTGGTAACGTTAGATACATCCCAACTACTGATGTCCTGGTCAAAATTGGCCTGATTGATAAACAGCGTCAGCATATTGGTCACCTTGGAGACGCAGACTTTGGTCAGGTCTTCATCGTTGGCAATCATGGTTTCCAGCATAGTGCGGTCTACTACAGTGTAACATTCGCCATCGAGTTCAAATTGGTCGCCCACATTGTAATTATCGCACTCCAGGCAGCCGTTGGCATTAAATGCTGCACCTGAGTTATTGGGCGGGCAGCTACCTGTACAAGCAGCACCCCAAACTGGTTTTTGAGCACTGGTAAGATTAGTGAAATCTGCGAAATTATGCGGTTCAGAGGGGATATGCTCTACGCACCAACCTGACAGGTCCTGGTTAAAGATAAAGTTTTCATGTAACATGGCATTCATATTGACTACATTTGACACATTCCAGTCTCCGATATCTTGGTTGAAGTCATTAGCAAAATTGAACATATTGTTCATATCGGTTACTCCGGATACATCCCAGTTACCAATGTTCTGGTTAAAAATGAAAGCAGCTTTAAACATCCCCGCCATATTCGTGACATTTGACACATCCCAATTGCTAATGTCCTGGTTGAAGGAATCCGCCCCAAAAAATAACTCTGACATATCAGTCACCTTGGAGACGCAGACTTTGGTCAGGTCTTCATCGTTGGCAATCATGGTTTCCAGCATAGTGCGGTCTACTACAGTGTAACATTCGCCATCGAGTTCGAACTGTTCACCTACCTCATAGTTGTCGCATTCAATGCAGCCACTGGCATTTTCGATAGCGCCTTTGGTATTTTCCGGGCAACCATTTCCAGGGGCTGAAATTTCGATCTGATGGATTTCAAAGATGCCGGTTGGGTCACGGTCGGGAAAGGTTAGCCTTATGCCCTCAATGTTTTGAAATCCTGAATTGGAACTTAGGTCAACTGTTTGGGAAGAAGTTCCATTTATCGTGACTGTTTCTTCAGCTCCGTTAACAAGACTTCCATCTTTCAAACCATAAATGATCATGTCTCCATCGTAAGATGCATCTTGTCTTGAAAACACGAAATTTTCCAGATTGAACGCTGAAAAATCAGAGGAACCAATATCGAAATATCCGATGCCGAAGGGGTTTGACAGTTCAATAGTCTCCCCGTTACTAGATATGGTAGAAGTGCCAAATCCTCCAGCTATAGTAAATCCATAACATTCTGCGGTACCATACAACGCACCCGGTGCGGAGGCTATTTGCCCCAGGTTGTTCTCAAAGCTTTCCACACCAGTAGCAGGGGTGCATTGAGCCAGCGTGTAAAAAGGAATTAAAGAAAAGGAAACCAAAATGAGACCAGCGCGCCATAGTTGGCCCATCAACGCATAATGGTGTGCCAAGCGCATTAGCGTGAAGGTTTTAACAGTGTACATCTGTATATTTGTTTAGTTATAAATGGATATAGTTCCAGTTAGTACGCAGCGCCATTGTAATGGGTTGCTGCATTACAAGGCTACTGTTTAGTGTTTTTCAGCAAGTGCTTGAACTTAGTGTTGATTATGAGCGCTAAATAGAGCTCGGTACGCTAACTTTAGTATGCGTGTCCGTCATAGTTTTGGTGACTATATAAAGAGGCAGGGGATAATATGCGTCAAAAATATATAAAACCATCGAAACAAAAAAAATGTCAGGTATGGAATAATCCTGGCCGTAGCTTTTAGTCTCTTCTCAAATCACCAGACAAACATGATTTTATGAATAAAAGGGGTTGTTTTTTGCGCGCTGGGGTTCCCTCCTTTAGGGGGAAAGGGGGCGTGCGGAGGCTGAAAAAAATCAATTCCTTTTGAAAAATGTCTAGGAGTATAGTCGCTTCTCTGTCAGATTTGCAGCTGCTACGGTTTTTGCAAGTACCTGTCTGGCACCTCTGGTAATTTTGTAGCTTTGCATCCAAACTTATCATTTTGAAGATGAAGCTAAAATATGTGTTTGTGATGCTTTTAGGCATTGCGCTGATCGCCTGCAACAAGGAGACCGATGACCGGCCTGATGAAGAGAAAATCCTGGACTTCCTCGCAGAGAACAACCTGACGGCTGACCGGCACGAGTCTGGCTTGTACTATCAAATTAAGACGCCGGGTTCGAGTGAACGGCCTGAGGTTACCGATTCTGTCACCGTGCGCTACAAAGGCACCCTGCTGGACGGGCACGTTTTTGATCAGACACCGGGCAGCAGTACTATTACTTTTCCGCTTAGAAACTTAATTCCTGCCTGGCAGATCGGCATCCCATTAGTAGGGAAAGGAGGGGAGGTCACCCTGTATTGCCCATCCAATCTGGGCTACGGCAACCGGGCTGTCGGGACTATCCCGGCCGGGTCTGTGCTGATTTTTGAGATTGACCTTGTGGATTTTAATTAAGATAGTCTAATCGGGAAAACGTTTTGTCTGCTCAGCCCCATCATTGATATGGCAGTAGGCTTTTTGCCAATAAACCTAAATAATATTGTCGCCAAAACCAGTATACCAGGAATTCTGCCGGGACCAGGCCGTTCCTGCCTTCAATCACCCCTGGTGGCTGGATGCGGTATGCGGCCCGGACAACTGGGGTGTAGCGCTGGCTGAGGACAAGAAAGGCGAATTGGCGGCAGCATTGCCCTACCATATCCGGCGTGTTAAAGGCATACCTTTCCTGCTAACGCCACCGCTGACGCCCTACCTTGGTTTGTGGCGGTATGAAGCTTATGATTCGCTATCCTTAGCCGATCAGTTTACCTTCGACCGGCAGGTTATTCCACAACTCCTGGAGCAACTGCCCATGCACTGGGGGCACATTCAGAAGCTGCACCACAGGACCAAAAACTGGATGCCTTTTCTTTGGAAAGGCTTTCAGGCTCAACTGCGGTATCACTTTGTGGTGCCGGGACTTTCGGAAAGGGAAGCGGTCCGCCGCCGCTTCAACCGCTCGGTGAAATACAGCATCAAAGAAGGAGAGAAGGTCTTGGCCTTGGAAGATAGTACAGACCTGAATGCGTTGGTGTCTATCATCGAGCATACCTTTGACCGGCAGGGGCTGTCTGCACCGGTCACCTTGTCTTTGCTGCAGCAAATGGATGGTCCCGCCCGGAAGTTTGGTCATGTGCAATTGCTTCTGGCACGTCATCAGGACGGAACAGTCCACAGTGGGGTGTACCTGATGCATACCGAAGGCGTAACTTACCCCATCACCGCAGGTAACGGGAAAGGTGCCCGGGATAGCGGGGCATTTCCCTGGCTCATGTGGCAGGCAATGCAAGCCGGTGCTGAGCAGGGGAGTGAAGCCTTTAATTTTTGCGGCAGCACCATGCCTAATGTAGCCCCGGTCCTTAATGGATTTCGGGCGCTTCCGGTCCCTTATTTTGAAATCTATCGTGCCCGTTATCGCTGGGCGACACCTTTTTTGCAGTGGCTTTTGTAAATTCGCCACAAAAAAGCCATGAAAGCATTGTCAGCCGTTCCTATTTTGGCCCTTCTTCTGTTAGGCTGTGGCGGTAGCCCTAAGCAGGTAGTACTTCCTCAGGCATCAGCCCTACTTGCCCTGGAAACGATTCAGGAAACCTTACAGGAACCGGTCCGCAAGGTGACGCCGGTGGCCGCCGGGCGGAACGAAAAATCGGCCTGCATCTTCACCATGCCTGCCCGGGCAGAGATCCAAATGCTTCATTTCTACCTTTACGATCCGGCACCCGCGCAAGACATTCCACAGTTGCAAATCATTGCCGGAGAATGGCAGGAGCACAATGCCGGCGCTGGCTATGAAATCCTGCAGGGGACGAGTGTGCCGATGGCCTGGTTTCCCGGCGAAACCGGCGTCTATCCGGCCACTACAATTGCGCTGTTCCGGCAGGCTACGCTGGTCCTTACCGGTGTAAGTCAGGAACACGCTAAATCTTTAATCTATCAAATTATGCTGCAACATAATTGGAACTAACTTGTAAGGACTTTAAAACCTTTGACATCTCTGATTCCATGAAGCAATTACTACTCTCAATATTTGTTACGCTCTTTTTTACCTTTCATCTAAATGCCCAGCTTGGGGAATTCCGCGTAGAATGCACCACCGGGGATTCAGTGCGGGCTTTGGCGGCGACAGCCGGGCCGGACGGCAGTATTTACGTACTTAGTTCCATCGCCAATGGTTTTGACAATGCCAATGATGCAATAGTGACCCGCATTGACAATACCAATCAGATGGTATGGTCGCAGGAATATGACCCCGGCACCTTCCAGTCTATTGCCGATATCGGATCTACTGAGGATGGTGGCTTTGTGCTTTCCGGCACGTCCACAACCGCTTATTTTGATGGCTTTCTGGCCAAAGGCAATGCTGATGGCACCCTGCAATGGTCACAGTTCCCGGGCAACCCAGACTTAATTGAACGCGGGTATGCCGGGCTTCAGACTTCTGATGGTGGCTATATCTTTGCCGGGCATCACAGCCCGAGTTTTGAAACAGCGCTTTATCTGGTCAGGTATGATGCCGCAGGCCTTGTGGAATGGGGGCAATATTATCCGGTAGCCGGTTTTGGTGCTACCGGGTATGATGTGGCGGAGGTGCCTGCCGGCGGGTACCTGGTGACGGGGACTATCGGTTCGAACTTTGATAGCGAGACTTTCGTCGTCCGTCTTAATGAACAGGGCGAACAGCTCTGGGCCAACACCTATTCTTATCAGGGGTTCAACAGTACCGGTGTACAAGTAGTCCCCTTACTGGATGGCACCTTCGCGTTGCTGCAGGGCACTTCCCTGAGTGATGCGGCTTTTGGTGGGCCGCAGGGCGCTGTTATTTCCCGAATTAACCTTGATGGTTCTGTGGTTTGGTCCAGGGTAGCCACCTTAGTGGAAGACCAGGTAACGGTAGAATTTAATGGGTTCAATTTTTCCTTTTACGGACAGGCAGAAGACCTGATCGTTACGCCCGATGAAAGTATTTTATTTGTAGGTGGTACGGATGTGGACAACTCCGGCGATATCCGCCCTGCTTTGGCAAAAATCAGTAAAGATGGGGAAATACTGTGGGGGCTTGAACTGGCAGAAGAGGGCTTTTTGAGCGGTCCTTTCCGGTTTGGGGGAAGCCCGCTTACGGTTACCTCTGAGGGCTATTACGCTTA
>PR_CR_10_Liq_2_inCRDRAFT_1000292_pt1 | contig 14154 bp, 9 predicted proteins | sample PRCRCaboRojoPR_FD_10245 | JGI IMG/M metagenome (IMG submission 10245) | reverse complement strand
TGGAGGATGGTCTCGCGTACGGCGGCGAGCCGCTCAGGATCCAGACCCGTGTCCACCAGCTCACGGACGGCATCGAAACCGAGATCCCAGGCGATGCGGGCGATCATGACGGCCACGATACAAGCCGCGATTGCATCCAAATAGGGCAGACCGGCCAGAGTGCCGCCGATGCCGATGAGCACCACGATGGAGGAAATGGCGTCACTGCGGTGATGCCAGGCATTGGCGCGCAGCATGTCCGATCGCACACGCCGGGCGTAATAAATAGTGTACCAGTAAAGCAATTCGTTGACGCCGATGGACACCAGCGCCGCGAGCAGGGCGATCCAGCCAGGGGTGAGAAGGTCTTCCGGCGAGAACAGACGCAGCGCGGCGTCCCAACTCACACCGATCGCCACGGCCAACAGCAACAGTGCGAGCACCAGCGTGGCCATGGTTTCGTAGCGGCCATGGCCGTAGGGATGCTCGTCGTCCGGACCCCGGCTGGCGTGATGGCCGGCGATCCACACCAAAAGATCCGTGGCGAGGTCCGATAACGAGTGGATGCCGTCGGCCACCAGGGACTGGGACTGCCCGACGATGCCGATGCCGATCTTGAGCGCGGAGAGCGCGGCGTTGGCCAGGCCACCCACCAGCGCGGTGCGGGCGACGGCGCGGCGTCGCTCGGCCAGACGCAGCTCGCTCGTTCGGCCCGGGGCGATGGCTGTTCCCATGCGACTCTCCTGCAACGGTTACGGGGCCGGCGGCGGTGGACATCGACGGGCGCGAGCGTGACCCGCGTCGGTCGGTTCGCAGCGGATTATAGGAAAGACGCCGCCCCGGCACATCGCCGGCTATGGTCGGTCCGACGGCGATGCCGGGATACGCGCCGGATCCAGGTTTGTATGTCTCAGGTGGCGGCTGGCGGGGATGCCTGCGCGGCTTCCCCCAGCTGACCCCCAAGCCACGAACGTCTGAACCGAACATTGATCGACGCCGGGTATAGAATGCCCGCTTTCTGTTTTGCTGTCGGACCAACCGCTTGACCTCACAACCCGCCGCACCCGCAACCTTCCAAGCGCTCATCTTCCGCTTGCAGACCTACTGGGCCGAACGTGGCTGTGTCGTGTTACAGCCCTACGACATGGAAGTCGGCGCCGGCACCTTTCATCCGGCCACCTTTCTGCGAGCCATTGGGCCCGAGCCCTGGAACGCCGCCTACGTACAGCCATCCCGACGGCCCACCGACGGGCGCTACGGTGAGAACCCGAATCGCCTGCAACACTACTATCAGTATCAGGTCATCCTGAAGCCTTCGCCCCTGGACATCCAGGATCAATATCTGGACTCGCTGCGGCTGCTCGGGATCGACCCGCTGGTGCACGACATCCGCTTCGTCGAGGACAACTGGGAATCGCCGACGCTCGGCGCCTGGGGTCTCGGCTGGGAGGTCTGGCTGAACGGCATGGAGGTGACGCAATTCACTTATTTCCAGCAGGTCGGCGGCTTGGAGTGCCGTCCGGTCAGCGGCGAAATCACCTATGGGCTCGAGCGCATCGCCATGTACCTGCAGGGCGTGGAGAGCGTCTTCGACCTGAAATGGGCGGATACGCCCCAGGGCCCGGTGAGCTACGGCGACGTCTTCCTGCAAAACGAGCGCGAGCAGTCGGCCTACAACTTCGAGCACGCGGACGTCGAGGCGCTGTTCGCCGCGTTCGACGTCGCCGAGCGCCAGAGCTCGGCATTGGTCGAGCAGGGCTTACCGCTGCCCGCCTACGAGCAAGTGCTCAAGGCATCGCACTTGTTCAATCTCCTCGATGCCCGCGGCGCCCTCTCGGTCACCGAGCGCCAGCGCTTTATTCTGCGCGTGCGGACCCTGGCCCGTGCCGTGGCGGAGGCCTATTACGCAAGCCGAGAGGCCCTCGGCTTTCCGATGCTGGAGGCACGCTGACGTGAGCACCGAGACCACAGTCCAAGACCTGCTGATCGAAATCGGCACCGAGGAGCTCCCGCCGAGCGCACTGTCGCGCCTGTCCGCGGCCTTCGCGTCACAGTTCGCAGAGCAGTTGGCCGAGCACGTGCTCGCGTACGGCGCCATCGAGGCCTTTGCGACACCGCGGCGCCTGGCCCTGATCGTGCGCGGGCTCGCCGCTCGGCAGCCCGACCGGGAGGAGATCCGCCGGGGGCCGGCGCTCAAAGCCGCCTTCGACGCAAACGGCGCGCCCACCAAGGCGGCCCTCGGCTTCGCCCGCTCCTGCGGCGTCGATGTGGCGACGCTGGCGCGCGAGGAAACCGCCAAAGGCCAGTGGCTGGTGCACCGCAGCGTCCAGCACGGTGAGGAGACGGCGGCGCTGCTGCCGGCGCTGACCAGCACGGCCCTGGGGCAACTGCCCATCCCCAAGCGCATGCGTTGGGGCGACGGCGATGTCACCTTCGTGCGGCCGGTGCATTGGGTTTGCATGCGCTTCGCCGACGCCGCCGTGCCCGGCGAGGTGCTGGGTGTACCCATCGGCACCGAAACGCGCGGTCACCGCTTCCATGCGCCGGCGGCGATCGCCATCGCCACCCCGGACGACTATGCGCCGGCCCTGCGCCGTGCGTATGTGGAGCCCGACTTTGCCGCGCGCCGGGAGGCCATTCACGACCAGGTGCTGGCCAGCGCGCGCAACATCGGCGGCGAGGCCAGTCTCCCCGATGACTTGCTCGACGAGGTCACCGCGCTCTGTGAATGGCCGGTGGCGCTGTTGGGGCAATTCGACGAAGCCTTCCTCGAGGTGCCCGCCGAGGCGCTGATCGAGACCATGCAGCATCATCAGAAATACTTCCCAGTCCATGGCGCAGACGGCACCCTGCTGCCGTATTTCGTCGCCGTGAGCAACATCGACAGCCGACAGCCGGAGATCGTGCGCGCCGGTAACGAGCGCGTGATTCGGCCTCGGTTCAGCGATGCGCGCTTTTTTTGGGAGCAGGATCTGCGAACGCCCCTCGCCGATCTGCAGCCGGCGCTGGAGCGGGTGGTGTTTCAGCACAAGCTCGGCAGTATCGCGGACAAGTCGCGCCGGGTGGCGGCCGCGAGCCGGCACATCGCAGCACAGCTGGAGTATGACGCGGCGCTGGCCGAGCGTGCGGCACTGCTCGCCAAATGCGACCTCGTGACCGCTATGGTGGGCGAGTTCGCAAGCCTGCAGGGCATCATGGGGCGGCACTATGCCGAGCGCAGCGGCGAGACACCCTGCGTGGCGGCCGCCATGGAGGAGCAATACCTGCCGCGACACGCCGGCGATCGCCTGCCGGCCTCCGAGTGTGGGCGGGTACTGGCGCTGGCCGACAAGCTCGATACCCTGGTTGGCATCTTCGCCATCGGCGAGCGGCCCACCGGCGTCAAAGACCCCTACGGCCTGCGCCGCGCCGCCATCGGCGTGTTGCGGATGCTCATCGAAACGCCGCTGGCGTTGGATCTGCGCGCCCTGCTCGACAACGCCGCGGCGGCATTTCCCGCGTCCGTCGGCGCATCGGCGGCGGTTGCGGAGACCTATGCCTACGTCATGGAGCGGCTGCGCAGCTATTATGCGGAGCAGGGCATCGAGGCCGAGGTGATCGACGCCGTGATGGCCGTCGACGCCTCGGCGCCCAGCGACTTCGATCGGCGCGTGCGCGCGGTGACCGCCTTCACGCAGCTGGAGGCCGCGGACGCCCTGGCCGCCGCCAACAAGCGCATCGCCAACATCCTGAAGAAATCCGAGCCGGTACCGACGGACATCGCCCTCGATGGCGGGTTGCTGCGGGAGCCGGCGGAGCAGCGTCTCGCCGAGCGCGTCGCCGCGCTGCGCGAGCATGTGGCACCGTTGCTGGAGACCGGCGAGTACACCGAGGCCCTCGCTGCGCTGGCCGAGTTGCGACCTGACGTCGATCGATTCTTCGATCAGGTAATGGTCAACGCCGAGGAGCCGGCGCTGCGTGCGAATCGCCTCATGTTGGTGCGCGACGTGCTCGCGCTCTTCTCGAGCATCGCGGACATCAGCAGGCTGCGGGTCGGCGGGCAGGGGTGATGCCATGAGCACCGCCATGCAACGCATCATTGCCCCCACCGCCGCCAGCACGCGCGGCTGTCCCTACGGCAAGGGTTGCGCCGTATGAAGCTCGTGATTCTGGACCGCGACGGCGTGATCAACGAGGACTCGAAGGACTACATCCGCTCACCCGACGCGATTCGGCCCATCGCTGGAAGTCTCGAGGCCATTGCCCGCTTCACACAGGCGGGCATCCACGTGGCCATCGCCACCAATCAATCGGGGATCGCGCGCGGCTTCTTCGATGTGGATACACTGAATCGGATGCACGGCCTGCTGTGCAGCCGCGCCGCCGCACTCGGCGGGCGCATCGATCTGATCGCATTCTGCCCGCACGGCCCGGCGGCACACTGCGGTTGTCGCAAGCCTGAGCCCGGCCTGTTACAAAGCATCGCACGGCGGTTCGAGCTCCCGCTCGCGGATATCCCCGTCATCGGTGACTCGCTGCGCGACCTGCAGGCGGCACAGCGCGCCGGCGCGCGCCCCATTTTGGTGACCACGGGCAACGGGCCGGGCGTCGCGCAGTCGCTGCCGCCGGCGCTCGCAGAAGTTCAGATTTTCGCCAATTTGTATGCCGCCGCCGATGCCCTGTTGGCGGGCGCCTGAGTGAGGCGCCCGCGAGGGGGCGCCTGCAAGGTTCGGTAGGTCAAGTCGCCCGCAAGCGGGCTCCAACGGGACTCTGAGTGGCCGAATAGTGGGTTACGCGGGTCGATGCTTCGTGCCGGCGCTGGCGATCGCTCCCGGCGCGCACCCGCCAAGCGCTCAGACGTCCAGATTCTCCACGTCCAGCGCGTTGCGCTCGATGAACTCCCGGCGGGGCTCGACATACTCGCCCATCAGGGTGGTGAAGATCTGATCGGCGGCGACGGCGTCCTCGATGGTCACCCGCAGCAGGCGCCGTGTGGCCGGGTCCATCGTGGTGTCCCAGAGCTGGCCCGGATTCATCTCGCCGAGGCCCTTATAGCGTTGGATGCTATAGCCCTTACGCGCTTCGCTGAGGAGCCAGTCATAGGCCGCAGCGAAGGTCTCCACCGGCTGCTGGCGCTCGCCGCGGGAGACGACGGCCCCGGGCTGCACCAGTCCGTCGAGCTTCTCCGCCAGCGTCGCAATACGCTCGTACTCGGGTCCATCGAAAAAGTCGAGGGCGATGTGGGTGGTCTCGGGAATGCCGTGCACCAGACGCACCACCTGCAACTGCGCCTTCGCTCCGGGGTCTGCGGGTGTCTGCACCGCCAGCCGATAATCGAGTGCCGGACCCGTACGGGCAGTCATGCCAGTGGCCAAACGAGCGATCCAATCGTCCAGCGCCGACGGGTCCGAGCGCAGCGCCGGGGTGAGGCGGGGCAGGGCAATCAGCTCTTCCATCAACAGCGGATCGTAGCGGCGCTGCAGTCGCGCCAGCATGGCGCGGAAGGACTGGTATTCCGCCGCCAACTGCCCGAGTGCCTCAGGGGACAACGGCGGCGCATCCGGGCCGACGCGCAAGCTGGCTTTGTCCAAGGCGGCGCGCAACAGCGAGGCACCCAGCTCCGTGTCGTCCAGCAGGTAGTCTTCCTGCTTGCCGCGCTTGATCTTGTACAGCGGCGGCTGGGCGATGAATACGTGCCCGCGCTCCACCAGCTCCGGCATCTGGCGATAGAAGAACGTCAGTAGCAGGGTGCGAATATGGGCGCCGTCGACGTCGGCGTCGGTCATGATAATGATGCGATGGTAGCGCAGCCGGTTGGGGTCGTACTCATCATGGCCGATGCCGCAGCCGAGGGCGGTGATCAGGGTGCCCACCTCCGCCGACGACAGCATTTTGTCGAAACGCGCCTTCTCCACATTCAGGATCTTGCCCTTGAGCGGCAGGATGGCCTGAAACCCCCGGTCGCGGCCCTGCTTGGCCGAGCCGCCGGCGGAATCACCCTCGACGATGAACAGCTCGGAATTCGACGGGTCCTTCTCCTGGCAGTCGGCGAGCTTGCCCGGCAGCCCCGCCACATCCAGCACACCCTTGCGGCGGGTCATCTCGCGCGCCTTGCGTGCAGCCTCCCGTGCCCGCGCCGCCTCCAGCATTTTATTGGCGATGACCTTGGCCTCCGCCGGATGCTCTTCCAGGAAGATATCCAGGTGCTCCACGAACAGGGATTCGACGATGGGCTTGACCTCGGAGGAGACCAGCTTCTCCTTGGTCTGAGAGGAGAACTTGGGATCGGGCACCTTCACTGACACCACGGCGGTGAGGCCTTCCCGGGCGTCGTCGCCCACCGGGCGGGTTTTCTGGCTCTTATCCAGCGCTTCACGCTCGATGTACTGGTTCAGCGTGCGGGTCAGCCCGGCACGGAACCCGGCGAGGTGGGTGCCGCCGTCGCGCTGGGGGATGTTGTTGGTGTAACAAAAGATGGACTCCTGGTAGGAGTCGTTCCACTGCAGCGCGACCTCCACCACCACATGGTCCCGCTCGGCGGAGAAGTAGAACACCGTCGGATGGATGGGCGCCTTGTTCTCGTTGAGGTGACGCACGAACGCCCGGATACCGCCCACGTATTCAAAAACATCCTCGCGCTGGCTGCGCTCATCGCGCAGGCGGATGCGCACGCCGGAGTTGAGAAAGGACAGCTCACGCAATCGCTTGGACAGGATGTCGTAGTGGAAGTCGCGGTCGGAGAAGATGCTGGCGGAGGGCCAGAAGCGGATAACAGTGCCGCTGTGCTCGGATTCGCCGATGCGGGTGAGTGGCGCGTCCGGCACGCCACCCGTGAAACACTGCTGATACAGGTGACCTTCCCGGCCGATGCGCATCTCCAGGCGCTCGGACAAGGCGTTGACCACGGACACGCCTACGCCATGCAAGCCGCCGGAAACCTTGTAACTGTTGTCGTCGAACTTACCGCCGGCGTGCAGCACCGTCATGATCACTTCCGCGGCGGAGCGGTTCTCTTCCGGGTGGATATCCACGGGAATCCCGCGGCCGTCGTCGGAGACGGTCACGGAATAGTCGTCGTGCACCACGACTTCGACTTCGGAGCAGTGGCCCGCCAGGGCCTCGTCGATGGAGTTGTCGACCACCTCGAAGATCATGTGGTGTAAGCCAGTGCCGTCATCGGTGTCGCCGATGTACATGCCCGGTCGCTTGCGTACGGCATCCAATCCACGCAAAACCTTGATACTTGAGGAGTCGTAAGTCATGGACGTTTCTTGGGTCATCCAAAGGAGTGTGGCGGTCGCGCCCGACGATGCAGCGCTGCCGACGCCGGAGTAACACGGTATTGTACCGCGGTTGTGGGGCGCGAAGCGCAGCGCCGCGAGATTTGGAGCAGGCGACGGTTCGTCGGGGATATCGGTGTGCGTCGCGACGGCGCAAAGGTCTTCTGGAGGCACAGGAGTGGGCGCAGGCCGGGCTGCAGTGGGAGGTGTCACCAACCCGCACCGCATACGGGAGGAGACAGTATGTTCCACGTGGAACAGCCCGCGACCAGCACTGGCTACCAGCCCCACCGGCAACTGTCACCGCAGATTCGCGGCAGCAGATGTTCCACGTGGAGCAGTCTGCGAGCGGCGCCAACAACCAGCCCGCCGGCAAGCGTCAACGCCCGTGCGTGGCCAATGTTCCACGTGGAACATGGCGCCGGCGGCTATCGCCACCAACGCCACGAGGACCATCAACAACAGTTTGCGGAGGCATCATGTTCCACGTGGAACAGCCTGCGAGCGGCGCCGACAACCAGCCCGCCGGCAAGCGTCAACGCCCGTGCGTGGCCAATGTTCCACGTGGAACATGGCGCAGCCGGCTATCGCCACCAGTGGCACGAGGCACCATCAACAACAGTTTGCGGAGGCATCATGTTTCACGTGGAACAGCCTGCGAGCGGCGCCGACAACCAGCCCGCCGGCAAGCGTCACCGCCCGTGCGTAGCCAATGTTCCACGTGGAACATGGCGCAGCCGGCTATCGCCACCAGCGCCACGAGGGACCATCAACAACAGTTTGCGGAGGCATCATGTTCCACGTGGAACAGCCTGCGAGCGGCGCCAACAACCAGCCCGCCGGCAAGCATCAACGCCCGTGGGCAGTCAATGTTCCACGTGGAACATGGCGCGGACGGAGTTGGTCACCCGCTGTGCCGGCAACCGTCATGGCGCGCAGGTGAAGGTACCCTGTTCCACGTGGAACAGGGCGGGCCTGTGGCTGGCGATCAAGTCCGCAGGCGGGTCTTCCAGGCTGGTGACCATCACCTGATCAGCCGCACATCCCCAGGCCTCGATCACTGGCCCCGCGTACTTTGCGCTCAGCTCCGCATAGGGATCATCCAGCAGCACCAGCTGGCGCTGGCCGCTCGCTTCTGTCACCACCTGCTGAACCGCAAGCTGTAACAGGATCCCCGCAAGCTTGTTTTCTCCGCGCGAGCCGGACCACACCTGCGACGCCGAACGAAACACCACGTCCCCCCGTGCCGCAGACAGGAAGGTGTGTCCCCGTTCAATATCGCCGGAGCGCTGGCTGTCGAGCAGGGCGTGCAAATCCTGATCCTGCCCGGTCCATCGCCAATCGATGGACAGCTCGCCAACGGGTGACAGGTCGGCTGTCAGTGTCCGAAACGCTGAATCCACCCGTGCGGTGAAGGCCCTGCGCTTGGCCCAGACGGCGGCGAGTTGTTCGGCGTAGGGTGCGTCCCAGACGGGCTTCCCCCTGCCACCACTGCTCAGCCATGCGTTGCGCTGTCGCTGTAGGCGTTGGAGCAGCGCCCACCCCGATCGCGCCTCTGGTTCCACGTGGAACAATGACCAATCGAGAAACCGGCGACGGAGTGCGGGGTCGCCATCCACGATATTGAAGCTCGAAACCCCCACAAAGCGACTGAACGCCGGGCCGTCCATGCCGCCTCGTGCCGACTTGCTCGTCCAGCGGTACTGTTTCACGCGCTCGCCTTGGCGAACACGCCCGAGCACCGCAGTACCGGCTTCGCCGCGCGTCGTCAGGGGACCACTGCGTCGCCCCCGAAAGGTTCTCCCGCGGTCGAGCAGGTAGATGGCCTCCAGCAGTGTTGTTTTACCGGCGCCGTTGCTACCGCTCACCCAGACGAGGCCGGGGCGCAGCTGCAACTCCGCCGATCGGACACAGCGCAGGTGCCCGATGCGAATCGACTCTACGAACAAGGAAAACGCCTGGTGCGCCGCCCGTGCGCCGAAGCCTAGAGCCGCATCGGCATCACGACGAAGGTCTCTTCCTCGCAATCCAGCCCCCGCCAAATCGAGCTGCTGTCTGCATCTTGAAAAGTGACCTCCACTTGTCCCGCCTCGATCGCCTGGAGGGCGTCGAGGAGATAGCCAACATTGAAGCCGATGGTCACCGGCTCACCAGCGTAATCCGCTTCCACCTCATCCTCGGCCACTTCCTGTTCGGGATTTTGCGCCTGCAAGCCAAATATGCCTTCATCGAAGCTGATACGCACACCCTTGTACTTTTCGTTGGACAAAATGGCCGCGCGCTGTAAGCCCTTGCGCAGCAGATCCCGATCCACCACCGCCCGACGCGGCAGTCCCTTGGGAATAACGCGCTGATACTCCGGATACTTGCCGTCCACCAGCTTGGAGCTCAGCACCGTATCGCCGAACGCGGCCACCATGGACCGCTCGCCCCAGTTGAAGGACAGCATGGTGCCATCGTCCGCCAGCAGTCGCCGCAGCTCCGACACCGTCTTCGCCGGCAAAATCATCTGCCGCACCCCCTCCGGCTCGCCCTCGTTGCCGTCCAGCGCCACTGCGAACCGCGACAGCCGATGCCCGTCGGTGGCGACGGCGACCACTTCGTTTCCGGCGAGCTCCAACAACACCCCGTTCAGGTAATAGCGCACATCCTGCTGCGCCATCGCGAACCCCGTCTTGTCGAGCAACCGCTTCAGCTGCGTCGCTGGCAGCATCATGCGCTGCATGCCGTCCTCATTGGCAATGCTCGGGAAGTCCGCCGCCGGCAGTGTCGACAGTGTGAAACGGGTGCGTCCGCTCGCGACGATGCATCGCTCGCCCTCCGTGCGGATACTCACCCGAGCGCCTTCGCGCAGCGATCGGCACAGATCCATCAGCTTACGTGCCGGCACCGTCACCGCCCCCGGCTCGGGCACTGCAGACGCGCCCACGCGCGTGCTGATGGCGAGTTCCAGGTCCGTCGTTGCCAGCCGCAACGCGCTGTCGTCGGTTTCAAGCAGAACATTCGCCAGGATGGGTAACGTCTGCCGCCGTTCCACGACGCCAGCGACGACGCCCAAGGCACCGAGGAGGTCGTCCCGCGGGATTTCGATTTTCACGCCGTTGCTGCCTCACATATCAATGATTGGTAAGAGATATCCCAACTGTAGTCGTAATAACGCCTGAGGAAAACTCGAAACGCTCTAGTTTTCGTTGTTATCTCAAAATCTTGCCCGACTGCTTACCTGTTGAGCAGCGATGTCGGAGTTGTGGATAACCTGTCGACAACCAGCGCCGCCGAAACGGCACACAGGTTATCCACAGTCAGCTCGTCAGGGTTCTCAACAAGATCCGGTAATCTTCCTCGATCATGGTATCGCTTGCCCGCAGCGCTTCGATCTTGCGTGTCGCATGGATCACCGTGCTGTGATCCCGGCCGCCGAAGGCATCGCCGATCTCTGGCAAGCTGGCCTTGGTGAGCTCCTTCGCCAGCGCCATGGCCACCTGGCGCGGCCGGGCGATGTTACGCGTGCGCTTCGCCGAGGTCAGATCCGCGACCCGCAGCTTGTAATAGTTGGCGACGGTTTTCTGGATGTTCTCGATGGTGATCTGGCGATCCTGCGCCACGAACATGTCCCGCAGCACTTCGCGGGTGAACGCCAGGTCGATGCTCGCCCCCGTGAACTGGGAGTTGGCCACCAGTCGCCGCAGCGCACCTTCCAGCTCACGGATGTTCGACGTCATGCGCTTAGCCACGAAGTAGCCAACATCCTCCGGCAGCTCGACGTTCAGCATGGCGGCCTTACTGTGCAGGATCGCCACACGCGTCTCGAAATCCGGCGGCTCGATGCCCACGGTCAGGCCCCAGCCGAAGCGGGACTTCAGGCGCTCCTCAAGCCCCGAGACCTCTTTCGGGTAGCGGTCGCTCGACAGCACGATCTGCTGTTTGCTCTCGAACAGCGCGTTGAAGGTATGAAAAAATTCCTCCTGCGAGCGATCCTTGTTGCCAAAGAACTGCACATCGTCGATGAGCAGCGCGTTGACCCGCCGGTAGCGGGCCTTGAACTCGTCGATCTTGTTGTGCTGCAGCGCCCGAATCATGTCCGAGACGAAACGCTCGGAGTGCACGTAGATCACCCGGGCACTCGGATTCGAGTCCAGGATCGTGTTGCCAACGGCGTGCATCAAATGCGTCTTGCCGAGCCCGACGCCGCCATAGATGAATAGCGGGTTGTACGCAACCCCCGGGTTCTTGCCGATCTGCACCGAAGCCGCCCGGGCGATCTGGTTCGATTTCCCTTCGACGAAGGTGGCGAAGGTGAAATCCTTGTTCAGGTTGCTCTCGGCGCGCCGTCGGTCCAGATTGACCTCGGCGCCTGCCCGCGCGCTGNTCCCCGCCCCGGCGGCCGGCACCTCCCGCCCGTTGCTGACGGCGCCGATGTCGAAGCGCACCTGCTCGACACGACCGCCGCTGATGTCGGCACAAAGTCGCGTGATGCGTTGCTCGTAGTGCTGTTTGACCCAGTCCTTGACGAAGCGGTTTGGGGCCCACAGGCATATCGCGCCCGGCTGCTCTTGTGCCTGCAGCGGCATGATCCAAGTGCTGTATTCCGCACCGGTGAGCTCTTGCTTCAAGGCTGCGGCGCAGGCCTCCCAAAGTTCGCTCATACGCGTTGTTCTCCCTGGTGATCGGTGTGCGGCGACGCCCCAGCCCGTGGCGGATGCCGTGCGCGTCGCTGGATTGCCTCGAGTCTATCCACATGGCCAGGAGTTATCCACAGCATCCGACGGGCGCGGACCGCCGTTGCCCGTTGCACAGCCAACACCTTCTGGCTATCCTAGGTGGTCTTTTTGGGGCCGGCGTCGTCGGCGCAGGGCTCCGCTCCTTATTGCATGGTCCGATTCCAAGGAACTTCATCGTGAAACAAACCTTTCAACCGAGTCGCCTGAAGCGGGCCCGCACCCACGGCTTCCGCGCCCGCAGCGCCACCCGTAATGGCCGTAAAGTACTGCAGGCCCGGCGCGCAAAGGGCCGGGCGCGCCTTGCGCTCTAGGCCGGCGCGCCGCGCTGACGTCCCGGGCTAGCCCGCTGAGCGCGCACCGCCTGCACGCGGTGGCACAACCCGTATGGCGACTGCCCCGGCGGACGAGGCCACCCAGGCCCCGAGTCGCAGACGCCGACCGTCACAAAGCCATCGTCGCAGGCTGCCTCAGTGCTGCGTTACCATGTTGGCGTCAGCAGTGCAGGATCGAATGGCCGATTCCAAGCAGGATACCGGGCTGCCTCGTCACAAACGTCTGACACAGGCGTCCGAGTTCAGCCGCGTCTTCCGGCGCCCGGCCCGGCGCAGCGACGATTGTTTCAGCGTCGCCGCCCGTCATCGCAACGTCTGCGACGCGCACGGGGCGCCGGCCCGACTGGGACTCGCCATATCCCGCAAAGCCCTGCCAAGGGCGGTGGACCGCAATCGGGTCAAGCGTATCGTACGTGAATCGTTTCGCCACCTGCGCCTCTGCCCGGGCATCGATTTCGTGGTCGTCGCCCGCACCGGTCTACGCCGTGCCGATAAGGCCGCCATGCGGGCGTCCATCGACACGCATTTCGACACGCTGCAGCGCCACCTGCGGGCCAAGCGCAACGGCGACTGACTGACATAATCGCCCCGGCCGGCGCGAATCATCCTCGCGGTAGCCGCGCGCCCATGCGACGCAGCCAAAGGGTCCATCCCATGCACCTGAGCGTTGAAACCATCGCGCGGCGTCCGTGCTGACCCGTTTCGGCGACCGGTTGCGGGCTGCGGCGAGTTATGCCGCCTGCTCCGCAAACCAGGCGCGAGCCCACCGTCCCGCACCGCGAGCACCCAACGGCCGGCCCGGCCCCAACTTCTACCCATCAACCGCCGTCTGCTGCTGAACCGATGGATAACTTCCGGCTCATTCTCCTGCTGTCTCTGGCCGCCGTTCTGTTCCTGATCTACCAGGCATGGATGCAGGACTACGGTCGCCAGCAACCCGCACCACAGACGGCGACCCAACTCGCTGATCCCGCCCAGTCGCCGGCGACGCTGTCGGACGCCGCCGCCGATGCGCCCTCGGTACCCACCGATGCCCCCGACGCGCCGCCGGCCCAGCCCAGCACCGCGGCGACCGCCGACGCCGCGGCGTCCGCACAGGCGCGGCCCGACATCGTTACCGTGGAGACCGACGTCCTGCGGGCGGAGATCTCCACCCGCGGTGGCACCATCCAGAGTCTGTGGCTGAAAGACTACGCCGCCGACGCCGATCGGCCCGACATGCCGCTGCAGCTGCTGAAGCCGGCGCCGCCCAACATGTTCATCGTGCAGTCCGGCCTCCTCGGCGGCGGCGACCACACGCTACCCACGCACAACGCGCCGTTCACCGCCCAGGCCACCGACTACCGACTGCAAGCGGGCAACGACGATCTCCTGGTGGAGCTGGTCTGGCAGGGGGACGCTGGCCTGACGGTCACCAAGCGCTACCGCTTCGCGCGCGGCAGCTACCTGGTCCACAGCGAGCAGCGCATCGATAACGCCGGCGCCGAGCCCATTGCGCTTCGCAACTACGATCAGCTGCAGCGCACCGAGCTGGTGGACCCGAACAAGTCGAGCTTCATCCACACCTACACCGGCGCCGTCTACTACGGGCCGGAAGAGAAGTACAAGAAAGAAAAATTCAACGAGATGACCAAGCGGCCGCTGGATGTCAACATCACCGGCGGCTGGATCGCCATGATCCAGCACTACTTCATGGCCGCCTGGATCCCCCAGCCCGACGATCCCCAGACCTTCTACAGCAAAGTCGTCGGCGACGGCCGCTATATCATCGGCCAGTACTCGGCGTCGGTCACGGTACCCGCCGGCGGCAGCCACACCTTCGAGAACAGGCTGTTCGTCGGCCCCAAGCTCCAGGACCGGCTC
>PR_CR_10_Liq_2_inCRDRAFT_1000289_pt1 | contig 14253 bp, 12 predicted proteins | sample PRCRCaboRojoPR_FD_10245 | JGI IMG/M metagenome (IMG submission 10245) | reverse complement strand
AAGGCGATGGATTGGACGAGGTGGTTTTCATAGGCGTAAAGGTAGAATTTAGCTATAATTCCCCTTCCCAAATAAGGGGTGGATTTTACGCAGCAAAAGACGGGGTAGGTTTTAAGAGCGAGTGCAACTCGACTTTAAGTTTCAGCTTGTGGCAGAGCAAAGCCCTTTGCGAGAATAAAGCACTACCCCGCCCCGAAAGCTTGCGGGGGCACCCCTTCAGTCAGGAGGGGAATTGGGGACCGTGAAAATTTGGTGGCGGTAGTTATTTACGCAGCAATTTTTACGCGCAATACTTCCCCTTCCCAAGGAAGGGGTGGATTTTGCGCAGCAAAAGACGGGGTAGGCAGCACTACTAATTAAGAACCCCTAATGCGCCTCCAACCAATTAGCCCCATAACCGCTTTCTACCACCAGCGGTACTTTGGTTTCCAGGGCGGTTTGCATTTTGTTTTCAATCAGGGGCGTCACCGTATCCAATTCATCTTTAGGGGCATCAAAAACTAATTCGTCATGCACCTGCAAAATCATGCGGGTTTTGTAATCGGCTAAGGCCGATTCGATGTTGATCATGGCTATTTTAATGATGTCGGCAGCGGTGCCTTGGATGGGGGCATTTACCGCGTTTCGCTCGGCATGACCGCGCACCACCTGATTGCGGCTGTTGATGTCTTTAAGGTAGCGCCTGCGGCCCAGCAGGGTTTCTACAAAGCCTTGTTTGCGGGCCAGTTCTTTTTGGGCCTCAATGTAATCGCGGATGCCGGGATAGGTTTTAAAGTAGCTCTTTATGATGTCGCTGGCTTCACCGCGACTAAGACTGGTTTGCTGGGCCAAACCAAAAGCACTCACTCCGTAAATAATCCCAAAGTTTACGGTTTTGGCATTGCTGCGTTGCTCACGGGTTACTTCATCGGGTTTAACCCCAAACACCTTACTGGCCGTGGCGGCATGAATGTCTTCCCCGTTTATAAAAGCCTCCATCATGGTTTTTTCCTCGCTGAGCTCCGCAATAAGCCGCAGCTCAATCTGGCTGTAATCGGCTGCTAAAATCACGTGGTCTTGGTTGCGCGGAATAAAGGCTTTGCGCACCTCACGGCCCCGCTCTGTGCGGATGGGGATATTTTGCAAATTGGGTTGGTTGCTGCTCAGGCGACCGGTAGCAGCCACAGCCTGGTTAAAACTGGTGTGGATGCGGTTGGTTTTGGGGTTTACCAAGGCCGGTAAGGCATCTACGTAGGTGTTTTTAAGCTTCACCAATTGGCGGTAATCCAGCACCTTTTGGGCAATTTCATGCTCGGTAGCCAATTCCTGTAGAATGTCTTCTGAGGTAGAAAATTGTCCGCTTTTGGTTTTCTTGGGCTTGTCCTTAAGCTGGAGCTTACCAAAAAGGATGTCCCCCAGTTGGCGCGGTGAGGCAATGTTAAAATCGTCATCGCCCGCCAGCTCATGAATGCGGCCGTCTAAGCTTTCAATGTCTTTTTCCAAATCTTTGGAAAGCTTGTTCAAAGCTTCCCGATCCAGATTAATTCCTTCCAGTTCCATTTTGGCTAAGACGGGCACCAGCGGCACCTCAATTTTTTCAAAGACTTCCTGCGTGCGTCCTTTGCCCAGTTCCTTCGCAAAAACTTGTTTAAGCTGAAAGGTAATATCGGCATCTTCACCGGCATATTCGGCAACCTTTTCGGGCTCTACGCTGCGCATTGATTTTTGATTCTTCCCTTTTTTGCCAATCAACTCTTCAATAGACTGGGGCTGGTAGTGCAGGTAGGTTTCGGCCAGCACGTCCATGTTGTGGCGCATGTCTGGGTTAATCAGGTAGTGCGCCAGCATGGTGTCAAACAAGGGGCCTTTTACCAAAAGGTCATACTTGCGCAGTACGCTAATATCATACTTGAGGTTTTGCCCGATTTTTTCAATTCGCTCATCCTCAAAAAAGGGCCGGAAAAAATCCACGGTATCTTGTTCGTCTCCTTCCGGGATGTGCACGTAGTAGGCTTTGCCAGCGGCATAGCTAAAAGCAATACCTACCAGCTGGGCGTTGGCGGCATCAAGGGAAGTGGTTTCCGTATCAAAACACACCGAGTCTTGCTTTAAGAGGTTTTCCAGTAAAAGTTTACGCTCGGTGGGGTGGCTCACCAACTGGTACAGGTGATCGGTGTTGCTAAGGTTTTTAAAGCCACTTTGAGGGGTACTTTCCTCACCTGCGTTTTCCTGGGCAGCCGCAGCAAAAAGATCGGTTTGCCCACCAGAGGGCGCAGCGGCAGCCGGTTTTTCCATTTTCTCGCCCGTTACCCGTTTCAAAAGGGCCCGAAACTCTAACTCTGAAAAAATTTCGCCTACTTTTTCTTCGTTAACCGGATCTTTGGTGAAATCCTTGGCGTTAAATTCTATGGGAGCGTCAATTAAAATGCGCGCCAATTTTTTGGAGAGCAGGGCCTGCGCTTTGTTATCGCGAATTTTTTCGCCCAGCTTTCCTTTAATTTCATCCGCCTGCTCGTACATGGCTTCCATGCTACCGTACTGCTTTAAAAGCTTAGAGGCTGTTTTTTTACCTACCCCCGGTATGCCGGGAATGTTATCTACGCTATCGCCCATCATGCCCAGGTAGTCTACCACCTGATCTACATTTTCAATATCAAAGCGTTTTTTCACCTCTTCAATACCCCAGGTTTCGGCTGGGTTGCCCATCCGTCCCGGACGGTACATGAAAATATTCTCACTTACCAACTGCCCAAAGTCCTTGTCTGGGGTCATCATCATTACCGTGTAACCTTCTTGCTCCGCTTGTTTGGCCAGGGTCCCAATTACGTCATCGGCTTCGTAGCCGTCTACGCCTAAAAACGGAATGTTAAAGGCATCAGCAATCCGCTGTATATAGGGAATGGAAATTTTTATGGCCTCGGGCGTTTCATCACGGTTGGCTTTGTATTCTTTGTACTCCTCGTGCCGTTTGGTGGGTTTATCGGTATCAGACACAATGGCAATGTGGCTAGGCTGGTGTTTCTCCAGCACTTCCAACAGCGTGGTGGTAAACCCAAAAATGGCCGATGTGTCTAAACCCTTGCTAGTGACTCTGGGGTTGTTGATGAAGGCAAAGTAGGCCCGGTAAATTAGGGCATAGGCATCTAGTAAAAATAACTTGGGTTTGTTTTCAGACATTTGTACGGATTCTGTTAAAGAAGCTTAAAATTAGCACTATTCCACTAGTGGGCTAATCATTTTTAAAGTTTTGGAGTTACCCTCTTGTTTAAATAATTGACTATGAGTTTACTGCTGCGCCTGGGCATTTTTCTGCTGTTTTTAGCCGCTATAGATGTGTATGCTTTTCAGGCCTTTCGTTCGGCTTTTCGCGAAGCCGCTTTAGCGCGCAACCTCTACTGGATTATCTCTGGGGGCATGCTGGTTTTTATGATCTACCTCATGCTCAGCTTTGATCGATCAGCCGGGCCGCACAACAACCTTTTCAAATACTTTATGGGCAGCTTTGTTTTGTTCTTTGTGCCCAAGCTGGTGATTATTTTTTTCATGTTGGGCGAAGACCTCACCCGACTCATTGTGGGCTTAAGTGGTAAACTGGTGGGCAGCAATGCAGAGCAGTTTATGCCAGACCGTAGGCGTTTTGTAAGCCAATTGGCCTTGGCAGCCGCGGCTATTCCCTTTGCCGGAATTTTACACGGAATTTTTAAGGGTCGCTACAACTATCAGGTAATCAAGAAAACGCTCACTTTTAAAGACCTGCCTAAAGCTTTTGACGGCTTAACCCTCACCCAGATCTCAGACGTGCACAGTGGCAGTTTTGACAATGCGGCTAAAATCAATTACGCAGTAGACCTCATTAATGCCCAAAAAAGCGACCTGATACTTTTTACCGGTGATATGGTGAACAATCAAGCCACTGAAATGGAGCCCTGGGTAAAGACCTTTAGCCGGTTAAAAGCGCCCTTGGGTAAATATTCCATTTTGGGTAACCATGACTATGGCGATTATATAGAATGGCCCTCGGCCCAAGCCAAAGAAAAAAATCTTGAGACCCTTTTTTCCATTCATGAAAAAATAGGCTTCCGCCTGATGCGTAATGAAAGTTTGAGCCTGGAGAAAAATGGCGAAAAAATAAATTTGGTAGGCGTGGAAAATTGGGGCAGCGGGGGCTTTGTAAAATATGGAGATCTTGATAAAGCCACGGAAGCAGTAGGCGAAAAAGATTTTAATATTCTGCTGAGCCATGACCCCAGCCATTTTGAAGAAGTGGTGAAAAAATTCAAAAAGAAGATGCACCTCACCCTGAGCGGCCACACCCACGGTATGCAGTTTGGTATTGAAATACCGGGCATTTTAAAATGGAGCCCGGTGCAATACCGCTACAAAAAATGGGCGGGACTATATGAAGAACTAGGCCGCTACCTGTATGTGAATCGTGGTTTTGGGTTTTTAGCCTTCCCCGGAAGGGTGGGTATTTGGCCGGAAATTACGGTGCTCACCTTAAAGCGTGGTTAAGCGCTTTATTCTTTTCTTACTTTTGATTCAAAGAATATTGACCCATGAAATTTCTACGTTTTTCGCTCATTGCCTTACTAGCTGTTTCCGTTTTTAGCTGTAGCCGCGATGATGACAACAACGGCTCTAACCAGACCGATACTTTGGCCAACTATTTAAACGGCACTTTTAATGTAGTGGAAGTGGCCTATGATGGGGAAATAGATATTATAATTGGCACCATTCCGGTAAGCGGTATTGACACCCAGCCCACCGGTGACTACACGTTTAACCGAGGAAACGGCACTGTAAGTTATGATGTGGATGGAACTCTGAGCTTCACCCCGCCCCTTTCCAATGACCCTGTGGAAGTGCCCATTAGAGTGAACAGCACCAACGCCCCCCTGAATATCGTGAATGAAACCACTTTTACCATTGAAGATGAAACCTGGGGGTTAATGACCTATGAGGTGGATAACCGCGATGCCAACGGTATGCAAGCCACCACTCGGCTAGCCAGCGACACCGCTGGTTTTGATATGGAAATGCAAATCAGCTTTAGAAAATAAAAATTGTGCGTTTAAGATTAAGTAAAAAAAGCCCGCTGAAATTTCAGCGGGCTTTTTTTAGGCCTTGCTCAGTTGAGCCAACATATCTTTAACCATCTGCTCCAGGGAATAGTCAGGTTGCCAACCCCAGTGTTTTCGTGCGGCACTGTCATCAATACTTTGCGGCCAGCCTTGGGCTATAGCATCGCGCTCGTCAACCGCATAGCTCATTTTAAAATCAGGCTTTTGGGCTTTTATAGCCGTGTACAATTCTTGTGGGTTAAAACTAAAGGCGGCCACATTGTAACTGGTTCTAAGCTGTACTTTTTCGGCTGGCGCCTCCATGATGCCAATGGTGGCTTTAATAGCATCCGGCATGTACATCATTGGCAGGGTAGTTTCCGCCCCCATGAAACACTGATACTCTTCATTAGCAACAGCTTTATGAAAAATATCAACGGCATAATCGGTAGTGCCTCCACCAGGCTGCGCCTTGTAGGAAATTAAGCCGGGATAGCGCAAGCCACGTACATCTACTTGGTATTTTTTATGGTAGTAATCGCACCACAATTCACCGGCCAATTTACTAATGCCGTACACCGTGCCAGGGTCCATAACGGTGTGTTGGGGCGTGTTTTGTTTAGGTGTGGTAGGCCCAAAAGCGGCAATGGAACTAGGCCAGTACACTTTTTTGAGGTGTCCTTCGCGCGCTAATTCCAGCACGGTAAAAAGGGTATCCATGTTTAGGTTCCAACCACGCATAGGCATTTTCTCGGCTGTAGCCGATAGCATGGCTACCAAGTGATAGACCTGGGTGATTTTATATTTTTTGACTAGGGCCAACAGGGCCTCACCATCTTGGGCATCCAGTTGTTCAAAGGGCCCAGCCTCTTTTTGAGCGGGGGTGGGTTCTTTTAAATCGGTGGCCACCACATTGGCAGTGCCATAATCTTCGCGCAGGGTGTCCACCAAATCAGTTCCTATCTGACCTCCTGCGCCTAGTACCAGTATGCGATCTTGCATGAGCAATAATTTTGGGTGGGCAAAGATACTTTTCTCGCGTAGCTAGGAGTATTTGCCCCGGGCTTAAATTAGGCTTTTTAAGCCGATGGTGGTCTGCGCCTGCTTCTTGAATACCGAAGACATTTCAGCTGGCAAAAATTAGTTACATTCAACCCAAAATATATTAGTACTGATGCGCAGGATTCTTCCCATTTTAGTTTTTGCAGCCGGTTTTCTTTTAAGTGCCGGTTTACCTGAAAAGACACCCTTTGTTTTACTAATTGATGCCGGCCACGGTGGCAAAGACCCCGGCTACGTACATCATGCAGAAGCCCCTCATGAAAAGGATATAACCCTGGCCTTGGCGCAAACCCTAAAAGATATCGCTGACCAACACCCCCATTTTAAAGTGTACACCCTGCGCGAGACCGATGAGTTTGTTGATTTAAAAACAAGAGCTAAAGTGGCGCAGGTGCTTAAACCCGATTTACTGATTTCGCTGCACTTAGAGGCTCAAAAAGAAGGCAATGCCTTAAGCTGCCGCGTTGATGGGCAATCCAAGCAAAAGAAGTACAGCACAAGCTATGCCCGGCAAATTTTAAAGGGTTTTCAAAACAAGTCGCACTGGCAAGCCAACCCTAAGCCCGAAGAGTTCAACTCCTTTCTTTTACGCGAAGCCGCCTGCCCGGCTGTATTGCTAACCGCAGGTAATTTAGCAATGCCTGAAGCCCAGGAATTCTGGAGCCAACCGGAAAATCAAAAAGCCTTTGCCCAAGAAATACTATCGGCTTTAAGCCAATAAAACAACCGAACACAAGCTTGTTACCGAGCGCATGGATTCTAAGCTTAAACGATTCATACAATCGCTGGGCCCGGGCATTTTATTTGCCAGCACCGCTATAGGCGTAAGCCATTTAGTACAGAGCACAAGAGCAGGAGCCAGTTTTGGTTTTGGCCTGCTTTGGTTGGTTCTTTTGGCCAACCTGTTAAAGTGGCCCTTCTTTGAATTTGGCTCTCGCTATGCGGTAGCCACCGGAGAAAGTCTAATTGACGGCTACCGAAAAACGGGTAGGTGGATGCTTTGGATCTACCTGATTATTACCGTAATCAGCATGTTTTTTGTGGGGGCAGCGGTAGGGGCCGTTACCGCTGGATTTATGGATAACCTTTTTCAAATTAGCGCTACCTGGGGGGCTGGCTCTTTAATATATACCACCGGTGCGCTCTTTGGAACCTGCATTGTTATTCTAGGGTTTGGGAAATATTCGGCATTGGATAAGATCATTAAAGTAGTGGGTTTTGTGCTTTTGATATCCACCCTGGCAGCCGTAGCCATAACCGCCTTTAAAGGTCCGGCCACCCAAGCTCTGCCCTTTTTTAGCCCCGAAGTTTTTGACTTAAACAGCAGCAGCTTTGCCTTTGTAATTGCTTTAATGGGATGGATGCCTACGGCAGTAGACCTTTCTACCTGGAATAGCCTATGGACATTAGAACGCGCTAAGCAACTGAAACAAAAGCCCAGCTTAAAAGAAACCCTGCGCGAATTCAACTTAGGCTACGGAATCTCCGCCTTACTGGCTCCCTGTTTCATGCTTTTAGGCGCCTACATTCTGTTTGGTACTGGACAGAAAATGCCTCAGGGCTCAGCCGGATTTGCCAGTAGCGTAATTGATCTTTACACCCAAAGTATTGGAGCCTGGAGCCGGCCCATCATTACCGCGGCTGCCTTTTCCATAATGTTTGGCACTTGTTTGGGGGTTTTTGATGGCTACAGCCGAAGCATGGAGCGCGTATTTCTTTTGCTAAGCCCCAATCAAAAACAGACCAAAGGCCTGGGTTTTACCAGTAACAGCGTGGTTTACTTACTCATGCTCTTAGCAGTAGGTCTGGGGGCTTTCCTCATAATTTTTCAATTTGGTAATTCACTCAAAAAACTGGTAGACATAGCCACCACCCTCTCTTTTGTGATGGCGCCTTTAATTGCGGCAATTAATCTAAAGTTGGTTACCGCCAAAAGCTTTCCGGCAAAAGCCCGGCCCTCTAAGGCACTGCTCATTTTGAGCTATACCGGCCTGGTTTTTTTAACTGCCTTTGCCCTTATTTACCTGATTTGGGCCTAGCTAGCTCATTGAAATAGAGTAGGGTATTTCACCAAACCACTTGGTTTTGGTAATTTTGCCCTCCCCAAAAAAATGGCTTATGGACCCTAATGCCGGTAAAAAAAATTTAATCAACAAGTTTGGCCCTGAGGAACTTAGAAAGCGTTTAGAAGCTGAGACCTTCAAGCGTAAAACGGTTTCTTTTTACCGCTACGTGCTTCTTGATGATCCGGCTGCTTTACGCGATGATTTATTTCAAACCTGGTATGCTCTCAACGCTTTTGGTCGCGTATACCTGGCCCATGAGGGTATTAACGCCCAAATGAGCGTGCCTGAGACGCAATGGGAGGCCTTTGTAGAAGACCTCAACCAGCGGGAAGCCTTTAAAGACATTCCCCTTAAAGTAGCAGTGCAAGATGATGGAAAGTCTTTTCTGAAGCTTACCGTAAAAGTGCGCGCTAAAATTTTAGCTGATGGCCAGGACGACCAAAGCTATGACGTAACCAACGTGGGTAAACACTTGAGCGCAGCTGAATGGAACCAAGCCATTGAAGCAGGAGCCACCGTAGTAGACATACGTAATCACTACGAAAGTGAAATAGGCCATTTTGAAAACGCCCTGCTACCGCAATCCGAAACTTTTAGGGAAGAATTACCGGAGGTATTGGAGATGTTAAAGGGCAAGGAAGAGGAAAAAATTCTTTTGTACTGTACCGGTGGTATCCGCTGTGAAAAAACCTCCGCTTTTTTAAAGCACCATGGTTTTAAAGATGTAAATCAATTACACGGGGGCATTATTGACTACGCCCGGCAGATAAAAACGCAAGACTTACCCAACCACTTTAAAGGCAAAAACTTTGTGTTTGATGAGCGCCTGGGTGAAACCGTGGGTAACGAGGTAATTAGCCATTGCCACCAGTGTGGCGAGCCATGCGACACCCATGTTAATTGTGCTAACGTAGACTGTAATTTGCTTTTTATTCAGTGTGAAAAGTGTGCAACGGAAATGGAGGGCTGTTGCTCCGGGGAGTGTGTAGACTTTATTCACCTACCGGAAGAAGAGCAAGCTGCCGTCCGCAAAGGCCGGCAGAATAAAAAGCGTTTCCATAGCCACCGCAAGGTAGGAAGCCTTAGGGCAAAAACTTAATATAACCTGTTGGCGATGGGGCCACTCCAAAATAGCCCTTCACCCCCGCTTATCATGTGGATGCCTCCTGCTGAACCAAGAATGGAGCGCCTTTAAACCAGCATTACGTAAAAATAAGAGAACAATGGGTCGTGTAGTTTGGAGTGAGAAGCCCCATCTAAACATGATAAATGTTCTTTTCTAAGACTTTTGGGAATCTGTATTTTTGAAATTCAGTAAAACTTTGTCTATGCCATTTTACCACAAACTGGGAAAAATTCCACATAAACGCCACACCACCTTTAAAAAACCAGACGGCAGCCTACACTATGAGCAGCTTTTTGGCACGGAAGGTTTTAGCGGCATGAGCTCATTACTCTACCACTTGCACCGGCCCACGCAAATAAAAAGCGTAAAAGAACCGGTAGACGTACGGCCCAAAGCGGCCAAGGAGCATAACATGACCAGCCGTATGCTTAAGGGTTTTGAAGTTCCGGCTAAAGATGACTTCCTTGAGGCCCGCACGCCCTTACTTTTCAATAATGACGTGTACCTTTCTTTGGCGGCTCCGCGCCTTAGCATGAAGGATTACTTCTACAAAAATGCCGATGCGGATGAACTGCTTTTTATTCATCGCGGAAGCGGCACTTTAAAAACCTTGCTGGGCAACATTGAATTTGGCTATGGCGACTACCTGCTAATACCCAGGGGTATGATTTACCAAATTGAATTTAACGATAGCGATAATAGACTGCTGATTTTAGACAGCTTTGATCCGCTTTATACACCCAAACGTTACCGCAATCATTTTGGGCAATTGTTAGAGCACAGTCCCTTTTGTGAGCGCGACCTACGCAGACCTGAAAAGCTGGAAATACACGATGAAAAAGGAGATTTTACCGTGAAGGTGAAGAAAGAGGGCATGCTGCATGAAACTGTATATGCTGCTCACCCTTTTGATGTGGTAGGCTGGGATGGTTACAATTACCCCTATGCCTTTAATATTCAAGATTTTGAACCCATTACCGGCCGTATTCACCTGCCTCCTCCCATTCATCAAACCTTTGAGGCCGCCCAGTTTGTAGTGTGCTCTTTCTGTCCGCGTTTGTACGATTACCATCCGGAGTCTATACCAGCTCCGTACAACCACAGTAACATTGATAGTGATGAAGTGCTTTATTATGTAGACGGAGATTTTATGAGCCGTAACCATGTAGATCAAGGCTTCATCAGCTTGCATCCTGCGGGTATTCCTCATGGCCCCCATCCCGGAGCTACAGAACGCAGTATAGGCAAGAAAGAAACCGGAGAATTGGCTGTGATGGTAGATACTTTTAAGCCTTTACGGATGACCCAACAAGCACTGGACATTGAGCTGGAGAATTACCACCTCAGCTGGTTAGAAGACGCATAAATTATAGCCAGCCATACGACAGCTGATTTTTCTAAAAAAGCGGGGGCTTTTAAGCCTTGGGTCACTTTTTTAGCGATCGCTCCTGAAAGATGTCTAAAACATCGTGGTACAACGCAGCCCGGTTTTCAAGGCGCTTACGCTCTGCAATAAGCCGGGCCTTTTCAGCGCCCCCCAGGTAATAGCGTAGCCACCAGGGCAGCACAACCAAACCCGCATCAAGCAGGCTGTAGGTGGTGGCCACATTTACCGCCAAGGCCACCAGTGCGGCATTTAAAGCCATTGAGTTTAAACCGTTTTTTAAGTCTCCTGCATATAGCTGCCCTGCACCCGGTAGTATAAAGCTTATGGTGCGGGCAATTTGGGGGTTGGGTTGGCTTAACCTTTTGTCTTGTAATAGTAAGGAGCGGAGCTGGTTTTTAGAAAGAGTATCATCAGCCGGCAAGGCCTTACTAAAAGCATCATGAGCTTTTTCATACTCTAAATTGCCAAAGTGCGCCAAGCCCTCTAAAAAGGCCAGTCTTTGTGTATCTTTAAAGACTGCGCTGTATTCCAAGGCATAGATTTCAGCCAGTGCCTCCTTAAACATGCTTTGCGATAAAAGCAGACCAATTTTCCCAACTAGCGCCTGTTGCGCAAGAGAATCTTCGGCTAGGTAAAAGCATTGATCGTAATAGCGGGCCGCCCATTTAAATTTACCCTGCAGGTGATAGCAGCGGGCAATCTGAAAGTTAATGTAAGCCTTGTTTTCCTGGCCTTTGCTAAAAAAGGCCAAGCGCTGAAAAGTAAGCAAAGCCGTTTGGTAGTCTTCCCTTTCAAGGGCTAGCTCTGCAAATTTTAGCGTTTGTTGCCAATTTTGAGAGTAGCTGGTGGTAGCTGTAAAAAGGCTAATCAACAGCCCTATATAGATACCTTTCCACATCATTTTTTAAGGCGTTTTTGTAACGTAGATTATAAACTTTGGCCGCTTTCACTGAGCCGTAAATGTTACTGGCGTAAAACGCGGTGCCTGTGGCGGTGAAAAACCAACCGTAAAAACTTTCTACGCCATTGGCACTAAATCCACGGTAGGCTGCAAAGGCATTAGAGCCCACAAAAGCTAAAGCAATAAGGCCATCTTGCCAATCACCCGTGTACACCTTACCCAGGCCGGGCACCAAGGTACTAAGCATGCCGCTCAAAAAAGGGCTCTTGCGGGGCAAGTTTTGCCCTCTTTTTCCTAAACTAAGCAATACAGGATCGTGGATGCCGTAGTGGTTCAAAAGGGCCAAAGATGTATCATAACGTCCTTGTTGTAAGAGCAGGCCCACTTGTTGCTTTTGTCTGAAAGGCCGCTCAAACCGGGAATAGCGGTTAACCAAGTCCTGGGCTAAACCAAAATCTTGCAACCTCAAAAGCATAGCGTAGTACTCTTGGGTAATATTAGCAGGTGCCTGAGGCGGAAAATTATAGTAAAAATCGCGGTAACGCTTTACCCCTTTTTGGTGTTGACTCGATAAGCGGTACGAGCGAATGAGCAACCACTTAAGCGAATCATTTTGGGGCTGCATAAAATGCAAGCGCTCTAGCTCCAAAGCAGCCAGCTCATAGTCTTGAGCCAATAATAAATACTGCGCAAACTTTTCCGAGTTTTCTTGACTGTACAAATTAGCACCGGTGCTATCTTGGGCCAGAGCCACCCGCAACATGGGGGCCAGTAAGAGAAAAACAAGAGAAAGCTTACAATACCGGGTCAAGAGCTAATCCGTTTTGAGGGTGCACAGGATATTTTGAGGGCGTAAAGGGATGGCAACGGCTGAGCCGGTCAAAAGTGTCAAGAAACCCCAATGTTAGTCCGTTTTTCCTTATTGTTTGCAGAGCGTATACACTGCATGATGGGTGAAAATTGCAACTACGCTGGTCTTGAGAAGAAATGAAAAACTTGTAGCCGGTAAAAAGTAAGGCTGTTAATTCCTTGGCTTCATTAGCACCGCCATGCCGATAGGCATAATTAGGCTTAGGTTGTGGTTGCGGAGCCAGGCTTTGCGCCAGAGCCAGGTCTGCTGCCGTTTGGGACCAAGCGGTGTTTAGCCCCATTAACAGACTCAAACAGAAACACAGACTGATTACCTTTTTCATGATTAATTTTATTAGGGTAAATGGCTATTGCCATAGGCCAAATTTAGCCCGGCCTAACTAAAAACATTAGCTCCAATTGATTTGGGCTGGGAAGCCTTATCTTGTCAAAAGTATCATGTAAAAGTGAAGGCACCAACCCCGGCGAAATAAGCTTACTTCTCCTTTTTTTGCTGAAACCCATTCAAAATAATTCCTTGAGTACTCTTCTGCTGACGAGGCAATCTGTTCGCTCTAGGCAGCTTTTAATTTAGCCAAGTATCTTTATTTTTCTTCTTACCCCCCCCAAAGAGCTACTGTAAAAAACTCGCGATAGAATTTTTAACGGGACACTGGCATATAAAACAGGTCTAGCTGCTTTTCATCGGTATCAATATCCACTCTAAAAGGCTTGTAGGCTGTGGCATCAGGGGCTTGCGTGAAATCAAAGTAATACACCAATTGATCGTGCTTAACTATTGAACCGGAAACAAGGTCTACCACCCAGCCTACCGGTTTGTTTAAGTTTAATATGCTTACCAAATTAAAATCAGTGCTTAATTGGAATACCCTTGTTTTGTATCCCTCCAGCTCAATTTTGCCTACTTTTTTACCTAAAGAACGGTGAATACCTACTGAGCACGGGGTGGTGCAAATCTCTAGACCGTTTATATACACTTTAGCGCCCTCTGGCTTAGAAATAAAGTAAATTTCATCTTCATACCCCGTAAACAGGGTGGCACAACCGCTAAATGCACATACCAATAAGACTAAGTAGATTAAGGGTTGTCTGATTTTTTAAAACTGTTGTTGCTTTGGCATCTGCCAAAAATACGCCTAAAAGAGAACAAGCGTTTGTTTCTTCACTTTGACGGGTCAACCTAATGCTTTTTTTACTTTCGCTGCGCTATGATTGATACCCACACCCATATTTACCTCAAGCAGTTTAATGATGATCGGGAGGACATGCTGGAGCGCGCGCAGCAGGCGGGCATACAAGAATTTTACCTGCCTAATATTGACAAAGACAGCATTGCCGATTTAAAAGAGCTGGCCGCCCGGCACTCAAACATCTACCCCATGATGGGTCTGCACCCCAGCCACGTAAAGGATGATTATCAAGAGCAGTTAGCGGCCGTTTTTAAAGAGCTTAATGGCGCCACTCGTTATTATGCCGTGGGTGAAATTGGCATTGACCTCTACTGGGACAAATCCTTTATTGAAGAGCAGAAAAAGGCCTTTGGTATTCAAATAGAAAAAGCCAAGGAAATGCATTTACCCATAGTCATACACAGCCGTAACGCCTTTGAAGAAACCTTTGAGGTTTTAGAGGCTTTTGCCGATGAGCGCCTTTATGGTATTTTTCATTGCTTTACCGGAAATTTAGAACATGCGCAACGGGCTATTAACCTGAACCTAAAACTGGGCATTGGAGGGGTAGTTACCTTTAAAAATGGCGGGTTAGACAAAGTAGTAGAAAAAATTGGCCTGGAGAGTCTGGTG
>PR_CR_10_Liq_2_inCRDRAFT_1000288_pt1 | contig 14405 bp, 13 predicted proteins | sample PRCRCaboRojoPR_FD_10245 | JGI IMG/M metagenome (IMG submission 10245) | reverse complement strand
GCGTGTAATCGACTGTCTCACCCCCCGGTGAGCTCAAACGGAATTCTTGGCTAAATTGCTCGAATTCCTCGGTAGCAAGAGCATTAAAAATCAAAGCTGAACTGAAGTCACAATCACAGTTTTGAGTGAATTCATACTGCAAGAACCCAGTGGTTGATGTTAACGAAAAACCGCCCAGGTCCCAGTCGACAGCCAGCACCGCGGCATCAGATTCATTGTTATGGAAATCAAGGTTACCACCGCGCACTCGGTTCAGTTCGCCGTCGATNCCCGANTAGGGGATTTGNGGNTNCAAGCCTATNNTANCNGGGTTGTTACCCGCAAACACCGCNTGGTCNACGGCGCTGATGTGATCTATCCCGNCGCCCGCAGGTAAGTCCTCACGCACGATGCTTTGGCTCACTTCNACATTGCGCCCCCGATCATCGAATTCCGAATGCTCGACCTTGAAGTTCACCGACAGGGTATCGCTGGGTTCCCAGCGCAGNTGAGCACGAACCACCGACTCGTCTTCAAACTTGTCGTTGTTTCCNGTAAAGGTATTCTCGTAGGCACCCTGGGTCTCGCGTNCCAAGGCAGAAATACGACCACTGAGGGTATCGGTTATTGGACCCGAAAAGGCGAGTCGGTAATCCTGAGTGTCTTCCTCTGACTCNTAAAGTGCCGTCACAAAACCCTCGAACTCATCACTTGGCTTGGCGGTGACAATGTTGATAGCGCCTGCGATTGCGTTCTTACCAAAAATAATGGGTTGGGGGCCCCTCAAGACTTCAATGCGCTCCAAATCAAACAGCGGCGAGCGGGCAAGCTGACCGCGGCCATAATAGATTTCATCAACGTACATCCCGACCGATTGCTCAAAGCCGGGGTTAATTCCCGAACTCACGCCTCGAATGGTGATGTTGTTTGAAATGCCTGACTGGTTCATGGAGAAGTTTGGAACAAAGGTAGTCAGGCTCTCCAGGTTAGTGATTTGAGTATCCCGCATACGCTCACCCGAGACCGCGCTCACCGAGATGGGAACATCTTGCAGTGACTGGGACCGTTTTTGCGCTGTAACAACCACCTCCTCCAGCATCAGTGATGACGCATTTTGTGCGACGGTGGTACCGGTCATAGCGATACCTACCGCAGCTCCAAGCGCCGTTCGTTTGAATCCAAGTGTACTTACAGTCATGTCGACTCCTGTCCTTTTTAGTTATCGAGTGCAACCAGATACCACTGGTTGACGGGCATCTGTACGCATCAGCTTTGTTGAGGGTTCACGATTGAGCTGTGTATTTTTTTGGTGATTATTCATTGATGCGAACAGCACCAGCATATCAGGCGTTTCCGTTCGAAAACCCTAAAAAACAATAGGTTTTTGCAATATTTCTGTAATTGTAACTGAGTGTTTTTTTGAGTAATGTCCAAAAAACCACAGAGCGAGATCCATGCACGCAATCCTTCGATTGGATGTGGCAGGTCAGCCGCGGGGGTGGTTAACCCTGCAAGAGGCTATCTCTGCCTACGCCCGAGGCGATGTCGTTTACGGCATCGGTGGTGCACTGCCCCCTGTGTTTGGTGGCGTTCAACGCATCAGCGGATGTCGCTCCAAAATTGTGCTTCAACCTATCATCGCCACCGAAGGTCGTGTCATCACGGGGTTCACACCACCCCTGTGTAATCGGACCCTGTTTCGTCGTGATGATCATCGCTGTCTCTATTGCGGCAATCAGTTCCAGCGCAGTGAGTTAACCCGGGATCACGTGCTACCGGCTTCACGTGGTGGGCGCGATCGCTGGGAGAACGTTGTCGCAGCCTGCAAACGCTGTAATTGGACGAAAGACTGCAAAACACCCGAAGAGGCCGGCATGCCGTTGCTGGCGGTGCCGTTTCGACCGAACGCCTACGAGTGGCACTTCTTAGCCAAAGACCGTGTCTTGGCAGATCAGATGGACTACCTTTCTCAGCAGTTTCGCGCCGAGCGTGACTGGGCAAACTGACGCCCCCGCAGGCCTCGCTTCCTGATAGTCTCTGGTTACCGTTGTTATCCGAGAGCATCACCATGAGTAGCCGCACGCCACACTCGGCCGTTAACGATCTGATTGAGCAGATAAATGGCAGGATCCTAGGCCAAGCATCGATCATCGAAGGTCTGGTATTGGCGTTGTTATGCAATGGCAATGTACTGGTAGAGGGCTTGCCCGGTACGGCCAAAACCCGAGCGATCAAGACCCTGGCCAGTGCTCTGGGGGTGTCGTTAGGCCGGATTCAGTTTACCCCCGATTTGCTCCCTGCCGACGTCACAGGTAGCGAGACCTATGTAGAGTCTGAGACGGGGGGCCAACTGCGCTTTGAGCCGGGTCCAATCTTCAATCAGCTGGTGCTAGCCGATGAAATCAATCGGGCGCCCGCCAAAGTGCAATCCGCCCTGCTTGAGGCCATGGAGGAACGACAAGTCACCGTCGGCGGAACCACCTACCCTCTGCCACCGCTATTTATGGTCATGGCTACGCAAAATCCGATTGAGCAGGAGGGAACCTACCCGTTACCGGAAGCGCAGACCGATCGATTTCTGTTCAAGCTACGGGTCGATTATCCCGACGCCAATGCCGAATTGCGCATCGTGCAAATGCTGCAGACCGAGGAGCAACATCAGTCGCCCTTGCCGGCGGTACTATCAAACGACGATCTGCTAGCTGCTCGCGACGCGATCCATGATATGCCGGTGGCGCAGGTAGTTGAGCAGTACCTGGTCGATTTAGTCTTGGCGACTCGCCAGCCAACAGGAATATCTGACAAGCTAGTGCGATGGATTGCGGTGGGCGCTAGCCCCAGAGCCAGTATTGCACTGCACCGGGCGGCGCGCGCGCGAGCCTGGCTAGTAGGGCGTGACTACGTCACCCCTGAAGACGTTCAGGCACTGGCACCTGCGGTGCTGCGCCACCGCTTGGTACTCAGCTACGACGCATTGGCAGAGGGCGTCGATAGCGACGCTGTCATCGCAGAGCTAATAGCGGTCGTTGCTGTAGGCTAATGCCATGGCCGGGGGTGCCTATACCAATCTGAAGCAATTGATGGGGCTGCGACAACATGCGCGGCACATTAGCTTGCTGCCGCAGGCACCAGCGAGCTCGGTGAATAACGGGCGGCGCCGCACCCACCTGCGGGGTCGCGGTTTGGATTTTGCAGAACTGCGACACTACCGCCCCGGTGATGACATCCGCTGCATGGACTGGCATCGCACCCGACGCTTGGGTACGCCCTATGTACGCGTATTCACCGAGGAGCGGGATCGTCCCGTTTGGTTGCTGGTCGATCAACGACCTGCGCTGTTTTTTGGCAGCCGCTTCCAAATGAAATCGGTAGCCGCAGCTGAGCTTGCGGCACTGTTCGCTTGGCACATGATCGATCACGGTGACCGGGTGGGTGGGCTTGTTATGGGCGACCAACAAAGTGCCCACAGTACACCCAGCCGCTCATCGGCTACGGTTACCGCTTGGATGGAACGCCTAGTTGCACTTAACCACGGGTTGCACGCAACAAGACCCCAAAAGACCTCGGGTACCGCGCTTGCAGAGGGTATCGATCATCTTGCTCGGCAAGTCAGCCATGATGGGTTGGTGATACTCATATCCGATTTCCATGACTGGGATGGACACTGCCTGGCGCTGCTCCGCAGGATTGGTCGCAATAACAGCATCATCGCCTGCCATATTTCCGATGAACTGGAACGCAATATCACCCCTGCAGGTACGATGGTAATTACCGATGGCCAGCACCAACTGCAGGTCGATAGCCGCGACACCACGGTAGCGGCTCGGTACAGCAATGATTTCAACCAGCACTTTGAAGCACTTCAGGCCAGTTGCTACCGGGAGGGCATTCCACTATTGACCTTCGATACAGGTACAAGTGTCGTGAACCAGTTACAGGTGCATAGGCCGTGGAGCGGTCAGTGACCGCCCGTTGGATACACGCGCCCCAGCGGGTGACGTCACGCTTGCTTGCCACCACGATCTGCATGCTGATGATCTGCACACTACAAGCGCCGTATTGCATGGGTGGAACAGTAGCCATCACTGAGAGGCCATTGCCGGTTCCCAATGAAGAGGCCAGTGCCCCACTGCCCGAATTGCCAGAACGCTTTGGTAATCCCGTTCTGAGAGGCTGGCACGAAATACGTGGCCCATCATCCATCTCATGGCTACCGACCGCACCCGGATGGCGTGTACTGGCGGTCGTCATGCTGTTATGGCTTGTCAGACGTGGCTGGCGGGCATGGCGCCTGTGGTGGCGCAATCGCTACCGACGGGAAGCGCTGAGACGCTTGGCGCACAGTAAACACTGCCCATTAACCATCAATGAAATTCTTAAGCTAGCCGCCATGGCCGCCAGCTCCCGTCACGAAGTAGCGTCACTTTCCGGTAATGCATGGATCGCTTGGCTTGAGCAAAGAGCACCCAGGGTAACCTTGAGCGACGACACGAAAACACTGCTCTCTGGGTCACTTTACGCTCAGGCAGAGCAGCTAACCTGTGCCGCATTCAGCGCCGACGCCGCCCTGTGGCTTCGGCAGCATCGAGATGATCATGCCGACACTTGATGCACTATTACAGGGACTCACCTTGGCCAATCCGTGGTGTCTTGGGTTGCTGCCACTACCGTTGTTCATGCGGTTGATACCCCCGTATTACGCGGCACAGGACGCTATTCAAGCACCTTTCTTTGAACGCTTACTGCGAGCCGCAGAGGCGCCCCGGCGCTTGGGTGCGGGTATCCGACAACGACAAGCCCTGCAGCGTGCACTGCTGATTGGCCTGTGGATTGCACTGGTTATAGCAGGCGCACAACCTCAATGGCTGGGCTCACCCATTGAGCAACAGCGGGCGGGGCGGGATTTGATGATTGCGGTAGACCTCTCGGGTTCCATGGAAACCGAGGATTTCACGAGATCCGATGGCAGCCCCAGTAATCGCTTAGACGCGGTTCGTGATGTGCTACAGCGCCTGGTCGAGGAGCGACAAGGGGATCGCCTAGGGTTAATTGTATTTGGCAGCGCCGCGTACTTGCAGGCGCCGTTTACCGAAGATCACAAGGTTTGGCAGCAACTCCTTGATGAGACACGTATTCGGATGGCAGGGCCGAGTACGGTACTGGGGGATGCTGTTGGACTTGCCATTAAGCTGTTTGAGCAAACCCAATCTGATCAGCGCGTTTTGTTACTGCTTACCGACGGTAATGATACGGGCAGCGTTGTGCCACCTATCGATGCAGCAAGGGTGGCAGCTGCTCGTGATATTCGAATCTACCCTATTGCTATTGGCGACCCAGAGGCGGTGGGTGAAAAGGCCATCGACACCCAGACCCTGTCACGTATGGCCGATGTCACCGGTGGTCAGAGCTTTATTGCCCTCGACAGGGCAGCGCTTAATCAAGTGTTTAGTCTGCTAAAAGAGCTGGAACCTAGCGTCTTTGACAGCGTGTTCTATCGTCCGACAACCGACTTGCACTGGCTGAGCATTGCCCTGTGGTTAGTGCTCTACACCGGCCTACGCACGCTCACTATGCTATTCGATAAGCCTCGGCGTGTTTGATCTATTGGTTCACTTCCATTTTTTGCGCCCCGAGTGGTTACTGCTATCACTTCCCCTATTGGCGCTGGAGCGCTATGCCCGCAAGCGTGAGCGCCCCACCAAGACCTTAATAGCGGGCATCGATCCCGAACTGCGCCGCCATCTTGAGCAGCCACCTAGTGCAAAGCAGCGCATCAACCCCGACTCTATGTTCCTCTGGCTGCTGAGCTTGTTAATTGTCATCGCCGCCGGACCGAGCTGGCGTCAGCAACCAACCCCCCTCGCCGAGGACGCAGCCGCACTGGTCATCGTGCTAGACGTGTCCCGCTCGATGGATAGCAGCGACGTAGCCCCCACTCGACTGCAGCGCGCTCGACAGAAAATGCAGGATTTACTAGAGCGACTGCCCGATAAACCGGTATCGGTCATCATCTACGCCGGCAGTGCACACACCGTGCTGCCGCTATCGATGGACCATGACATCGTGCGCAATTACCTGGCGAGTTTGACCACCGATATTGCGCCAACATCGGGCAAATTACCCGAGCTTGCCCTACCGAGCATCGATCGAGCACTACTGAACCGTCAGGGGACGGGCAATATATTGTGGGTCACCGATGGCATCAGCCAATCATCAGCGTCGAAGATCCGGTCCTGGTGTCGTACCCAAAACAACGAACTGTTGGTTTACGGTGTAGGCAGCGAGAGTACTGAACCCGGTATCGCACCCCTTGAGCGCAAAAAATTGGCGCAACTGGCCGATGACTGTAACGGGCGCTACTTTGATCTTTCGGTCGATACCCGCGATGTCGATGCCATGGTTCAACACATGGCTAACGTCTACCGGGTGATCGATGATCAGGGGCTGCCATGGCTTGATGGCGGTGTTATTGGGGTATGGCCGGCGCTGTTGCTGACACTGCTGTGGTTTCGACGGGGCTGGACGCGGAATTGGCTATGGCTGTGTCTGCCACTGGTGCTTTGGCAGCCCGAGCCCGTTAGTGCACAAGCAGCACGGGATCGACATCTGACGGCACCGGTGCCCGCTGAAACCAACGAACAACGGGCCACAAGTGCCACAATCCTAAACATCATCGACGCCTTTGCAGAACTCTGGTTAACACCCAATCAATACGGCCGACTATTACTGGAATGGGGGTATTACCAACGCGCCATGGTGGTCTTCGAGTCTACTCAGTGGCGCGCTGTTGCCGCCTACTACGCGGAAGACTTTGAACAGGCCAGCTTATTATTTAGTCGACATAACAATGTCCATGGCTATTTCAATGAAGCCAATGCCCGGGCACAACAGAGGGACTATGTCGGCGCGTTAACCCTCTACGACAAAGCCCTACAACTGGCGCCGAGCTATACACCAGCGCTTGAGAATCGTGAGCGTGTGCAAACTATTGTTGATGACATTGATCGGCTCAGCGCCTCCCAACAAGATGAAGCGGGGGTCAGTGCCGATACGGTAGAGGCTGAGGACCCACAAATAGGCGAAGGGGACGAACGTATCACTTTTGAGCAGGAGCAAGGTGCCAGCTACAGCGCCGAAGAGCTGCTGGCCAGCCCGGAAGTCACGGAACTCTGGCTCAATGGTGTGCAGCAGGATCCCAGTCAATTTTTGCGCACGAAATTCCGCTACCAACTCGATGAACGGGGCGTCAGCGAACCATGATGTTGCGCCTGCTCAATGGATTATTGGTGTTGCTTGGGATTGCCTGGCTGCCCCTTGCGCAGGGGGCTGGCGAAAGCACTGCCATACCCGAGCCTGTGGTACTCAACACCAGCCTGACACCGGAAACCGATATCGTACCCGGACAACGGGTCCGACTTCGGCTCACGGTGGCAACACCACGTTGGTTCACGGGGGGCACGCGCTTGCGACTGCCCGAGGTTCCAGATTTACTGGTTTTACAAAATCAGCGCTTCGCCAGTAACAGTACCGAGCAGCGTGCTGGGCAAACCTGGAGCGTACAGCGCTGGACCGTGGATCTTTTTGCCACACGTCCCGGGCGTTACGTCATACCGCCCATACAGGTTCTTACAACCATCTCCATCGCTCCCGGCGTTGACCGGGAGCAGCAACTCGCAAGCTCGCCCATCGCATTAACGGTAACACTGCCACCGGCGCTGGCGGAACTGGATCACTGGGTGGCGAGTCCCGAGGTGAGCCTCAGCTCCAGTCTTGATGACACAGCATTGTCGGTCGCGTTAGGGGATGCCATTGAGCGCCGTATTACCCTTACAGCCACCGATGTCATGGCGATGATGCTACCGGCTGTAGGGGCCACAGCCAGCCCCAGTTTACAGCACTACGCACAGCCACCTCAGCAGCGCAATCGAGCCAACCGTGGCCAACTGTTAGCCGAGCGCGCGCAACCGACAACGTGGATCGCCACTGAAGCTGGCGCCACACAACTGCCGGCTGCCGAGGTGCACTGGTGGCATACCGAGCGCAAAGAGCTAATTACCTTGCGCCTACCTGCTATCGATATCGAGATTACGGGCACGCCAGAAAAGCATCAACAAGGGCTCTTTCAAGCAATGGCTCAAGCAGTGAACCTGCCAGTGATGTTGATGGCATTGACCGCCTGTCTCGCTGTTACCGCTATCTATCGCTGGCGTCACAGGCTGAGGCGCCTAGCTCAACTGGGTTTGTCGCTGCTTGTGGCAACCGGCCGTTGGCTACAACGGCTAAAGGACCCCGTATTACCCACCAAGCTCAACCCCGCCGGTAGCCCGGGGCGATCATCGGTAGCGCCGTCACGTGAGCCGTGATCCAAGTACCCCGAACATCAATTTTCACCTCGGTACCGGGTTCAACAACACTGGCATCGACAAAAGCCATGGCGATCGGTGCACCCACGCTAGGGCCGAAGCCCCCTGAGCTAATGGTGCCAATAGCGACACCGTCAGCATTGTGTACTGATTGTCCTTCGCGCACGGGCCGCTTGCCGGTGACTTTTAGACCAACACGTTGTCGTTCAGTGCCGTTGCTCAGTTGATGGGCAATGTGATCGGCACCGGGATAACCGCCGGCGCGAACGCCCCCCGGCCGGCGCGCTTTGGCAATAGCCCAAGGCAAACCCGCGCTAACAGGGGAAATATCGTCACTCAACTCATGGCCATACAAGCATAGACCCGCTTCTAAACGCAGTGAGTCGCGAGCGCCCAATCCGATAGCCGCCACCTGGGGTTGCTCAAGGAGTAGGCGGGCCAGTGGCTCTGCGTCATAGTTAGCCACAGACAACTCAAACCCGTCCTCGCCGGTATAACCAGAGCAGGAGATCCAGCACCGAATGCCGGCAATGGTGTACTCGCCGGCTCGCATAAAATAGAGGTCATCAATAGCGGGTACCAGGGCTGCAAGGACAGTTCTAGCGGCTGGCCCCTGCAGCGCCAGTAGGGCCTGTTGCTCTAACACCTCCACCGCAGCGGTTTTACAGGCTTCCTGAATAATGGTCAGGTCGCTGTGCTTACACGCGGCGTTTAAGACCAGCATAAAACGGTGATCATCCAATCGCGTGACGATCAGATCATCACAGACGCCCCCTGACCCATTGGTCAGCAGTGAATAGGTGGCATGCAGCGGCGCTAGGCCCACTAAATCCGCAGGCATAATCGATTCCAATTCGGCCGCTGCCTGCTCACCCGATACGATCACTTGTCCCATGTGCGATACGTCAAACAAGCCAGCTTCGGCCCGAGTATGTAAGTGCTCTTGAATGATGCCGCCGGGGTACTGAACGGGCATGGAGTAGCCTGCAAAGGGCACCATACGCGCCCCTAACGCCCGATGCAGGGGCTCCAGAGCTGTCACGTGCAAGTTACTGTTGTCAGTCATGTGGTGGTGGCTCCTATTGGGTGACGCGCAAGGCCAGTGAATGCCGCGCATTGTTCATTGCCACTGGCCCCACCGCAAGGCTCTGGGTAAAGTTCGCATTTTCCAATAGAGAGTTAACGTCATGGCCTACGAGCACACCGTCAGTCTTATCGGTTTTCCCGGGAGCGGAAAAAGTACGGTGGGTGTACTGCTGGCCAAGCGCCTTGGAACAGACTTCGTTGACACCGACTTGCTCATTCAAGCCCAGGAACAGGCGACACTGGCCGAGATCATAGCGCGTTCAAGTCACCTGCACCTACGGGCTGTCGAGCAGCAGGTACTGCTCGATATGCCCATTGCACACAGCGTCATTTCAACCGGTGGCTCGGTGGTTTACAGCGAAGCGATCATGCAACGACTCGCTGCCCATTCAACCATTGTGTATCTACAAGCCGACTTAGCGACAGTGGAGTACCGAATTTCGCTGGCACCCGACCGGGGAATAGCCTCATCGAAGGATCAAACCCTGGGGGATATTTACGCCGAACGTATTCCCCTCTACCAACGCTGGGCCAATCTGACCGTGGCCGTCGACAACGAGGCACCCGAGATCATCGTCGGCCATATCGTCGAGCAGCTCGCCGCGAACGCGTAGCTGGGGCATCGAGGATCACCTTGAACGCGCCGTGCTGGCAATGAACGCGTTCACAGTGACGGGCAGACTCTGCCCAGGTAAAGAAATCGCCGGTAAACCCCCCTGGTCGCGGCGGCTTCCCTCTCTATAACGCTTATTGGCATAGCCTTTGCTAAATACTTGATGGGGGCCCGTCTAAACCGACAGGACGTCGGTCAGGATGGGGGTAACAGGGACGTCGCCGGCCAAGGATGGCAACCACGGGCGGGCCCCCATATTTTCAGCAGTTATTGACATGGCTTTTTTGAGATCAAAAAAATCATTGCCTGAAAGGCGCAGTTGATGCCAACTCTGAAGCGTGCGAGGACCCAGCGTTAACCGGGTGTGCCATTCGGCGCAACCGACGCGTTATTGCTCTAACCGGGGGGTGGTTTATGGGCGAACGTAGTGGAACACAAAGCAAAGGTGAGGAAGCCTACGACGACGGCTACGATCCTGTGTTATCAGATCTCATGGATGAAGGTTTTGAAGAGCCTGGCGACGTATTACCGCTAGCAGACCAGCAGGTATCGCTAGCGGCCAAGCGACGCAAGGCCGAGCAGCGCTTAGAAGCACTGCGTTTGCGTGAGGAACTCGGGGACTACGACTTCGATTTCGACGACGACTTTTAGTCACCGTTGGCAGCGGAAGCTAGTCCTGAGCGCCTAGCTCCCGCTGCCACTCGAATACGTTCATCTCGATAAACACAAACGCAAATAACCAAAGCGCTGCATCCCAAAAGTCGAGGAAATCCCCCTCAAAGCCCCAGTACACTGCCGCCAGGGCCAAGGTGGCATAGACGAGTGCCTTTGCGCCGTTGAACACCCACTGCAACCGCTCGGGTAAACCGCCCTGTAACTGTTGTCGGACTTCTATTTCTAGCAGCAGCACCACCAGAATCCAGGCGCCGGCATTAATAACATCGACCATCGCTAGGTCGTGGGCATCGGTGAAGATTTGCGGACTCNCAACAACCTGATCAAGGGCGGTGATTTGCAGGGCATCGGTNCCGATAGTNAGACAGGATGTGGCATCTAGGGGTGCGAATTCATCGAAGCCAGTGAGCAACGTCCAGCCTTGATCGACAAGGGTACAAGGGGCTGCCGGAATACTGCTGGCCTCAAAAAACACCTGCCATTCGCCCACGTAGCCGAAGAATGCCGAGACAATGGCCGCGCCACAGACCAATCGCAATCCGTGAATGAGCCAGCGGTTTAAGCCCACTAATTTCTCGTCGGGCAAAATAGCGGTCTCTAACTCAAAGAGCAGCAACAACACCAGCCATGCTGCGGTATCGAGGGTGGCCGAGAATAACTGGACCATCGCCGTGACACTTAGGGCATCGAGCTGGCTGACATCGGAAGCGAGCAATTCTTGCTCAAAAAACAGATAGACATTAAATGACAAGGCCAGATAGGTGGCGTACTTCACCGATCGAAAGAGCTGGTATTTCCAACCAGCCGTTCGTGCTACCTGCGCCATGTCATTCATTACAACACGCCTATGCTTGTTAAACCTGCAGCAAAAGGTGCTCCCGCTCCCATGAGCTGATCACCCGGTTGAACTCTTCAAACTCGTCGAGCTTAACCGCAGCGTAGGCGCGCATAAACATTTCGCCGATCATTTGTTGCAGTTCTGGGGTGTCATTAAGCTGGCGTACACCCTCCTCAAGGGTTCGGGCCACCACAACATCCTCATCGTTGGCGGTGCCCTCGTGGGGCTCGGTGGGCTTTAGCTTCTGACGTATGCCGAGCAAACCGCTGGCTAACGTTGCGGTGATAGCCAAATAGGGGTTGGCATCGGCGCCCGGGAAACGATTTTCAATGCGCAGGTTTTCGGGGGTGCTGTTGGGCACGCGAAATGCAGTGGTGCGATTGTCAAAGCCCCAACTCAAATTAATAGGTGCTGAAATATCGGGGGCCAGACGTCGATAGGAATTCACATTCGGTGCGTAGAAGCTAATTAACTCGGGGGTGTAGCGCTGCAAACCGCCAAGATAGTGCATCATGGCGACGGTGGGTTTGCCGTCGTCACCGCAGAAAATGTTGCGTCCCGTTTCAATATCAATAATCGATTGATGCAAGTGCAGGGCGCTGCCCGGCTCATTCTGCATGGGCTTTGCCATGAACGTGGCGTACATGCCGTATTTCAATGCGGTTTCACGCACAGTGCGCTTGAACACAAACACCTGATCAGCCAAGGACAGTGGATCGCCATGATTGAAGTTGATCTCCATCTGCGCGGCGCCGTTCTCGTGAATCAAGGTATCGAGCTGCAGCGACTGGGCGTCGGCGTAGTCGTACATGTCCTCAACGAAATCTTCGAATTCCGCCACACCATCAATGCTGAAGGATAGTCGCGCCACCTCACGACGCCCCGATCGGCCCTTGGGGGGCATCAGTTCGTAATCGGGGTCGGTATTTTTATGCACCAGATAAAACTCAACCTCAGGCGCGACAATGGGGCGAAGGCCCGCCTCTTCGTACATTTTTAAGATGTAACGCAATACATTGCGCGTCGACAGGGGATGGGGCGTACCATCGGGCTTGTAACAGTCGGCAATGATCTGAGCGGTGGGCTCCCGGGCCCAAGGCACTTTGCGCAAGGTTGCGGCGTCGGGTCTTAGGATCATGTCGGTATCGGTGGGCTCAACAAAATCCCAATGCTCGTCGGTGTATTCACCGGTGACTGTTTGTACCATGATGCTTTCGGGTAATTTGTGATCCCGCTCTGCCAGAAACTGGTGTGCGGGAATAAACTTACCCCGAGCATTGCCGGTCATATCAGGGACAATACATTCGACCTCAGAGATATCGTTGGCTTTCAACCATTCCGCTATGGTGGTCATATCGCTGGGGGGTACATTTCGAGAATCGAAGGGACGGACGGGACTGTGAATAACCGTTGTTTCGTCTGAATCAGACAACGATGGGGGGCACATATCAACCTGCTGGTAGGGAACACCTGAGCAGTATGTGCCTACTCTGGGACGGGCAGCAAGTACCCCCATACACAGGTCATTACAAGGTCGTCATAATCACACTATGAACAGTCATTACCCCCCATCGTGGTACGCCGATTCCGCGCCACAGCTAGCGCCCCTGCCAACCCTGCAGGGCAACATCTCTGCGGACGTATGCGTTGTCGGCGGTGGCTATACCGGACTCTCGACCGCCCTACATTTGCGACAACTCGGATTCAGCGTGGCCCTACTCGAAGCCAATCGGGTTGCCTGGGGCGCCTCGGGTCGCAATGGGGGACACGTTGGCACCGGGCAACGAGCCGATCAGGCAACACTTGAGAAAATGGTTGGCCATGAGCGTGCGTCAAGGTTATGGCAGTTGAGTCTTGATGCCGTCGCCCTGGTGGAAGACCTGTGCCAGCAATTTGCTATTGATTGCGAGCTGGGTACCGGCAACCTTCACCTGGCAGCAAAACGCGCCCACATAGGCGAGTTAGAAGAAGAAGTTCATCACCTTCGTCAACAATACGGTTACGAGCACATTGAGTTTCTCGACCAGCAGGCCGTGGCGCAACGCACCTCAGCGCAGGGGGTTTACGCGGGCGTGCTCGATCGGGGGGCGCGTCATCTTCATCCACTGAAATATGCGCTTGGTCTGGCCCGGGCAGCACTCAGCCTTGGCAGTGATATCTACGAGCACAGCCGCGTAAAGCACTACCGGACGTCCGATCAAAAGGTCATTGTCAGTACCGATCAAGGCCAGGTCCGCTGTTCCTACCTGGTGCTGGCCTGTAACGGTTATTTGGGCGGGCTCGAAAACCGTATTGCGGGCAATATCATGCCTATTAATAATTTTATGATCGCTACTGAGCCCCTATCAGAGGCACTGGCAGATCAAGTTAACCGTGATCGCTTGAGCTTGTCGGACACCCTGTTTGTCATCAACTACTGGAAACTGTCAGCCGACCGACGAATGCTATTCGGGGGCGGTGAGACTTACAGCTCGCGCTTCCCAAGCGACATTAAAAACTTTGTCCGCCCCTACATGCTACAGCTGTACCCCGAGCTCGCTGATGTAGCCATCACCCACGGCTGGGGCGGCACATTGGGCATCACGCTCAATCGTATGCCCGACTTTGGCCGCATCGATAAGCATACCTTTTATGCACAGGGGTTCTCGGGACACGGTGTGCCGACGGCGACCTTTGCGGGCAAGCTACTGGCCTCGGCCATCCATGGTGACTGTACTGACTTCGATCTGATGGCAGCGGTACCCACCCGCGGCTTCCCCGGCGGCACCCTACTGCGCTGGCCTGGATTAGTTGCCGGCATGCTGTTTTACAGCCTACTCGATCGCTGGGGGCGTTAAATGAGCACCACAGA
>PR_CR_10_Liq_2_inCRDRAFT_1000287_pt1 | contig 14422 bp, 13 predicted proteins | sample PRCRCaboRojoPR_FD_10245 | JGI IMG/M metagenome (IMG submission 10245) | reverse complement strand
CGCCTTTTTTGGCTTTTTCCGGGTTTTTCATGCCCTTTTTAATACTTCCACCCCTCTACAGTCTTGATGTGGCTTTAATTTCAGGGTAGACCCTAAAATAGGCGATCTGGGGTTGGTTCAAAAAAACCACACAATACGGAAATCAAACCGATCATCTTCAACTACCATTTTTTCTTCGCACATGTACTGATCTGACATTGGCACAAAGTAAGCGCGGTATTTTTGTCTTTCCTTAAAAAAATTTTGTCAATACTGGTTTTAGGTTGGTCTTTTCGGAAAAGACCAACCTAAAATTTGTCTTCGCACCACACTTCCACCTAAAAGTATATCTACAGTGGATTTATACTGACGATTAAGTGGTTTGCTGTGGCAAACCACTTAATCGTCAGTATAGTCGTATACCAAAGGGGGTCACTCAAACTCATTCTTAACTTTAAACCCAGCCTTCCTCAGCACCTGATCGCGCCGGAACAGCTCTACATCTGCTGCCACCATTTCACTGCAAAGCTCCTGCAGGTCATAAGAAGGCTCCCAACCTAGTTTTTCTTTTGCTTTGGCAGGGTCGCCAATCAGCAAGTCCACTTCTGTGGGGCGGAAGTACTGCGGATCAACAGCGACCACCTCTCTGCCTGCCCTCAAGATATAGTCCGGGTGGGCGCTACTGCTCACGACGCCAACCTCATGGACACCCGCGCCTATGAAGTCCAGCTCCACACCGATCTCGCGGAAGCTCATGCGCACGAATTCGCGCACGCTTGTGGTGATGCCGGTAGCCAGGACGTAGTCTTCGGGCTTTTCCTGCTGTAGCATGAGCCACATGCCTTTGATATAGTCTTTAGCATGGCCCCAATCGCGCTTGGCATCCATATTGCCGAGGTAAATCTTGTCTTGCAAGCCGAGAGCAATTTTGGCGACGGCCCGGGTGATCTTGCGGGTAACGAAGGTTTCGCCACGCAAGGGGCTCTCATGGTTGAAAAGGATGCCATTGCATGCGTACATATTATAGGCTTCCCGATAGTTGACCGTCATCCAGTAGGCGTACAGTTTGGCGACAGCGTAAGGAGAACGAGGATAAAACGGTGTGGTTTCCCGCTGTGGGACCTCCTGTACCAAGCCGTATAATTCGGATGTGGACGCTTGGTAAAACCGGGTTTTTTCCTGTAAGCCGAGGATGCGGATGGCTTCCAGCAGGCGGGTGGTACCGAGGCCATCTACATCTGCAGCGTACTCGGGAGCATCGAAGCTGACCTGTACGTGCGACATAGCACCAAGGTTGTAAATTTCATCTGGCTGTACCTCCTGTATGATGCGGATGATGTTAGTACTGTCGGTCAAATCACCGTAGTGGAGGATGAAGCGGCGGTCTTCCTCATGAGGGTCCTCATAAAGATGGTCAATGCGGGCAGTATTAAAAAGCGAGGCACGCCGCTTGATACCATGGACTTCATAGCCTTTTTCGAGCAGGAATTCACTGAGGTAAGCCCCATCCTGACCGGTAATGCCAGTGATTAGGGCTTTTTTCTTTTGTATTTTCATCGTAAGTCAAGTTGTTTAAGACAGCAAAAGTGGATTTCCCCGGAAGGGAACTTACCAACGCATGCTTCCAATCAAAGACTCATCACCTTTAATTGGCAAGTACAAACACCAGGTCGGCTCCTGGCGTGAGAGCGGCAGGAGCCCGGTCATACATTCTTAGCTGAATACCGCGAGCAGCTATACCGACGACGAAGTAGTTTGGGACCAAACATGACTTCGTGCCTGCCCAACATGCAAAGGCAGGCGGGTCGGCATATACTCGTGCGTCGGGTGGACGCCCAAACCTCTCCGTTCCGAGTATATCAGAAAAATCTGATCAACAGACAAGAACAACTTACTCCGGCTTTAAGAGCTGCCCCTCTTTAAGCAGTAATGGTTTAGCATCTACGTCTCGTAAGTAAATAAGGTCTGGCTCAAAGCGGTACATCCGATATTCTTTTTCGAAAGCTGGATCTCCGTTGAGCAGGCGGACCGTATCCTCTGCAAACGTAGCACCTCCAGCTGCAAAACAAACGGAAAACGCAACATGACGGATATTTACTTCCGTAAGATAGGGCTTACCCTTTTCGTCTTCCTTGAAGTCGAGGGTAAAGAAGCCATGTTTAGGCGCCTGGGCATGGCTGAAGAGCTTGTCCATAATCTGAACAGCTGTATTAACGAGTTCCGGCTCATTCAGCAACCGGCCAAAGGATGAATTGCCGGTAACTCCCGAGGGAGCGACCTTGGCCATAATGTATGCGACCCGTTCTGAACAAGCCGCTCTCATCAGTTGACCGTCATAGTAAAGCAATTTACAGGCAAGGTTACGCCCGGGCAGGTATTGGCTGCCAATGAATTGCTTCACCTTTGGGTTGATGTGTATCCAATTGCGGAGGGCAGCTTCATTTTCCACTTTCAGCGCACCCAAACCGCTTGAGCCAGAGGTAGCGCGTACCCAAAAGGGGTAGCCCAGCGTCTTAATCGCTTCTTCAAAGTGATCAGTGCCCGGTTCAATAATAACGGAAGGAGGCACCCAGCCTGTANCTTTCAAGATTTCCGTCATCACCCCTTTATCGGCCAGCTGTTGTGCCAGCGTATAGCTTGGCAAAAGGGCTTTACAAGGCAGCGTTTCCCGTTCTGCCCGTTTTGCCCAGGCCAGTACTTCCAGCTCGGGCTGTACCAAAGCGATATCAATATCATGCGCATCGATAATCCGCTCCATCGCGGGCCAATACTCAACGTGGCCAGCAGGCGGCACGAGATAGGTCTTGTTATAAAGCGTGGTGTCGTAGAGGTCTCTGGCATAGAGCGTGATATCTGTGCCAATGAGCTCATAGCGGCTATAATGGCTATACCAACGCAAGGCCCTGGCAATGCTCCGTGGGGTCGGACCACCAACTCCATTAATTAGTATTCTCAAAGTCTAATGTTTTTTGCAGTCGTCGATTTCCCTGTAATTTCCAGGCTTTAGAGGAATCGGAATGGGAGAAGTTAAGCCCCCGTGTTCAAGCTCTGGCACACTGTTAAGGGACCGGAGAAGAATAACTTCTCCATTTGATACGGCTTCTTTTGAGGGTTCGGTGGGCTGATCCAAAAATATTTGCCCGTTGGAACTGGGACGGCGAGTGTAGAAAGCATCTGCGTAGCGTTAAAGATGCTGGAGTTCCACCATTTTTTTGAAGTCTGTATTGTTCTGAATGAGCGTTTGAAATGTACCGGACTCTTCAATGGCGCCATTCTGAACAAATACGATTTTATCGGCATTCCGTACTGTTGACAAGCGATGCGCGATAATGACGATGGTATGCTTACCTTTTAGTTTATTCAGGCTGGCCTGAATGGCTTGCTCGGTAGTTGAATCCAGAGAGGAAGTAGCTTCGTCCATCAGAAGGAGTTCTGGTTTTTTGTAGATTTCCCGGGCAATAGAGATGCGCTGTTTTTGGCCACCACTAAGGCTCATTCCATTGCTGCCGACTAAGGTTTGCAAGTCAGCGGGCTGCTGCTGCACAAAGTCAGCTATTTCAGCTGCACGAAGAGCTTCCCGGCACTTTTCCAGATTTTCGGGGGAAGGGTCGCCCCAAAGGCTGACGTTTTCAAATATCGTACCCTGAAAGATGACCGGGTCCTGAGTAATGTAACCGATTTTGCGCTGAAAAGTAGCAGGGTCAAGTCTTACTGCATCCTCCCCGTCAATCAGTAATTGACCACTACTGGGAGGGAGTAGCAGTGATAAGATGTTCATTAGGGTGGTTTTACCTGATCCACTTTCTCCAACGATGGCGACCGTCTGATTTTTTTGAATATCCAAATTTATCTTGTGCAAGACTTCCTTTTTCCCGTAGGCAAAGCTGACCTCTTTAAAGCGGATACCCGTTTTTAAACCTTCAAAAACAACTGCCCCTCCTTTCCGCCTTTTTGATTTAATTTCTTTTTGATAGTGTTGCATGTTTTGCAAAGAACCGGCAACGCCCTGAAAATTAGCAAAAGCCGCTTGCAGCCCGGATGCGGCATTGAGCCCTCTGTAAAAAAAGAGGAGGCTAAGGGCAATTTGGGAAAGCTCCGTCTCAAAAAAGGTGAACTGAATGCCAACGGCTGCGATGACAACTGCGATAATCAAAGGTTCACGGATAGAGACGGTGAACGCCTGCATCATTCCTATTTTGACATTTTGCTTCTCCAAGGCAATCGTGTTATTGCGGATCATCTCGAAATAACCATAAGCCGCTGAAGTCGCAATGAGGTATTTCAGGTTGACCAGCATCTGCAAAATAAGCGTAAAATGGGAGTTATGGCTCCCAACAATTTGAGTGGACACCTTTTTGATACGCTTAAAAACACCCAAGAACAACAGTTGCAGAAAAGCCCCTGCAAACAAAATAATTACCGCAAACTGAGGAGTCGAAACAAAAGCGAGGGTCAGATAGGCTATCAACAAGCCTAGCCCCTGAAGAATAGCGCTAAAGAACTTAAAAGAACTTACTGTTTTAGTCGTTTCCTGCGTAAGCAGGTTTTGCATTTGCCCCAGATCCATTTTTGTAAATTCAACATAATTCAGCTCTGACAACCCCTTGGCATTACTAAGTTTTATGGTTCGGACCATCCTTGCTGTGTATTTGACCAACAACACCATTTGAAAGAACTTGCCCAGGCCTTTCAATAAGAAGAACGTCAATATCACGGCAAAGATAATGCCCAGGTTGAGTTCCAAACCAATGCTTTTTACTAGCTGCAAAAGCCAACCAAATTTGCCCAATTCTAAATTACCGGCTTCTTCAGGATTAGTAGAAATTTCAATAAGTGGTATGAACATCGCCAGTCCTAATCCATCCATCAGACCAACCAATGAGCTGAGCAGGAATAGCTTAAGGATGCCGAATCCGATGTACTGATAGTAAAATCCAAAATAACTACGGATTTGTGACAAGTATTTATTAAGATTTATCATGGATGATTAATAGTTGAGTGTTGGAATTCTATCAGAAACGCCTCGAGCCTGTCTTTCAATCCTCTTTTGACAGGCAGCTGCCAGAGGAGTTTGCACCAATCATGGTTGCCCTCAATTAGCTCAGGGCCTGTTTCCGTAATGGCGACGTCCCAGCCAATAGAACGGTTGCGGGTATCGACGAGAGCGGCAGCTTTGCACAGTTCAATGGTTTCACTCCAGAAGGGGACTTGAAAGCCCGGAATTGAAACACCCGTTACAGGGTGATGGTATTCATCCGTTTTTGTAATATCGCTATATACGCCGGGGCCGGTTACTATCCCGGCATCAATATCAATGGGGGCAGCAATATTCCCAGCTGCCAGGTTATCAATGGGGGAATTGACCGTGATACGAAGGCGGGCGCCAAGCAGGTGTACCTTGTTGGTGCGGTCCAGCTGTGTGATAATGCGCACCGTATTTAGCCCAGCCGGAGATAGGCTCATCAAATCCGGATGCTGCACCACATAGGCCTCTGCGAAATCATTGCCGGTCGCCTTTAAACGCTCCACTAAGGATACCGGAGTAAAGGCTTTACTGTCCACAACCTCTATCCCTCTGCCACATTGCCCTTTGGAGTTTTTCAGCACAAGCTTTCCGGAAGGGTTATTGAGCAACTGCTCCCCCTTCCCTGGGTTGCCTTCAAGCGCTGACAGCGTTATAAACTCATGTTTGACAAAGTCCCGGTATTGAACCAGAAACTGTGTTTTATCCGATAAGACGGAACGATACTCCGGGGGGTTCATTTTCAGCTGGTATTCGTACATGTAGCCGGTGCCGGACCATGATGCTTTTTCCTCCTTTGTCTTGTGGGCAAAGTCGAACATAAAATACTCTAGTAAGGAAATATTAAATTTAATGGAATCAGCAAGCATGCCATACCAAATAGATAGCTTACTTTTTTGGTTACCTATAGCATAATGATTGGTGAAATAATGGAACTTTTGCCAATCCAGCTTTTTGAAGTAATAACCAATATACACAAATCGGCGCAGGAAGATGAGTAACGTCATAACAGTCCTTGTAGGGTTTATATCCGCTTTTCCCGAATCAGCATAAATGCTTCAGCATGTTTGTAACCTATTGAAGAGCCTCGCAACCTGGAAAGGTAATCAATCATTTCTACAGAACGGGGATGTGGAGATTGCTTTACTTGGGTGGTAAAGTAGCGAAAGGCTTGTATTTTTGAATCTATATAGTCATCGATATTTTCAAAAACAGTTGGAATAAAAGCATCATCGCCGTAAGGAGGAGCCCACTCCGTCTCAGACAGCGTTTCATATGCCAATATCCGTTGAACCGGGGAATTATTGATAGGCCTTGCGGCCACTAATGAAGCTTCAAAGGTGATTCGGTGGTCTTTATGGATATCTCCCCTGTGTGGGATATATAGATCCGAAATGTGATGATCCATAATAATTGTTCCCAGCGCTAAGGATAATTTATAGGCAGGGATGGAGTCTAACCTGGGAGCAGGAAAATCAAGAAAATAAGTTTTTTCTACTCCAAGGTATTGATGCGCAGCGCGCGCTTCCTGCCGAACTTTTTCTGTACCCTCTTTTTTAAAAAGCTCAGGAGCGCCTAAGTGCCCATTAGTAACAATTGCCACAAAAACGGATATATTTTCAGCCTGATACTTGGCCATCATACCCCCACATCCTAAGATTTCGTCATCGCAGTGAGGGGCAACAATTAGTATTTTTTTCTTCTGCTCTTCCATGTGTCTAGATTAACCAAGATCCGCTCCTACTCTAAAATTGTCCGAAGATGCTGCTGAAAAATCTTCCAGCCAGATCGCTCCTTCCCGACAAGCGACAAGAATGCGTTTTTCCTCAATTGCTATAATACGCCCGGGAACACCGATATACTTTTTCGGGTCGGCAGGTGTTGCCCGATAAATAAGCAGCTGACCTTCTTTCCAATAGGAATAAGCGCCAGGCAAGGGAGGAGCAGTTGCTCGAATCAGCCGGTATACTTCATCCCAGGGTTGATCCCAATTGATCAATCCATCTTTCGGTTTACGACGACCGAGGTAGGTCGCCCTGGAGTGATCCTGTGGTTTCAACTCGAGTAGCCCCTTGTTCATTTCGGGCAGGATGTAGTCCAGGACTTCTGAAATAGCCAGTTTGATTTTTTCGATGATATCGGACGCGTAGTCATGTTCTTCGACTTCAAAATCTTTTTGCCCTAAGATGGGACCGCTGTCCATACCCTCATCCAGAAGGAAAAATGTAGCAGCCCCTTTGGCTTTCCCCAATATCATCCAGGCGACGGCACCGCGCCCTCTTCCTTCAGGAAGGCGCGTTGGATGAAATCCAACATTCCCGAATTTTGCCAGGCCTAACAAAGGCTCGCGGACCATCTGCGAAAGCCCGATAACGAAAAGCAAATCGGGTTGTTTTTGCTCAACAAATTGGTAAACGGCCGCCTCGTTGATTTTATCGAAATGTACACTTGGTACATTATATTTCTCCGCAAAAGGTTTAAGGTCCTGAAATCCGCTGACGTTTTTTGACCGATCCGGGGAAAGTGCCAGAACGCCAACGAGGTTGCAGTTATGCTCCAGTAACTTTTTGAGCGTAAGCAGGCTACTGTTTACACTTCCTGCTAAAATAATTCTTGGCTTTTTAGGAAGCTTCACGACTCGTATTGAGGTTTAACGGGCGGTTTTTGAAATAAGCCTCGCCCCTGAATAAAAGGATGAAAGTTCGCCCCAGAATTTTCAGATCGTTTTGCAGCGAAATGTTTTCAATATATTTTAAATCAAACTGATAGCGCTCTTTCCAGGGAAGGTGGATGTTACCGCTTACCTGAGCTAAACCAGTAAGCCCTGGCCTGACCAAATAACGTTTTTGTTCGTGCTCAGTCATTTGATCGAGTTGCTGTCGAACACTAGGGCGGGGCCCCACTAAAGACATTTCTCCATTAAGTACATTGATCAACTGCGGTAACTCATCAATTTTAAATCTTCGTAGCCAATAGCCAACGTTGGTAACATCTGCTGTTTTGCCAATAACGGGTTGATTACCGACCTCTCTCCTCTTATGAGTCATCGTCCTCAGTTTGAGTACATTAATGTTAGTTAAGTTTTTTCCTACCCGTTCCTGACGGAAAAAGACGGGGCCCTTAGTTTCGAGCTTGATCAACAGTGCAAAAAGTACAAGAAAAGGACCTAGTAGCAGTAGCAATAGAGAGGATACCCCTAAATCGATTAACCGCTTGAAAAAGTGCTTATACATTTGCTTTTGATTGCATTTCCGCTATCAGCTGGGCAACAGATACAAAAGTTACTTCCGGCCAGCGCGCTACAATTTTTTGAAGCAGCTCTTGTAAGGCTCCCAGGCCTTTTTCCCGGTTTCTCGGATCGATATGTCCGCAGAAGTTGACGCGGTGCGAACTGATGATGGCCGGTTTGTTCCAAAAGAAAGCTGCTTCTATCTGCTGCATGGCTTTTGCGACATGATTGATTGTAGAAGCAGTAGGCTCAAAGACTACATTTCTGACCAGCGTAGCTTTTCCCGTTGCCTTATTTTGATGCATTCGGGCAAATGCCCGCTTGTACTTTCCATCCCCCAAATGCTGCTGATACGTCAGAGGTCGGTCGATGGCTTGTATACCGTTTTCCCATAGTACGGGATGCAGAGAAGGGTGAAACTGCTGAGCAGGCGGGGTAAAGGCTGTCGCCCGGTAACCAAAGACTACCTCGAAAGCATCGAGGCCGGAACGCAGCACTTCCGGAAAGCGGCTTAATTCTTCGGGCTGTGCGAAAGAAAACGCAGCCGTCCAGCCAATTGTGGGATAGTCCGTCTGCTGAATGCTTGTATATGACCGACTTTGCAGGGAGGCCATAATATCGGGGTCGCGCCGTTGCAGTTTTTCCTTGAATACCTTTAAGTTGAGATGTTCTCTGCCGTGGAATTGCGGTGCCATCAAGCCTTTGGCCATGCCTTCCTGCCAAAGTTCCCAAGTGCCTTGATAAGCACCGGGCTGCAGGGCACTTAGTTTCTCATGGGTTGCTGGCAGGTGCTCGTAGCGATAAGCTTGGTAGCCTTCCTCTTCTATTTGCTCGAAATTGATATTACATGGCAGAGCGTAAGGGGTAAAGACGGCAGGTTTACCTGCTTGATCCTTTACGGAATACAGTACTTCGTAGAGTGCTTCTAAGTCTTCCCGGGTCTCCAGGGTATCGTAGGCGTCAAAGCGAGAACCAACGGGTAGCCCAGCCTGGTCTAGCTGCGAGCGGGCGGCTTTAGAGTGAAGGCGGACCGTGCCGTAGTCGTCTATGGCAAAGAGCACGAGCTTACGATTGGTGCGCCAGCCGGGGATGTTTTTGATATGGTTGAGTAAGGTTTGCTTCATGGGTCAGTCAGAGCTGATCTCTGTATTTAGCAGGCTTTTGACCTTATAAGTGTCCAGTGAATTACTATGCTGATAGATCGACAGATAATCCCGCATGGTAGTAAATTCAAACAAAGAAAGTAGTCGGTCTAGCTTATGAATCGTACTTGCTCGATTGACCCACATAGACCGCATTTTCAGCTGTGTCCAGAACGGCCGTTCCTGAAGCGCTTGAAAGTAATAATCGGGATACCTTTCTGTGTCTAATTCATAGGGGTGTATATATAAAATACTCTGATTAGGATGTTTTGAAAAGCCCGCTTTAATCATTGAAAACGGCAGTAGCCTCAGATAAGAACCGCCACTGTAGGGAAGCGCTTTATTGAGCAGCTTGTATGGTTTGATGGGGGCTTCAATTATAGATTGACCGTTTTCTCCGGTTATAACGCACGGCTGCTCTGGAAATCCTGGCCAGCCATACCGGCGAGAACGAATAGGCATAATGCTGCTGTCGTACTCAAATCCACAGCTGCATAAAACATCAAATGCCCAAGGAGTTTGGGGAGAAATAGAGAATGCAGGTGCCCGATGCCCAACTACCGCCTGTCCAGTGAGGTCTTCTAATATCCTTTTTGCTGTCCGAAGCTCGGTCTCTGCGTGAGCAGGTGACATCTTATGAAAGAGCAAGTGGTTGTATCCGTGTACAGCGATTTCGTGCTGTTCCTGTGCAATCTTCTGAACCAATTTTGGAAATACTTCAGCTACTTGACCAAGGATGAAGAAAGTGGCTTTGGTATCGTGTTTGTCCAGCAACTCCAGAATTTGATCCGTTATGCGGACTACGCGATCCGTTTGTGGAACTACTCTGTCAAATACATCACGCATGGCAAGGCTGACACCATCCTCTACGTCTACTGAAAAAACCGAATGCTGTTTACATTTATTACTCATCGGTACCAGCGGCTGTAAAACCGGACAACGTTCTTGTAGGTTAGCTGAGTAGACGAGAACTTCAATTGCCGAATTAACTGGAATTGAATGGTGTTGAATGATCTGATAATTTGGGGCTTTTCTCTAGCAGGATTCACCTGATCTTTATGTGTTTTAAACTTAGGCCAGAGGTGATTTTCAAAATAGTCATATAGCCGCTGGTCGATTTGATTTTGTTCGCTAATGAAATCACCATATTTTTTTATCGTCTCTTTTTTCATTTCTTCTCTTGCCAAAGAAGCATTTATCTTATCTCCGGAGGTGCATAAATCATGCAGTCCAAAAAAACCTTTGAAAGACAAGAGGCTTTCATCGTAATGATTAGCTGTCCCTACCCAAGCCATTTTTGTCTCAAGGATTTCGATAGCTTTGTCTAGATTTGTTTCCCCCGCAATAAACTTAGTTTGGTAGTTGTTATAGTTTTCAATTTTCTCCCATTCTACAATACTTTTGTCTTTCATTGATTTATACCTAGGGTTGCGGAAATTCTCAGACCACTCGTAATCGTGCAGGTAATGGGAAAGGTATCGTTTAGTAGGCTCCCGAAGAAAAGTGAACCATCGTAATTCAGCGTTTGGAATATGAAAATCAAGATAAGGTCTTAACGGATGACCCGTAATTACTTTAAGCTGCCTGTTTACTTTAGCATAGTCTTCATTAAGGTTTTTATTGGTATAGTAGCAATCATCCATCTTTAACCCACCCGGTACTAAGTGGAGTTTTGCCCCATAGTGGCCAATCAATTGTTTAGTCAGGGCAGTACCCGCTGTTTTCATCATGTGTGCAAAAACAAGTATACTCTTATCCATTTATATGAGAAGTGTTACTTTACCATTTTTTACCAATCTGACCTGTTCCGCTATGACCATCAAAGGCTTATCGCTGTAAGAATCGGTATACAAGCACTCAATCTGATATATACCCTTTCGTTGGAGGGCCCGCACTTTTTCTTTTCCGTACATGTTTTGCTTCAAACCTGCTACCTTGCCATTTGTAAAACGAAGGCTCGTACCTGTAGTCATTTCTTCGGGAAAAAGCGTACTCAAATATATATCCGGAGAAGCGGAAATGATCATTCTTTTGTCTAGGGGGACAGCAAGAAAGTGCTCGTAATAGACCGTATTTAGCTTTATTCTAGAGGCGTAAGCAACCGCTTTTTTTTGGATTTCCTCTAAGGATTTATTTCTTAAGAACAAAAAGACCCCAATTTTCTTCAATCGGGTATTGTGAATGAGCCCTATTTTATAAAGAATTGCAGCAAATAACAGGGCTAAACGTTTAAGTAGAAAATAGGGGTGTTCACCATCTACTTCTTGATAGTACCCATAAAGCGTATCCTTGTTGGTTAGTGTTTTGTCAAAATCGAAGACTACCAAAACCTAGCCTAGTTTTTTCAAGAAACGTTTGATCGACTTACTATTGAAAGTGAAGTAAAGTAAGTAAGCTATGCTACCGAAGGCAGAAGCATAGGTAAAATTGATGTAGCAAGTACGCTTCAAGTCAAGCTTAAACAATTCACGCCATGAAAGCTTGCCCTTGAGAAAGCTAAGTAACTCAAACGGGAACCACCAGCGGATATACCGGTTTTCAAGAGGCTGTACAGTTGCTTGACCTGGCTTTTCTATCTCTAGGCTATCCTGCACATAGGCTTGCAGCATTTGGGATCGATTAAAAGCAGAGAGCAGTACAGAGCCCCAAAGCCTTGGATTTAACTCGATTATTTTCCATTCTTTAGAGGCATTATCCTGCATAAATTCAATCATTGCGAGCCCATTCCAGTTTAGCGACCGCAACAGCTGTGCGCCTATATCCAATATCTCCTTATTGCTTCCTGACTTGGAGTAAACCGTTACGCCTCCATTTTCGGGAAAGGTGCGCAGCCTCTGATGGGTATACTGAGATAGTACGGTTCCATTTTTGCATAAAAAAAAAGCACCTGCTACTTTTTGTACTCCTTGAATTTTTTCCTGAACCAAGTAGTCATCAGAATTTATGGACTTGAGAAGGGAGAGCTGTTCAGGATAATCAATGTGTTTGATTCCTACCGATCCTTCACCAGAAAAAGGCTTGGCGATAAGGGGGTGAAAAGAAAATTTGGGGGATAGAATCTCTGTTTTTTTAAATGACTGGGGTACCGGGAATTGATGAAGCTCGCAGTACCGCTGAAATGATCCTTTATGGCTAGTTAAGTCGAACGCTTCTCTGCTTGGCAATAAGAAATGTAGATTTTTAGGTCTTCCATGTCTTTCTAAAAAAGCGTAAAATAAACGAGTTGGCCACTCGGAGACTGGAAGATAGACCAAACGGTCAGCGCTAAATAATTTCAATAGCTTTGTAAAGTCTTCTTCAAATGTATCATAAGAAGAGCCTCTTAACGGATAAACTTTCTGACTATAAATAAATGGAAGTTGGTACTTATAGTCGCGGCCTGCACACAAAATACAGTCGAAGCCGTACAGTCGCCGTATGACGTTTACTACATCGAAACCTTTGCGGGAATCTACATCCGATATGATGACTTTTACGAGAGGCTTACTGGACACGATCCGTGGATTGTGCATACTGTTCTAAAAAATCAACCAAGCTGTCATAAACCGCTTTGGTGTCTCCGTACTTTGCCGTGAATGTTAAAGCATTGTCGCTGTGTTGTCGCAGCAGGTCTTGATTCTGAATGTAGGATTCAATATTTTTCACCAATCCAGCTACGTCTTGTTCTTTGTTGTTCAGCCCAAGTTGCTCTTTATCAATCAAATCAGCCATTTCACTCTGCAGCGAATTCAGCAATGGAAGTCCTGCGCTCATATAGTTAAAAAACTTGTAGGTAATGGTCTGCGTAAGGCTATTTTTGTGTTGAATCAATCCTAAATCGGCAAGTGCATACTGGCGAATCAGTTCTTCTTTACTGACCCATCCAAGGTATTCTATATTACTGACTTGTTGTTGTGCCTGTTGGATGATAGAAAGTTGGGGGCCTTTCCCGGTAATAATGAATTGACTCTGTCCGGGGTATTTGTGATCTATGATTTTCGCAGCTTCTACTATCGTTGGAATATCGTAGGAACTCGCCAGGCTGCCTGCATAAATTAGCCGGAGGCGGCGGTTAGTCTTTTCTTTTGTATACCGGCTTAATTCCTGCTGAATCGCTTCAAGGTCAATTGCGAGATAAAAGGGATGGGTCGGCTTGTCAAGAGTGTGAAAATGACTCGCCCATTCTAAATACCCATTTGATATGGCCGTAATAGCGGTGCTGCGCCCGAAAGCTCTTTTTAACTTATCATAGAAAGGTTTTAGCAGTAGCCTGGAGGACGGTTTAAGCCCATCAGGTACATCCTTAATAAAAGAATCCGGCCAGGGGTCAATAATGTCTATGACTACCGGCACAGCATTTCCTTGCACCCATACGGTTACTGCATCTACAGTGCTGAGCGGCGGCATACTCATAAAAATGATATCCGGCTTTTGAAACTTTTCAAGTTCCCGAATCAGTTTCTTAGCATAGTCCCAGTGGGCAATAAAGCGTTGTGGGCTTATGTTTTTACGGTATCCCATTGATTTAGTGAAATGCACTTTGTATCCCGGCTTAATTACCTTAGTAGTGCTTTTCGAAAAACGGTGTTGTTTTTTGGTGTGCCTGAAGGTACTGGTGAAGTGAATGACTTCATGCCCCCTTTGTACGGCGGCTTCAGCGATGCCAATGAAGCGAGGATAAATGGGTTCATCAAGGGGAGTGGGGTCAAATAATGAAATGAGCCAGATATTCATGTTTTTTTAGCGCTGGGTTTCTGTAGTCACTCTCTTTTGCATAGCTCTAAGTACTTCCGTGCCTGCTCCTGCAGACTATCAAAAGTCTTCACTTGCACATTCTCTTTATTAAGTTTCCGTTGAAGTACTTCATCTCCAACCAATCGGCTGAAATGAACAGGCATGAGCTTAGGCCTCTATTCCAGCTTCAATTCCCTGAAAGCGCCCTGATGCTCCAGAAACCAGTTTATAGGTTTGTGCCAAACCACTAGACAAACTGGATTTCATGAGTAAAAGGGATTGATTTTTGCGGGCTGCAGTTCCCGCCTTTAGGGGGCTAGGGGGCGTGCGGAGGCT
>PR_CR_10_Liq_2_inCRDRAFT_1000286_pt1 | contig 14437 bp, 14 predicted proteins | sample PRCRCaboRojoPR_FD_10245 | JGI IMG/M metagenome (IMG submission 10245) | reverse complement strand
CATGAAAGGCATAGGGATGCGCACCGTAGAGCTGGGCAAAAAGCCCCAGGACCATCAACCGCTGGATATGATGCGCATAGCCATGGCGCAGTACCGCCTGCATGGCATCGGCCACACAGGCCATCTCGGTCTCTCCGTCCCAGAAAAAGCCGGGTAATGGCTGCTCATGACCGAGTGCATTGCCACGGGCATAGTCGGGCATCTTCAACCAGTAAACCCCGCGGACAAATTCGCGCCAGCCAAGAATCTGGCGGATGAATCCTTCAACGGCGTTCAATGGCGCGACACCGGCCTGCCAGGCGGATTCGGCCGCGCGCAGACAATCGCGGGGGTCGAGCAGATGCAGATTCAACGCAGCCGAGAGCCGGGCGTGATAAAGCAGCGGCTCACCGGTCCAGATCGCATCCTGCCAGGTCCCGAATTGCGCCAGCCGATGATCAATAAAGTCAGCGAGCGCGGCCTGCGCATCGGCCGGTGTCACCGGCTGATCGAAATCGCCCGCCTCGCCGGGGTGGTCAGCAAACCGCGACGCCACCATGTCGATGACATCCTGCGTAGTGTCATCGGGTGCAAAACGCGGATGCGCCGGCAATGCGCCGGGCCCTTCAGCACCAAAGGCCGCACGATTATCCTGATCATAGTTCCAGGCACCGCCTGCCGGCTTGCCCGACTCCATTAAGATATCGTGGCGCTTTCGCATGCTTCGGTAGAAATGCTCCAGCGTGAGGGTTTTTCGACCCTCTGCCCAGCGCGCGAACGCCTCCCGACTGGCGAGAAAATGCCGATCACGCCGCCACTCCAAGCGCACACCGGCCTCGGCGATGACGCCAAGCAGATCCTGCTCGATCTGCCAGTCACCGGTCTCCATCATCACCACCGCGTCCGGATTGAGTGCCTTGAGATCACGTCGCAGACAGGCTGCGAGACTCTGTAATGGCGCATCGGCAGGCTCATCATCAATGGCCCGGTACTGCACCGTGACGCCACGCTGGCGCAGTTCATCGCGCAGATGCCGCATGGCGGAGAAAAACAGCACAAGCCGTTGCTGATGGTTGCGTCCCCGCCTTGCCTCAGCGCTCGACTCCGTCATCCAAACGACATCACGGGTCGCATCCAGATCGTCAAACAGCGGGCCATTGCGATCGAGTTGATCACCGAGGACAACAATCAGATTGCGCATTGCCGTCACCGCGCCATGGCCTCCTGCATCGGGGGGACCAGGAGGGAAGGGTCAATGCGCTGGTCAAACCAGTTCATGCGCCAGTCAAGATGCGCGCCGGTCACCCGACCGGTCGCCCCCACCCGCGCCACCACCTCTCCCTGCGAGACAGGGTCACCCACCTCGACGAGCATTTCGGAGAGGTGCAGAAAAGTCGAGGATAGCCCCTGGCCGTGGTCAATGATCATGGTCCCGCCGGAGAAGAATAAATCCGGCTCGGCGAGGGTAATGATCCCGTCAGAGGGCGCCCGTACCGGTGTGCCGGTGGGCATCGCAATATCAATACCGTAGTGGGGTTGCCGCGGCTGGCCATTGAGAATGCGCTGACTGCCNTAGACACCGGAGATGGGCCCGGTCACCGGCCAGATCCAGCCGGCTGTAAAAAGCGGCTCGGAGACCGTTTTTGCCCGGGCCTGACCGACCAGGGCATTATCCCGACGGATGCGCTTCAGGGTCTCGGCATCGGGGCTTACCTGATTGCTCGGCAGTCCGTCGATGCGCTGAATGTCATACTCACGAGCCGTGATGGAGAGATGATGCAGCTGCTCCTCGCCAGAGGGCAGCATGACCGAGACGGCGATGCTTGCCGGTGCGTCGCGGCCAAGCCCCAGCAAAAACCGACCATCCTCAGCCACCGGTATGTCATGACCCAGAGCCTGGACGCGGGAGCCGGCTGGCACCTGGCCCTCCAGCAATCCTCCCTGACGCTGTGGCCCGCTGATCTCGAGCGCCTGCGCGATCGTGCAGACCCCGAAGGCGAGCAAGGCAATCAGTAAAAACCGCCCCGGCCCTTTTGTGACGTTCATGCATCCTCCTCATGCGCGCGTGCGAAGGTCATCATATAGTTCACCGCCATGCTGCGGGTATAGCGGAACCGCCGGGTCACCGGGCTGACCGCAACTCCGGTCTGATCAATCAGTGACAACCCCGCCTGCTCCAGGGGACCGCGCACTTCCAGAGGACGTCTCAGCTTGCGGTACTGATGTGTGCCCTTCGGCAGCCAACGCAGCACGTATTCGGCGCCAAAAATTGCCGTAAAGCCCGCCAGCGGTGTTCGATTGATGGTCGCGACGAACATCATGCCCCCTGCCGCCACGGCCCCGGCACAATGAGTGAGGAACGCGCTGACACCATCAACATGCTCGACCACCTCCATATTCAAGACCACATCGTAGCCACCGCTTGGCGCCTGGTGGGACTCGATGGTCTCGCAGCGATAATCAATACTCAGGCCGCTCAGTCTGGCGTGGTCCTCGGCAATGGCGATATTTCTGGCAACCGGGTCGATCCCCGTGACCTGAGCGCCCAGACGCGCCATGGACTCACTCAGAATCCCTCCGCCACAGCCGATATCAAGCATGCTGAGGCCGGCTAGTGGCTGCTCTCCCTCATCCAGCGAGAAATGTTGCTGCAACTGCGCCCGCAGATAACCGACACGAAAACGATTCAGCCCGTGCAGGGGCCAGAATGGCCCCTCAGGGTCCCACCAGGAGGCGGCAAGTCGCTCGTAATGGGCCATCTCACGCGGGTCGACACTCTCAGACTGNCTCATNCCGGACACTCCTTTTTGTCCATACCCCTCCGGCAACGCGGACAACACCCTTCAAGCTCAATGGTCTGGGTCGTNAGCGNAAACCCCATGGCATCCGCTCTGCGGCTTAACGCCTGCTCAATATCGGCATCATCCAGCTCGGCGACCGACTGACATTCGCTACAGATGAGAAATTGCCCCGTGTGACGATGGCCGGGATGGGCACAACCGACATAAGCATTCAGCGAGGCGAGACGGTGGATCAGGCGCTCGGCGATGAGAAAATCGAGTGCCCGATAGACGGTCGGCGGGGCAGCCGAGGCAGACTCCTGCTGCAACCTTGCCAGAAGGTCATAGGCCTTGACCGGTTGATGGCTTTCCCAAACGAGCTCGAGTACCCGGCGACGCAAGGGCGTGAGACGCCGGCCACGATCCGCGCAGAGCTGCTCGGCAATGGCCAGCGCTTCATCAATACAGTGCTGATGATCATGACCATCACGCGGGAAGGTCTCGTGCATCGGTCGGACTCCTTAATGTCTTCAGCAAGACTAAGGCCATTACCCGATACACGAAACCCCTGCGGGTGGATCAATGCTTTACCGGAATCCGCCGGCTCTGCGCCCCCTTGCGCTTGGCAATGGATATCTTCAGGACACCATCACTGCCTTTAGCCTCGATATGCTCAGGGTCCGCGTCATCCGGCAATGAAAAACGCCGATAGAAAACCCCGTGTGAGCGCTCGATCCGACGGGCACCATGGCCCTCGGTCTGAGCCTCATGGCGACGTTCACCCTGGATACTCAACATGCCATGTTCCATGGTCACCTCAATATCCTCAGGCTTCACGCCGGGAATATCAGCTTCCACCACGTAGTGGTCACCGGCTTCGCGGATGTCCACCGCCGGCACCCATTGACTGGTCTCCACAGTTGACCCGTCGGGTGTCCCGGTAAACCAGGGAGATTCAAAGAAACGATTAAGATCGCGATGCAGGTCCAGCAGACCACTCATGGGTCGATAAGGTTTAAGCTCCATAGCAGCTTCCTCCATTGATGTTTGAGCGTTGAGCCCTCCCTTCATCAAAGGAGATAAGTACCGGCGCGGAGTCTTTCAACCCCGAGGAATATCAGCCACCCGGTTTCTCAGATAAGTCGGTTCAATGTACTGAGGCTGGGTGCAGTCATTATCGGCAAAACGTCGGGCAGCGAGCGGCATGGCAGCCGCCATGGACGGGATGACGCCCTGATCGGCACTCACCAGACCCGATGCGGATTGCAGATCGGGATGTTCGGCAAAGGCACTGCCCACCCCGGCCCAGCGCCCGGCTGGCAGAGCCGGCAGCTGTGCCGGGCCGACCCACTCTTCACCCACGAGCTGCGTTGTTGCCGGCACTCCGGAGCCAAGGCGATAGAAACCGCCGTAAACCTCCTGCATGCGCGCATCCTGCAGCACCAGAAAACCATCCTGGCTGCCGGCGTCCTGGCGGGAGAGCGCCGTCTCAGCGACCACCTGCAGACTCGAGAGCACCACCACAGGCAGATCCAGCCCCATGGCCAGCCCCTGCGCCACGCCAACCGTAATCCGCACGCCGGTAAATGCGCCCGGGCCACGGGTGCAGACGATGGCATCCAGCGCACCACGCGCAACGTCCGGCCTCAGCCAGCACCGCCTCAGTGAGTGTCAGCAGGATGGCGGAATGACCCAATCCCTCACTGCTTGCGCGCTCAATCACCGCGCCATCGTGCATCAAAGCCACCGAACAGCGGCCGGTACTCGCATCCAGACCCAGCAGTATCGGGCCATTGCTCATGGTTCTGCCTCCGGCTCCGGTGCCTCTACCGGCACCGCCTCAAAATCGAATTCCAATTGCACCTCTTCATAGCGCGGGTCGAGACCACCGGCATAAACCCCCTCGCGCGGGACCACCCGGTAGGTCGCGGGTTCGCCCACCGGAATGGGCGGGCCCACCTGTTGCCGCAGCCAGGCAAACCCGGCAAGCAAAACGCCCGCGGCCGCAATGGTCCAGAACAACCCGCCGGCGCCAATGAGCGCCATCAGCTGTGAGGCCACCAGCGGCCCGATGATCATGCCGACGCCGTGGACCAGCAGCAAGCCGGCACTGACGGCCAGCATTTCGCTCGGCTCAATGAAATCATTGGCGAGCGAGACGGCAATCGGGTAGAGCGTAAAGGCAAGCCCACCCCAGAGGACCGCGAAACCGATCACCACGGCCTCGCTCTGGCCGGTGGCATAAACAATCGCGAGCGAACAGGCAGCCATGGCCAGGCTCACCCCCATGAGCACATCACGACGGTTAAACCGGTCGGACAAATGCCCAATAGGCCACTGCAGGGCAAACCCGCCCAGGATACTGAGCCCCATCAACAACGCGATACCCAGATCATCAAAACCCGAGTCACGCGCAAAAACCGGAGCCAGGCCGAGAAAGCTGCCGGCAATCACCCCGGCGAGTGCCGAGCCAACCAGTCCCAGCGGCGAGGCGGCAAAGAGATCCCGCAGGCCCACTTTGGCCACCTCGGGCAGATCCGGAGAGGTGATCCGCGTGATGGTCACCGGCACCACTGCCGCGGCAATCAGCATCGCCGCCAGACTGAACAGTTCAAAGCCACCGGTGCGCCCCGTCAGCAACAGGAACTGCCCACCCCCCAACGCCACATAGGTCACGATGCTGTAGATCCCCAGCACCTGGCCACGGCGGTCACTCGGCGTGCGATCGTTGAGCCAACTCTCCATGACCATGTACAGCCCCGCCAGACTAAAGCCATAGGTCAGGCGCATGATGGCCCAAATCCACGGCTCCACCAGCAATGGATAAGCCAGCGTGCTGATGGCCGCCATGGCAGCAAAAGCGGCGAAGCTGCGGATATGTCCGACTCTTGCAATCACATGCGGGCAGATGCGCGTTGCAATGACAAAACCCACCGAGTATGCCGCGGCCACCACACCAATGATCTCGGTGGCAAAGGCCTCCTCTGACATACGCACACCGACCAGCGTGGTCAGCAGTCCGCCACCGGTCAGCAGCAGGCCAACCGAGACAAACAGGGCAATAAATGGCGAGAGCGTACCGAGCATGCGAGTCACCGGGCCGGGTGAAAAGGGATCTTTGTGCGGGTGCGAGGATAGTGCAGTGATGCAAACCACGCCATGTTTTTTATTGGCCGATGGGGCACAGCCGTTGGTACTATCAGACCCGATTCATTTTGGATGCTGGAGCAGGCCCTTGAGCAACCCGCAGCGCCGCGGCGAGGACATCATCATTCGCTCACCCAAAGCCCATGAGGGTGGCGCAATCTGGCAGATTGTCCGGGACACCGGCACGCTCGATCTCAACTCCAGCTACCTCTATCTGCTGCTGGCAAGGGATTTTGCCGACACCTGTGTGGTAGCGGAACGCGATGGAAAACTACTCGGCTTTGCCAGTGGCTACCGGCGACCGGCTGAGCCATCGGTGATTTTTCTCTGGCAGATCGGCATTGCCCCCGAGGCGCAGGGCCAGGGGCTGGGCAAGCGGCTACTCGGTGGTTTTCTGACACGCCCCGGTGCAAGGGATGCCCAGTGGCTGGAGACGACCATCGCGCCCGATAACAAGGCCTCACAAGCACTTTTCACCGGCATGGCAAAAGCGCTGGCGTTGGACTGTAAAACCTCACCATGCTTTGCTGCCGAAGATTTCCCGGAACCCGGCCATGCCGCTGAAGTTCTCTACCGAATCGGCCCGCTGACAGACTCGGCGCGCCAACGGCTCAACCCCTGATTAGATAAGGAAAAACGCCATCATGAAAATTGTTGATGTCAATGAGATCAAAGGCACAGAGCGCGAAGTCGAAGGCCCCGGCTGGACCAGCCGGCGTTTGCTGCTGAAAAAAGACGGCATGGGTTTTTCCTTCCACGAGACCATTATCCCCGCGGGTGCCGAACTGGCGCTCTGGTACAAGAATCATCTTGAGGCGGTTTACTGTGTCTCCGGCAATGGCAGTATCGAGGATCTGGCCACCGGGGAAGTCCACGAGATCCGGGATGGGATTCTCTATGCGCTCGACAACCATGACCGGCACGTCCTGCGTGGTGGCAGCGAAGACATGCGACTGATCTGCGCCTTCAACCCGCCCGTCACCGGGCGTGAAACGCATGATGCGGACGGCTCCTACGAGCTGGTGGAAGACTGAGCCGAGAAAAAGGCCTCGATCTCAGCGATATCCTCGACCACCGGCATGGGCGGCAGACTATCGAGAAAAAGCCGGCCGTAGGGTCGGCGTCGGATGCGGCTGTCGCCCAACACCAAAACGCCTTTGTCGGCCTGATCACGAATCAGCCGGCCAACACCCTGACGCAGGCTGATCACCGCCTCGGGCAGTTGATACTGAGTAAAGGCGTTGCGCCCCTGCGATTGCATCCACTGCATGCGGGCCTGCAGAACCGGATCACCCGGTGAGGCAAAAGGCAGGCGGTCAATCATGACGCAGGAGAGTGCCGGTCCGCGGACATCCACACCCTCCCAAAAAGACTGCGTACCCAGAAGTACCGCGCCAGGCTGACGGCGAAACCGCTCGAGCAGGCGTGACTGCGGAGCATCCCCCTGGACCAGCAGATCCCGCCAGCCCTGCCCCGGCAGCCACTCGGCCGCCCGTTGCAATGCCCGATGACTGGTGAACAATAGGAATGCCCGCCCCTGACTCGCGGCAAGCACCGGGGCGATGGCATTGAGATAGGCATCGGTAAAATCCGGTTGACCCGGGTCAGGCAACCCCGCAGGCAGATAGAGCCGGGTGTTCTGCCGATAATTAAACGGACTCTCAAGGCGCTCGGTTCTGGCTTCCTCAAGGCCGAGTCGATCGGTGAAGTGCCGAAAATCGCTATCCACACTCAGCGTTGCCGACGTCAGAATCCAGGCCTTTCCATGGCGGCTGCGATTGTCGGCAAAATGTTCGGCGACATTCAACGGAGTCAGGCGCAGGGCAAAGCCCTGACCCCGTGTCTCCACCCAGGCCACTCTGGCTGTCTCAGCGTAGGCCTCCGGCGCACTGACAAACGCCTTGAGATTGGAGAACAACTGCTCACTGCGTCGATGACAATTCTCAAGGCCAGGGCCCCGTTCGGCCTGCAGCGCGAGGCTTTCAACCAACCCCTTCAGCACCTCACAGAGTGCTTCCAGCGCCTCTCTTGCGGCTGCCGGCGCGGCCTGCCAGGCGGCCCGAAGTGACTGCCCCATCGCCAGTCGCAATGCGGCAACAGCCTGCTCCAGAGACGCGGCCTGATCGCCGATCGTCGCTGCATCACCAGCTTCCCGCTGCTGCTCAAGCCGCACATCACGGGCCAGATCCAGGAGCTGACGGCTCGATACAGCAAGGCCGAAAAATTGCGCGGCAGTCTCCGGGAGCTGATGCGCTTCATCGAGGATATAAATATCCGCGGCCGGCAGGACATCACCATAACCGCTCTCGCGCAGCGCCCAGTCGGCCAACAGCAGGTGGTGATTGACCACCACCACATCCGCTTCCTGAGCCCGGCGCCGAGCCTCCATGACGAAACAATCCGCATACAACGGGCAGTTCTGACCGAGACAGTTATCCGCGGTCGAGGTCACACGGGGCAGAAGACGGGAGTCGACCTGGCCCAGCGGGGATTCGCTGATCTCACCGCTGCGGGTAGCCCCGGCAAAGGCCATCAGTTGTTGTAACTGATCGGCCATTTCTGCGGTCTCCAGCCGCCCGGACTCCGCTGTCATCTGCATGCGGTGCAGACACAGATAATTGGCGCGGCCTTTCAGCAGAGCCACGCGCAGCGGACGTTCAACCGCCGATTTCGCAACAGGCAGATCGCGATGGAAGAGCTGATCCTGCAGGGTTTTGGTACCGGTGGAAATGATCACCCGGCGGCCCGCATGCAGTGCCGGGAGCAGGTAGGCGAGTGTCTTGCCGGTTCCGGTGCCGGCCTCCACCACCAGGGTCTCATCGGCCTCGATGGCTTCGGCCACCGCCCGCGCCATCGCCTGTTGCTCGGCCCGGGGGGAGAAATCACTCATCTTTTCAGCCAGAACGCCGTCAGCGCCAAGCGCTGCGTCAACCGTATCGAGCAATGACATCAGCTCAGACGACCCTTTGGCGAGCGCCAGTTCACCACCACGGCCAGCACACCAAGCAGGAGATAACCGGCCAGTGTCCAGACCGGAATACTCAGCCCCAGGACCCGGTCCACCTCCGCACATTCACCCGAACCGGAGAGCACCATGGTGACCACGTCAGCCAACGGAAAAGCGCTGAGTAGATAATCAAGCCCCGGGCCGCAGGTCGGAACCTGATCCGGCGGCAGTGACTGCAGCCACAGATGTCGCAGCGCCAGCGCAATACCGGCGAGTGCGCTGAGCACACCGGCGATTGCGATGAAACGCCCGGGCAGCAAAACACCCAGCAGGAAAACGCCTCCCAGCAGGAGAAAGACCAGACGCTGAAAAATGCAGAGCGGACAGGGCTCCATACCCAGCATCACCTCAAGAGCTACGGCGATGCCTACCAGCATGAAACAAAAAATCCCCAGCGCCAGATTGGCCCATCGCGTCTGCAGGACCGGCAATCGGATCATGGAGCGGCCCTATTCAGCGCGTGCCAGGGGTGGTGCCGGCATGAAGCGCTGCAAGAGCAAACAGGCAAGCGCCAGGCCGACGCCGACCAGGTCGGTGATCAGACTGGCCTTGATCAGCGTCAGGGCAGCGGCCAGCAACAGCAGACGCACGAACCAGCGGGCGTTGCGAGCCATGAACCAGCCCTGGACGGCGGCGGCAAGCAGATAAACACCCACAACCGCGGTCACACCCGCGCGCAGCACGGCCATCCACTCTCCATCCATCAGCAGTGCCGATGAGTAGAAGAACATGAACGGCACCACAAAGGCGGCAATACCAATACGGAAAGACGCCACCGAGGTCTGCATGGCATTGGCCCCGGAGATACCGGCTGCCGCGTAAGAGGCCAGCGCCACCGGCGGCGTGATCGCCGAGACCACCGCAAAGTAGAAGACAAAGAAATGCGCGGTGAGCGGGTCAATGCCAAGCCGAATCAGCCCGGGTGCCACCACCGAGGCGGCAACGGCATAGGCCGCCGTGGTCGGCATCCCCATACCCAGCAGAATGGAAATCAGCATGGCAAAAATCAGCGCCAGCAGCTGACTGGCTTCCGCGAGACCGAGCAGCAGGGAGGAGAACCGCCCGCCGACACCGGTAAGCGAGATCACACCGACGATGATCCCGGCACAGGCACACACGGCGATAATCTGAATGGACATCTCACCACCCAGGCGCAGTGCGGTCCCTACACGCCTTGGCCCCATTGCCTGTGGGGTCAGCCAGCTCACCACCACCGCCGCAACGGTCGCGAGTGTGCCGGCGCGAATCACCGAATAGCCCATGAACAAGGCCGCAATAAGAATCACAATGGGGATGAACAGATACACCTGACGCAGCATCTGCCCGAGCAGCGGCAGCTCGTCATCGCGCATGCCCCGCATGCCAAGCTGTGCGGCCTCAAAGTCCACCATGAAATACACCGCAGCGAAATACAGGATCGCGGGAATAATGGCCGCCACCGCGATCTCGGTATAAGGGATGCCCGTGATCTCGGCCATGATGAAAGCGCCCGCCCCCATGATCGGCGGCATGATCTGACCGCCGGTGGAGGCGGCTGCCTCAATGGCACCGGAGGATTGCTTGGAGTAGCCGACCTTTTTCATCAGCGGAATGGTGAGCGATCCGGTGGAGACGACGTTACCGGCACTGGTGCCGTTGATCATGCCCATCAGACCGGAGGCGAAAATGGCCACCTTGGCCGGACCGCCACGGGCACGCCCGGCGACGGCGAAGGCGAAGTTGACGAAATAATCGCCTACCTTCGATGCCTGCAGGAACGCCGCAAAGACGATAAAAAGAATNATNTAGGTCGATGATACTGCGGTGGTCGGGCCGAGAATGCCGGCATCNGTGTANACCTGGCTGAAGAAACGGTTTACCGAGAGCCCCGGATAGCCCAGAAACCCTGGCAGATAAGGCCCGGCNAACACATAAATCAAAAACACCACCGAAATCGTGACCAGCGCCAGCCCGGTNACCCGACGGGTGAGTTCCATGATCAATGCCGTCCCGGCAATCGCTGCCAGCGAGATGCCAATCGGCGCAAACGGTGTGCCCGTGCTCATNCGAAGCTGNGTGTTGTAGATCACCAGCAGATAAGCAGCCACTGCCACCGCGCAGAGCATCAGAACCAGATCGGGCGGGCTGATCCGGCCGCGCCGACTCCCTGCCACCCAGGAGAGCACAATCGCGCCGCCGGTTGCGGTAATCAATGGGATACCGAAATGCCAGGTCTCAAGCACCGGCTCAATCCGCCGCGCACCTGACTCAAACGCCTGCCAGAAAAATCCGGCCTGAGCGAGGGCATAGGCCGCCGGGATTGCCAGCAGGACCGACAGTGCCGTGACCCACAGCGGTGCCGATCCGGTGTCCTCACCAAGATCACGGCTTGCGTAGAGCAGAAACCCGATCACCAATGCACCGGCAATGTGGACGATGCGAAAACTCCAGGTCTCCAGCGGATAAACGTTGAGCGAGAACAAATGGAAGGCCGCATAGGTGCCGGTGAGCACCGCGACGATTAACCAGATCCAGCCACTGAATACCCGGCGATTGGTGTCGATGACTTCCTCATCCACCCCCTCGGCGATCACCCGAGTGGGTTCCACCTCCGTTTCGGATCCGTTACTGCTCATGGATGTGCGTCCTCATCATGCCGGAGCGCTGTAGATGGCTCGCAACAGGCGGCCAGCCAGGGCCGGCCGCCTGTAACGAAACACCTACTGGTGAATCATGTCATCGGCAATGTCGTAGCCGTTTTCCTCGAACCAACGTGCAGCGCCCGGATGGAACGGCAGCACATTGTTCTTATCATAGTTCTCCGGCACGGTTGTCGCCGCAGCACTATGAATCTCCATCATGCGGTCGTGATTCTCCATGACCGCCTTGGTGGTCTCGTAGACGAAGCTCTCCGGCAGGTCGCAACCAGCGATGGAGAAGTTCCACATCGAAACCGCACGCGCGGGCTCATTCAGCGTCTGATAGGTATCCGCAGAGATATCAAACGCAGCCACCGGGAAGGCATCCATCACGGTTGCCTGTTCTTCCTCGGTAAACTCAATGATGTTGATATCGGTCTGCACCTCCAGCTGGCTGACAGCCGGGACCGGAACACCTGCTGCAAAGGCGATCACATCAATCAGACCGTCCTGCATCTGCCCGGCCAGGTCATTCCAACCACCGTTGCGGCGATCGAAATCAACGCCCAGGGTCTCGAGCATGCGCGGGAAATAGGTATCCGAGGTAGAGCCGGCCGGGCCGAAGCCAATCGCCGCGCCATCCGGGATATCACTGATTGACTCGATGCCCGAGCTCGACAGTACCGTGACCGAGAACGGCGTCTGGTACATCGGGAACATGGCACAGGCATTATCCAGCGGAATGCCGGGTGCGATCGGGCTGTCACCCGCGAGCGCCTCAGCCGCCGGGCCCATGGTGGTCATGCCAAAGGCAACATCGCCATTGTGTACCAGCGCCAGGTTCTGGTTCGGGCCGCCGGTGACCTCACCGCCGCCCGGGACACCGAGCTCATCGGATACGAGCTTGGCCCAGCCGGATCCGTAAGCAAAATAGGTGCCGCCCTGACTGGCGGTTCCCACGGTAAAGCTGTCCGGCCATTCGGAACGATCTGCGCTGGCGCCCATCGAAACGAGGGCAAGACCAGTCGCAGCTGCAATTGCGGTCCATTTGGTATTCATCACGCTCATCTCCTCACTGTGCGTGTTAATCGTCTTCACATTGGTAAGGCCAATGCTTAGCCGTAGTCTGCAGACTCTAACGCCGGAGCACCAGCCCCATGTCGCACTTTCAACAAAAGGGCCTGCATGAGCACCAGTGGCAACGCGGCTACGCTGTCTGAGCAGGCCCGCATCGCGCGGCTCATCACCGAATGCCCGCAGCCGCTCGACAGTGGGCCGACCCGGCTGATCGAAACGCATTTCTCCTGGGTCATCCTCACCCGACACTTCGCATTCAAACTGAAAAAAGCACTGGCGGTGGATTGGCTGCGGCATGACAGCGTCGATGAAAGACGCCTGGCCTGCCTGAGTGAATGGCACCTCAACCGCCGCCTTGCCGGCCCCGTTTATATCGGTGTCATCCCGATTGTGACCCGCGAGGACCGCATCCTCATTGCCAACCGTCAACAGGACGCCGAGGAATATCTGCTCTGCATGCAGCGCTTACCGGCCCACGACAGTCTGCAATACAAACTGACCCGGGGCACTGTCAGCGCCGCTCAGATACAGGGATTGGTTAGAGTGCTCACGCATTTCTATCGGCAATGTCCACCGGAGTGGATTGAACCGGGCCGACACCATCAAGCGCTCATCAATCGCATTCGTGCTCACGCGGGCGAGCTAGCCGGGACCCACGCTGACAGGGCCTGTGATGCGGTGAGGATCTGCGACGAACTCATCGCGCTGGCAGGACAGCTTGAAACGCTGATTACCGAGCGGGTGCGGCTGGGCTGGATACGAGAGATTCATGGTGATCTGCGACCGGAGCATATCTATTTGCGCACAACACCCATTGTCATTGACTGCCTGGAGTTCAGTCGCGAGCTACGACTGCTGGATCCGGTCGATGAAATCGCCTTTCTTGCCATGGAATGCGATCGGGCCGGTGCTGTACCGCTCGGCAAAGCGCTTCAGGCCTGCTACCAACATCTGATGCCAGACCGACCGCCGGAGGGGCTGTGGCAATTCTACAAAGCCTCCCGCGCTGTGCTCTGGGCGGTGCTGGGATTGCGCCACCAACAAAACCCGGAGCAATGGCGACAACGCGCCATTGACTACCTGCGGCTGGCCCGGGGCTATCTGGATGTCCTGGGCTGAGCAGCAAACCTGCGATGCCGCTCGGCAATGACTTCCGCGAGCAGCGGGGCAAGCCCGACAACCTCAATGCCTGAGGGCAGCGCCTCGGCATGATCAATGCTGTCACTGACGATGATGCGCTCGATGGCACTCTCAGCCAGCACCGAGCGGGCATCGGCGGTGAACAGCCCATGGGTGGCAACCGCGGTCACCGACTCCGCCCCCTGCGCCAGGATGAGCTCAGCGGCGCGGGCGAGCGTTGCTCCGGTGCTGATCATGTCATCCACCAGGACCACCCGACGCCGCCTGACCTCCCCCACCACAAGCCCGCCGCTGAGCACACCGCCACTGCGCTTTTTCTCCACAAAAGCGAGCGCCGGCTGCTCTCCGGTCATCGTCGCCAGTACCTCACGAAAACGCTCGGCACGTTTGTAGCCGCCGGCATCCGGCGAGACCACCGTCCAATTCGTGCTTTTATCCACGCCATCAACCAGCGCGCGGGCCAGAACACCGGCAGCTTCCAGATTCATCACCGGGATGCGGAAAGCATTTTCAAAGGCCGCTGGATTGTGCACGTCAACCGTGATGAGCTCTCGTAGATGCATCGCTTCCATGAGCTCGGCGACATAACGGCTGGCCAGCGGATCATGGGGCTTGGTCCGCCGATCCTTGCGCGTATACGGCAGATAGGGAAACACGCCACTCACCCGCGCGGCCGCATGATCATGCAG
>PR_CR_10_Liq_2_inCRDRAFT_1000285_pt1 | contig 14453 bp, 20 predicted proteins | sample PRCRCaboRojoPR_FD_10245 | JGI IMG/M metagenome (IMG submission 10245) | reverse complement strand
CATCGTCGCAAGCATGGCTTTCAAGCCTCGCTCCGTAAACATAAGTTGGTTCGTGAAAATACCAAGAGCAGGACTAATCTGAAAAATGCGGTCCTGCAACAGCGACAAACCACCATAAGAAAGATTCGCTGCCATCGCCTGCCTGTTCAAAACACCAGCACTTTTTTCCTGCGCCCTGTTGCCAGCCTTAATTGCCTGGTTGGCAAGTTTCACATTTTTTTCAAGCCTTTCGTGTGCAGCGCTACCAGTTTGAACGGAATCTCTGTAAGAATCCATTGCCGCGCCAGCCGCACGAAGTTGTGTCATGGACTGTTTTAGTTCACTAGAAACTTCTTGTACATTACCCTCTCCAGCCTCAAGGGCCGCAGAGAGCCTTCTCACCTCTTGCGCTAACGCTTTTGCCGTTTGTTCCGATTCGCCGAACTCAACACCAAGGCCGTCAAAGCTCCCCCTGGCCTGCTGCGCCTCTGAGGAAGACTTAGCAAGTTCGTCTCGGGCCTTTCTTTGGATACTTGCAAGGCCAGATGAAGATTTGGATAGCCTTTCTTGCCCCTCTTCCGTTTGCCCCATGGAGGCGCGTAACTCATCTATTTCTGAACCGAGAGCCTGTGAGGAATTAATAATTCCATACAGTTTCTGCTCGTACTCCTCGGCGGACATGATATCTCTATTTTTAATTAGTGTTGATAATTCATTTTTCAGAATTGAACTAGAAGAGTTTAATTTTTCAAGCCTTTGATCTACATCGCCAAAAGAAGCTCCTAAGAGTTCCGTCTTTTTTCTGGCGGTGTCCATGACGCTAGAGGTATCCCGGAGGGCCCTCGCCACCCTGTCTTGCTGGAGCCCGAAAGCCTCTGCGCCCTCATAAAGAAATTGGAAATCTGAGCGAAGAATGTCGGCTTGCATGTCAAATTCCTTCATGGAACCGACAAACTCTTCTGTAGAAATCTTTCCGGAACGATACAGGTTAATCGTGTCTTGCATTTCCGCCTGGAGAACGCGAAGCAATTGTGCATTAGCCTGGAAGGCGGCTTCAGCCTCTTCGGCGACGGAAGAGTTCTTCTTCGTTGCCTCGGNCAACCTCTTCATGGAGGTTTCGGCCTGCTTTATGCCAGGCGAAGATTTTTCAGCCTCCTTGCCGAGCGACCGAAGTTCTTCTTTCACCCTTTGAAGAGAAGCACGATCAACGGAGACCGTGTAAAAAAGATTTCCAATTTGAGACATCAAAGACCTCCACAACAAATTTTACCAATCACCCCCAAAGCCCGGCTCCCAAAAAAAGCCACCCCTTTCGGGGTGACTCAAACAAGAACAAAAACTCGCGTTATGTTTTGTAGTTTTTTGCTGTCGCCAAAATCCTTTTCCAAATCGGAGCCATCATCAACCACTGTTCATGAGGAACAAGACGCCGCTCAATGGCTTGCATAATGCCCTCAGCAGCCTTAGGACTCAACCCCTCAATCGGTGCGTACGACTTGGACTCCATAATTTCAGGAAGCATGAACGTTGGCGTGTACGGACGCAACATTTTTTGGACGAGTTTCCCGCGTTGCGGATTACCAGAACCAGAGTTCGTCATTGCATCTCGAACGTTATCGTCAGACATTTGAGACACGATATTCGTGACATTAAAATACATGTCGTTAAAACGCCTTAACTTGTGCGCATCAATGGACGCAACAATTTGGCTGTACGTGTAATCACCAAACTCGCGAGCGTCAATACCAGCCGCAATCGCTTGGCAATACAAAGCATACCAGTCAGGCTCTAGTTCAGGTTCTTCCGTGTCTCGGGCTTCTTCTGCATTCGGTTGGTGTACAGCGAAGCCCACCGTGCGTTTCCCTCCGTCACCAACTTCTCGGCAGCCTCGTAATCACTACCACCACAGTTCTGAAAGAACTCCTCAAACTCAAGTTCCGTGTCCCCAGCATCAGAAGCCAAACGCCAAACAAAATAAACGCGGGCGCGGTCCTGAATCTCCATGAACTCACTCACGACATTCTCAGCATTCCGCGCTTCCTCAAACACCTCAGTCTGAACGCGGTTCGTAACCTCATCAATGACGGAACGCTGTTCCTCCATCCGCTCAATCAATTGATTCAGTTGCTCATCAATGTCCTCAGGTTCATCAGGAGACAAAAACAAATCCATCAATTCATCATGCTTCTCTTGCAACTTCTCGTAACGTTGAGTGACACTCTTAACACGAGGGTCGGACTCAATATCGGTCGCCATACCAGAAATTTTAGGTACGACCTCAGACTGGATTTTGTACTGCAAATCCTCAAGTTCGTACTCTTTCACGATATCAAGCCACAAAGCACGAGTCCGCATATCAAACTCACGAACCTTGAACTCAATACCTTGAATCTCAACAACTTCCGGCTTGACCTTACCAGCAAATTCACTTAGTGCTTCCGCCATCAAATTCCTCCTTTTCCTCTAACACAATACCACTCATGAAAAACCCTTCACGGACCCCTTCCAACAAAACCCACGACTGACCAACCTCATCAACCAAAACAGTGGATTCAGGAATATCCGCATCCGCCAAAAACGCTGGGGCAACCATAAAACTACCCGAACCATCCGAGCGAGTTTCATGCTCAGCCCCAGCAACCCACATGAAAACATCATGATTCTTCAAAACAACCAAAGGCTCAAAAACCATACCTCATTATACTACCCAAGCGCAATGGAAAACGGAATCGCAGTACTAGAAGCACGCTCCTCCGTAAAGTACTGGTTGTTCCCCTCACTAATGTCATCCGTGTCAAGAACCACAGCGCCCGTCTCACCATTCACACTATCCACAGCGTAACTAGCGACAAGTTCCACCCAAGAAGAACCATCAAAAATATACGTCAAGTTATCCGCAATAACTTTCGCAACATCGCCCTCCTGAACGGAAAGGGCATCACGTTCAGCATTATCATTAACAACAAAAATCTCACTAATTGCAATCGCAGGAAGCCTACCCGCAGGGATTTTCCCCCCAGCATCAAGAACCGCAACACCATTCGCGGAATCAACAACAATCCTGCTCGTAACCCCATCCACATTACCAAGCAAGTAATCATTCACATCCACACCAGGAGCGACAGGAAGTTCACTAATCTTCACGTTAGACATACAAAACCTCCATTACCCCAAAAAGAAAGGGGGTTGAGGGGCGGGAACCTCATCAGACGGCTCATCGAACTGGATGTAATCACCAGACTCCGTCCTCAAAAGTTCATCATTTTCAGCCTTCAAAATACCAACAAGGCCCTTAAAAGCGCGAAGAAACATGAAAAACTTAGACATTAAACACTACCAATCAAAACCTTCAACTGGCGTTCACTAACCTGCTGAACCTCAGCGGACTTTTTACCACTACGAATCTTCACGTAAGGCCAACCAGCAAAAGCGGAAGGCTCAACACTAATACCGCGACTAGCGGCAGCACCACCAGCCGCATCAATCTCGTACACATCCCCATTCCAATAGAGAGGCACGAACGTCTCACCATCGTAAGAAACCGAAAAACTCACGCGTGCAGTCGTCCACTCGTCAGGCATCTGAATCGCAAGAACCTTATAAATACCAGGGTTGTATTCCTCACCTAAATCAATCGTGTTGCTCAAAGAAGAACCAGCCGGAATCGTGGCCTCTCGATAAAAAACTTTCATTGAGCACCTCCAAAAGAATCATAGCAAATCAAACAAAAATATGGCACCCCAATGAAGGGGTGCCACGGAAGGGAAGAACCCCCACCACCGGCGGGGGAGTGGTGGGGCTTACGGCGTCGGAGCGGTGTACGTGATGGTGCCGTCCGTCGTGAAGTTGAACGCGTAACTAAACACACCACGAACCGGGGTGTTCGGCACGAAATCATTCACGACAGCAGCGCCCGAAAGGTAACCGCCGTCCGGCAGTTCCAGAACGAACACGACCTGCGACGCTTCACCAACATCCTGCGCGGCATCAAGAAGGTCACTGACAACCGCGTTGTCACCAGGAGCGTGCGTAGTGGCGTTGAACGTGCCCGAAAGGCCGTTCTTCACCGCGCGGTCCCAGGAGTTCCCGTAAACCGGGATGGACTCCACCGAACCACTCGGCGAAAACGAAATGTCGCCACCAACAACAGGAAGCTCGTCAGAAGCACTGAGACCGACAGTCTCATCATACGTGCTGGCGAGGGCCACATAGAGTTTAGTTTGGTTACCCGAATCAAAAGTAACCGTCGGAACCGTAGGAGTAGGAAGACTCATACTTTACCTCCTCTGCGCTAACCGTGCAATCATCCCCGAGGGAATAAAAGCCTAAAACGAATAACACCAAAAATACCACCAGTTTCTTCATCGTACTTAGGGGGCATGCTGGTGCCTTTGTGGATTGCAATAAGCGGTTGATTGTAAATACCTTCATCTACATTACTTACCGCGTCATGCAAATCAAAATAGAGACCCATTGCTTCATTCCGGTTTGGAACCTCCCCAGATTGGCCGGGTGCCTGGTAAATATGGACGTCAACACTTTGTTCAAGAACGTCAATATTACCATAAATGGGGTTAGCAGGCCTTTCGCCCAACTCCCTAACGTAAACATAAGGGCTTCCGTTAGCCAAGTCAATTTGGCTTTTTGTAAGCGGGTTATTGGACCAAACGACCGGATTCCCACCTACATTTAAACCTGCAATATAATCATACAATGTTGCCATTTTTAACGACTCCCTAATTCTGAAACAAATTCTGAAGTCATTGAAGAAATAACCTCCTGAGAATCTTTCCCTTCAAAGGTCATATACAGAGGGCCATAGTCGGCAGGTGAAACCATCATGTCACCCGAAAGGGTCATGCGTCCAAACTCCAAATACATAAATTTCTTCATATTGCCATCAAAAAAACCAATGTTTAGAGAAAGGTCATTTTCCACAACAACATCCAAATCCTCCCTCAACTCCCCAGTTTGCATTTGTGGGTACTCAAGAGCCTCCGCGTTGCTTGACCTCGCAAACATTTCGTCAGGGTATTTTTCAGTCCAATCATTACCCGTAGTACTGTGCCTACCAAGGGAAGAGTAAAGGTGGGAATAGGGAATGTACAGGGCTGAAATCAGAGCATCAGAAATTCTGTCTACCTCCGAGGGGAACCAATTCACATTTTCCTCAAACTTAATCATTACCAGATTCCCCCAGGTAAAGTTGCCAATGAACATCCGCACCGCCAACATTTGCCGGGGCGCGATTTTGTGTGAGGTAGGCACCTACCGTGCCAAGAACGCCATCAACATCAACAACCGCCATCCCTTCATCGGGCATCGCCTCATACGGCAAAAAGCATTCAATAGCAGTTGGTTGCTCTGCCGTCCCTCCCCGTTCGTCAGCAAAGCCCTTAAGGGCCTCTGAACGAACATACTGAATAGACCCCATACCCTCCCATTGGACAGTCTCCTGCGTCGTATGGGTTGGTGTACCATCAACCAAACCCATAACCCTCTCCTTCAATACCAGTCTTACCCTATTCCGATAAAGAAGTTTTTGATTATGGATTAGGTTGTTTCTGAGAAGATTAGGGAACATTCAACCACCTCACGTTGAGGGCCGGGCGTGCGAGCGAAGAGCCTTCTCATAAACTTCCAAGTTCTTCTCCAAAGTCTCCCTTTGCAGTTTAACCGTCATATCACCAAGTTTTGTATCGTAAACCCCACTAGCAAGAAGATTGTTAAGAACCAACCCAGACATTGCCTTTGCGTATTCCTTTACCTGAGTAGGCAACGGGTACTCACCAGAATCATCCGTCCAACCCGCAGAATACGAAACGACAGCCTTCTTGAACCTCTCAAAACCACGCGCACGATCAAAATCACGGAGGAACGGTTCATCCCACCGCAAAGACCAACCACTCGGGCCAATCACAACATCCTCAAGTTTATCGTCACCATCATACTCAAAACTCGTGACTTCACGAATCGGGCCATGACTCAAAACCATTTGTTGAGAACGATAGTAAAACGTTCGTTCCTCATCAACATACGAATTCAGTTCCAGTGTCTCAAGCCCTAACTTCGCAGCAATAAGGGACTCCGCCTGGTCCACAGCCTCCTGCAAACCAGGCGTTGAGTCATCAATACCCAAAAAAGTAGCGACCTCACTCGTCGTCAACAGGGACATCAGGAAGTTCCTCCGGCATTACGCCAAGTTTCTCCGCAGCCGCACGGCGACCCAAAGCCTTCTCCCCATCACTAAAAAAGTACCAGTTGCCAGAACGGCTCACAACCTCAAGGTCGGAAGCCTCTTCAACCACAGGTTCTTCCTCGGGGACCTCAACATCATCATAAACACGGGTGCCGTACATTTCAGGGTCAACCTTCGTTTTTACGAACTCCGCAACACCAGCACGAACCTTCTCAAGAGCAACGCGCTCACTCTCATCGTACTCCTCGTTGCGCTTCACGACACTCCCCCTGAACGTGTGGGGACGAACAACACGAATCCTAGGCATGAAAAACCTCCAAACAAAAGAATGATACCACAACGCCAAAAAAAGGGGGAGCCGAAGCTCCCCCAAACGGTTAGCGCGAAGTGAAAGAGAAGTTATCAGCCGCCGTAGGCCGTAACTTCAACGAAAGCGTTCGGGCGGAGAATGGACTGAGCGATACGCTCCTCAGCCAGAAGCGCCCACAGGTTCTTCGTGAAGAAGTCCGCGTGGCTATCCGTAATACGGATGTTCGCATTCTGGCGGTCGTGAACAGCGGAACCGCGGCGGAAGTCACCAACAAGAACGGTGCCCTGGTTAATGGCGTTCGTCGGAACGACCGGCATACCCCAAAGTTGCGAACCGTTGCTCGTAGTAACGTCAACCCAAATGTAGTGCTCATCACTACCCTTGGTCAACTCAATCGTTTCCCAATCCTGGTGGTTCATCACGATACCAGTCGGGCGGTACTCATCCACGTACGCCTTCGTGGCAGCCTTACGAATCGCATCAATCAGCGTTTCGGAGCTACCCTGGCTGTACGACTGAATCGAGGAATCCGTAAGGATACCGTTCAAGTCGTTGCCCGTGCCCGAACCATACAGAAGCTGCTGGTCTTCCTTCAGGCGGAGGCCGTACAGGAGGCGCTGCTCAATGTAGCCACGAAGCTGAGCCTCATCATCAACAATCTGACGAGTAACCGGAATGTAGTGAGCAATCGTACGAACCGGAGTCGTCACGACCTCAAAACTCAGGGCCGACTCAGGCTTACCTTCGCTGTCGGTCGCCGCAAACTCAGGAACGGTATCCGCGTTCGTGGTGTAGCTCGCTTCACGCACAAACTCAACCGAACCAGTGCTAACACCAAACGTCGGAAGCAGTTCACGAATGAACGTCATGCGCTCCGGGTCACGAACGTACTCAGCGAAGCGGTCAACCTCAAACAGGTACGCAGGCGTGTCACCCAGGCTAGCACCCGTCAAGGTGTCCTTACGACGCGGAGCACCAAGACTGCCACCAACCTCAAACGAACGGCTCTGCTTATGGAAACCATCTTCCTTGTACGCCTGGTAGGCATCCGAATCAACAAAAGCCTGACCGAGGGTCTGGCGCTCACCAGGGGTCAGCGTCTTCACCGACTCCATCTTCGCCATGACTTCACGAACATCGTCCGCAACCTCGTCGACCTTGCCCTTCATCTCGGCGTGCGCCTCAGCGTACTCTTCACTGAGTTGCTTAATCTGAGCGGCGTTTTCCTCGGTCGCCTGACCATACTGCTTAATCTGCTCGTCACGCTCGTGAACGGCACCCATCAACTTTTCCTGGATACCCTCAAGAGCGGACTTAACTTCAGTCACGTTCTCCATGATTTATCCTTTCAGTTCGCCACCAAGAGACTTGATGGCACTAAGAACTTCGTACTCTTCTTGCCAGCCTTTAAGAACGTCCAGAACGTCACTAGGAGTGGCCGAAGCCGAGTCACTAGCAACCTGGTGAGTGCCCTCATCAGGCGAGTCACCATTCTGCACAGAAGATTCTACAACATTACTTTCATCAACCATTTCCGACTTCTCGGCCTCCAACACGCTACGCCAATACTTCACCAAGAAATCCATGGCTTCAGGAATATCATCAGACTCAAAACGACCATCCCGCAAAGCCTTCTCAAAACGCTTCATGCTGGAAACCAAATTATTCACAGCCAAACCACCCTTAAGGCCCTCAACACGAGCCTCAGGATTACTAGCGAGACTCACGAAACTATACTCAACCAACTTCACTTCCTTGAGCATGTTCGCCTTCATCTCGCTATCGTACTCCTCACGAACAGGAATAAAACCAATCGACATCTCATCAATCACACCATCCTCGATAAGAGTCAAAAGGTCACGCCCCATGCTCGTGTCACTCACCTTCGTTTCCGTGTACAAACCCTTCTCATCCTCATACATTTTCGTGGGTTTTCCCACAATTTGCATAGGGTCATGATGCATCAACGTCTTGACGCGAGCGGCATTATGATCCACAGTGCGCTTAAAAGCACCACGCTCAACAATATCGCCATGAGAATCAATATTCCCGAAACGACTTGCGTAACCAACGACAGTGGACTTCTTTTTGTCCATGTCCTCAATGCCGTAACCCGCATTCTTCAACTTAAACATTATTTCCTCCTGGGGCCAAACCAGAGCGTCATTTCAGGAATTTGCTCGTAATCCTCATCAATATCAATGAATTCCTTGCTCGTGAAGTACACCCAAAACCAATCTTCACTAAGGTTCCCCTTCATGCCCGCAACCTCAACATCCTTAGGAAGTTCACTTTCGGACAACTCAATTTCATCCCGAAAGATTTTCGACATGAAATTATTGGAAACCTTACACTTAACGACTTTCATGATACACTACACCCACTTTCTACGCCTCCGTAACATCAGGACCGACGAAAAGATAGTTTTCAGCAAGTTCAAGCCAAGACTCAAAAAACCTTGGGTTTTGCTTATGCAACTCAAACATCATCAAAACAACATCCGCTTGGATGCCACGCCCCTCTTCATCAACAATGTAAAGACCGCCATCATCATTCTCAACAACTTCAAACATCCCCAACCTCCAAATTCGACCTCAAACCAAAAGAAAGGCTATAAACATCACTGCGGCTTCCCCTCCTGGAAGTGCGGTTTTGAAGATGCTGCACAGGATGAGGAACATAACAATACACAGGAATCCCAGAATCAAACCGCCACTTATTCAAAACCATATCAAAAGCCATACTTTTACGAGCGCGAATCGTTTTTGAATAACTCACATCATTCGACATGAACGCCAACAAAAACCTCGCATGCCCCTTAGGAATATACACAGCCTGAGACCCAAACATTTGCGCATCCTCATCCATCAATTTAGGTCCCTCAGGAATCACCAAACCAGAAATATCCCCTTACGAGAACCACTCTTCGTAGAGTAATTAATCAAAGCACGACGCCAATCCGACCCAGGATAATGATCAATCCTGGGTCCCTTGTCATGCATATACAAATACATCAGTTCCTTCAAATCATCAGCAGCAGACAACGCCCGCTCAAAACGATCGCGCTTAATGATGATGTCATCCTCAACAAACAAAAACCCATGCCCCGAAACATTCTCAACAGCCCACTCAACAGCCCTCTTCGAGTTCCTGAAGTTCCCAGGGGGGCCAACCTCCCAATCAGGCGGCTGGAAAAAGATTTTCGTAGTTACCCCACCCGCAAGAAGCCTTTCCGCCGTCTCGTAGGCAGTGTCCTGTCTGGACTCCATACTAATCATGACCGCTTGCATCAAGCACCTCCAAATCCGAACGCAACCCAAAAGAAATACTGTATGCGTGCCGCGCTCGTGGTGACCTACCAACCCTAGACTCCAAATGCTGAACCGGGTGAGGCATATACACAAGCCCAGGAACACCAAAAGACTTCCTAAAACGATTCAACAAAACATCAAAGGAAACTGACTTTCTCGGCGGGAACTTAGGCTCAAAACTCAAGTTGTTAAAAGAAAAATCAATAACTTGTTTCACCCTATCCTCAGGGATGAACACGGATTGGGAGCCAAACAAACTTTCACCCCCAACATCCCAAACATATTCAGGGACAACCGTTCTGTTGAAATCCAAAAACACCGACTTGTTTTTCTTACCCTCCCCAAGCATCACTTTCGCTTTTTTGGAGAACTCCTTTTCAGGATACCTACCCACCATCTCAAGCGTGTCATGAACATAGAAATACGTGATTTCTTTCGCCGCTTGCAAAGCCCTCTGCAACCTCTCCGGCTTGACGGAAACGTCATCCTCAACAAACAAAACATCCCCTGAGGACTCCATCAAAGCACGAATGGCGTTCCGCTGGTTGCTTTCCGGCCCCACAGGCCAAGAGGGAGGCTGGGTGAAAACTTTCGTTTCCACTCCAGCCTCCAACAACCTACGAACACTAGCGTCAGCAATTCCCTCACGCTCAGGGAGCGTAATCATGATTGCGTTCACGCCTGCTTGTCCTCCTCAAACGCAATGTAATCGACAAGAGAAGAAGCATCCAAATCCAAAGCAAGGTACCTATCTGCCCGAGCTTGCGCCGCAGCAAAATCAGGTTCCACTCCACGAGAGTCACAAATCCGTTCATGAATATTCACAATCGCTTTCCTGAACAAATCCTCATTCCCCAAAGACTTAACAGCAACGCGAGACATGCGCATCACAACATCCTCATCATTGCCTTCCGGTTCAGGCTCAACAACAGGCTCAGAATCACTAATATCAAGATTGAACTCAAGCAACTCATTCACGTTACGCAAACTAAAGCCAGCATCACGCAACGTTTTCGCAATATCAGCCTTCTCCTGCATGTTGCTCTGCAAAGCCTCAACATTACTGAGGTCATACATGAACCGCAAGGCAGGCGTCCGCGTCCGACGACCATCCCCGTAATAAGGAAGAAGAATCTGGCGAGTCAAATCCTGACGAAGTTCCTCAAGGAAATTCGTGATGGTGTCCTGCCAAAAGTCTTTCTTCAAAGTATCAAGATTGTTGTACGTGCTGTTATCCGCATCACCAATCAATGGAGCGGGAACACCAAGCGCAGCAGAAATAACTTCACGATTAAATTTACGAGTGTTGATGTAATCCATCTCAACAGCCGTGTAAGAAAGCGGACGAACATCCGCATCGCCACCCAAAACCCAAGGACGACGAGCATTATCAGGACCAGCAATACGGTCCTCAATCATCATGCGAGCAAACTCGTAATCTTCTTCCGTCACGACATTCCGCATGATGAACGCCACGTCACTAGAACCACGATTCGCAAGACTAATCATGTTCCAGCGGCGCGCCTCAAGGTCCGTCTGAATCTCACCAGAAATCGCGTGAAGTGGACTGAGGCCCTTATAGGGGTCGCTAGGGTCCGCGTGCTTTGTCCAGAACACCTCACCAGGAGAAAGAACTTGCGTCAACTCCTTAATTCGGTACTCAAACTCCTGAACGAAATTCTGTTCGCTAGGCACAACCCGAACCCACTGCGGGAACAACGGCTGAAGAAAAACCGGGTCGTTATTCACTTTCACGATTTGCATGAACGCAGACCCAGCAAGTTCCTTATGGTAAACAAGCAACTTTTTCAGTTCATAACCACTCATGAAGGGGTTCGCACCCTCAATCAAATGCTCAGCAGGGTGATTCACGATGCGATTCCAACGACCATCACGAAACTCCTCCACGTAAAACGGGACTTTCGCAACAGCATCCGCTTTCTTTTTTAGTGCCGAATAAAGAAATGGGTTTCTCTTGATGTCTTGCTCAACAGCAACCGCCAAATTGTACGGCTGAAGAATTGGCAACCCATCACGGTACGACTCAATCAAGCCAACCTGGTTACCAACCTTCTTCGTGTTTAAGTCCAAGCCACCAATTCCGCCCAGCGTTGCTTTTTGAAGAAAATTCATCCATACCCCCTTCAGGGCCAAAGCAAAAATCAAACTGAATCATAACACAAAACACTAAAAGATAAAGAAACCCTTTTTCTCACGCTGAACAATCAAATGATGCGCACCCCAAACATACGCATCCAAACGGTCAGGAGAACTAGAGTACCCAGGCTGAAACGTAACCAACTGTTCCTCCAACTTCGGGAAATCACCAACATGATGAATCCTACCCTGCTCCTCCAACGCCCCAACAGGCTCAGCGCGAGAATACTTCCCCTTCGAAGCACGAACCTTCTTGTACTTCACGCGACCCACATCCAAATCCTTCTCAGCCGTACGAATCGTGTTCTCCACAAGGTCACCACCCTGGTTCACCTCAGCCACAATCGCATCCGCCTCGTACTTCATGTACAACCGCAAAACACGCTCAGCCCAATCATTCGGAGAATAAATACCACTCGCATCCTCCAAAACAAACGCATGAGAATCCCTATCCACCGCCATCACAATGATGCCCGTCTCATCGCTCGACTTATCACTCGACATGGACGGGTCAACCGAAATCACAATCTCACTCAAAACAGACTTAAAATCCTGCTTCCTATCAGCACCCTGAGGATCACGAAACTTGAACTTCACTTCAGAACCAGGAGTAAAAGTCCCCTTCTCCACATCAACGCGATTGTGGTCAATGTTCACCTGAGCAAACAAAGCATTGGGATTATCATCCAAAATCTCAGCGTAAAGTTCCTGCCGCCCCAACCGAGTGCCCTCATACTTCTTCATGAGGGACTGCAAAAACTGCGGAGCCAAATTATCGCGGTTATCCATAGTGGAGCCGCGAGTCACAACCACGTCAGCAACCATGTCATCCGTCATTTCCTCAACAGGAACAGCGTTCGCAACAAGTTCTTTCAAAATCGGTAATGGCCTAGGCGTCGTCGTGATGATGTGCTTCGGTTGCTTCCCAAGCCGCAAACCAAACATCGCCATGTCCCAAGTCTCCTGAAGGTAACGCCAAGACGCAAGCTCATCCGACCAAAGCAAATCATTCTGCGGACCACGAAGTCGTTCCGGCTCCTCCGCAGAATAACTAGATCCCTTCGCACCATTCGCCCAAACCAACCTACGCTTCGTAGGAAAGTACTCAAGGCCCTCCGACTGTGGAGTGACCTCCAACAAACTTGAGCCTCCCTTCCCATCAATCATCGTGTCCCTAGCGTCAGCAGCCGTAGGCCCAATCAGGCCAATGGAGCGATAACCCTCCTTCTGCACGTAATGACGAACCGTTTCCGCGCCGACGCGCGTCTTCCCGTAACCGCGGCCCGCGAGAATAATCCACGTCGTCCAAGTCCCCGGAGGGATTTTTTGAGAATCCCTAGCGTGCAACTCCCACTCGTACTTCAAGTGGTCCGCCCACTCCAAAATCGATGCTTTATCTCTTTCATCCAAAGCATCCAACGTTTCAGGGTCACTAAGCAAACCCATGATTTTTCTGTACTTTTGAGTCAACTCATCCATAAGTGCATTCTAACAAAAAACTCAAATGGCCCTAGGAGGCCCGAGAAGGGGTCTAGAATCCATTTGAATTCTCCCTCTGGAGGTATACCCCAGTCAAGAAATTCAAAGCCCTTAAAACGGCTCTCAGAGCCTCAGAGCAAAAATGGGGGGTCGCGCACTAGTAACTCTCTCTTAAGACTAACTACTATAGGCTCAGCGAGGTAGGGTTGCTATAGGGTATACACGTCCACTCAGCCTGACACAATACCGGTGGTTAACTCCCCCTACGCACCTGCTACTAATAACTCGTCCTAAACACTCCCTGTAGGTGGTTTTGTTTAGGACTGTGGTTGTTGGCCCCCTTCAGTCCTAGTGTTTGTAGGCTCAGTGATTCACTGTGGTTATAGGTAGTCACTCTTAATCACTGTAATAAGTATTACTATAGTAACAGTAACGCGCGCGCGTATAACATACTCCAAAATTCAATGACGGACCCCCTCAACTCTTCACAAAAACAAATTATTTATAACTCTAAACTAAAACAAGTTATCCACAAGTTATCCACAACTTATCCACAGGGTATACAACCACAATACGAACTTATCCACAAGATATCCACAACCAAGTACGTCACAAACACCCCCAAACAACAACACAAACGACACTCAAAACGACGAAACGCAACAAACTACGTCCCACACGATTTTTTTCGCGTGGATTAGGGGGGGGTTGCAGGGACACCCCCCCCACCCCCCTCTGCGTCAATAACGTTACGTAACTTTGACTGTCATGGTTGTAACGTAACTGTTACGCGTCACGAACGTTACGTAACGTTACGGCGTCGTTGTTGTAACGTAACTGTAACGCGTAACGGTTGTAACGTAACGTCGTCCCAGGCGTAACGTTACGGCACCCCACGCGTAACGTAACGGCGTCCCGCGCGTAACGTAACGTCGACGCTACCGGCGGACCGTCGAGCCGCTCGAGCGGCCCCAGGCCGTCGAGGCCCCACGGGCGCGGCATCGAGGTGGGCCGGCGC
>PR_CR_10_Liq_2_inCRDRAFT_1000284_pt1 | contig 14467 bp, 12 predicted proteins | sample PRCRCaboRojoPR_FD_10245 | JGI IMG/M metagenome (IMG submission 10245) | reverse complement strand
ATGGACTCGATGCAATCGCGAATGTAGCGCTGATGATTAAACGCATAGGTGGTAGTGCAGAGTAAAGGCCGAGTCCCTTCCGGCCACGCCTGCTCCTTAATCGGAACAGGTTTGGGAAGCGGATTAAAACGGCTTTCCGAAGCCATAGCCAGTCACCTTAAAACAAGACTTTTACGTCGATTGCAAACTAGAAAACGGGCACCGGAGGCACACAATCTGCGCCCTGTTTTTATCAGCGATCAAGACGTGTATTACCTGCCTTTGCCCGGTGTTTACGCCTGAAAGAGCCTAAATTCCGAAGCAACCCTCGTTAAATCAGCGTTATCATTGACCGCCAGGCCATGAATCAAATGGCCTGAAAAGATGAGCACCTGCCCATCTTTCACGGCACTCCGAGTGAGGTCATTTCTTCCATCCCAGGACTTGACCATCCTCACCCTGTATAAATTACCGTTCATGGTACCCTGATCGAAGGTTCTCAGAATCTGGCTTTCCTTCAAATGGTGGCTTTGAGGAACCAGCGGTAGACTGGATCTTTCATTCACACCGGCTACCGGAATCCATAGATTCACAAAACCCCGACTATTCCCCTCTTGTCAACGCGCTCGTAAATGTCCTTATGTGGTGGATTACAGTCGTTCGATTTCGGCCGGTTGATTCTTACGATTATGTGTACCTTACGTTGCGAACCAGGGATAATATCAGTCAGACCCGTACCCAATAACCTTTCGAAACGCGGAATTAGATCCATGACCGGAAAGGTGAAATCCCCGGCAAACAGATCGCGGGTTCGGTCGACCACCTTGAAGTGTAATGCGTCGCTCGTCACAAACTCGTGGTACTTTTCTAAAGTAAAACCTCGAGTATCTATAGCGCACTCCCTCCTCACGATTGCAGCTATGCTTTGAGTTATACCGTTTTTCAGCGCGCTGAACTCTTGATCGTTTAAAAGATTAAACGCTTTATAGCCGTTTTCGTACCAAGGCTGACCGAAGGTCAGGTCGGTACGCGCCGTCGATAGAACTTCGCTACTTCCATAGCCAAATGGCCTGGAACCTTTGATTGAAAAGGCTCTTTCTTCGCGATCTATGGCAAAGACAGCGACCTCTTGTGTGATATTTGACATTTTATTTGATCTGCTTTTCACAACGGAGAAAAACAACACTATTTAAGATCAAGCGAACAAGGCTTTATATCGGAACCTCTCGATCGTGGAAGTGAGTCCTGTCCGATAGGGAGCAAGGCTAGTTTTCCGAAAGCACCCTATGCAGACACCCACAAATATGGTCCATATCGGAAAGCTCCAGCTGGAAATAGTGGGGAAGGCACAGAATTCGCTTTGCAATATCCTCCGCAATCGGAGTTGACTGATAAGGCAAGATCTTCGTGAAAGTATTTACAGACGGATAAAAATAGCGCCGAGGATAGATGTCCTCTTCAGCCAGCGCCTCCGTCACCCGCAACAACGTTTCTTCATCCTCAAATATCACGGGAAAATAGGAATGGTTGCTTTGACCATGATCCGGACAGGCCTGAAAGCTCAAACCCGGAAGGGCCTTCAAACGGTCTAGGTACAACTGATACTTTTGCTGCCGATCAGCCAGAACTTCATGGTAGTAGCGCAGGTTCGCCAGCCCCAGAGCAGCATGCACTTCCGTCATCTTCCCATTAAAACCATCTTCGACTATATCTTTTTGAGCATCATGGCCGAAAAAGCGGATCCGTTCGAGCTTTTCCCACAGCGCCTGGTCTTGTGTAATGCAACCGCCGCCTTCAGCAGTATTCAGCAGTTTAGTAGCGTGCAGACTTGTGGCACTGATATCGCCCTTCGCCAATACGCTTTCACCCTTCCAGGTAGACCCGATTGCATGAGCGGCATCATAAATTACCTTCAGTCCGTATTGGTCTGCTATAGCCTCGATGGCCTCGACATCGCAAGGGTTCCCGAATACATGTACCGGCATGATCGCAACAGTGCGTTCTGAGATATGGTTTTCAATGCTCTTCGGGTCAAGATTCAAGGTCCGGGGGTCGATGTCGCAGCAAACAGGTGTACACCCCTCCCATTTTATGGCAGACACAGTTGCCACCCAGGTAAACGAGCTAATGATGATCTCGCCGCCCCCAGAGAGCCCGAGGGCCCGGATAGCCATTTGCAGCGCAATGGTGCCGTTTGTTACTGCGACGAAGCGGGGAACTTTTAGCGTTTCTTCTATGTTTTTTTCCAGCTGCTGAACCAACGGCCCATTGTGGGTGAGAATGCCCCTGCCCCATACCCCCTCAAGCAGGGCGCTAAATTCCTCCAGCGGACTCAAAGAGGGCTGCGTTACATGTATAGCGGCTTTGTTGGGAGCCTGCCGTGTCATTGGACTGATCTCGCTCGAATGGTCAAAAAAAGGTTACCGACTACCGGCCAAGACCCTGAACGAGTCGAGCAACGCGGACTGAGTGAGGTTTTGTGCGTTTTCTTCTGCACGTTCCGATCTGTTCTCAGTAGCACACAGGCGATGAAAATAGCACAGCATATTCAGGAAATGGTTGTCTTTGACAAGGCTCTGCTGCTCCAGCCCCGTATCAGCCGTCTCTATCTCAAAAACGGGATTCAAATCCGGTCCCGCTGTGAACAGGCGATTGGTCCTCAGGCGGCCCTTCGCCCCCCATATTTCCACGCCACACTGATAATAGTGATCAAATCCAAACGCAACGTGTGCCAAAATACCTGAGTCTCGGCTTGTGAGACATCCGCTCCCGTATATGTCTACTTCAGAAACGTCAGATGCGAGCAGGGAGGCTGNAGTTACCTCTACCTTCTTTCCGAGTAGTAGAGTTGCCACTTTAATGGTGTAAGCGCCNGCATCGAGGAGTGCTCCCCCCCCCAACTTTTTTTGATAGCGAATGTTGTCTTCNTTCGTAAAAGGGGGAAAACCAAAAAAACATNGTATNGCACGGATGGCACCAATGCGGCTTTCNGAGCCTTCGTCCAGCCCCAGCAATCTGCGTAACTCNTGAAACTGGGAGTGGAATCTGAATTGAAAGTTTTCCATGAGGGCGAGATTTCGCTTTTCGGCTAAGTGCACCATCTCAGCGACCTCTTTGACAGTGCAGCCTAATGACTTTTCACAAAGCACATGTTTACCCACGCTCAAAGCCTTCATTACCCACTCATAATGCAAACCGTTAGGCAGGGGTATATATACCGCATCTATCGATGCATCCTGCAGCAGCGTATCGTAACTATCGTAAGCTGGGCATCCGTATTGACAAGCAACCATTTGAGCGGCTTTCATAGAACGACTGCCCACACCAGCGATTCGGAAATGCTCCGGCAGGGAGGCCAGTGCTGGGAGAACCGACCGCTGCGCGATGTGTGCAGTGCCAAGGATCCCAATGTTTCTCACTGTCTTTTCTGTCACTGACGATACCTATTAAATGATTTAGGGTCACACCGCAGGTGGTTCTGAGGGGGTATCCTGTCCCTCCCAGCAAGACTTGCCATAACCTCCTAAATCTCGGTTGGGATAAGGTTCTCGCCGAAATCAAAGCCGCGCAACCCGCTTTGAATGCAAAAATTAATTCCAGACCTGTTCGTTAATCTTGAGTTAAACCACTCGACGCTTTTATTAATATCTTATTAGCTCGCGCTTTATAGGTACTGTGCAGGGGCGCCTATGCGCATGCCGAGTGACGCTCCACTCTTGATGGTAACGACAACTGCGCTCCTTCAGACGTGCGATGAATCCATGCGTACCCCACTATGTGCAGCCTGCAGTAGCACACGCAACTGCTGAACGGCTTCTTGGTCAACCGTACCCGTCTGCTTCAGGTCTTCATTGAATCGGCGTGCGGCATCTGATAGTTGGTTGTGAGAGGCAATGGCTGCACTTCCGACCAGTCGATGGCTCGCAGATAGTGCACGCTGCACATCGCCATCAATCAATGACTCAGCTAAGGCCTCGTCCACTGCCTCAACGGTCGATTGAAAGCCGCGTAGCAGTTCACCTTGAAGTTCTGGTGGCAACAGTTCAACGTAGTCGCGGTAATCCTCTGGTGCGCTCTCGGGCAACCTTCCGGGGCCTCCGCCAAGTGCATCCACAAGCTGCGAGACGGAATAGGGCTTGGTTAGCAACGCATCAAAGCCGTGCCACCACGCTTGATCATGCGCTTCGGATCTGACATCTGCAGTCACCAGTACAAAACGGGTGGCGCCGTCTCCGCCAGAACACTGGGCACGGAGTTCTTTTAGGGAGGCGAGGCCATCACCATCGGGTAGTTGGCGATCTAAGAGCACAGTGTCAAATTGGCTCTGTCCCATGATGAGCCGGCACTCGTGCAATGTTTTCGCAGTAGTGACCGTGTGCCCAAGCGCCGACAGCAGCGCGCTACCAATCAGCTGATTCTCAGTAACGTCTTCCACAAGCAGAACACGCTGCTTTGGTGTAACCGCTGGTAGCTCAGGTGCTTGTATTTGTCCTTTGTTGCAAATCTCGACCGGCAGGGTCACCGTCACTTGGGTGCCGCTGCCGAGCTTGCTGCTGATGGCTATCTCACCTTGAAGCACCCGCACAAGCTCTTGCACTACCGTGAAGCCATACCCCTTCATCTCTCCGTCAAGCAATGCGGCTATTGCCTCGGACTCCAGCCCGCATCCGTTATCTTCAACCTCTATCCGGAGGCACGGCTCTGTGGCACCCTCGGCACTGAGTGCGAGTTTAGCGACCACATGACCACCTGAAGGTGTGGCAGAGATGCCGTTACTCACGAGATTTACGAGCACCCGCGCTAAGTACCGCCGGTTCGAGACTACCTCATGAGAGTCAGCTTCGGTGCGAATTTCCAGCGTCACCTCCGCATCGCGAGCACGCTGTCGCAACAGCTCATCAACATCCTGTGCCAGATCGGTAAGGAGAAAACGGTTGGAGATAGATCGCTCCGCGCCTCGTTCAAGACGCTCATAAAGTGTAAGGTCTTCGACGATGTCTAGCATGTAATGAGATGCCCGCTGCAGCATTCGCCGCTGTTGCGCCTCGGCCAGTATGTTACTGTCGAACTCAGCAAGCTGCGCAAGGCCGACGACCGTCGTGAGCGGTGTACGGAGATCGTGAGACACCGCCACCATGAGTCGCTCCTGAAGACGTGCAAGTTTCTCGGCGCGCAGCCTGTTCTCCTCGGCCTGAAGCGTCCGCCGACGCACAGTTCGCTCGAGCTCTCTCTTCACCTCCACGTCCCTTAGGCGCTGCGACTCCTGTATACGGCGCCGCTCACTCACTGTCTCCCACAGCCGGGACCCAAGTAGTATGAGGCCCAGAAACGTCGTGAGTAGCGGTAACAATCTAACGAGGTTCCACTCGAGCACCGGCGGCAGGGCTCTACCAATCCACGGTATGCTAGTAAGGCCCGCTGTGGCGAGCGGGAGAAGTATCGCAAGGCTATTTAACGCCGATCGGTGGCCACATCTGTAAAGTGAAATAAGCACCCAAAAATAAGCGCCTGCCACCAACAATATGACGCCATTCGCAAGCTGCAAGAACCAGCGCCCCAAGCCAATGTTCAGGCTCAGGGCAGGGCCAACCAGCCATAGGAATAGCAACCCGTAAACGGAAGAGCGGAGCACGACTTCGGTGCGGGGTAGCAGGATGGCTACAGGGAAGGCAGAACGCAGCACGCCGAGAGCGCCGATGGCAATGGGAAGCGTGTACACAGGGTTCAGCGAGGCCAAGTGCCCACGCATGCTTTCAAGCCATCTCACCGGAGCTACACCAGCCCGCAGGGACACATAACACGCAATTCCGGCGACCACCAGAGCGAGCCACGCCGGTGACGGCTCCCGCAGCACGATGGCAGATACTAGAAGCAATCCTAGACACGTGCTGAGGGCACCCAGCGCCAGCACTGCAACAAGCCGTTCTCGCTCCATGTGAGCGGTGTAGGCATCCGCTTCCCAAAGGCGCAATTCCCGAGGCATCGCTGCCTCAGCAACTAGACGCAGGTACAGCCGCTCACCAGCCAACTGCCGAGTTGCGAGTGGAAAAGCCTGCGGCGAAAAATATCCAGCTCGGGTAAATGGTGTGAGTGCCAACACACCGCCATCGGGACCGACGAGGAAGGCATCCACACTCTTGATCCACCACGGACCGGCTTCAAGAATGGAACTCTCGTAAAATGCCAGATCTGAAGCGTCCCAGCGCAGCCACAGCGCCCCGCTGACATACTGAGAGCGGAGACCCGCGTTGGTGAAGCCTACGCCATCGATAGAACCCTCTACAACGCGGTCTATTGTCAACGTGCCATGATCGTCATAAAGCAAGTCAGCCGAGGTGAGGGCCAGCGTGTGCACTTCGTTTTCCGAGGCGGCCACCGCAACACACCAGCAAGACAACCAAAGTGCCATCGACAGAGCACCGGGCCCTCTCTTCGCCAAGGGCTCCATCATCAATCACCGCGCAACTCTGCGTAGTATCCCAAACTCGCCACGGATACGATCTGTATAACTCGGAACGCTGGTCCGCCGCGGAACTTCGCGCGCAACCGCGAGATAAGGACCGATACAGAGCGTGAGTTACCCACGTCGCTGGCTACCGCGTCAGCGAGGACTTCTGTACTAACCACTGTACGACGGCGTAATAAACGGACGAGGATTTCTGTCTCGCCGGCAGTCAGGCGCAAGCTGTCACCATCTGCGGCAAAAAATTGCCGACGCGGCACATCAAGCACAAAGCCCTCCCAGCGAGTGAGGCCCAAATCAGAAGTTGAAGATTCAGGGGTAACGACGGCACGCCTAACCCGCAAGACGAGTTCATCCGGATGAAAGGGCTTGACTATGTAATCCACCGCCCCGGAGCGAAGACCGTGAGCCCGTTGTTCAGGTTCACCGCAAACGGTCATGATTAGCGCGGTCTGACTCGGACGCAATTCCCTCAGTAGGTCCAAACCATCGCCGTCTGGCAGCCCCAGGTCGAGTAGCATCACTTGAAACTGCCAGACCGACATTGCATGTCGCGCTTCCGCGTAATCCGCCGCAGAGGCTACCCGAAAACCGGCCTCGCGTAAGACGGCCTCGCACAGGTACTTGTTCGCAAAGTCATCTTCAACGATGAGTACATCACACTCGCCGGGTTGAGCGCTATTTATTGATCGATTGAGCATGGTGTAGAGTTTAATGTGTCACGCCCTCACGCGCATTAACAGACTGTTAACAAGCGTTACGCATCGCGGCGATCTTAGCGACCAGTGCAGAATTCAGCCTGCCGTTGCATGAAGCCGGATACTGTGCCATGTAGCGAGGCGCTGAGACGGGGAACTCACGTCGCAAGCCCCCTCTGTGATACGTTGATAGATCGCTTGGGCATCCATATCCTCAATCTTTGTAGATCAAGTTCAAGTCTTGTTTGCTCGCGTAGTTGAACAGCGCCTAGGAACATAAATTCCAACCCCTAGTGAACAGTTGACTCCACGACGACCGTCACGCACCGAAGCAATCAAAACATCGGCTTACCGCTGTCGCAGCGGTTCTAAATCACTCACTCTCTCGTTCGCCAATGCGCTCCGAACCCGAAATTATCAACTTTCCAAGTTCAACGACGGCCTCACCAACCCGTCGCCAATAAAGCCGCGATACATCAAGATCTCGAGTGTTGGACAACCAAGCAGAAGCCTTAAACGCAAAGCGATTATGCTTTTCATTCCACAACTTGAACACCTCCTGGATGGGAGCCGGATAAAGGGTCACACGCAAAAGCTTTCCAAAGCTCAACACCCCAGCAGCCAGATCGATGGAACGGATCTGATACTCCGCATGACCATCAATGTTGACCGGTGCACCCTCTGTCAGAAGCGATCTCTGAGGGCCCTTTGACGCCTGTGATAGCGATGTCGATGAATCTTTGATACGCGGCGCGATCAAATTACCGTGGGCATCTGGAACCAATGCCCCTCCGGTTACTTCAATAAATTCTTCACTGTAGCTTCCAGGTCGGAGCCGCTGTCTATGGTGATCGATCAAAGCCCGCTGTTCAGCGGAAAGCTTGCTCTCGAGAAATTGTTGATAAGCCGGGTTATCGGCACGTATTTTGTCGCAATACGCTAGTATCTCAGGGGATATGACAGGCAGTCCTGAAGAGTGAAATGTAAGTTTTTCAAGATTCAACAAACGTTTGATCATCGCCCGTGACCGTTTCACGCATTGCTGCTTGTAGGCTCGCTCGAGGAACTCTCTGAGAGCTGCCTCACTCTGCCCAGGATCAAGATTCCTCGTCTCCGGCAGCGGCATCTGACTCAACAGGGCCTGCTCAAGTGCCGCCACGCTGAGTATGACGCCATCCGCAGGGTGATTTGGCGGCGTATTTACGAGTGCTCCTCCAGTGAACCTCCCAACAAAAAATCTCAAGTGGGTTGACACTTCCTCAAGCGCATTACATGCCTCCCTGCCCTCGACCAGGGACATGCCTGCCACCATCAAATTGATAGTGACAAACTTTGAGGGATCGCTAACGGCCTCATCCCCAGACGAAGCACGGTTGTCACCCACTCTACTCTCTCTTGGTCGAACGCTGCTGTACCGCTCGTAAATTTCAATATTGTCAGCGAGGTATGAAGAATCTCCATCGCCCCAAATCCATTCATCTCGATCCATATCCTCACCTAATTAAATTCGGGGCACAGTCGTGCCAACGCTCTCGAGCGCAAAAATTTGAAAACAGAGTTGGGGGATCAATTTCGCGTAGAAAGACTCGCACAGCATCGGTGCTATGCCTCGCGAAACCATGAGGTTGGGATGTGTTGATTCACTACAGCGCAACAACTGCTGCACAACAGGTGATTGAAGCTAATCAACAATCGACAAACGACCTTAGAGATATTTCAAGGATTAATGGACGAGCAGCACCGATCGATTGCAGCGCGACATAAGCTGACTTCGACTAAAAGCGCTAGACAAAGAGGGTTCAAAGTCGCTTTCGACTGGCATAGCAACATACCGTGCCATAGTCGGGCAAGATATGGAGCTTTTGGGGGCCTAGGCGTATGGCGCTAGGGGGGTTACAAGCCCTCGAGTGACTTGAATTTATGTGGAAGGTGGTGATGAGCCACCCGGCCTACTTACATCCATAGCGGCCTTTTTATCTGTCAGCTAATCCAACGCATGACAAACGTATGCATGAAGCAGCCCAACCGACGAGCACCAAAATATCGCATCCACAGAGAATAGCAAGCCAGCATTACAACTCATTACTGAGCCGCTTAGTCGCAAACAAGACTAGCTGGATGCTTGCGTCAGCCTCAATCTAGGCTGCGGCCAAGATCCGGCATGTAATGGGTCTCCACAGTACAGAGCCCAAAGATTTGAGCTCTTCAATGAACTATGGCAAACCGGCTCGAGTTACCTGACTGGCTGGTCACCAACAAAAAATACAAGAGCCGTGTTACCTCGTGGAGAAATATTGAAACCCTTCCTTCCAACCAACGAGCGATACCTAGTGCACCTGCCCCACCCCAGGAAAGTAATACTCTCGAATAGCCTCAGCACCAGCGTCCAACCGTGCCGACCGAAAGCGCTCAGTAATCGCCTCGTGGCAATCTGGACAGATCAGCACAATGTCAGACACCCTTTCGTTACCGAAGTCGTTGTAGTGCCGGTGGTGCGCCTCTAGTGGACGATCTTGGGTATCTACGGACCAGCACGTCGCACAATACACGTCACCACTGCTATCTCTTTGCAGCAGCCGACGGGCAGCACGAACAGCGGCCAGATGCTTCTTATTCGGGTGATCGCGAAAAGGTCGTCGGACCGTGTGACCGTCGATTCGAGTAACCGGCGATACGCGATGAGGGTTGAATGGAATTTGTTCAATCATGAGCGCTCACCTGTTCTTGAATTAGTCTGCTCGTTGATAGTGATACGACTTCGCAACATCCGATCCATGGCACTGCCATCATTGCGGGTTAGATTGGGTACATAACGCGAATAAACGCGAAACAGCATTTCTGTCGAGGTGTGGCCCAGCTGGCGTGCAATCCACTCTGGGTTCTCTCCAGCGGCCAGCCATAGGGTTGCAGCGGTGTGACGACACTCGTACGGTCGCCGTCGTTTGATCGCGAGATATCGCAGTAGCGGGTCCCACACTCTTTGGGTGAAGTTGTGTGCATCAACAGGTCCACCACCGGGGGCGCAGAACACATAGCGCCCCTCCCCCGTTAGCTTCAATTGTTCGGCTAACGCAGACTTAACGACTGACGACATATCCACATCGCGTTGGGAGCCATCGGTTTTCAGGCCCTCAGTTCTGCCTTTGGAGAAGCTTTCGCGGATGAGCAACCGCTGTCCCTCAAAATCCACGTGCTCCCACTTGAGGCCATTGACCTCTCCCGTTCGCAAACCCGTGAAAAACCGGACGACCAGATAATTGCGATAATCGCCGCGCACCGTATCAACGATCTGCTGAACCTCCTCAAGGGTGAACGGCTGAATGTCGGGTCTACGCTGTTTTAGGCGCTTGATGGCTCGGGCTGGATTAGCGAGACCAAACTCTTCCGACGCAGCTTCTGTTATCAGCTTTAGCACGCCCATCACAGAGTTGATGGACTTCGCTGACAGTGTCGTCCCATCCTTTCGGATAGGACGACTCGCCAACTCGGCACGAAAATCCAACACCCTAGCCTTTGATATTTCCCCGATGCACATGGACCCAAAATGCGGCGTCAGGTGCTTATCGATATAGCCGCGATACAGCTCCTGGGTGCTTAGGCGAAGCGACACTTTATGTCGTGCCCACCATGCCTCCACAAAGTCAGAGAAATCAGGAAGGTTTTGGTCACGCTCCGAATCATTCTTTGACTCGGTGTTGAAGTGCTTAGCGCGGCTTCCCTCAGGGAAATAAGCGACGTAGTCAAAGGCACCCAACTCGATCTCAGCGCTCATACGCTTGGCAAGCGCGTTCATCCGCTTTCGATTGGCAGCATTGTCGGCGAGTAAGGTGTACTCCCTGCATCGCTTTCCCCTATACCAAAAGTCGAAGTACAGACGTCCCGTTTCGGGGCGCGTCCGAACCTTAACGATCACGTACAGCTCCCTTCGCCATTGGGATAGGATTGATGCGTAACATGTCACGCTCGATATGCTCCCAAATGTAAAAAATCTTCCTGCCGCCGAAAGGACGCACATAGTGCGTACCTTCGATCAACACGGAATCTTTCAGTCGGTCGCGAATAGTACGCGGGGAATACGGAAGCTTTTGGGCTAGCCCATCTGTAGTCAGATACGTCAGGTTGTTTTCCATGGCCATGACTCCTTGCGGCTCAACATTTACAATGAGGAAAACGTTTTGTCATGCCATGCGACTCAACGTCATCCTGAATGACATATTAGCGCAAGAAGACCTCCTGTCAATCTTTTTGTCGTTCTAGGTGACATTTATTTTTTAGGAACGACAGATGATCAAGTGCCACCTATCGAAATTAATGGGCGAAAACAAAATGAAAGTGATGGATGTAGCTCGTGAAACGGGACTCCATCGCAATACAATTACGTTGCTCTATAAGGAGACAGCAGCACGGGTTGAGCTAGAAGCCATAGATAAGCTGTGCAAACTTTTTGGCTGTGAAGTCGGAGATCTTTTGGAGTTTATCCCCGACCAATGAAGGGGGACGGGACGCCGTTTTTGTCCCAGAGCCTAGGTGTCAAAACGACTCCGATTTCACATGAGCCAAGAGGAGAGGATTTTTAATACTGTCCCTAATGTGTCCCAAATGTGTCCCAGACGGACGTAGCTGGCTTTTGAGCAAAACACATTGGCAGATATTTTTTAGGGCATTCAAGAGGTTATCTGGCCCGCCCGGAGAGATTCGAACTCCCGACACCCAGGTTCGAAGCCTGGTGCTCTATCCAGCTGAGCTACGGGCGGAGGGCGTGCAGAGTAGAGACAGTCCCGCCCTTAGTCAAGAACTCCCGCCAAAAACTAAGGCTCATAAGACACCTGCATGGGGTCATCCAGCGCAATAGTCACTGGTTGAAAATGCTCGGGGCTAGGCTCGGAGTACAGAGTAACAGGGGCACGGGCATTACCCGGACCGCCCGGATTGTAGAACGGGGCGTACGGCGCTGTTCCCGGGATGTGTACAACGGCTATCCGCTCGGCTGCGGCACGATCACCGGCCAACACAATATCAATTTGATTGTCATGGTCTTCAATACAGCTGTCATCGTAGCTGCCTGCTGCATGCCAACCCGCACCAGCATCGCGAGCTAAGCGCTCTACTTCTTCGAGGGACAAAGTTGGTTCGCTCAAGCCGGGTACACCATTGATATCGGTAAATCCGAGTCCGGCAGCGAGAATCGCAGGTTCCTCTTGCCAGTAATCCGCATCGACCAAACGATCTGTCATTAATTGCTGATACTGGGGCGAAAAGGCATCGTCAGCACCGTCATCGTCAGACTCTGCCGCCGGCGTCGTATCGGCGATGGAGGCATCGCTATCCTGCGGGGCGTTGCTATCAGAGCAACCACCGATCATCAGGACAGTCAGCAAGGCAATAAGACTACCCGTCGGTGTTTTAACGCGCTTATTCACATCCAAGGGTGACACGTTCACGGAGCACACTTCATATAGACCGCCAACAACGTCGTCGGTTCACTGGTTGGATTAAAACCATAGTGAGGCACGTGCATGGCCTCCATAAGGGCCTCGCCTTCTTTGTAGGTGCGTGTAACGCCCTCTCCGTCCGCACCTGCACCGTTGTCATAGGTCACCGAAATCTCACCGGATAGCACATACGCAAACAAGGGCGTGACGTGTTGATGCTCCTCACCGACCTGTCCCGGGGCCATGGTTATCTTCACCGCTTGAATATCGGGTGTGCAATCTGGGTAGCTCATGGAGCGCCCGAGCACGTCGTTTGAACTATCGAGCAAAGTGATGGCGGGATAGTGTCCAGTAACCTCCACCTCAGTGCCCTTTACTTCAGAATCCGGCGCACTGTGAGCCAAGTGTGCCGCCAGAAACCAAAGACCAACCAGCACCAAGAGGGCCGACCATCGCTGCACAAAACCGCGTGCGTTAACCATTGCGACTACTCCAAACCATCCATGCCCAGACAACTAAACCAAAGGCGCAACAAAACAACCTCGGAACCCAAACGTCACGGCCCGCAACTAAGACCCAAGTTCGCCTCGATTACCTGGCGGTCGGCCTCGTCGGTGACGCCGTCTAGGTTAAAGTCATACCAACTCGACTGTCCGTCGTTACTGCTCGCCCAAAACGCCCAATTATCAAGGTCGTTGTCATCGACGATGCGATCAAGATTGCCATCACCGGGGCAATCTGCTTCACCGCTGAGTACCACCTGCAACTGAGCCTGCAGTTGTTCATAGTTATCGAGCGCCTCAGGGGACAGCCCTGCTACACCATTGGCTGCCAGCAAGTCATTAACCGCTAAGTTATCGAGATTAGCCGTTGGATCATCGGTGCCTGCGGTTAACTGGTAGAACTCCTCGGTAGTAACCAGAGCGCCACCTGCGGCGCAGTCGGGTCCCCGCAAGCTCATGAGTTTGTAGGCGTCATTACGAATGGCCGCTTGGGTCTCGGATAAGATATCGACCTCGGGCTGACCAGTGCTCGCAAAGTAGGCGTTAACCGCGCAACAGGAATCAAAGGACTGGCCTGCAACAACACCGCCCTCCCCGTACCAATCACCACCCTCGGACGCACAGACACCGGCCTGGGGAAAGAGCTGCAGACAAATACTTAAATCGTTGATGACACAGGGTGCCGGTGTCTCATTCTGAATATTGCGTCCAGAGTAGCTAAAGTTGAACGATCGTTGCGGTGGCGTATTAGCCGACTCTAAGTAGGGCATGAGGGGAGCAACGTCATGTCGTTGCGCTGCTTCTGCAGTCAGTTCCCGTCCTCCCAGGTGGGTGAACAGAGCATATAAGTCGATGATATTGGTCAACGCGTCGATGCGCCGTCCAGGCATGTCGATATTTGGTGCTGTCACAAGCATCGGTATCCAGATACCACCCTGATAGACGGTCGCTTTGGCACGTAAGAGGCTAAACGGCGCTTTTACGGTTGTGCCCAAGCTGCCGTTGTCGCCGACAAATGCCACTACCGTGTTACTGGCGGGGTCGTATCGAAGGCCACCATCGGTACCTCGAATCATGACACCCGCAGCCTCAAGAAGCCGACCGAATTCAGCATCGATAGCGCTTACATTTTGATCCATTAGCGGTCGCACATCCCGCGTTTCAGTGCAATCAATACCCGATGACAGTGGCTCTGCCCCTGGGATCATGTCATCGGGAACCGGCTGCAGGGGCGCGTGGGCGGCGGAGAAACCCACAGTCAGCATCCAAGGCCGATCGCTGGTCTGTTGTTGCAGCCAGTTAATCGCCAAATCGGTCTCGAGGGCCGTACGGTGCTTGCGAGTACGCACATCATCAACCGCCACACGCCGCGCGCCCAATCGATCCGCCTCG
>PR_CR_10_Liq_2_inCRDRAFT_1000282_pt1 | contig 14561 bp, 14 predicted proteins | sample PRCRCaboRojoPR_FD_10245 | JGI IMG/M metagenome (IMG submission 10245) | reverse complement strand
TACCGGCTCGTGTTCTCGCCCTGGGTCGGCCATGGCTGCCGCTACCAGCCGACCTGTAGCGCCTACGCAATGGAAGCGCTGGAAAAACACGGCGCCTTCAAGGGCAGTTGGCTGGCCGCCAGGCGGATCGCCCGCTGCCACCCCTGGGGTGGTCATGGCGTGGACAACGTGCCGGACTGATCGACCGATCTCATCGGCATCGAGTTATTGCTTTTCGAAACTGATCACCACCTGCCCGATATCGACGCCGAACCGTTTGACATAGGCAATGTTCAGAAGCCTGTCGTCCGATTGCAGCCACATCCAGTCATCGAAAGTGACGCGCAGGGTTTCCGTGGGCCCATCGGCCGATGGCACCGGCAGGTCGATCTCGTAGCGCCAGTTGAAGCGGTTCCCGTTCTCCTGCCCCGTCGCGGTGCCGATCACGCCCGGGGCCGTGCCGGTCCAACTGTCCGGGCCGGTCTTGGTCAGGGTCCAGATGCGGCGTTCGGTCGATCCGTCCTCGTAGTCGAAATCCTCGACCAGGCGCAGACGTTCCCCGTCCCAATCGCCCTCGATCTCCACGACGAAGCTGCGGCGAACGGTGCCGAATATGTCCTGGAATTGCCCGTAGGCGACCAGTTCGCCGTCAAAGAACTCTTCCAGGTTCAACTGTCGATCACTGAGGACCGGATCGTCAAATGACGGTTTACCGGTGCAGGCGGCAAGAAAAAGGGTCAGGGCAAGGGCAAGCTGTTTCATGACCTTCTTACGGCGCAGAGGCCTCATCGGATCTGGCCAAGTTCACTTGCCGCAAAGCCATGCCCCCTGTATTCCCACGCCATGCTTGATGATGCAGACGACATCCACCCGCTTTTTCACGGCGCACCGAAGACGACGGAGTTCAAGAAACTTCGCAAGCGCATCGTGCAGAACACCCGCGAGGCGATCGACCAGTACGGGATGATCGAGCCCGGCGCGAAATGGCTGGTCTGCCTGTCGGGCGGCAAGGACAGCTATACGTTGCTGGCGGTTCTGCATGAACTCAAGTGGCGCGGGCTGCTGCCGGTGGAGCTGTTGGCCTGCAATCTCGATCAGGGGCAGCCGGGCTTTCCCGCAACGGTCCTGCCGGAATTCCTTGAAAAGATGGGCGTGCCTCACCGGATCGAATACCAGGACACCTACTCCATCGTCATGGACAAGGTGCCCCAGGGGCGGACCTTTTGCGCGCTGTGTTCGCGGCTGCGCCGTGGCAACCTCTACCGGATTGCCCGTGAGGAAGGGTGCTCGGCCGTGGTGCTGGGCCATCACCGCGACGACATCCTCGAAACCTTCTTCATGAACCTGTTTCACGGCTCGCGTCTGGCCACGATGCCGCCCAAGCTGGTGAACGAGGAAGGCGACCTGTTCGTCTATCGCCCGCTGGCCCATGTAGCCGAAGAGGATTGCGAGCGATTCGCCCGGGCCATGGAGTATCCGATCATCCCCTGCGACCTTTGCGGCAGCCAGGATGGATTGCAGCGTCAACAGGTCAAAGCCTTGCTGGACGGCTGGGAGAAGAACGCGCCGGGGCGGCGGCAAAAGATGTTTCGCGCCCTGATGAACACGCGCCCGTCGCATCTGCTTGACCCGAACCTGTTTGATTTTGCCGGGCTGACGCGCGCCGGTGTGAACAATTCTATGGATATTCCGCCGGTCGATTAACGCTCTGTCCAAGACCCTGCCGCAATCTGGCCCCCGGTCTGCCCCGTTTCGGGCACAGAGAAGGGACACCAGAAATGCGCCAGTTGGCCCGGGCTTTCGAATTCGCCTCAAATCTCGCACATGGTCTGGTGCCTGGCCTGCGGGTCCATGGGGCCGGCAATATCCCCGCAGCGCCGGACACTTTCGACCCGACGACTCGGCTTGGCACGCGCGACGGGTTTCTTGATGCGTTGAACAGGCGCAGCGCGTCGGCAGCGAACCGGGGTGAGGCGGCGGTCGCGCTTGTCGAGATCGATGCGTTCCACAAGCTGGAAGAGCGGCATGATCACGTGACCATCGCGGCGTATCTGCGTCACTGCGCGGCTCGCCTTGTCGAGCCACTGGAGCCCGAGGCCGTGACCGCGCATCTTGGCGGGCCGCGATTTGCGGTTGCCCTGACTGGGCGCAACGCAACATCCCTTGAACACGGCTTGCAGGTTGCCACGCGAATACAACAGGCTTTGGCGGCCCCCTGCCAATTGGAAAGCGGCGCGATCCAGGCGACGGCATCGGTCGGCCTGGCCATGTCGGACCGGATCACCAATCCGGACGCCCGCGCCCTTCTGCACGCGGCGACCTGCGCCCTGGTCGAGGCTCAGCGCAATGGGCCCGCCGCGGTCCGATCCTTTTCCGATGGCATGCGCCAGCGCATTGCGTCACGCAGCCGGCTGAGTCGGGATGCCCAGGCCGCCTTGGAAATCGGCCAGATACAGCCGTATTTCCAACCGCAATTCGATCTTGCGACCGGACACTTGGCGGGATTCGAGGCCCTGTCACGCTGGCACCATCCCAAGCGCGGCCTCGTATCACCGGCCGAGTTCCTGCCGGTTCTTCGTGAAACCGGGCGGATGGAACAGCTTGGACAGCTGATGGTTTCGGGTGCTTTGGATGCGCTGCGCCACTGGGACGGGCTTGGCCATCATGTGCCACGGGTGGGCGTGAACTTCTCGACCGATGAATTGCAGTCGCCGCACCTTGTCGATCGGATCGCCATGACGCTGGAAACCCGCGATATCGCCCCCGAACGGCTGGTGATCGAAGTTCTTGAAACCGTTGTGGCGCGCTGCGCCGACGATCAGGTGGCGCGGAACCTGGCCGGGCTGTCGCGGTTGGGTTGCGGCATCGACCTGGACGATTTCGGCACCGGCTATGCCTCGATCACCAATATCCGGACGCTTTCCATCAACCGTATCAAGATCGATCGCAGTTTCATCGCGCGCGTGGACGAAGACAGCGAACAACAAGACATGATTGCCGCGATCCTGACCATGGCTGACCGGTTGAACCTGCAAACCCTTGCCGAGGGGGTCGAAACCCCCGGCGAACGCGCCATGCTGACCCGGCTGGGCTGCGGGTATGCCCAAGGCTTCCTGTTCGCCCGCCCAATGCCAAGGGACGAGGCCGACCGGTGGCTTGCCGATCTTGGTGCCTTGGCTGACCGGATGGTGGAATTGCCAAGGCGACGGGCCTGACCCCGATCATCACCCCCCGTTCGGCCCGCAAAATCAGGCGAAATCGCTTGACCTTTGCGCCCTCGACCTGTTGAACCGCCCTGACCCGAGATCAGCAATTGCAGGCGGTTTAGATGGACGATCAGAACAAGAACCTCATTCTTGCGACAGCGCTCAGCTTTGTCGTCATCCTGGTCTGGTTCCTGCTGTTCCCACCGCCCGAACAGGCCCCCGGTGTCACCGATGCCAGTGGCGAAGTAACAGCGCCAGCCTCGACCGCGACCGGCGAAGTGGCAAGCCCCGGCGTCGCCACCCCGACCGAAAGCCAGGCCCCAGGCGAACTGCCCGACCAGACGGTCGATGCCGCGCTTGCAGGCAATGATCGTGTCGATATCGAGACGCCGCGCCTGACCGGCTCGATCTCACTGGAAGGGGGGCGGATAGACGACCTTTCCCTGTCCGATTACCGCGAGGAATTGAGCGAAGATTCGGACCTGGTGCGCCTGCTTTCACCGGTCGGCACCGAGGCGCCCTATTACGCCCTGCATGGCTGGATCGCCACGGTCGGCGTCGATCAGGATCAGGTGCCGGGGCCGGACACTGTCTGGTCCGTCGAGAGCGGCAGCACCCTGGCCCCCGGCGCACCCGTGACGCTGACCTGGGACAATGGGGCCGGACTGACCTTCCGCAAGACGTTCGCGGTAGACGACGACTACATGTTCACCGTGAACCAGACGGTCGAGAACAACAGCGGCGCCGATGTCGCGATGCGCCCCTATGGCCTGGTCGCGCGCCACGGAGAGCCGGATACCGTTGGGTTTTTCATCCTGCATGAAGGCGTCGTGCGGATGTCGGATGGTGAACTCGAAGAGATCGACTATGACGACATGCCCGATCTTTCGACCGATGAAAGTCGGGTCGAAGTGGTTGAAAACGGCTGGGTCGGCTTTACCGACAAGTACTGGATGACCACGCTCATCCCTGCGCCGGGTTCTGAATTCCGGTCGGTGGCCCGGGCTGCCGGCGTCGACGAGGACAATCCCCGCAGCGGCGTCTATCAGACGGAAACCATCTATCCCCAGCAAACCGTCGCGGCGGGTGACACGCTGTCCGCCGAAAGCCAGCTTTTCGCGGGTGCCAAGGAATGGGAAACCATCCGCGAATACGAACAGGGCGGCATCGAGGGGTTCATCGACTCGATCGACTGGGGCTGGTTCTTCTTCCTGACCAAGCCGATCTTCGCCGTGCTGCACTGGCTGAATGCGCTGATCGGCAACATGGGCTGGGCGATCATCGGCCTGACCCTGATCATCAAGGCAATCCTCTTCCCGCTGGCCTTCAAATCCTATGTCTCGATGGCCAAGATGCGCGAACTTCAGCCCGAGATGGAGAAGCTCAAGGAACGCGCGGGCGACAACCGCGAGGAAATGCAAAAGGGCATGATGGAGCTCTACAAGAAGAACAAGGTCAACCCGGCCTCTGGTTGTTTGCCGATCCTCTTGCAGATCCCGATCTTCTTCTCGCTCTACAAGGTGATCTTCGTCACCATCGAATTGCGCCACGCGCCCTGGATCGGCTGGATCAAGGACCTTTCGGCTCCTGACCCGTCCTCGATCCTGAACCTCTTTGGCCTGCTGCCCTGGTCGACTCCAGAGCCCGGCTCGCTGTTCTTCATCTTCAGCCTCGGCATCCTGCCGATCCTCCTGGGCGTCTCCATGTGGCTGCAACAGAAGTTGAACCCGGCCCCCACCGACCCCACGCAGAAGATGATCTTCGCCTGGATGCCCTGGGTCTTCATGTTCATGCTGGGCGGCTTCGCCAGCGGCCTGGTGATCTACTGGATCGCGAACAACACGATCACCTTCATCCAGCAATACACGATCATGCGCAGCCAGGGTTACAAGCCCGACCTGCTCGGCAACATCCTCGGGGCATTTCGCCGCGATGAGGGCTCGGAGGAAAAGTGATGGGAAGCGTCGCCCAACTGTGGCGACACCCGATCAAGAGCCACGGACGCGAGGCCCTTGAAGCGGTCACCCTTTCCGTCGGCCAGTGCATGCCCTTGGACAGGCATTGGGCCGTGACGCACGAGGCCAGCCGGTTCGACGGAACGGGCTGGGTGAGTTGCCAGAACTTCATGATCGGCGCCCGCACGCCGGGCCTTGCCGGGCTCTGGGCGCGTGTCGACGAAGAGGCGCGGCGCGTCACCCTGACCCATCGCGACCTTGGTGAACTGACCTTCGCGCCCGACGACCCCGCCGAGGCGGCGCGGTTCCTCGACTGGATCGCGCCACTTTGCCCCGAAAACCGCGCACGGCCCTCGGCCGTGGTTTCCGTGCAGGGGCGCGGCATGACCGACAGCGACTTCCCATCCATCTCTGTCATGAACCTGAGTTCGCATCGCGCCGTAGCGCAGAAACTTGGCCGGGACATCGAGCCGGAACGCTGGCGTGGGAACATCTGGCTGGACGGACTCGGGCCCTGGGAGGAATTCGAATGGATCGGCAAGACCATTCGCATCGGCTCAGCCAGCCTGCATGTCCGCAAACGGATCACTCGGTGCCTTCACACCGCGGCCAACCCGATCACCGGAAAACGCGACGCGGCCACGCTGGACGCGTTGGAGGTCGGCTGGGGGCACTGTGACTTCGGTGTCTATTGTGAAGTGATTGACGGCGGCGATATCCGCCTGGGCGACAAGAGCGAGGTCCTGTGATGCAACTCCCCTTCCCTGCCGCCGAGATCGAGACCGATGCCCAGCGCGAGGCCGGGCGCAAGCTATTCGCCGGTCAGACCGAGTTTCTCAAAGGTGTGGTCGCCATGTCCGGGCTGCCCGAACCGGACCGCCCCGAGGTCTGTTTCGCCGGGCGTTCGAATGTCGGAAAGTCCAGCCTGATCAACGCATTGACCGGGCGAAAAGGGCTGGCACGGGCTTCGAATACACCGGGTCGCACGCAGGAAATTAACTATTTCGAACTCGGTCAAAGCCACTACCTGGTCGATCTTCCGGGCTACGGCTTTGCAAACGCGCCGGTTGCGGTCGTCGAGAAATGGCAAAGGCTGCTCAAGCAATACCTGTCGGGGCGACAGACCCTGCGGCGGGCGTTCGTTCTGGTGGACAGCCGCCATGGGATCAAGGCAGTGGACGAAGAGATCATGACTCTACTCGACAAGTCAGCAGTGACCTTCCAATGCGTCATGACCAAGACCGACAAGGTCAAGGAAAAGGACCGCACAAAGGTGCTGGACCAGGTGCGGGCGAAACTGTCCAAACATCCCGCCGCCTATCCCGAACTGGTCCTGACTTCGTCCGAGAAGGGCCAGGGGATAGACGTATTGCGCAGCATCATCGCCGCTATAGACTGACCCGGACATGAAGAAGCAAGACATGAACCGCGACTGGATCGCCACCGCCAAGACCCTCAACCAGGCCCTGCCCTACATGCAGCGCTATGCCGGGGCGATCGTTGTGATCAAGCTGGGTGGCCATGCCATGTCCAGCCAGGATGCGATGGAGGATTTCGCCCGCGACGTGGTGCTGATGCAGCAGGTGGGCGTGAACCCTGTGATCGTGCATGGCGGCGGTCCGATGATCAACGACATGCTGGATCGGCTGGCGATCAAGTCCGATTTCGTGAACGGCAAGCGCGTCACCGACGAGGCGGTGGTCGAGGTTGTCGAAATGGTGCTGGCCGGCAAGGTGAACAAGTGGATCACCCATGCCATCAACCAGCAGGGCGGTCGCGCGGTGGGCCTGTCGGGCAAGGACGCGAACCTCATAACCTGTGATCAGGACGCCCCCGAGTTGGGCCTTGTGGGCACCCCGGCCGAGGTTGATCCGTCGCTGCTTCATACCCTGTTCGAGGCGCATACGATCCCCGTGATCGCCCCCCTTGGCGCGGGCCGCAACGGGGAGACGCTCAACATCAATGGCGATACCGCCGCCGGTGCGGTGGCCGCGGCGCTCAAGGCTGACCGTTTGCTGCTTCTGACCGATGTCGAGGGCGTCAAGGATGCTGCCGGCGAACTTGTCACGGAGCTGTCGCCGGATCAGATCAAGACGCTGACCGATGAGGGCGTGATTGCCGGCGGCATGATCCCCAAGACACAGACCGCGCTTGCGGCCATCGCAGGGGGCGTGCGGGCCGTTGTTATACTGGACGGGCGGGCGCCAAATGCGGTCTTGCTTGAATTGTTCACCGACCACGGGGCGGGTTCGTTGATCCGCACGCCACGGTGAGCCTCGCCGAAGTTCAAGCGGCGGCGGGCGCGGCCCGGCTTTCCATCCTCGGCGGCTTTCACCCCGACCCTGACGAAGGCCTGGGCGGAACGCTTTTTCTGCTCGGGCCCGGCCCGGATTTCTGGCACCATTTCGCGCAATCCCCCGAGATGCGCGACGGTCATCCCGACCCGCTCGACCGCTGGTCAAGGCGTGTCGTCACCCGCATCGCCGAAGTCGTCGGAGCGCGGCCTCTGTTTCCCTTTGGCGAGCCACCCTTTCATCCCTTTTTTTCATGGGCGACACGGACAGGACGCATCTGGCAGTCTCCGGTGAACTTTCTGGTTCATGCGGAACAGGGGCTGTGGGTCTCTTTTCGCGGTGCCTTGGCCTTCGAGCGCATGCTCGACCTTCCACCGACCATGGAGCGCCCCTGCGACAGCTGCCCCGACCAGCCTTGCCGCACCGCGTGCCCGGTTTCGGCGCTGACGCCCGAGGGCTACGATGTGGCCGCCTGCAAGGATTACCTGCGTGACGGCGCCGAGTGCATGGACACGGGCTGCGCGGTCCGGGCGGCCTGCCCGGTCAGCCAGTCCTTTGCCCGCGATCCGCGGCAATCCGCATTTCACATGAAAGCCNTTCTATGACCCATCGCCTGATCCTGATCCGCCATGCCAAGTCCAGCTGGGATGATCCTTTTGCGGACGATCATGCGCGCATCCTGAACGCGCGGGGCCGGGACGCCGCAACCGCGATCGGAAGATGGCTTCGTGACGGGGAATATCTGCCGGACCATGTGCTAAGCTCCGACAGTGCCCGGACGACCGAAACGGTCGCGCGGATGAAGGCAAGCTGGGGTGCGGATGTCCCGATCACCTTTCTTCCCGCGCTCTATCACGCCGCACCGCAAATTCTCTTGGAGGTTCTGCGTGCGGCGCCTGCGCGGCGTGTGGCGCTGGTTGCGCATAATCCCGGCATAGGCGAGTTTGCATCGGCCATGGCAACCGAACCACCCGGCCACCCGAAATTCCACCAATACCCAACCTGTGCCACCACCATCCTGGATTTCGACATCCCGACATGGAACGACGCGGCCCCGGGTTTGGGCCGCGTCGTCGATTTCATCGTGCCGCGCGATCTGACAGGCTAGGACGAACGGAATGCCGGAACTTCGTTGCCGCCCTAGTGGCCGAGGATCTGGCTGAGGAACAGCTTGGTCCGATCGCTTTGCGGGTTGTTGAAGAACTCTTCGGGTTCGTTCTGTTCGACGATCTGGCCCTGGTCCATGAAGATGACCCGGTTCGCAACCTGACGGGCAAAGCCCATCTCGTGCGTGACGCAGAGCATCGTCATGCCTTCTTCGGCCAGCTCGATCATGGTGTCGAGCACTTCCTTGATCATCTCGGGGTCAAGCGCCGAGGTCGGCTCGTCAAAGAGCATAATCCGCGGGCGCATGCACAGAGACCGGGCGATGGCCACACGCTGCTGCTGACCGCCCGAAAGCTGGCCGGGATACTTGTCGGCCTGTTCAGGGATCTTCACCTTTTCGAGGTAATGCATCGCGATTTCCTCGGCCTCTTTCTTGGGCGTCTTGCGCACCCAGAGCGGGGCCAGCGTGCAGTTCTCGAGGATCGTCAGATGCGGGAACAGGTTGAAGTGCTGAAAGCACATGCCAACCTCGGACCGGATCTTGTCGATATTCTTGAGATCGCTGGAAAGCTCCGTACCATCCACCACGATCTGCCCCGCCTGGTGTTCCTCCAGCCGGTTGATGCAGCGGATCAGGGTCGACTTGCCAGACCCGGACGGGCCACAGATGACGATCCGTTCACCGCGGTAAACGGTCAGGTTGATGTCACGCAGAACGTGGAACGCCCCGTACCACTTGTTCATATCGGTGATCTGGATCGCGACCTCGTCAGAGACCTGCATATGGCTGCGATCAATTTCGCGTTCGGTTACGAGTTCGGACATTTCAGGTCTCCTTACCGATGCTCACGCTGGAGCTTCTTTTCGAGGAAGATGGAATAACGGCTCATGCTGTAGCAGAAGATGAAGAACATCAGGCCGATGAAGATGAAGAGTTCCCAGTAGATCCCGTTCCACTCTGTCGTCGCGCGGATCGCGTTGGACAGGCCGATCGGGTCAAGCAGGCCGATGAAGACCACCAGTGTGGTGTCCTTGAACAGGCCGATGAAGGTGTTCACGATCCCGGGGATCGAGATCTTCAGGGCCTGCGGCAGGATGATCAGGCGCATGGACTTGGCATAATCCAACCCCAGCGCATCGGCGGCCTCATACTGGCCTTTGGGAAGGGCGGCCAGGCCACCCCGGACCACTTCGGCGATATAGGCCGAGGCGAAGAGCGTCACCATGATGATCACCCGCAGCATGAGGTCGAAATTCGTCCCCGGCGGCAGGAAGTAATTCAGCAACAGCGATGCGGTGAACAGCCAGACAATCAGCGGCACACCCCGGATGACCTCGATGAAAGCCACCGACACCTTGTTGATGATGAACAGATGCGATTGCCGCCCCAGCGCCAGCAGGATGCCCAGCGGCAGCGACAGGATAATGCCGGAAATACCGATGATCAGCGCCAGCATGAAGCCACCGATGTCGTTGGATTCCACCTTGGTGATTTCGAGCGGAATAGCACCGCTCAGTCCGGCGACGATCGGGCCGGTCAGGAACAACCAGAACAGGATCGGAAGCAGGATCGCGGATATCGTGCCAAGGATGTTGCCTGCCGCCTTGCCGATGAAGACGAAGGCCAGCGCACCGACACCAAAGCCCGCAGCCGTGATGATCGGCCCCCAGAGCGACCCGCCCCAAATCATCCAGTAGACCAGGAACGGTGCGGCCAGAGAGCCCCAGAGNGCCTGGCGCGGCATGGACTGGAACAGCACCGGTGCGATCCCCAGAAGGAAGATCACGAAGGCAACGATCGGGCGCCAGTATAGCTCCGGCGGGTAGAAGCCAAAGATCAGCTGGGGCCAACGCTCCGTGATCACCGAGAAACAGGCCCCACCGTGGGAGTTCAGCCCCTTTTCGGCCAGCACCTCGCGGCATTCCGCAAGACTGCCGGTCGTCCAGACCGAGTTCGCCAGCCACGGCACCAAGGCAGCCAGCACCCAATAGATGACGAAAAGCGACAGAACGGTAAGGATCACGTTGAGCCAACCAGAGAACAGGTTCTCGCGGATCCACTTTACGATCCCCTTTTCGGTGATGGGCGGTTCTTGTTCCGCCAGCATCTCCGTCCGGACAAAGCGGGTGGTTTCGGCGTGGGTCTCGCTCATATCACCGCTCCTTCAACTTCACTGCATTGTTGTAGACGTTCATGACCGCAGAGATCACAAGCGACAGAACAAGATAGAACAGACCCAGCAAGAGCATGCCCTCCAGCTCTCGTCCGGTCTGGTTGATGGTGATGCCGCCCAAGGTCGAGCGCACGTCCATGTAACCAACGGCGATGGCCAAAGAGGAGTTCTTGGTCAGGTTCAGATACTGAGAGATCAGCGGCGGGATAATGACCCGAAGCGCCTGCGGCAGGATGACGAGGCTCATCGTGCGACCAGGGCGCAGGCCCAGCGCATTGGCGGCTTCGGTCTGGCCCTTGCTGACAGCGAGGATGCCCGCGCGGACGATCTCCGCGATGAAGGCACCGGTATAGAGCGACAGTGCCAGCCACAGGGCAATCAGCGAGTTGCGCAGGTGTATGCCCTCGGTGAAATTGAATCCACGCAGGTAGGGTTGCGCGATGGTCGCCCCCAGCGCGAGCATGACAAGCAGCGTCGGCACGACGATGATGCCCAGATTGATATACCAGGTGGTCGGCCGTTCGCCGGTGGCCTCCTGGATCGCATCGGCCCGTCTGGTATTCCAGCGTGCGCCGTAGATCGAGGCGCCGAGCACGCCGATAACGATAAGCCAATCCCATACCGACGAGGGCGGCGGTGTGCCATCTTCGCCCGCTTCGATCGCCGCGGGGTTTTCGCTGCGCCATGTGGCACCGGCGGACCCGATGGAATTCTCGAAACCGATGCGCGGAATATAGACGCCCCGGTTGGTGACAGCCACGCTGTCATTCACGAACATCGAGGCCTCGGGCTCATCGCCGCGGAAGTCACGCGGTTGCGGCATGCTTTCGGTCATGACCGCGAAGATCAGGATGATCCAGAGCAGCAGCGGCACATTGCGGAAGCCTTCGACGTAGACAGCCATCAGGTTGTTGACGAGCCAGTTCTTCGAAAGGCGAAGGACGCCCGCGATGACCCCGAGAACGGTGGCAAGCGTGCATCCCAAGATGGCGACAAGTATCGTATTCAGGATCCCGACCATGGCTGCGCGGCCATGGGTGCTCTGGCTGGTATATTCGATGAGCCGCTGATTGATATCATACCCGGCCGGTTGGGTCAGGAAGCCGAAATCGAAATCCTTGCCCAGCGTCTCAAGGTTCTGGACGGTATTATTGATCAGCCACCACAGGGCACCGACCAACAAGGCCAAGGCAATGACCTGGATGGTGAGCGAACGGTAGCGGGTGTCGTAGATGAGTTGGCTGAGCCGAAAGGACTCCTTCGGCACGTCGGTCGACGCTGACATCAGATATCTCCCTGATCCCCGATGTTATTCTTGCGCACCCGTTGTCCGAATTGCGCGAATTACTTGGGGGTGGTTCTTCCCGGCCCAACGGGGCCGAAAGGAAAGCAGGAGGCGCATTTTGCGCCCCCTGCCCTGGGTCTCTTAGCGGAACGGCGGGGCGTAGATCAGGCCGCCCTCGGTCCACTGAGCGTTCAGGCCACGGGCCAGACCGATCGGGGTGTTTTCACCGATATGGGTCTCGAACAGCTCACCGTAGTTGCCGCCGGCCATGATGGCGCGCTTGGCCCACTCGGCGTCGAGGCCAAGCATGGCGCCAAGTTCACCTTCGGTGCCCAGCATACGGTTGATTTCAGGGTTGTTGGTGCCAGCCGCCAGTTCTTCGACGTTGGCAGAGGTCACACCCAGCTCTTCCGCAGCGATCAGCGCGTTCAGAGTCCAGCGCGCCACGTCACCCCATTCGTTGTCGCCATGGCGCACAAGCGGGCCGAGCGGCTCTTTGGAGATGATCTCGGGCAGAATCGCGTGATCGGCCGGGTTCTCGAAGGTGGCACGGGTGGCCGCCAGACCGGAGGCGTCAGTGGTGTAGACGTCACAGGCGCCAGCCAGATACTGCTGCTGCGCTTCGGCGTTGGTTTCGATCGGAACCGGCTCGTAGCTGATGTTGTTGGTGCGGAAGAAGTCCGCCAGGTTCAGCTCGGTCGTGGTGCCGGTCTGGATGCAGACGGTGGCGCCGTCCAGATCCTTGGCCGAGGACACGCCCAGCTCGCGCGGGACCATGAAGCCCTGACCGTCATAGTAGTTGATGCCGACGAATTCGAACTTCAGGTCGACGTCACGGCTGAAGGTCCAGGTCGTGTTACGTGCCAGAAGGTCGATTTCACCGGAGGCCAGCGCGGTGAAGCGGGTCTGACCGGTGGTCGGAACGAATTCAACAGCGGACGGATCGCCGAGAACGGCGGCGGCNACTGCGCGGCAAACGCCGACGTCAAAGCCCTGCCATTCGCCATTCGCGTCCGGCGCGGCAAAGCCGACAAGACCGGTGGTCACACCGCAGTTGAGCGTGCCACGCGCTTTCACGTCGTCAAGCGTACCCGCCGCAGCGGCACCGGCAGCGAGACCAGCAACAGTCAGCGCGCCGAGAAATACGGATTTTTTCATTGTTTACCTCTTCCTGAGTTCCCCCGAGTGCAGGGGTTCTTTTTTGGTTCGTCCCTAGGGACGAGGGCGATACGACGCAGGAATCCTGCGAACAGAAAGAGAGTGGTCGGATTCACCAGCCAAGGTCAAGGGAAAGTAAACGTCAAACGCAGGTGAGTTGGCGGTTTTTTCGACTGCAAACCGCCAAAAAAGAAGGCGATTCGACCGAATACGGGTCGCTATACCATGGAATACAAAAGCGCGGCCTGTTCCAGTTGCTGCCTTTTGATCGCTGCGACCGCCACCGCCTCGTCATCGGCGCCCCATTGTTCGATCTGCCAATCCTCGTCCAGCCGCGACAGGTCAAAGGCCCGGTCGGCCCCAAGATGACCACGCGAAATCGCAAGACCAAGCACCAGCGATCCCGTGATCGTCACGAGGTCGTGCAGCGCGGTAAGCTGGAAGACGGTCTGGTCATGGGCAGCACGGCGAAGCCGGTTCAGCGCGTCGTCATCCTGCGCCACCGGCATGATGCCTTGCCCCAGCCGGAGCCTCGCGCCGTAGGTCTCCTCGGCCCAGTCCAGGAGCGGATCCCATTCGACCCGCTGGCGTTCGCACAGCTCTTCCGGCGCTTCGGCACGATAACACAGCAGGTCGCTGCCAGCATAATCGGCGAGCATGTCGGCGACCTCGTCAAACTGGACCGAAACCTTGTCGATGGCCGAGTTGGCGGCGCGGGTCATCGGCATGCGAACCGGGTCGATCACGTCCTCGACCGCGTCCCATTCCCTGGCGATGGCCTGGGCAAGGGCAGCGGAGGGCACTGCGACCGGGGCCTTGGTCGGGGTCTTGACCGGGCGTCCGTCCAGTTCGATCCCGTGACCGTCTTCGGTTTCCACAACGGTCACCTCTTTCCAGAACCGCTTCGCCTGCCATTCGCTCATGCGCTCTTCTCCTCTGGCTGTCCGATCAGGCGATCCACCGCGCCCTCCAGCTCGGCGAAGTCGTCGATCAGCACATCGGCATCAAGGGCATTGGCCGGATGATACCCCCAGCCGACACCGATACGCCGGATACCGGCGGCCCGCGCCATGTCCATGTCATAGGTCGTGTCACCGACCATCACCGCCCGGTCCGGCGCGATTCCGGTCTCGGACAGGCATTCCAGCACCATCGCCGGATGCGGTTTGGACGGGTGATGGTCGCTGACCTGGCTGGTCACGAAAAGCCCCTCCAGCCCATGCCCTTCGATCAACTTGTCCAGCCCCCGCCGGGACTTGCCCGTCGCCACGCCCAGCAGGGTCCAGGGGTCGGCGTGCAGCCGTGCCAGCGCCTCTCGCGCACCGGGATAAAGCGGGCTCGTCTCGTTCACCTTGGCCTTTTCACGCAAGGCGACATAGCTGTCCTTGTAGGTCTCGACCATG
>PR_CR_10_Liq_2_inCRDRAFT_1000280_pt1 | contig 14725 bp, 9 predicted proteins | sample PRCRCaboRojoPR_FD_10245 | JGI IMG/M metagenome (IMG submission 10245) | reverse complement strand
GGGACGAAACTCAAAGGGTCTTCCTGAATTCGAATTTTGTGCTGCAGCAAGCCCGCACTGGCTGTTATCCGCAGCCCGGAGCGTGGGTTTTTAGAGAAGCCCAGCGGGATCAGCTTCCCCACATGCCCGCCTATGTAGTAGCCGCGCATTCTGAGTTGTATATCAGCATAGCCACGGTTGTTGCCAATGATTCTGCCCTGATCGTTGAGCAGGCCGGTGAGTGGGTTTTCTGCCACCTCATTACCAAAATAATAACTCATGCCCAGCCCGAAGAGCCAATTGCCTTTGTCTGTAATAAACTCTGCTCCTGAGCCCACACTAAAGTGATTGCCAAAGCGACTGGCAAGGTCACCACCCGGGCTGTGGTAGGCGTAGGTGAAGTTGATCAGGATCCCATTGCCCCGGTTGAGGTCAAACTCCCCGTACTCCTGAGCGGAAGACAACAGGGGTAGCAACAAAAGGAGCCAAAAGTACGTACGCATAAGGTAGAATGATTCTGATTTCCTGCAAAGGTAGGAAAATCACTCGCATCAGGACTGGCAACAGCCACCGGAATTCGTTAGCTTTGTCGTCCAACGTCCACAAACACACCAAACCACTGTACCGCAAACCAAAACCAAAGAACATGTCTAAGCCAACCACAATTCTTATTACCGGTGGTGCCGGGTTTATTGGGTCGCATCTTGTCCGCCTGATGGTCAATAAATACCCGGATTATCATATCGTTAACCTTGATGCCCTGACCTACGCCGGCAATCTGGAGAACCTTAAGGATGTCGAAAACGCTGCCAACTACACTTTTGTGAAAGCGGATATTACGGATGCCGCTGCCATGCAGGAACTTTTTGCTGCTCATGATTTTGACGGCGTCATCCACCTGGCAGCAGAGTCCCATGTGGACCGCTCGATCGCCAACCCGATGAGCTTTATCGAAACCAATATCGTGGGCACGGTGGTCTTGCTCAATGCCGCAAAGCAGCACTGGGGCGATTTTTCCGGTAAGCGCTTCTACCATGTATCCACAGATGAGGTCTACGGCACACTGGGCGAAACCGGCTTCTTTACGGAAGAAACGGCCTACGATCCGCGCTCGCCCTATTCGGCTTCCAAAGCGAGTTCTGACCACCTCGTCCGCGCGTACTACCATACCTACAGGCTCCCTATCGTGATTTCCAATTGCTCGAACAATTACGGTCCCTATCAGTTTCCAGAAAAGTTGCTGCCGCTGATGATCAACAACATCCGCCATAATAAACCACTACCGGTTTATGGCGATGGGAAATACACCCGCGACTGGCTCTGGGTGGAAGACCATGCTTCGGCTATTGACCTCATCTATCATGAGGGCAAAAACGGCGAAACGTACAATATCGGCGGCAATAACGAATGGAAAAACATTGACCTGGTACATCAGCTTTGTGATGTTATGGACGATTTGCTGGGGCGCGATCAGGGTACTTCCCGGGCGTTGATCACTTTCGTGAAAGACCGGCCCGGTCACGACCGCCGCTACGCCATTGATGCCACCAAGCTGATGAATGAGCTTAATTGGGCCCCAAGCATTCAGGCAGAAGAAGGCCTGCGCAAGACCGCTGAGTGGTACCTTGGCAATACCGAATGGCTGGAGCGGGTGACCTCAGGGGCTTACCAGGCTTATTACGAACAACAATACCAGACGAACGTATAGCGAATGATTGAACCTTCCGAAAAAGTACGCAGGCGGTCCCGCCGGTTCATGCGGATTTTTAACCGCCTGCGCCGATTTTTCGCAACCACTTTTATCGGGGGGCTGGTAGTGATTCTGCCCCTCACCCTTTTCTTCTTCCTGGTCCGGATTCTGATCAACTTTATGACGAATCTAGTCTCGCCGGTCCGGGCGCTGCTGCCTTTTTCAGAGGAGCTGCCAGGCTGGTTCCTGGATTTCCTTGCACTGGCAATTGTCCTCACGTTCTTTTTTGCACTCGGGCTGGTGGTACGCACCAGTTCTGGTGGTAAAATGTTTGCCAGCTTTGAGCAGCGGTGGTTGATGAACCTGCCATTTTACGGCGTACTACGGGAAACCGTCCGGCAATTTTTGGGGCGTAAAAAGGTGCCTTTTTCGCAGGTGGTCCTCGTTGATCCTTTTGGCAGTGGCACCCTGATGACGGGCTTTGTGACCGATGACGAACTGGGCAACGGCTACGTCACTGTTTTTGTGCCTACCGGGCCCAATCCTACCAATGGCTTTGTTTTCCACATGAAAGAAGAGGATGTCAAATACGTGAATACTCGGCCGGAAGACGCGATGCGGTCTATTATCAGCGTTGGTGCGGGGTCTTCCAGTCTGTTCGATTTGCCGGAAGCCGGGAAAGCAGTGGAGGGAGATACAGAAAAAGAATTACCTTCGTCCCATAATTAGCCAGCGTTATGCAAGGACTACAAGTACTTTTTGAAGACAACCATTTGATCGCGGTCAATAAGCCGGCGGGCATGCTCGTGCAGGGGGACATCACAGAGGACAAGCCTATGAGCGAGTTTGTGAAGCAGTATATTGCTGACCGATATAATAAGCCCGGTGCTGTTTTCCTGGGCACTATTCATCGACTCGACCGTCCGGTGAGCGGGGTCGTGATTTACGCCCGGACCAGCAAGGCACTCGCCCGTATGAATGCCCTTTTCCAGAAGCGGGAAATTCAAAAAACGTACTGGGCCATTACCGAAGAGCGCCCGGACCCGTTATCCGGTCACCTGGTCCATTATATCGATAAAGACCGCAGCCGCAACGTCGCCCACGCCTCCGTTCGCCCCCGCAATAAAGACGCTAAGAAGTCTGAGCTCGACTACGAGCTGATCGCTGAAGTGGGCAACCATCACCTTTTAAAGGTCAACCCACTGACCGGCCGCCCCCACCAAATCCGCGTACAGTTGGCCCGCCTCGGCTGCTCTATTCGAGGTGATGTGAAATACGGCGCTCCCACGCCCAATAAAGATGGCTCCATTCACCTGCACTGCCGGTCCATGTCCTTTATCCATCCGGTGCGCAATGAGCGGGTCACCATCACTGCCAACCCGGTGAATAAGGATGAGGTATGGCAGATGTTTGCCAATCAGTGGCGGGACCGGTAGGCAAAATGGTCACTTCCAGCTTAGCGGATTGTCGTGCAGTGCATCATAGATAAGTATCGCATCAAGGGTTGCACCTGCCAGTGCACCAATAAGCCAGGTATTACGGTTTTCTTTTATCACACCTACTTTTTCGATCGTATACCACGGGATTTGCACTGAATGGTCGTTGCGTCTAATTAAAATCCCTGCAAGTTCGTCTTCTGAAGTAATTATGCCGGCTTTTTGGAACCGGCCCGTTAGCGCCAGTTGATCGTAGGTGTAGACCACGATCAGATTTCCTCTTTTTAGCGTAGAAATTTCGCCGGGAAGTAAGGTTTGGTCATTTTTTGCCTTGGTAGCATCTATCCCGGCACCAACCAGCGCGAAGGAAAGGGTGCAGCCTGAGGTTAGACTGGATATACCAATAAGGAAAATCAATGGGGCGAGTGAAAAAGTCTTTTTCATGATCATATTTTTTGTTGGCACCCGGGCTTAGCCATGGGTTCTCATTTGAAAGCAGTGGGTGTAGGCGGAAGAACTGCAATCTTCATTGTAGTTTAGGGATAATAGGCTAATTCAGGCAATGATAAGTGTCTTCGAAAGTCTTGCTTTTTATCACCCTGATGGCATCCGGGTGGAATTGTAAATCAATTTTATGCCATGCTGTATCTGCCAAAAGCCGTACCTTGCGGGGCTAAACCAAAACGAACGATGTACAAACTCCAGTTAGTAGTAGTAAGCCTGTTTTTTACTGCAGGGCTTAATGCCCAGTATGCGCCTGCCATTGATCTCTTTGACGAAGTAGGGAACGTTCAGTTCAGCATAGGCTCAGATGTAAATGGCGACGGCCGCACCGATGTTATTTGTGCTACAGATAAGCGCCTGTTTTGGCTCCCGCAGCTTGAGGATGGCACCTTCGGCCATCAAAATCCCATTGACTTTACGGACCGGCTTTACCGCTCCCTGACCAGCTTCGATATGGATAACGACGGGGACGAAGACTTGCTTTTTGCTTCCTACCAGGCAGGTTTTGGGATTCACTTCAATAATGGCGATGGCACCTTCGGGCCGCCCACCATCATTTATGACGCCGGGCTAGTGACAGACCTTTACCTTGCCGACCTCAATGGTGACGGTCAGACGGATGCCCTTATCGGGGAAAACCAGGGCGTATCCTGGTTGCCCGGTCAGGGCGACGGCACCTTCGGTGATGCTCAGCTCCTTTCTGCTGATCATAATAGTGCCAATAGCGTGCATGCAGAAGACCTAGATGGAGATGGTGATCAGGACGTTGTGGTCGCCGCTCATTCTGACCATCGCCTCTGCTGGCATGAAAACCTGGGCAATGGCACTTTTGCTGATTTTCAGGTCATCAATGATATTCATCTGGGCCCTAATTCGGTCGTTACCGGAGACTTTGATGGGGATGGCCTGCCAGACATCGTTTGTTCCAACCGCATTGAAGACGAAGGTGGTGCCGGGCTGACCCTTTTCCGCAATCTGGGCGGCGGTACCTTTTCCACACCTGATACCCTGCTGCCTGCCTACGGTAGTTACTATGTGCAGACGGCGGATATGGATGGTGACGGCGACCTTGACCTTGCTTCCTGCCACCGTTACGGCGAAGTGGGGTGGCTCCAGAACGATGGTACCGGACACTTCGGGCCTGACATCAAGCTACAGGATTATGCCGCTTATCAGCGCTTTCTTGACCTGCCCGACCTCAATGGAGATGGTTTTCCGGATATCCTTTATGGAATTAACAGTACGGCCCCACCGAAAGAGGCCCTGCTTTGGCTGGCTTCTGAAGGCAATGGAGCGTTTGCCCCGCCCGCACTCGTAGAACTTGGTGTATACCAGGTTGGTATCCCCGTAGTTGCTGATGTTGACCAGGATGGTCGGCCGGATATTGTCGTGGGCTCCGGTGGCAGCGATGCCCTGGTTTGGGTTAGAAATGAGGGCCAGGGGTATTCGCAGCCCAGGCTGATTGCAAGGAGGCATAATTTTGAACCTGCCAGTATTGCTGTTTTTGATTACAACAACGATGGTTGGCCGGATGTCCTCGCGGGCAGTGTGCAGGACAATGCGACTAACCAAAGCATCTATTGCGTTTACATCAACAATACGGATGGCACCTTTACCGAAACACCCCCTTTCGAGAGCGGTTATTTTTTCAAGCGGGACCTTCAGATGGCAGATATGGACGGCGATGGTGACCTCGATATGCTCTGGGCTTCCCCGAGCCACAACGGGCAGCCTACCGGTTACGTGGGCTGGGTGCCAAATAATGGCAGTAGTTGGGGCGGCCACATCCTTCTTTGGGAAGAAGTCGAAGGGGTACTCGATGTCCTTCCTGCGGACCTAAACGGAGACGGGCTTACCGATCTTGTCGTCTGTAAAGGCGAAGACCCGGTAATCGATTACCGGATTAACCTGGGAGGAGGGAATTTTTATGACCTTCATACCCTGACGACGAACTTCACAACGCCGCTCTATGCACAGGCGGCTGATTTGAATGAAGACGGCTTAATGGATATCATCGTTTCTGCGGATAACAGCTTTGGGGGAGAAGACCGGATTGCCTGGTGGCCAGGTACTGGTGGCGGCTATTTGGGGGCGCAGCAGGATATCTACGTTGGGGGCCCGGCTATGGAAAAATTCACACTGATGGATTACGATGGTGACGGGGTGCAGGATATTGTGACTTCGGGGTATCAGGACTTTCCCATGCAGTGGTTGAAAGGGCAGGGCAATGGTGATTTTCTGCCTCCTTTGCCCATCCCAAACGCAGCTATTGCGGTTCGGGGCTTCGAACTGGCAGATATGGATGGCGATGGGGACCTGGATATTGTAGGTAATGCAGAGAGCCCTCCGAATGGCGGTATCGATCGTATCATTGTGTCTTATAATCTGGCCAACGACGTGGGCGTTTCCGGGCAGGTTTTCTTTGATATCAATGCCAATGGGCAGCTCGACACACAGGAGGTCCTCCTCGACCGTTTTCCAATTACGATAGAGCCTGAGGCACTGGCGGTCTTCACAGATGAGGAAGGGCGGTTTACCGTTTACGGGGCAGAAGGCACCTACAACATCAGCCCCCAGCTCGAAGCATGCTGGACCCTAACCACCACCCCCGAGAGCTACGAAATCACCTTCGATGGCACGCCCATTGACAGCCTGGAATTTGGCGTAAGTCCGAATACAGAGGAGCCGGAAGCAGGCATTACCCTGGTCTCTGCGCCCACCCGCTGCGGCTTTACCGTGCCCTTCTGGCTCAACTATACCAATGACGGCTGCTGGCCCTTCGATGGTCAGGCCTACCTGGTCCTCAATGAACTGGCGGAATTGGTGGAAGCCACGCCCGTGTCGGCTCAGGTGTCAGGCGATACCCTGTTTTGGGATTTTGAAGGATTGCAGCCGGGGGAGAGCCGCTCCGTAGCGTTGAGCATGGTCATCGCCGGAGTAGAATTCATCGGTTCGTCCCTGGATATTCCGGTTGGTGTAGTGCCCTACAATGCCTCCGGGGAAGCCCTGCCCGCAGTGACTTTCGGCTTTGTCTCCATCATCAACTGTGCGTACGATCCCAACGACAAGCAGGTGCACCCCGCACGCTCGGAACAACCGCCTTTTACTCAAAACTATACCCTGTTTGAGGAGCCCCTGCTGTACACCATCCGTTTTCAGAATACGGGCACCGATACGGCTTTCAATGTGGTTCTGCGCGATCAACTGTCGGAGGACCTAGACTGGGCCACTTTTGCGCCAGGCAGCAGCAGCCACCCTTACGTGGCTGTACTGTACGAAGACGGCCGGCTGGAGTTCCACTTCCGGGACATCCTGCTGCCCGACAGCACCACCAATGAGCCGGCAAGCCACGGTTTTGTGCAATTCGAAATCGAAACCCTGCCCGGACTGGAGGAAAATACCCTCCTTGAAAATACCGCCGGGATTTACTTCGACTTCAATCCGCCCATCATCACCAATACCGTTCAAAATATAATGGTATCCGAGCTGCCGGACTTCACGCCTGCAACCGCCTTTGCCTACGAAACGGCTGATTTACAGGCCGTCTTTACGGATATCTCCTCCAATACCCCTACGAACTGGATTTGGGACTTCGGCGATGGGCAAGGCAGTACAGCGCAGCACCCGGAGCACACTTATGCTGCACCCGGCACCTACACGGTTTGCCTTACGGCAGCTAATGACTGGGGGGAACATACGTATTGTGAGGAGGTGGTGCTGATCAGCAGTGGGTCAACAAGCCTTTTCCGGAGCGATAAAATTTCCCTGTTCCCCAATCCGGCCGGCGATCGTATTTGGATTAGGTCCTACGGGCAGTCATTGCCACAGCGTTTGCAATTGTACAATGCAACGGGGCAATGGCTTCAAACTATAGCATTGGATGCTGAGGTGACCTCAATGGATGTCAATGCCCTGCCCGCAGGCCGGTACTGGGTGCGTACTGATTCCGGCGAAGTACTTCCGGTGACGATTGTGCGGTAACCAAACTCTACCGCCCCACTATTACCCTGCGTTGAGCTATGCCTGCTTCCGTAAACACCCGGAGCAGGTACAGCCCCGTGCTGCTGCCCGATAGGTCAACGGCATAGGGTGGTTGCCAGTTGTCGCCTATGTCCACGCGCCGGACCAATTGCCCGGAAGCCGTGTACACCTCCAGGTGAGTGACGGGAGCGGGTAAATCCTCCGCATCTATGTAGAAGAGCCCGCGGTTCGGGTTGGGATAAACGTTGATGCGGGCATGCATAGGCTCCGAAAGGGTGTTGGAAGGCGTGCCCAGCTCAATATCCTCAGCGCTGAAGGTACAGCCATTGGCATCTGTAATGTGCAACTGGTAAACGCCCGCACTTAGGTTTTGTGGATTGGCGGCATTGGAAACGAAGGCGCCATCGAGGGACCACTCGTACAGATAAGGCGGGGTGCCGCCGCTAACGGCAACCGAAATGCTGCCATCCATACCGCCGGAGGAGGGCGGGCTGAGTTCCAGGACTTCCACGGCAATTGGTGCAATTTCCCCGATTTCGTAGGCCGCTATGGCCGAGCAGTTGTTGGTCAGATCGGTGACCGTCACCCGGTAGCTGCCGTTCATAGCCTGAGTGAGCAGCGGGCCGTCATAGCCATTCTGCCAGGTATAACGCAGGCTGTCGGAACCGCCCAATGCCGCTACTTGCAGGACAGCGTTGAAGTCGTTGGGACAGTCATTTTCTTCCAAAAGTTCTATTTCCACATCCAGAGGGCAGGTAGCGGGGCAGTTGATCGTACCGGAAATCACAGCGCTGCAACCGGCCTCGTCCGTTACTTCCGCGAAGTAAGCCGTGCCATCGTCAAGCAGGCTGCCATCAGAAATGCCGGTAAAGGTATAACCGCCGGAGCCACCGGTAGCTTCCAGTAGCAGTAGGGCACGCCCGTTGCCAAAGCATTCCAGGTTGGCGAAAAGCGACAGGGGGGCAGCATCAGGTGCCCCGCTTACTTCGTCCACCCGCAGACAAGCCGTACCTGCTCCCGCCCAGCCTGTGAGGCTGCCGTTGACCCCGAGGCGCAGGAAGTACTGCTGACCGGGGGTGAGCCCGCTGAGGCGGTTGGTATGGGTGCAGGCATCGGGGGCCGTGGCGCAGAAAATTTCTTCGAGGTTGGTATAGCTGCCGCTGAAAACGCTTAGTGTAGCCACAAAATCGCTCTCCAGCTCAAAAGCCACTGAGCCAGTGCCCGGTGCGGTGAAGGTGTACCAAACGGCATCAGACTGCCCGAGTGCGCAGGAGGACAAAGGACCGGAAAAGCCTGCTCCGGTGGGTTGTACGGCCGTGCAATCATCACCCAGCTCCAGTTCAATGGCGGTGCCGCACAGGACATTTGCCGGTGGTTCCTCAGGGGCAGCTTCGATTTTTACGCAGCAGGTGCCTTCCAATGTGGCAAAGAACCCGCTGAGCTGCAGGTAATAGGCCGTACCGGGTTCGGGGGCTTCGAGGAGGAGCTCCTGCCCCAGTTCATTGCAGGCGACTTCTTCCAGCGCTCCGCAACTGCCCCGGTAGACGGTGAGCACATCGGCGAAGTTGGCCTGGGATTGAATGCGCAAAGGCGTTCCATCTTCCGGGGTAAAGCGGAACCAGATGTCAGCCTGTGCTTTATTATTTCTGCTTGGGACTGGCCCTTCAAAGGTGGCGTGGTAATTATTGCCGGACACACAATCGCCATCGACTTCCAGCGGTAAGGCATTGGCGCAGTCGTTATTAGCCTGTGGGGGCGGGGGCGGCCCATCGCCGGACAGTTGGATGCAGTGCGGGCCGCGGGGCACCCCAAATTCCGCGCGCTGACCGTGCACCCGGATAAAGTAGGTAGTGCCTGCTGTGGCTTCAAAGTACAAGTCTTCTCCGGTAAAGCCATGTGCATCGTAATCGGTGCAGGTGAGCACTTCCGGGGAGGTGCAATCGCCGGTGAAGATGGTGACCGCATCGTTGTACCCGGCAAAAGTGCGCAGGTGTACCCACTGACTGACCGCTGCGGTGTATTGGTACCAAAGGCTGCCTTCGCCGGGCGGGGTACAGGCATCGGGTCCGGTGTAGACGCTGCCCTGATTGTTACCGGTCGTGCAGGGGGCGTCTAGTTCTAATGCAATGGCGTTTTCACAAAGGTCATTGGTGCTGCCTTCGCCAATCAGTTTGATATTGTCCAGCGCGGCCCACCAACCCCAGCCGTTGCCATCGTCGTAGAGGAAGGCGAGGCGCATCTGTGGGCTACGGTATTCAGACAGGTCAACCACCAGCTGAACGGAATTGTCGAACAGCGGGCCGCCCTGATCTTCGAGATAGGCTTGTGCCCAGGCTGTCTCGCCGGTCGCTTCATCCCGCAGGCCCACCGAAAGGCTTTCCAGGTCCGTGTACTGCCGGATGACGGCATCGAATTCGAGGCGGTATTCAGAAAATTCCAGCCCGTTAATGACCGGGCTTAGCAGAAGGGCTTTAGAAAAGGGGGCATCTTCGCCCAGCCCATCGTCATCAAAAAACGCCATGCAGGAGCCGTTGATGCTGTTGTTGGCGCCGGCGTTTTCGTTGTCCACCATTCCGAACGACCAACCCGACGGCCCACTCAGGGTTTCGTTGAGCCAGCCATCGGGCAGGGCACATTCGTTGAAGGTTTCCAGCAATACCGGGGTGCCGCTGCCGGTGCCTTCCACCCGGATGTTGTCGATGCCGGCCCACCAGCCCCAGGTGCCCCCATCGTCGTAGCGGACGGCAATTTGTAAGGTCTCGTGTGCAAAGAAAGTGAGGTCGATTTCAACTGGTAGGAATTCCGAGAACTGCGTCCCGGTCTGCCCTTCGACGCCCTGAAAGCGGCGGAGCAATTGCCATTCATTACCATCGAAAGCCAGGAGGTCAAAAGCATCGAGCCCGTCGTAATTCCGGAAGTGGACATCGGCGTAGAGGGTTACCCGCGACCAGCCGGTGGCATCGAACGGCGGGGATTCCAGTTGGAGCGTCCAGGCGGGGCTGTTTTCGCCCGTCGCATCATCGTCCATGATCAGCATGCAGCTGCCGTCGATAGCGCTGCCATCGCTGTTTTCATTTTCGGGAAGGCCAACGGACCAGGCCGCATCCGGGTTGCCGGTGAGGTTGACCGTCCAGTTGCTGCCAAGGTCGCAGCTATTGAAGTCCTCTTCAAAAAGCAGCTCCTGAGCGGGGATTGCTACCGTGGAAAGCAGCAGTAGGAATAAAGGTAAAATGTATGTCTTCAAGGTTCGGATGCTTTGCTCCATGAAAGTTACAAAATAATCGTTGGGTTTTTGCTAATTTTAGGAATTGCGATTCAATACCAGCCACTATGCCAGATTCATTAGCGCCCTATCAGCCGAGTGCGGAAAAGCCATGGAACGAACAACGGGTGCAGCATCTTTATGCCCGCCTCGGGTTCGGAGCCGCTCATAACACGGTCACTGCCGGGCTGTCGCTTTCGCCTCAGGCGCTGGCCGACCAACTGCTCGATGGGGCCGCCAACCTGCCTGCCCCCGATGCCCCGTACTGGGCCAACTGGGCTTACGACGATTACCCGGATGACGATATGCAGACTTATTTTGAAGTCAAGAGCGCCTTCTTCCGCCGCTGGATCCGGGAAATGGCTACCGAGAGCGTAAGGTCCAAGCTGGCACTGTTCTGGCACAACCACTTTGTGACCCGGGAAAACGACTATGCCTGCAATTCCTTCATGTGGCATTATTACGACTTGCTGCACCGGCGGGCGTTTGGCAATTTCCGCACTTTCGTGGAAGAAATGGGCGTTAATCCGGCCATGCTCACCTTCCTCAATGGCAATCAGAATATCGCAGAGCAGCCTAACGAAAACTACGCCCGCGAACTCATGGAGCTCTTCACGATGGGGGAGGGCAATGGCTATACCCAAAACGATATCGTGGAAGTAGCCCGCGCCCTGACCGGCTGGCGGGTGAATATGTATTCCTGTGACCCCACCGTTAATTTTGATCCTAACCTTTACGACAATACCTCCAAAACGATCTTTGGGCATGCGGGCAACTGGGGGTACGACGATGTGCACGAGCTTATCTTTACGCTGCGCTCGCAGGAGGTGGCTAACTACATCTGCAGCAAGCTTTATCGCTTTTATGTCTATGAAGCGCCCGACCCGGTCATTGTGGAGGGCATGGCGCAGACCTTCCGGGACAACAACTGGGAAGTCATGCCCGTGCTGCGACAGCTTTTCCACAGCGAGCATTTTTACGAGCAGCGCTTCATCAATGCCCGGGTGCGCAGCCCGCTGGAAGCCCTGGTTGGTGTCATTCGCAGGACGGGCGGCATTTGGGAGGAAGATTACAATGAGGACCTCGTTGGGTACCTCACTTTTCTGGCAGGCAATCTCGGGCAGGAAGTCTTCAACCCGGTGGATGTAGCGGGCTGGCCGGAGCACCACAGCTGGCTGACAGAGAATACCCTTACCGCGCGGTGGTCAGGGTGTGAGAATGTGCTGTACAGCATGACCGGTTCACAGGCGTTCCTCGACCGCCTGCGCGATATGGCTATCGAGCGGGTGGGGCTGGAGGAAACCGACCCGGCGGTCATTACGCAATCGCTGGCGACTTTCTTTTTGAACCGCCCGCTCGAAGACCGCCTGCTGGAAGTGGCTACGCTCTACTTCAAAGGCGATGTGCCCGACAATTACTTTGAGGACGGCACCTGGAGCCTGTACTACGGTGCCGTGCCCTGGCAGATTGTCAACCTATTTGTTCACCTGGTCCGCCTCCCGGAATGGCAGCTCAACTAACCTCTGAATAATGGCAAAGCACGATCACCACGATACCTACCACCCCAAGGCCAAACGCTATCTGGAGCGCAAAAAAGGTACCCGCCTTCAGGATGGCGAGGCCCACGAAAATATGCATCAGGAATGGGGCCGGCGGGATTTCCTGAAAATGACCGGCCTGGCTGCCCTGGGCGGTGCCCTTACCCTGAGTGGTTACCCGGTAAGCGCCTTTGCGCCCGGGCCTATGCTGGCGGGACTGTCGAATACGAACTGCGGCGACCGTGTGCTGGTCCTCCTGCGCCTCAAGGGGGGCAACGATGGGCTGAATACGGTCATCCTTCGTGGCAATGACACTTATTACAATATCCGTCCCACCCTTGCCGTACCCGAAAATGGCCTTTGGGCCCTGTCCGAGGACTACGGCATGCCCAATGAACTACTGGGGCTACAGCCTTTCTGGGAAGAGGGGCGCATGAAGGTGGTGCACAACGTCAGCTATCCTCAGCAAAATTATTCCCACTTCCGCTCCTCCGATATCTGGGCCTCCGCCTCCGATAGCAGCGAGGTGGTCAATACCGGTTGGATGGGGCGCTGGCTGGAGCAGGACCTGCCTGCTTTTCTGAGCGCTCCGCCGGTTATTCCACCGGCTTTACAGATTGGCGTGCAGCCTAATATGATCTTCCGCAGTGATTCGGCTAATTATGCCCTGGCGATCAGCAATCCGGCGGAGTTTTATCAGATTGCACAAACGGGCACGCTTTACGAGTCGGGCAACCTGGGCAATCAGCCTTTCGAGCGCGAACTGCGGTACGTGCGGCAGGTAGCGAACAGCGCCTTTCGTTATTCGGAATCCATTCAGCGGGCGTACAACGATGGCAGCAATCAGGTCGCCTATCCTGACAACTACCTCGCCGAACAGATGGCGATCGTTGCCCGCATGATCAAAGGCAGCCTGGGCACCAAAGTCTTTATGGTAAGCATAGACGGCTTTGATACCCACAGCAATCAGGCGAATTTCCACCCCAACCTCCTGGATTGGGTGGGCAGCAGCGTGGAAGCTTTTTATGCTGATCTGGCCGCCTCCGGGCATAGCGAGAATGTCCTGACCATGAGTTTCTCCGAGTTTGGCCGCACCATTTATGAGAATGGCTCAGCCGGGACAGACCACGGTACCGGCGCGCCCATGCTGCTCTTTGGCGATGGGCTGGGCAGCGATTTCCTGGGCGAGGCTCCTGACCTGGACAATACGGATCAGTACGGTGATCCTTTCTTTTCGGTGGACTTTCGGTCGGTTTACGCCAGCGTCATGCAAAACTGGCTGTGCACGCCTCCGGAAGTCACGGAGCACCTCCTCGGTAGCGAAGGGCTACAGCCACTCGATGGCTTGCTGCCCCCTGCTGATCCGCCAATCGGTGCCAACGAGGCAGGGATGCTGCTGGGCCACGAGCCTTCCCAGGATGGAGGGCTGGCTTTTGATATCCACTATGCCATCCGGCAGCCCGGGCCAGTGCGTATTGTGCTGCTTTACGTAAACGGTACTACCGCCCGCACCCTTTGGAACCACTATCAGGAAGTGGGCAGCCACCGGCTTCGTTTTGCACCCTCGGAATTCTTCCTGAGCCCTGGTCGCTATTACTATCGGCTGGAAGCCGGTGGTCGGGCATTTACAAGGCTGATCACCTGGTAAAGACCGAGATCATCGAGTTTGAATTTTATTTTTTGCTTTTACTCATCCAGGATTTTCTAACTTTTTACAACTGAAATAATGAAGAACGTAATCATGAAATTTAGATAGAAAACAATCGCAATCGAGCATCATTTTAAAACACCTAAGCCATGAAAGCCGCACTAGTCAGCATCCCCGTCCGGGATCAGGAAAAAGCCCTGGAATTTTATACCGATAAATTAGGTTTCATCAAAAAGAAGGATGAGCCCTTAGGCGGTGGCAACAGGTGGCTGACGTTGGTCTCAAAAGATTGGCCCGACGGTCCGGAACTGCTGCTGGAACCTGCACCCAATCATTTTGAACCCTCAAAAGTCTATCAGGATGCCCTAAAGAATGCCGGGATACCCTGGACGCAATTCGACGTCGATGACGTGGAGGCTGAGTATGAGCGGCTGACGGGTCTCGATGTGGAATTTAGCGTCAAGCCCACGGAAATGGGGCCGGTGAAATTTGCCATTTTGGACGATACCTGCGGCAATTACATTCAATTGGTACAGTCGCTGTAGCAAAATGCGGGAGGTGCTTTCCGCCTGTTTTGGAATGGCGTAAAGTCCCTGTGGGGAGAAAATGTGGGTAACCTCCAATATATAGCTGTTCCCCCGCGCCGTAGGTGCGTCATGTGCCCCCTTCCAAAAGATTGGAGCTAAG
>PR_CR_10_Liq_2_inCRDRAFT_1000279_pt1 | contig 14732 bp, 11 predicted proteins | sample PRCRCaboRojoPR_FD_10245 | JGI IMG/M metagenome (IMG submission 10245) | reverse complement strand
TACCCCCTTCCTGGGCAAGTGCAATAGCCAAGCGAGCTTCGGTCACCGTGTCCATTGCCGCCGACACCAGTGGGATATTCATGGTGATGTTGCGCGAAAGCCTAGTCGCCAGAGAGACGTCTTTGGCCGTCACCTCCGAGTAACCAGGCTGCAGCAATACATCGTCGAACGTCAGAGCTTCTTGCGCTATCCGCAGCATGTTGGCCTCGTTGAGTGCTCTGCCGTGAAAGCCCGACGGGGCAGCTTGGATCAGAGCGGAGAGTAGGAATCTGGTAAACTCACCATTATAGCTGTCAACCTATTTTGGGTAAATACAAAGGGGAGCGAGTGACCGACTATATTGGGGCAACCGCCCCCCAAGGCACTGTAGGTGTGCGAGGCGCTCTTACCGTTAGTGAGCTCACTCGAGAGGCCAAAACCCTCTTAGAGTCTCACTTTGACCAAGTGCGGGTGGAGGGCGAAATAGGCGATTTCACCGCTGCTGCCTCTGGACACTGGTATTTCACTCTAAAAGACAATGATGCACAGATACGCTGTGCCATGTTCAAGGGGGCCAACGCGCGCATCAAACAACGGCCAGACCGTGGTGATGTGGTGCGGATTCGAGGGCGAGTTTCTCTCTATGAGGCTCGGGGTGAGTTTCAGCTTATCGTGCAACACCTAGAGCCTGCCGGGGATGGCGCTCTGCAGCTCGCCTTCGAGCGTTTGAAAACGAAACTTCAGGCCGAGGGTCTTTTTGATCCATCGAGAAAAAAGCCACTACCCGCCTTCCCCAAACGAGTGGGCGTTGTAACATCCAGTGCCGGCGCAGCGCTACACGATGTACTCAGCGTACTGGGTCGTCGCAGCCCCATGATTGAGGTGGTAGTACTACCAGTGCCTGTCCAGGGCCAGGAAGCACCCGCCGCAATCGTAAAGGCCATCGAACAAGCCAATGGTGTAACGTCGCAGGGCGATCTTACGCTCGATGTGCTTATCGTCGGCCGCGGTGGCGGCTCCCTTGAGGATTTGTGGAGCTTTAACGATGAGCGGGTTGCGCGCGCCATTGCCAGCAGCCAACTCCCCATCATTTCAGCCGTTGGACACGAAGTCGATTTCACCATCGCCGATTTTGTTGCGGACCAACGCGCGGCCACACCCTCCGCCGCCGCTGAGCTGGCGAGTTTTGATCAGACCGAATGGCTACAGCGCTTCGATCAAGCACAAAGGGTTCTGCAGACCACGCTTCAGAGACGGCTCAGATCACAACGGGAACGCTTGGGCCACTTGCGCGCCCGGTTACGTCACCCCGGCCGACAGCTAGCGCAACAACGACACGATATCAGCGTCCTAAAACGGCAGCTTCACCATCACGTATCACAGGGATTACGGGCTCAGCATCAGCAATTACAGTACTTAACAGTAAGACTGCATCAGCGCCATCCCAAGCTGAAGCTAGAGGGCCACCGGCAACTCATCAGCGGGCAACGACAGCAATTGAAGCAGCGAATCACGGATCGTCTTGCGCAGGCACGGCGTCAACTTCAAGAGCAGCACCGGTTACTCAACACATTGGGACCGCAACAAACGCTCATGCGCGGTTATGCGATTGTGCAAACCAAAAGCGGCAACGTGGTACGCGATGCCACCGACGCGGTGACAGGGGAGCAATTATCCGTAAAACTCGCAAAAGGATCCCTCGACGTCAGCGTGCTATCAGCAGCATCTGACATCAAGGGTGGCTAATTCGGCAAATCCAGGCAGACAGATCTAGTCTGCCCGACAGGTGTCGCGGACTAATATTTGGCGGGTAGCCGAGTGTTAATAATGATATGGCGGCCCTCAAATCGGATGTACTCACCAATGGTGAGATCCTTCAGAATGCGGGCGACCATTTCGCGAGATGCACCTACCCTGTCAGCAATATCTTGCTGAGTAAGTTTTTCGGGGATAAACAAAGTGCCGTCACCGCGCTCTTCCGAGAGATCCATAAGGACATTGGCAACACGGCCGTACACGTCTTGTAAAGCAAGGCTCTTGACGTCGGCCGTCAGTTTGCGCACCCGGGCGGCCAAGTTACTGATGAGCTGACGACTAATATTGGGATGATCTTCGAGCACTTTATTGAAGTCGTCTTTCATGACGACTCGAAATTCCGCTTTTTCTACGGTGCGCACAGACGCCGACCGGGTGGCATCATCAAGTAGCGCCAATTCACCGAAGTAATCCCCTGGACCCAAGGTATTCATGATGAACTCTTTGCCGTTCTTGTCGCTGCAGTAGACCTTTACACGACCCGACTCAATAACAAACAACGAATCCGCCGGATCATTTTCATGGATAACTACCGTGTTCTTGGGGAATGCACGAGTGCTGCTACTGGACTCTAGCGCCCGCAGCTCTTCCTGCGTTAATCCATGAAATATTTCCACTTGATCGAGCATCCAACTTATGTCCTGTCAATACATCGCAAAGCGTGAAGCTTACCTTAAACACATTCGGACGCCTATCCCTATGGCGGGACAGAAACGTCTCAGTCACACTCACCTGTAGGCGCGCTACACGTATACTTGCCGCTGGGGAGAACTGCAGAACATGCCACAAAAGAATGACATGCAAGCGACAATCGCGTGGGCTCAGCGTGTGGTCGACAGTACATTGCCACTGGCTGCCGCTTTTCGCCGCCAGACTGTGGTTCTTCAACCTCAAGCTGCACAAGATTTACGCGCACTACTGGAAGCCACTCAGGCGCTCGTCGAACGGATAGCAGACCCAAGCGGCGATGCGCGCCATGACATGATGAATCTCATTGGCGCCATACGAGGCTACGGGGAAATGCTTCAGGAGGAGGGCAGCGAACTCCATACCGCGGTTGCCACGGCACTCCCTGCCCTATTGCACGCAAGCGTTATGCCGAACAGCAGCGCCGAGAGCGCACCCTCGACATATCAGAATATCAGTCACAGTGCATTGGAGCCCGCCAATCGACAAAGTGCCAGTGAACCTGGGGTTATCCTGGCGGTTGATGACATGCCTGAGAATCGCGACCTTGTATCACGCCTCTTGGGTAAATCGGGACATACTGTGCTTACCGCCGAATCCGGTGAAGAAGCCCTAGAATTACTCAACACCATGGCTGTGGACGTGGTGCTGCTCGACCTTATGATGCCGGGCATCGGTGGCGCCGCGGTACTGCAGCGACTGAAAGACAACGAGCGTCTGCGCGCAACGCCAGTGGTCATGATCAGCGGTCGGCAAGACATGGACCAAATCATTGCCTGCATTCAGGCGGGCGCCGACGATTATTTGCTGAAGCCATTCAACCCGGTCTTGTTACAAGCGCGTATCGCGGCGGGTATCGAGCGCAAACGCTGGCATGACCGTGAAGATCAATATCGCGAGCAGCTAGAGCGGCGTGAGCGTTTTATTCGGCGCACCTTTGGCCGCTACCTGTCCGACGATATTGTCGACGAGATACTGGAGAGCCCCGAGGGATTAGAATTGGGTGGTGACCTACGGGAGGTCACTATCATGATGTCTGATATTCGAGGCTTTACCACGTTTAGCGAGCACCTACCGCCACAGCAAGTTGTGACGCTGCTCAATCGTTATTTGGGTCGCATGACGGACATCATCCTGTCATATCAAGGAACCATCGATGAGTTCCTCGGCGATGCGGTTCTAGCGGTTTTCGGGGCGCCTCGTCGCCGGGATAATGACGCTGAGCGCGCAGTGCGCTGTGCCATCGAGATGCAACAGGCCATGGACGCTATTAATGCCGCGAATCTTGAGGATGGTTTACCCACCTTGGAAATGGCGATCGCACTGAATACTGGAACCGTGGTTGCGGGCAACATAGGCTCTGAGCGACGATCGAAATACGGCTTTGTGGGCCATGCCATGAACGTCACATCGCGCATAGAAGATATTACCGCACCCAATGAGATTCTAGCGGCGCAAAGCACCATTGACGCCATTGGCGTGCAATGCCAAGTGGGCGATCGTCGAGCCGTGAGCGTGCGGGGCATTAACGAGACGATTGCGGTGTATTCAATAGAGGGAATTGATTCGTGACTGCCACACCATCGAAGCTGCTGTTGGTGGAAGATAACGAGATCAACCGAGACATGTTAGTCCGCCGGCTATCGCGGGCTGGCTACACGGTCGTTGCGGCAGGGGATGGTGCTCAAGCCCTCGATAAAATGCGCACCGAGCAGCCAGCCCTAGTGCTTCTTGATATGAACTTACCGGTAAAAGATGGCTGGACAACTTGCCAAGAGGCCCGCGCCGATGAGGCTCTTACGAACATTCCCATCATCGCATTAACGGCGCACGCGATGGACAGTGATCGTGAACATGCCCTGTCTATCGGTTGTACTGACTATGCCACTAAGCCCATCGACTTCCCCGATCTCCTCAAGAAAATCGAGCGGTTGTTAACCCCGTGAAGTGGCGGCGCAGTTCACTTAGTTTAAGGACCCGTCTCTACCTGTTCTCAGGGGGAATTCTGACCCTGTTCGCGGTCAATGTTGCCACCCACGTCTGGGGCAGTTTCGCACGCTCGGAATCACTCATTGCTTACCGAGATGCGGTAAATGCTGCGCAATTGATCACCGACCTAGAGCAAAGCTTGGAAGATAACCGTCAACAGGTGCTCGTGTTAGCTACCTTGAGAGAGACCACCGAAGACCCCTTGGGTGTAGACGAGCGTGAAGTGGCCCTTGCGGAGCTCAATACCATTGAGCAGCGTTTACGCCGCTTGGGGGCATTAGGGGGTGAGGGTACAGAGGACTACTACCGACGACTGCATGACAGCGCCAGCAAACTGTTGCTCGACTGGCGCAGCTTTTACAGTGATTACAATAATCGCTCGGTGGTACTCAATATGGAGTCTGCAACTACCTACAATGACGCTTTCCAGCGCTTGCAGGAACTCGATCAACGGCAGGCATTTCTGGCAGTACAACGCTCCAACACTATCGATCGAACCATTAGTATTACAGATCGCATTACCGTATTTGGCTTTGTAACCACCATCGCGGTCACCATGTTGCTGGTGATCGCCCTCATAAGAAGTACCAACGCCAGCTTGCTTCGCCTAAAAACGGGAGTTCAACGTTTTGGTTCAGGTGACCTCACCCATCGTATCGATGCTGGGCGAGATGCGGGGGAAATGGGCGATCTGGCGCGTACGTTTAACGATATGTCAGCGAAGCTTCAGAGTGCCATTGAAGACGTGCGTGACGCAAAGGCGAATGCCGATGCCGCCAACGCGGCCAAATCGATGTTCCTGGCCAATGTCTCCCACGAATTGCGGACACCCTTAAATGCCATCATCGGTTATAGCGAAATGCTGCAAGATGAAATTGGTGATCCCGGTGAACTCGATCGTGACCAGTTCCACCACGACCTTGGCACCATCATTTTCTCGGGACGCCAATTGCTAAGTCTCATTAATGACATCCTCGATCTCTCGAAAATAGAGACGGGCAAGATGCTAGTGACAGCAGAGTGGTTCCAACCCGCCGCTTTGGTATTTCAGGTCTGTGACTCGCTATCGCCCCTGCTCTCTCAAAACAGCAATCAGCTTGAACTGGATATCGACAGCAACATGCCTGAACTCCATAGCGATCCGGGTAAGGTTCAGCAAATCGTGACTAACTTGTTCAGCAACGCCTGTAAATTTACTCAGAACGGCACCATCAAAGTCAGTGCCCATTGGCGTGACGATGAGCTACGTATATCGGTCGCTGATACCGGTATTGGTATGACTGATGAACAGCAGAGCCGCGTTTTCGATGCTTTTATTCAAGCTGAGTCTACGACCAGCACAGAGTATGGGGGTACGGGTTTAGGGCTTGCTATCGTGAAACAGTTTTGCGAGATGCTGGGTGGGCACATCACCCTCGACAGTGCACCCGGGGAGGGATCAACCTTTACCGTGGCTCTTCCTGCTGTCCAAGGGTCAGATCGCGCAATCGTTTAAGCGCTTCTTCTCGTTTACGAAGATCTTTGGACAGCACTTCATTCAGGGCATCCAGTGCATCGATGCGCCGCTCGAGGGTCTCTACGGCGGCAAGCGCCAACACCATAACAGCGGCCCGTTCATCCACAGAATCCCCGTCGCTGTTCCCTTGACCTTGCGCCACTTTGGCATCGGACATCAGTGCGACAAAAGCGATGCCAACATCCGCTTCTCGCTGGGCTTCAGGGGTACCCGTACGGCGATGGCGCTCAAACAGCACCTGCGCAGCCCGGTAATCCCGCGCTGCCAACGCTCTGACACCCAAATCAAAATCGTTGACACTTTGTGCCGCAATTTCCTGACAGTCACAGGACTGAGATTGCACTGTAGACTCTGGAAGCGATAGCGGCTGTGGCGGCAATACCTCGACAACAGGCCGCGGTTCTGGCTCTGGCTGCGTCGCACAACCCACCAACAGTGCAATGGTGAGCACCGGAAGCCATGCAATCGGAGAGGTCTGCCTGAACACGTGGTTACCCAACAACTGTTTGGGGGAGGATAGCATTGCCCAATACTGCCCACCAGCCGAAATCAAACATCCTCACTCGGGTCTCATGTGGGGAAACAATAAGACATCACGAATAGAGGGGGCGTTAGTGAGCAGCATCACCAATCGATCGATACCGATGCCCTCGCCGGCGGTGGGCGGCATGCCATACTCCAATGCGCGAACGTAGTCGGCGTCAAAGTGCATGGCCTCTTCGTCACCCGCATCTTTTTCCGCCACTTGAGCAAGGAATCGCTCCGCTTGATCCTCAGCGTCATTGAGCTCGCTAAATCCATTAGCCAACTCACGGCCACCGACAAAGAACTCAAAACGATCAGTGATGAAGGGATCCTCATCATTGCGACGGGCCAGCGGCGAGACTTCGGTCGGATAGGCAGTAATGAACGTAGGTTGGGCTAATTTCGATTCAGCGGTCTCTTCGAAAATCTCAATCTGTACCTTACCAAGTCCCCAACTGGGCTGCACTTCAATACCAAGCTTAGCTGCCACGCTACTCGCACTCTCGAGGTTATCAATGTCTGATAGATGTAACTGGGGGTTGTGTTTGAGAATGGCCTCTACCACCGTCAGCCGCTCGAAGGGCTCAGCAAAATCGATACTGATGCCACCGTAATCTAACTGAGTACTACCGAGTACTGACTGGGTCAGTTCTCGAAGTAAGGTTTCGGTGAGGTCCATGGCGTCGCGATAATCGGCATAGGCCCAGTAAAACTCAATCATCGTGAACTCGGGATTATGTCGGGTCGATAGCCCCTCGTTGCGGAAATTACGGTTGATCTCGTAGACCTTTTCAAACCCCCCCACTGTTAAGCGCTTGAGATACAACTCAGGCGCTATGCGCAAATACATATCCATGTCGAGCGCGTTGTGGTGGGTCACAAACGGCTTAGCCGCAGCCCCCCCAGGAATGGGGTGTAACATGGGCGTCTCGACCTCCATGAAGCCGCGCTCATCCAAAAACTGACGAATGAAACGGATCGTGGCCGAGCGGATTCGGAACACTTCCCGCGCCTCGGGATTCACAATGAGATCGACATAACGCTGTCGATAGCGCATCTCCTGATCCGCGAGGCCGTGGTATTTATCGGGCAGTGGCCGCAGCGCTTTCGTCAGCAGTCGAGCCTCAACCATATTGATATAAAGGTCGCCCTTGCCGCTCTTATGCAAAGGCCCTTGGGCAGCCACAATGTCACCCAAATCCCAACTTTTAATCGCGTCGAGGGTGGCTTCACTGAGCCCCTTTCGATTGATATACAACTGAATGGTGGCCGAGCCATCTTGTATCAATAAAAACGCGCCCCTGTTTCGAATCAAGCGTCCCGCGACCGCAAAATGTTGATCGGCCTGCTCAAGGTGTTCCTTGGACTCGTCGCCGAACCGATTCTGAAGATCAGCGGCCATCGCACTGCGCCGAAAGTCATTGGGGAACGGATTCCCCTGTTGACGCAGCGTTGTCAGTTTGGCGCGGCGCTCGGCAATCAATTTGTTGTCATCGGTGGGTGTAGCGTTGTCCGCATCACTCATGGGGCTATTCCTAGGGTATCTGGTCTTGGGGTATCGAGGCCTGGGTATCGGGTTCTAGGGTATCGGGTCCTGACTTAGTCATTAGAGACCTTTCTTTAAGGACGCCTCAATGAACGCATCGAGATTACCGTCCAAAACGCTCTGGGTATTGCGCGTTTCAACACCGGTTCGCAGATCTTTTATACGGGCATCATCGAGCACGTAAGAGCGAATTTGACTGCCCCACCCGATATCCGCCTTGTTATCTTCCTGCGCTTGTTTTTCAGCGCTGCGCTTTTGAATCTCGAGCTCATATAACTTTGCACGCAACTGCTTCATAGCATTGTCTTTGTTTTGATGCTGCGATCGCTCGGTCTGGCAACTCACAACCACACCGCTAGGCTCGTGTGTAATACGAACAGCCGAATCGGTGGTGTTAACGTGCTGGCCACCCGCACCCGACGATCGATAAGTGTCGACGCGAAGATCGGCGGGGTTAATGTCGATCTCGATATTGTCGTCAATCTCTGGAGAGACGAAGACCGACGCAAAGGACGTGTGACGCCGATTACCGCTGTCGAACGGAGACTTTCGCACCAATCGATGCACACCGGTTTCCGTGCGCAACCAACCGAAGGCGTATTCGCCCTCGAATTGTACTGTTGCACTTTTAATACCGGCCACTTCACCCGCCGATACTTCCATCAAGGTTGTTCTGAACCCCTTGTCCTCGCCCCAACGCAAATACATGCGGAGCAACATTTCGGCCCAATCCTGGGCCTCAGTCCCCCCCGATCCCGCCTGAATATCGAGGAAGGCATTGTTGGGGTCCATTTCCCCGGAGAACATACGGCGAAACTCCAGCATCTCAAGCTGACTAATAAGGCCTTGAATATCGCTTCCTACCGCCTCCGCCGTCTCTTCATCGTCTTCTGCTACTGCCATCTCCAATAAGTCAGCAGCGTCGGTGTAGCCTGAGTCAAGCTGCTCTATGGTTTTGACCACTGTCTCCAGAGCCGATCGCTCACGCCCTAACGCTTGCGCGCGCTCGGCGTCGTCCCACACAGAGGGCTCGGCAAGTTCTAATTCGACCTCGGCGAGCCTGTCTTTCTTCTCAGCGTAGTCAAAGATACCCCCTTAGCACGTCAGTACGCGCTCGGATATCCTTAAGTTGGTTCATCAGCGGGGCAACTTCCACGGGAGTCCTCGGTTTGGAAAATCGGTCGTGGAGTCTAGCCGAGCCAAGCGTCCCACGCCAGCAATGGGGTTAAGCGGCGGGTGATAGGGCCTCTACTAAGAGTTGCAGGCGGCGCTCGCCTCGGTAGTCATTGATATCGAGTCGATACACAAAATCCACCTCGGTCACCGACTCATTGGGCCAAAGGGTCGTATCGACATTAAAAGCAATGGCATCAAACACCACGCCGCCACTGGCCACGGTCATTTTGAGGTGCTGCTCTTTCACTAGTCGCTGCTGCTGTAGTTGAAATCTGCCATCGAAAACAGGCTCGGGGAACTGCTGCCCCCAAGGCCCCCCTTGGCGCAAAGCCTCGGCCATCTCCAAATGCATGTCCGCAGCGGACAGTTGACCATCAGTGTCAATAACCGCCTCGGGAGGAACGTGGCGAAGGGCCTCAGCCACAGCGCGATCGAAGGCATGACTAAAGGCCGTTAAGTCGCTATAAGCAATGGACAGCCCTGCTGCCATCGCATGGCCCCCAAACTTGCTCACTAGACCTGGGTGTTGGGTAGCGACTCTATCGAGAACATCGCGAATGTGAACACCGGGTATGGAGCGCCCTGATCCCTTTAATTGACCGTCACCACTGTCTGCAAACACAATCGTCGGACGGTGATAGCGCTCCCGCAATCGGGCCGCAAGAATGCCTACGACACCCTGGTGGAATCCAGCATCATAAAGTGCCAATCCAAAGGATGCCTCAACGTCTCCAGGCTCTAACGCCGACAACTGAGCCAATGCATCCTCTTGCATTTGCGCCTCTATATCCCGGCGCTCTCGATTATAGTCATGCAGTCGTTGTGCCAGTGGCCGCGCCTCGCGGGAGCTTGTTGCCAACAGGCATTCAATGCCAACCGAAATATCATCGAGTCGGCCAGCGGCATTCAAGCGCGGACCCAAACGAAAACCTAAGTCGGCGCTGCTGATTTGGCTGGTATCACAGCCGGCCACTTCCAACAACGCCTCTATACCTGGCCGAGCTCTTCCGGCTCGAATACGGGCCAAACCTGCGGCAACCAGAATCCGATTATTGCGATCGAGGGGCACCACATCAGCGATGGTACCCAAGGCCACCAGGTCCAGTGCATCCCCTAAGTTAGGCGGTTCTATACCGGTCTGGGCAAACCAGCCGCGATTGCGCAACTCGGCGCGCAGGGCTGTCAGTACATAGAACATGACACCGACACCGGCCAAGGATTTGCTCGGGAACTGACAACCCGGCTGGTTAGGATTCACAATGACATCCGCAGCCGGTAGTTCGGCCCCTGGCAGGTGATGATCGGTAATGAGGACGGAAATACCCAATCCTTGGGCGGTGAGAACACCGGAGTGACTGGCAATACCGTTGTCTACGGTGACGATGAGATCCGGTTGTCGCTCGGCGGCGAGCACAACAATCTCGGGCGACAAGCCGTAACCGAACTCAAAACGATTGGGTACCAAATGGGACACTTCCTTGAGCCCCATCTGGCGCAGCACCGAAACCGCCAGCGCCGAACTGGTTGCACCGTCAGCATCGTAGTCGCCAACAATAACAACTCGAGCGTCCCCCTCGATGGCATCGGCCAAGAGCGCTGCGGCTTCCTGAATACCCCGCAAATGCTGTGGTGGCGCCAATTGGTTCAAGGCAAGGTTCAATTCATCGGGATGTTGGACCCCGCGATTGGCGTAAATTCTTTGTAGCACCGGTGGCATAGGAGCCCGCGCCATGGCCGGTGGCACGGGGGCATCTCTGCGGCGTAAGGAAAGACTCATTAGGCAGTGACGTGCGACGCCATATGCTGCTGCACCACATCAAGATCATTGGGCAGCACCGTAAAGCGCTCGGTACGCTCAAACAGATCACTTAAATGGCTGGGTAATACAGCGACAGTATCGACGCCGGCTTCAGCGATTGCGGCGGGAAACTTGGCCGGATGCGCTGTAGCGAGGGTGACCATCGGTTGCTCTTGATGGCGAGCGCAATCAAGGGCAGCCCGGGTGCCGATAGCACTATGGGGGTCAAGTAAGTAGCCATTTTGACGCCACACACGCTGGATTTCAGCACAGGTATCGTGATCGGACACGCACTGACTGGAGAACAGCCCACGGGCTGTGGCCATGGCGCTGTCACTGAGATTGATGGCCCCGTCATTGAAAGCCGCCATCAATTCCCGCACCGCCGTGTCATCTCGCTGATACAGGTCAAACATCAGGCGCTCAAAATTAGAAGATACGGTGATATCCATGCTGGGAGACAGGGATTGGGCTAAAGACTGGCGGGCGTACTCGCCGGTAGTGAGCAATCGGTGCAACACGTCGTTTCGATTGGTGGCAATTACCAGCTGGTCGATGGGAAGCCCCATACCGCGCGCTAAATAGCCTGCAAAAATATCACCGAAATTACCGGTGGGTACCGAGAAATTCACCGCTCTATCCGGACCGCCCAGGGCAAGAGCCGCATAAAAGTAATAGACGATCTGCGCCATGATGCGCGCCCAGTTAATGGAGTTCACGGCCACCAAAGAGCGTTGCTCGGGTAAAAATGGCGTCGCCACAAAACTGGCCTTCACCATGGCTTGGCAATCGTCGAAGTTGCCCTCGATCGCCAGATTATGGATGTTGCTACCGGCCACCGTTGTCATTTGGCGACGCTGCACCTCCGACACACGGTTGTGGGGATACAAAATAAAAATGTCGATGTTCTTGCAATGGCGACAGCCCTCAATGGCCGCAGAGCCGGTGTCCCCCGAGGTGGCGCCCATAATGACCACTTTCTGCTGACGGCGCTCGAGCATGTAATCCAACAGGCGCCCCAGTAGTTGCAGCGCAAAATCCTTGAAGGCAAGGGTTGGTCCATGAAACAGCTCCATCACCCACTGGTTATGATCGAGCTGCACCAGTGGTGCGACCGCGTCATGCAGGAATTCGGCGTATGCTGCATCAATGAGGGTTTGTAGATCTGCTGAGGGGATACTGCCCTCGACGAAAGGCATTAAGATCTCAAAAGCAAGCTCGTTATAGCGCATACCGCGAAAGCCACGGATCTGCTCAGGGGTGAAACGTGGCAGTCTATCGGGCACGTAAAGGCCACCATCACTGGCCAGACCGGCGAGCAATACCTCTTCAAAATTCAACGTTGGTGCAAGACCACGGGTACTGATATAGCGAATTGCCACCAATAGGCTCCTAAAATTCTTCCACGCGAAGTTTAGCGACCGATCCCTGAACACTATCAAGGCATTCAATAGCCGTTAAAGCACGTTCCAGCCGCTCTGCCGAGGCCTGATCGGTAATGATGACAACCCGAGCCACTGATACACCCGTTTGGGGGGATCGCTGTAATAAGGATTCAATACTGATGTCTTCCGCACCCAGTAGCCGCGTAATGTCGGCCATAACACCGGGTTTGTCCTCGACCGTGAGCCGCAGATACCAGCTCGTCTCTACCTCGCCCCGTGGCACGATGTCCAGTTGCGCAAGCTCAGCTTGGGGAACACCCAGGGGCGGGGCTAGTGGTATGTGACCCGCTGCCAGCGCTCGGGCAATATCCGTTACGTCGCCCATGACCGCTGATGCTGTCGGGAGTGCACCCGCACCGGGGCCCACCAACACCAGCTCACCCACCGCATCGGCTGAAATCATTACCGAATTGAGCACGCCATTGACGTTGGCGATTTGCTTATCGGCGGGAATAAGCGTGGGGTGCACCCGCATGTCCACCCGCTCCCCTTGTCGCCGTGCAATGCCTAAGTGTTTGATGCGATAACCCAGTTCTTCGGCAAATTTAAGGTCTTCGGGGGCCACCCGATTGATGCCCTCTGTAAAAGGTGCATCGAGCTGCAGCGGCATGCCGAAGGCCAGTGCCGCCAGGATCACCAATTTATGTGCAGCGTCCGTGCCATCAATATCGAAGGTAGGATCAGCCTCTGCATACCCTAGGGCTTGCGCTTCTGCCAACACGTCGTCAAAAGCACGACCGGCACTGGCCATCTCGGTGAGAATAAAGTTGCCGGTGCCATTGATAATGCCCGCCAAACCTTCGATCTGATTGCCCGCAAGGGCCTCGCGAAGGGTTTTTATAACAGGGATACCACCTGCTACAGCGGCTTCGAATTGCAATGAGCAGCCTTTTTGTTCCGCCAATGCAATGAGCTCATTGCCACAGGCCGCGATCAACGCCTTGTTGGCGGTCACCACGTGTTTACCTTGAGACAATGCCGTCTCAACCAATGTTTTGGCAGTGTCGGTGCCACCAATCAGCTCAATGACAACATCAATATTAGGGTCGTTCGCCACAGCGAAGATATCTCGACTTATGGCGTAACTACCCGTGTCGCAATGGGGGTTATCTCTTCGAGCGCCAATATGCGACAACTCGAGCCGGGTTCCGCAGCGGGCATTGATTACACCAGCGTTACGGTTAAAGAGGTTAACGACACCGCTGCCTACTGTTCCCAAACCACACAGTCCAACGTGTACCGTTTGCTGACTCATGACTCATGTCCCCGCTGTCCTGCGGGTCCATCACGCAGTAGCCGTTTGATACCCCGCAGCGCCTGACGAGTCCGATGCTCGTTTTCAATCAGCCCAAAGCGCACAAAACCCTCACCGTATTCACCAAAACCGATACCCGGTGACACCGCCACACCCGCCTCTTGCAAAAGCAACTTGCTGAATTCCACAGAACCCATATCCCGGAAAGGTTCCGGAATTTGCGCCCATACAAACATAGTGGCCTTTGGCGGTGTGACTGACCAGCCAGCATCATTGAGGCCTTGACACAGGACGTCGCGACGACGTCGGTACATGTTGCAGATATCCGTAACGCACTGCTGATCGCCCTCTAGTGCGGTGATCGCTGCCACCTGCACCGGCGTGAAAATACCGTAGTCGAGATAGGACTTGATGCGCGTTAGTGCAGCGATTAACTCCTCGTTGCCACAACAGAAGCCAACGCGCCAACCCGGCATGTTGTAGCTTTTCGATAAGGTGAAAAACTCGACCGCCACATCACGGGCGCCGGGAACCTGCAGAATACTGGGTGCCACATAGCCATCGAAGCACAGATCCGCATAGGCCAGATCGTGCACAACCCAAATACCCTGCTCTTTAGCCACAGCAACGACTTTTTCAAAAAAAGGCAGCTCGACACAATGTCCCGTGGGGTTTGATGGAAAATTGAGCACCAACATCTTGGGTTTCGGGTAAGTATTTCGGATCGCCAGATCAAGCTGTTCGAAAAAGGTCTCCTCGTCAGACATGGGGACATGGCGCAGATCGGCGCCGGAGATCACGAAACCGTAGGGGTGAATCGGGTAGGAAGGATTGGGCACTAAAATCGAATCACCGGTGCTGGTGGTCGCCAGCGCAAGATGCGCCAGGCCTTCCTTTGAACCCAAGGTCACAATGGCTTCTTTACTGGGATTGAGGGACACGTCGTATCGGCGGTCGTACCAGTCGCATATGGCTTTACGCAACCGGGGAATACCCTTGGA
>PR_CR_10_Liq_2_inCRDRAFT_1000277_pt1 | contig 14791 bp, 12 predicted proteins | sample PRCRCaboRojoPR_FD_10245 | JGI IMG/M metagenome (IMG submission 10245) | reverse complement strand
TGAAAAATCAGACCCGCGAACCTTGATCGAAATTGGTTTGGCCGCCGGCGGCCCGCCAGCTAACTGTAAGAAGGTCACACGCGTCGGGCCAGCCAATGCCCCAACTGCATCCCGCATCCCATCGACGATATCCGACACCTCTCGACCGTCTGGGTTCAGCCCCACCAGAACCTGCCCGAGATGACTGCCTCGCAAGGGCTCGGTTTCAGTAAATTGCTGTCCCGCGTAGGCGACCACGCCGCGCGCCTCATCTGGTTCAAGATGAGCACGTACCACCTGTTCGGCCTGCACCGCCATCTCCAAAGTCCGTTCAAGGCGTGTGCCAGGCTCCGCGTCTAAATTGACATAAAACACTCGAATCGGATCAGCGGCAAAAAAATCAGCGCGTATCTGTCCACTGGCCAGCAAACCAAGGGCGCCAAGAAACGCGCCCACGGCAATTGAAAGCGTCAGGATCGGCCGCCTGAGTGCACGAATCAAAGCATGCGTGTAGATGTGCCGGATCCCTCGGTTAAAGCGCGTCCGAAACTGTTGCATCCGGCCATCTTGATTGAGGGTCATCCCCGTCCCAAGGACATGACCTGGCAACATCCAAAAGGCCTCAACAAGGCTGATCAAGAGCGCAACAGACACAACAAGCGGAATCACCATCATGAATTTGCCCAAAATTCCAGGTAGCAGCATCAAGGGCATAAAGGCCGCAACTGTCGTGAGTACCGCAGCAGTCACCGGTGCTGCAGTCTCTGACAGCGCGTCTAAGATCGCGGGCAGGCCACGTTGACCGCGTTCGATCCGATAATAAATCGCCTCTACAACGACCACGGCGTCATCGACCAACATCCCAAGTGCAATGACAACACCAAGCAGCACCGTGACATTGAGGGTCTGATCAAGGCCCGACAACACCCAAAATGTACCGGCTAGAATGAAAGGAATTCCAATCGCGGTCAGTGCTGCAATCTTGAACCCCAAAAATAGCCAAGCAACCAGCAGGACCAAACACAAGCCAATCAATGCATTGTTCTGCATGATACTCAGAGCTTTCCGGGTCGGAATTGTTTGATCATCAATCAGGACCAGACGCGTCCCGGTGACTGACTCCAGTGCATTCCGCGTCTCGATGTACGCTTTCATTTCATCGACCAGCTCGAGAGTATTGGCCCCCTCGGCTTTCATCACAGCCAACATCACGGCCGGCTGGCCGTCATAGCGAACCAATTCTGAGCGTTCGGCGCGCGTGCGGGTGATACGTGCGACGTCGCCAACACGCACGCTGCCATCGCGCGTTAAGATCGGAAACTGGTTTAAATCAAACGCATCGGTTGACTTGCCTTTCAACCGAACAAGCCAGCTCGTATCCCCGACATTCAGTTCACCGGCGGCTAAATCTTGAAAATAGGTTTGAATGGTGTTCGCCAGGTCAGCCGGTGCAAGCCCACGCGATGCGAGCGCGGCGGGATCAAACTCGATCCGAATTTCAGGATCAGACAATCCCTGTGTATCGATGCGATCAATACGCTCACGGCGTTCCAAATCTTTCTCAATGAGAACAGCCTGCTCTCTAAGGCTGTCGTCGTCGCCGGAGCCCACCAGAACCATGGTGGCAGCTGGGAAGGCATTGGATGAGGTGATCTCGATAAAAATCGGATCAGCGGTTTCATCAGGAAACTCACCCTCGGCTGTATTCACTTCACGTCGAAGGTCGGCCAAGCGTCGCTGAAATGTTGCATCTGGGACGTCTTCAAAACGCACCAAAATCGAGGACAGGCCTTCACGGGAATAACTCGAGACGAAATCAAGATCATCAACCCGCTGAATAGCCTCCTCAATCGGATCGGTGACGCGGCTCTCAATGTCGATCGCCGAGGCACCGGGCCACGCGGTGGTGATGACGATCCAGTTGAAGTTGATGGTGGGATCTTGCTGCCTGGGTAATGACCAATAGGCCAGGGCGCCCATCACCAAGATCAGCACAAAAGTCAGATTGGTCAATACTTTATTGCCGATCAGGAGTCGGGCTAACCCTGTCATGGTGTCACCGAAATTGCATCACCGGCACGCGCTCGGAAGCGTCCATCGACAATCAGCTCGAGCGAGCCGGCGAGATCGGTCACCTCCACTGGTTGTCCAAGAACCGCCTCAGGCCTCGGAACAAAGGAGGCGGTTGCGCCTTCGGCGACCATCAGCCCATATTCCCCTTGGCGCTCAACCAAAAAGTCTGCGGGTAATGTGACAGCATTTGACCGCACGCGGATCTGGCCGGGCACACCGGGCTCAATCGCGCCATTTTCAGGTCGAAATCGAATCAAGCGCGTCCCAGTCTGCGTATCCACCGCTCGACTGTAGGCGACCACATCGACTTGAGCTACACCCAGAGCAGACTCAAACTCAAAGCGTTGATCAGCCGTCACCCGAAAATCAAGCGGCATACGTGCACGAATCTCGGCAGCCTGTGAGACCAATTCAAGGATCGGTGAGCCCACAGCGACGCGGGTTCCACGGGATGCCAGTTGATCAACGATGACAGCGTCAAAGGGTGCNGTAATCGAACACCGTTCGACCTGAAGGTTGGCATCATCNAGCGCAGTCTGGGCGCGACGCACTGTGATTTCAGCAAGGCGTACGTCAGTGGCTCGCGTATCTTTGAGCTCCTCACTGGCGATATTGGTCTCCGCAAGCTTTGCGACCCGCGCCGCTTGGCGNTTTTGGAACTCCAGCCGAGTCTCTGCCTCTGACTTCGCGTCCTCGGCTTGTGTTTGAAGAATCTCTGCGTCACGGCAATCCAGTCGGACCAAAGGATCTCCAACGCTGACCGAGTCGCCGGGACGTACCGTCATCTCGAGAATTTCTGCGGCAATACCCGCGGAGATCAAACTCGTTTCCAGCGGCTCACTGTTGGCTGGATAGAGCGACTCAATCGGACTCGCCAAGCGATCCAGACGCTCTGTGGTTACAGACACGTCAGATGCCAACACAGACAGGCTGCCGAGCAATGCAACCAGGCCAATTACAAAACGCATAGAACCCCTTTGTCGTTCATATCGTGCAACGCACAATTTTTCGCATTATGGGGAACGACGACTTCGATTCCAAGCAGATCCCGTCCAGCGGTAATCCAATCGGTCGTGGAGTCGTGATGAACGCCCCTGCCAGAACTCAATGCGCTCAGCACAGACACAATAGCCCCCCCAATGAGGCGGGCGTGGCACGTGATCTGGGTACACTGCTTCAAGTTGCTGCATTTGAGCGGTCAAGATCTCTGGCGAATCGATCTCCTGCGATTGAGCACTGGCCCATGCACCAAGCCTTGAACCACGTGGGCGTGACTGAAAATACCTGTCGTTGTCGGCGTCATCCAATCGACGAACAGGGCCTTCAACACGCACTTGCCGCTCTAACGTATCCCACCAAAAACACAATGCGGCTCGCGGCATTGCCTCAAGTTCTTGGCCTTTATGACTTGTGTAATTGGTAAAAAAACTAAACTCGCGATTTTCAAGCCCCTTCAACAACACGATGCGTGCATGAGGATGTCCGTCCGCATCGACGGTCGCCAATGTCATCGCGTTGGGCTCGAGTTGACCGGCCTGTCTTGCATCGTCAAGCCATCGATCAAAAAGGGCTACGGGGTCATCACCGGCATCGGCCTCAAGTAACTGACCTTTCTGATAGTCTCGTCTTAACGCGTCTAAATCACGACTCATCAAAAATCTCCAACACCTGTGTTAAACGATCCACACGATGCACCGTCATTCCAGCCACGGGTTTTTTGGGTGCATTGGCTGAGGGCACAATCGCATGCCGAAAACCATGTTTGGCAGCCTCGCGGATCCGTTCTTGCCCCGAGGCAACGGGTCGAACTTCACCGGACAACCCAACTTCACCAAAGACCACCCACTCTTTGGGGATCGACTTCCCTCGAAAACTCGACACGCAGGCTAACAATAATCCAAGGTCTGCGCCCGTCTCTGTGACCTTGACCCCACCAACTGCGTTGACGAAGACATCTTGGTCACCCAGTTGCAATTGCCCATGCCGATGCAAAATCGCAAGCAACATCGCCAGCCGTTGCGAATCAAGGCCAACCGCCACACGTTTCGGCGAACCACCAAGGCTCGTATCAACGAGCGCCTGCACTTCGACCAACAAAGGCCGTGTGCCCTCCCACGTACAGATCACCCCTGAACCGGGTGCAACTGAATCCGGTCGGCTTAAAAAGATGGCCGAGGGATTAGTCACCTCGCGAAGTCCAGTTTCAGTCATTGCAAAAACCCCCAGCTCACCGACAGAGCCAAAGCGATTTTTGTGGGCACGGAGTGTTCGGAAACGGCCGCCTGTATCACCGTCAAGCAATAACGAGGCATCGATGATGTGCTCAAGCACCTTCGGCCCAGCCAAGGCTCCCTCTTTGGTGACATGCCCCACCAACAAGACCACTGTCCCAGTGCGTTTTGCCAACCGGGTCAGTTGCGCGGCTGACTCACGCACCTGACCCACGCTTCCCGGCGCTCCTGTCAGGGCTTCAACCTGCATCACTTGCACCGAATCCACCACCAGTAGAACAGGTTTCACCTGCTCAACCATCGCCGCAATTGCTTCAACCCGGGTTTCTGAGACGCATTCGAGCTGGCCTGCCGATACGCCGAGTCGATTGGCGCGAAGTGCAATTTGTTCAAGTGATTCTTCACCTGTGACATACAAACAGGCTTGCTGATTTGAAAGCTGCGCGGTGACCTGTAACAACAGGGTACTTTTGCCTGCCCCTGGTGCGCCACCAAGTAAAATCACCGAACCTGGAACAAAACCACCCCCTAAGACGCGATCAAATTCCGAGTAACTCGATGGGATTCGGGTGAGCGTTTCAGGCCGGATGGATGACAAGGTGGCGCGTGTCGGTAAAACACCTGCGTATCCGCCGCCACTTTTTTGCGAACCAATCGGTTGAGAAACGGTTTCAACCAGCGTGTTCCACGCATGACATGTCGGGCATTGACCTGCCCACTGTGCAACGGTCGCCGCACAATCTTGGCACTGATAGAGCGTCTTTACTTTAGCCACGAGGTCCTCCTGTCTGTCACAGGATAGACCAGTTTCTAGCGCGCGGCCTGCTCTGTTGGACCAGCAAGTCCTCGTTTCTGACGCTTGCCGGTGCGGACACCCTGCTCAAGCGCTTCAGCCAACACCTCAAGCACCATCTGACACACCAACCGGTTGGTGAATCGCGCGAGCGTCGCTGATGCAGAATCCAGTACCAGATCAATCGTCCGATGACAGGCGCGTGCCAAAGGCGATCCTGTGGGCGCGATCGCAATCAATCGAGCGCCCCGCTCGTCTGCCAAGGTCGCCGACTGCACCATAGGTGCAGTTTCACCGTTGGTGCACAAAAACAAAAACAAATCGCCATCTGAAGCGGTATTCGCAGTCAGCTCTTGGATCACTGCATCGGTATGCACCAAAACCGTCACCGGCGCGCCAATAAATAGCTCTTGAGCACCCCGAGCCAAGCCTGATGTCGGACCCAATCCGTAAATCAACAGCCGCTGACAATCTCGGATTTCACCAATCACCCCGGCCAGGTCTTGTTCGGGCAATCGCGCACGGGCCCGGCTTAATCGAGACATCGCAGTTTCAAACATTTTATCTGCAAGTAAAGGTGCAGTATCTGTGTCGTTTAAACCACGGACTTGGAAGCTCGCCGGGTTTGCAATGGTTTGCGCGAGCCGCAGCTTAAAATCCGGAAACCCCTTGCAGCCGAGTGATCGACAAAACCGATTCACGGTCGGCTCAGAGACGCCGGAGGCCACCGCCATCCGTGCAATGCTCAAATGCACCACGCGATCTGGATCGGATAAAATTGTTTCAGCGACAGCCCGTTCAGACTTACTGAGATTTGATAGCGTCGCGCGGACTTGGTCCAGCATGTGTCGCTCCTTTGTAATTCTTCACATATGATGAGCNGACGTTAGATCGAAATTCATCTCGATATTTGGAGCATAAACAATGTTCAATCGTAGGACAATCTTACCTCTCATTTTTTTCTCGGTGAGTGCACATTTTGCATCCGCAAATGAAGGATTTACAGATCTTGCCGACCAACCAGCAACCATTGATTCACCGGCTGTTGTCAATTTCTGGGCGACCTGGTGCGCACCCTGTATCAAAGAGCTTCCAGACCTCGAAGAATTGGGTGAGAAACTCGATGATGAGGCAACGGTCTACCTCGTGAATTTNGGCGAAAGCACTGAGACGATCGAACAATTCAAGGCGAAAAATCCCACATTATTCGGCGCACACACCGTGCTTTTGAAAGATTCGAGCATGGCTGGACTCAGTGCCTATGGACTGAGAGGCGTCCCTACGACCGTNCTCATTAACACACGCGGCGAAACTGTGGAGAGCGTCCAGGGAATCAAAGCCTGGGGTTCTGATGCGGTGGTTCAAGATGTCAGAGCGAAGATCTTGCAGTAACTGCCGCTTTTAATTCCTCAAAGCCAGGAAATTCAGACAATACGATCGGTTCTTGATCCGGATGATGCATAACGTAGAGCGGCACCCCAACGCGATCGTATTGATTTAAGTACTCGGTGATACTTGCATCATAACGCGTCCAATCGCCGGTCATTCTGAGCACAGCGTGCTCTTCAAAAAGCGCATCCACCTTTTCAGTGTTGAGGAGTCGCTGTTCATTCACTTTGCAGGTGATACACCAATCGGCCGTCATGTTGATAAAGACTGATTGACCTGACTCGACATGTGCGCGCAGTGCACTACTGGAATAGGCTTCGGCATCCACTTCAATCGCTTGCGCCGCTGACGTTTGCGGGCTCATTTGGCTCACTGCCGGTAGCGCGCCGAGCGAGATCAGCACAATGACCACAGACAGGCCTCGAGCCATCTTCGACTCACCGCGATACAACCACAATCCAAAGACCATGCACAGAAGCCCGCCAAGCATGAGGAGAATCATGTCCGCGGAGGTTTGTTGTACCAAGACCCAGAGTAGCCAAATGGCTGTGGCAAAAATCGGAAATGCCAACAGTTGTTTGAGACGGATCATCCATTGACCCGGGCGTGGCAATCGGCTGGCTGTTTCAGGCGCGATGGCAAATACAAGCATCGGAAGCGCGAGACCAAAACCGAGCACTGCAAATACAATCAAGGTCACCCACCAAGGCTGTGTCAGGGTGTAGCCCATGGCCACACCCATGAAGGGCGCCGTGCATGGCGTTGCAACAATCACAGCGAGCACGCCTGTAAAGAACTCCGCACGCCCGCCTGTTCCCTCCGTCAGACCTTGGCCCACACCGGCCAATTGCCCACCAAACTCAATCCATCCATACAGCCAAAGACCAAGCAATACGAACACATATACAAGCAAGGCGACAAACCAGGGGGTTTGCAATTGAAAGCCCCATCCAATCTGCGCACCACCAGCCTTCAAGGCCACCATGACACCGGCCAATGTCAGCATGGAGACCAAGATCCCAGCTGTGTATAACCATGCACCGCGTTGCACTTCATGCCGTGATTTTGAGGATTTGGCAGCAATTGACAGTGCTTTGATCGACAGCACGGGGAATACGCACGGCATCAAATTCAGAATGAGTCCACCTGCTAAGGCCATCAACAAGACAAGGCTCAGAGACAACTGACTTGATGAGTCCTTGGGTGTGACCAGTGCTGGATCCCAAGGCACGCGGATGCCGCCTTCAGTGGTTCCAATCAACCAATGCGTTGCCGTAAGCTCTGTGGCATTGATCGGCCGATCAAAGACAACCTGCACGCCGCCATCCAGTGGACTGGTGCGTTCTACCAGACCCAGTACTTCACCACTTTGCTCAGGCATCACGTCTAAAATCGTGACGTCTTGAAGCCCACTGATCCAAACCGATTGCGGGCCTTGAAAATTCACAGCACCGGGGAAATCCGATGGGATCTGTCCACGTGCCGCATTGATCTCGGTCAGTTCTGGTGTGCGTTGGGTGTCGAGCGGATTCGAGGCCACGGGTAATGAAAGCGATACAGCCTGAGATTCGGGAATACAGATTTCTTTACACACCAACCAGCGTGCTTCGCCCTCGAGTTGCCAGCGATGTGTTGCCGTCTCCGGCACGCTGAACTGAAAAGGGTGTACAACCCGGTCAACATAGCCGTAGGTCAAAAAATTCGCATCGCCACCAAAAGGCTTCGTAGTCGGTGTCGGAAAGAGCAACTCAGGCGTTTGATCATTGACGGTCAAAACCGGCGGTAACCCGGTCGTTCCAGGATTTTTCCAGTAGGTATTCCAACCCGGCTCAATCTCAAGCGCCAAGGCAAACCAGTACGTGTCGCCCGGCACAACAGCGGTCGTTGGCGAAAGAATCCGTGCAGTNACTTGGTTGGCAAACGATGGCAGCGCAATCACACACATGCACAGTGTTGCGATCCAATGGGAATAACGTTTCATGCAATGCAGATTATCCGATTGACTCAGGCAAAAAACTGTATTTTTATACAGTTATGTCTGTTGTNTCTTTACGTCCTCTATTTGACGCCGGTCGACTCTGGCAGGGAGCATCCACCTTGGATATTCCCACGCATCCAACCGGCTTCAGCGCACTCGACACCGCACTGAGCGGTGGCGGATGGCCTGCTCATATGCTGATTGAACTCCTGACTGACTGCCCCACAAGCCTTCCGATCCAGTGCATACTGCCGAGCTGGCAACAACACCATGACACGCGATGGATTGCACTCATCAATCCTCCAGCTACGCCCTCTGCCGAAGGGTTTCAGCAGGTCGGGCTCAACCCTGAACAGATCGANGTCATTGATGCTGGAGAAGACACAGCCTGGACGCTTGAACAACTGAGTCGCTCACCTGTGATGCACAGTCTACTGGCCTGGTCTCCAAAATCCTGGAGCCACACACAATTAAGACGTCTGCAACTGGCCTGCCAACAGGGTGAAACACAATTATTTTTAGTCCGCGAACTCGGCTGCGCAGAACAGCCTTCTCCGGCACCAGTTCGCCTTCAGCTGATACAACGCCAGCATCAACCCACAATTGAAATTCTCAAGCAACCGGGGCGACAAACCACCCAACGGATTCAAATCCCAGCTCACCTACCTTGGACTGACGCACCTCCTCCACGTATGCGACAGACAACACAGCCGCAACAGATCGGAACAACACACTGATGCAACCCATATATGCGCGCATCCGGTTCCCTGAATTGCTGCTTGAGGCTTCAGGCTGTGACTATGCAACAACAGCCTGTGCGGTGTATGAAGGAAACCGCGTCTTACAAGCTTCGAGCATTGCGCTGACCGAAGGCGTCCTTCCCGGCATGACGCCCTCGATGGCCATGACACTGTGCCCAAAACTACAACTCATCCATTTGGATCAACACAAACAGCGTAGGCTGCTAAACCAACTGGCCCTCTGGGCCTATCAATACTCACATCAGGTCGCCATCAGACAGCATGGACTGGTACTCGAAGTGTCTAAAAGTGAGTCTTTATTTGGTGATTTAAAACGCATTGCAGACACCTTACGTACACAAGCCAGCCGACCGATCCAACTGGCATTTGGCATCACTCCAGAAATGGCTGAGCTGTTCTTGCGGCAGGGGTATTGCCCACAGGCATCTGACTTTGAACGCGTGGTTGCCAGCAGCCCAATCACAGCATCTGGGCTCAAACAGACACATGTCCGACGACTGCGTCACATGGGATTTCGAACACTCGGTGAATACTTCAGTGCACCGAGCAGGGCGCGCCAGAGCCGACTGCCGCAGGATGCGTTCCTTCACTTAGAGGCTGTCCGCGGACGCCACACCCAACCAATCAACTGGTTCCAACCGCCGGCTGCCTTCCACCAATCCTTAGAATTCATGCGCGGTCTAGAAAGCCAGGAGATGCTGCGTTTTCCAATACATCGTTTAACACAGGACGCAGCCGCTTGGTTGCGTCAGCAACAATCCGCTACCGCTCTTTTACTGTGGCAATTGCGTCTTGAAAGCCGGCGTACAGAAACACACTCGATTCAGCTCAACAGCCCACAAACCGACGCGCAAGCGCTATGTGATCCAACTTGGCTGTATTTCATGCAGTACGCCATTGAAGCTCCGATTGTAGAGATCAGTTTGCACCTTAAAGAATGCACACAAGCGAGACCACGCGCAGGTGACCTATTTCAAAAACAAGATGCCATCGATCGTGCGCAACTCTTGGATCGACTGACTGCAAGACTTGGGACTCAAGCCATCAGAACACCGTGCCGTCTGCAAGATCCACGACCTGAAAAAGCCAATCAACTCAAAGCGGGGCAACCCTCAATCGATCTCCCATCACTGCCACCGCGCCCCATCTGGATCTGCGCGCCACCCAAGCCACTTGGAGGAACTCCAGAAGCAGTTGGTCATCAACTGCTCTCGGGTCCTGAACGACTCGAAAGCGGTTGGTGGGATTTTGAACCGGCGTGTCGACGCTACTGGATCAGTCGAACAACCGATGATCGCGTGGCTTGGGTATATGAAGAGCAACATACAAAAACATGGTGGCTTGCCGGCTGGTTTATTTGACCTGCTACACTTCACGTGAGTATTCAGGACGACGCCCGTGGACCTATCCCGTTTTAACCCAAGACAACAAGATGCCATCACGCATCTTGGCTCACCGCTTCTCGTCCTTGCCGGCGCAGGCAGCGGTAAAACCAGTGTGATCACACACAAGATTGCCTGGCTCATTGCCAACGCTGAGATCCCTGCGCGTCAAATTACCGCGGTCACATTTACCAATAAAGCCGCCCGCGAGATGCGCGAACGCATCAGCCAAATCACATCGAAAGAGCACTCGCGGGGATTAACGGTCTCAACCTTTCATACCTTTGGTCTCAACCTCTTACGACGCGAAGCGCCCGCAGTTGGCTTAAAATCCGGGTTTTCCATTCTTGATCAAGACGATGCCAAGTCTGTGCTCTCTGATTTGATGAAGCGCGAGAACCTTGATGACAAGGACGCAATCGCTGCCGTACAGCACCACATTTCTCAATGGAAAAATGATGGGCTGTCACCCGAGCAGGCGCTCGATCATGCCGACACGCCTGAGGCTGTTTTAGCAGCAAGTACGTATACCGAATACGACCGCTATTTGCGCGCCTGCAATGCCGTTGATTTTGATGATCTCATCTTAAAACCAGTGCTCTTATTCAAGAGCCATCCTGAGATCTTGGCCAAATGGCAAACTCGAATCCGCTATCTTTTGGTCGACGAGTATCAAGATACGAACGGGATTCAGTATGAGCTCGTCAAACAACTCACCCAACTCTCTGGCGCATTGACCATTGTCGGTGATGACGATCAATCCATTTATGCCTGGCGCGGTGCACGGCCTGAAAACCTGAATGCACTGAGTCGAGACTACCCAACGCTCAAAGTCATCAAGCTTGAACAGAATTATCGATCGACACGTGTGATTTTAGAAACCGCCAACACGCTCATTGCAAACAATCCGCACATTTTTGAAAAGACACTGTGGAGTGAAAAAGGTTTCGGCGATGTCATCGATATTTTACCGGCGCGCACCGATGAGGATGAAGCTGAGCGTATTGCGTCGATGATTCTCGAACGGCGGCTGAATCAGAAACGGCGGTTCGCCGATTTTGCAGTGCTCTATCGAAGCAATCATCAGGCGCGGATTCTTGAATTCAAATTGCAGCACTTCAAAATCCCCTACAAGCTCACCGGCGGGACCAGCTTTTTTGCCCGCTCGGAAATTCGCGACCTGATGGCATATCTCAGATTGCTCATCAATCCAGATGATGACAATGCCTTGCTTCGGATCGTCAATGTGCCCAGGCGCCGTATTGGCCCCACGACTTTGGAAGTGCTGGGTCACTATGCACACCAGCGACACCAACCTTTGTACCCCTGCATCACTGAAATTGGACTGGCATCGCAGCTCGAGCCCGAGGCACACAAACGATTGACCCAGTTTCATGAGATGCTGGACTGTGCCCGCCGCGCCCTCCTCGCGGGCGACGGGCTGAGGGGAATCCATGAATTACTGGACACCATGAATTACCGCGGCTGGTTATCCGATCAGAGCTCATCTGAGGCGATGGCCGAGAGACGCTGGGGCAATGTCATGCAACTGATGGACGCNTTGCAGAACGATTTAAANCGNGGTCGCGATGCCGACGACGCAGAAGAGTTCGACGAGACCGCAGATGACAGCGCCGTTGAGGCTGCCATTCGAAAATTGGTTCTCCGGGATCTTCTTGAACGAGAGGAAGAGGAGGATGACAGCGATCGGGTGCAGCTTGCGACACTTCACGCCGCAAAAGGACTCGAGTTTCCCCAAGTTTTTCTCATGGGTGTAGAGGAAGAGCTGCTTCCTCACAGAAATGCTATTGAGAGTGACACCATTGAGGAGGAGCGGAGACTGATGTATGTCGGGATCACGCGAGCACAACAGCATTTGACGATCACCTACGCTCAAAAAAGAAAACAATTTGGTGAGATGTTGGAAACGACACCCAGCCGATTCTTAGACGAATTACCGGATGCCCATATTCACTGGCAAGGCCGCCAAGCCGAGGATCCAGAACTGACACGACAAAAGGGCCAAAATACGCTTGATGCCTTGCATGCAATGCTTGGAGGAGACAGATGACACTGACTCGACCGATTGTGATTGGCCTTGATGGAACAGTCCTGACACAACAGGAGGTCCAATGGCTCCCCGAGCTGCAGCCCTATGGTGTGATTTTATTTTCACGAAACATCGATACCCCGAATCAGGTCAGAGCCCTCACCGCCCAAGTCCGAGAACACTTGGGCGAGGACACTGCGATCCTCATCGACCAAGAAGGCGGACGGGTCCAACGCCTGAAGTCCCCACACTGGCCTGCTCTGCCATCGGCTCTCTCCATCGGAAAGCTGTGGCGACGTCATCAGTTTCATGGACTGGAGGCTGCCAACCTACTTGGCCAAATCATCGGCGATCAGCTGGCGGATCTCGGCATAACGCACACTTGCAGCCCCGTCGTCGATTTATTTGACCCAGCCGCTGACCCCGTTATCGGCGATCGCGCCTTTGGTGAAACCCCTGCTGAAGTGGTCCCCTTGGCAACAGCGTTTTTAGACGGACTCAGCCGCACTGGAGTCATGGGCATTTTGAAGCATGTTCCAGGAATGGGGCGTGTAACCAAAGACACCCATTATGGACTTGCAACCATCGATACGCCTGTCGAGGTGCTCGAGCAGACAGACTGGGTTCCTTTTCGTGCAATCTCAGGGACCCGTTGGATGATGACCGCTCACGTTGTGCTCAGTGCTTGGGACGACCAGCCGGTCACGACATCGACCGCCTCAATCAATGCCATTCGTGAACATTTCAATGATCCGATGATCATCTCAGATTGTCTTACCATGGCAGCCATTGAAGGGAGCATCGAGGCGCGTNTTGAAAACACGTTNAATGCGGGCGTNGACCTCGCNCTGTTNTCCAACGGNTCGAACGAAGAGCGCCACCGCGCCGTGCTGGCTGCCGGCGAGCCGCGGATGGTGCGAGAATCTCTAGAATCTCTGCAACCTCTCTCATCTGAAGCCCGCACTCATCAGATTGCGAAACTTCAGGCTCGCATGGGTACACAAACGAAAACGGCCGATCCCACGTGGGATCGGCCGTCTTAATCGTGCGATCTGGTTGTCTACAGTGAATCCACCATGAATGCGACTGCATCCGTGATTTCTTGCTCAGAACAATCAGCACACAATCCCATTGCAGGCATGGCGTTGTAACCTTCAACCACGTGCTTCACCAGTGTATCCATACCCTTATCAACACGGCCGGCCCAACCAGCGGCATCGGCCAGCTTCGGTGCACCGGCGGCACCTGAATTATGACAAGCCGCGCAGGCGCCGTTGTATACGTCCTCACCACTGCGGCTTGTCGCTACAGTTGTTGTCGCCTGACCAATATTTTCTGAACAGGGATCTCCCATCACGCACACTGTTGCAGGCGATTTGAGTCGTTCGAGAACGGCGCTTGCATCATCGGTCACAGCGAACACTGTGCCGGCCATGAGTGCACCAAGTACGGCAATGATTCGGGTCATTGGACACCTCATCCTTCATATCCAAAAATGTGCGCTAAATTATACTGCGGCCTGCGCCTTCGCGCCACGGCACTGCGCGCTTTATTCTGTCTTCGTTTGAAATGTCATGGCCACACCTGCAACAACTGCTGCTGCAAGCCCACCAAATACGAAGACCTTCCCGGACATAAATTGACCACCCAATAACTCGGCGACGACGCCCGCCAGCACCCACACAGCAATTCCAATTAAATACGGCATTGAACCCTCCTTTTATCTGTGACTTAGGGGGTATTGGTTATAAATCAACCAGCCAACCTCACCGAGTGCCGCATTGGTTTCGACCTGACGAATACCGTGTATACTGTAGCGCCTGCGATGCGCCCGTAGCTCAGCTGGATAGAGCGCTGCCCTCCGGAGGCAGAGGTCAGAGGTTCGAATCCTCTCGGGCGCGCCATGTAAGCTTTCCAAACCAATCAGAGCACGGTTCGTTGACATCTCATCCGGCCGGATTCTTGTGTACAGACATCACGCCTTTTACGCTTGCCTGTAGCGGTGAGATGCCAATATAGAACCTAGAAGCAGGCATAGCGCCGCGAGAATTGAGAACTGACTGAACACAATGAATGAGACAACTAAATTACGTGCAGACTTTGCATCGCGAGTTGTGGTGACGCCTAAAGACTACGCTTGGGAAGCATCACCAAC
>PR_CR_10_Liq_2_inCRDRAFT_1000276_pt1 | contig 14827 bp, 12 predicted proteins | sample PRCRCaboRojoPR_FD_10245 | JGI IMG/M metagenome (IMG submission 10245) | reverse complement strand
GTCAGAAATGTCGTACATACGAGCCACAAGCCCATCCTGCTCATCACACAGGAAGAGGTAATTCATATCAAGGGTGGTGGTCATGCTATGCGTGTTACCCCCTGGATAGGGCATACGGTAAAGCAGTACCGGTGCTGCAGGGTCAGAAATGTCCAGAATGTCCATAGTGCCTTCGTAGAAAGCGGCTGCGAAGAGGATATCTCCTCTGACGTGGCAGTCGTGGATGTAGTACCCCGGCTGATAAAGCCCCACCTGCTGAGGATTGACCGGGTCTGAGACATCAATGATGTGCACCCCGGAAGTGGTGGTCGTCCCACAGACAAACACGTAGGGCTGTTCCTCATAAATGTCCTTTTGTATGATATGCCCCCGGTTGAACTGAGCATTGTAGGTTGTCGCCAAAGTGGCATCCTGAGGCAGCCCACTCAGGTCAATGACCTGCATGCCAGGATGCGGATTTGCACCGCCTTCCGTCACGACATAGGCATGGTCGCCTACGACTGTGATTTCCCGCCAATTGGAAGGCGGGCCGGGAATGAATGCGCGTTCTGTGAGGCTGCCATTGGTGCCGATTTCGACGACAGCAGTGCCGGTCTGTGCACCCAGCAGGGCATATTCAGTGCCATCAGCCCCCACATAGCTCCAGGAGCCTGAAGCCCGCCCGTCACTAGGGTTGTACTGACCGAAAAGGCTGACATTCAGCGCATCTTGTGCACCCGCGAAGGTGGAAAGCAATAGCAGGCTTGTAAAGGTAAGCAGGCGCATCGGGTTTAAGCTTTTAGGGATTCCAAAGATTTGAACAGCGCACCATCCCGGGAGATGAGGGCTCCACCTTCCATAAGGTGAAAGATTTCCATTTTTCGGGACTCGGCGTATTTTTTCTCGGCAGTGTAGAGCTTGAGCTTGGCGCCGGTTAGCTTCAGCTGCTCCTGCATTTGCTGCGGGCTTTGTTGTTGAGTAAGGTCGACGGAAGACTCGCCTTCAATTTTCAGCCCATTCATCTCCGCTTGTTCTTCCCCGAAGCGGAAGGCCTTCAGGTCGTGCGGTGTTTTATGTTCCAGGTACTCCACATCCTCCAGCACCTTATCGAAGACCATATCGCTGAAAATTTCGATCAGGCGGTCGGCTTTGTCGTTATCCTCCTCTTTGATTTTTTTCCAATCATCGGCCGTTACCTGATTGGCAGCCAGGAAGTTGACAAATTCTTTTTCCAGTTCCTGCAGCTCTTCATTTCGTAGGCGGCGGTATTTCATGTCGTCGCTTTTTTTGTAAAGGTAAAAAATGAAAGGAGGGCCTGCCCCATAGCTAAGCGGGATTTTCGTAAACTTGCGGTCAGAAAAACTGACGCACCATGGATTTTATCATGCCCGATTTTGCCAGCGGAGCCGTTTGGATGAGCCTGCTGACGCTTACCTTCCTGGAAATTGTACTGGGGATTGACAACATCATCTTCATTTCCATTGCTTCCGGTAAACTGCCGGAGGAGGAGCGCCCCAAAGCCACCAATATTGGTCTGATTCTGGCGATGGTGCTGCGCATTGTGCTGCTGTTTGGGGTGTCTGTTCTGGTGGCTATGGAAGAGCCCTGGTTCGAGATTCATACTTCATGGATGCATGGTGGGTTTTCCGGGCAGAGCATCATTCTCATCATAGGCGGGCTGTTTCTGCTGTACAAGAGTACGACCGAGATCCGCCACAAGCTTGAGGAAGAAGACCCGCACGATGAGACCCCGAAAGGCAAGGCATCCCTGACGAACGTGATCATTCAAATCACCCTCATCAACATCGTATTCTCTTTCGATTCCATCCTGACTGCGGTAGGCATGACAAATGGGGTGACCGGTGCGTTGATGATCATGATCATTGCCGTGGTAGTATCTGTAGTGATAATGATGTTGTTCGCCAATCCGGTGGCCACCTTTGTCAACAAGAACCCGACCATACAAATGCTCGGCATGGCCTTCCTAATCCTGATCGGCTTCATGCTGATTGCCGAAGGCGCGCATTTGGCGCACCTTTCAATCGCTGGCTCAGAAGTGGGTACGATACCAAAGGGCTACCTTTACTTTTCCATCACTTTCTCCCTCTTTGTGGAGTTCCTCAACATGCGGTTGCGGGCCGGGCGCAAGAAAGCACCGGTGCAATTGCATGGTTACACGGAAGATGCCAAACGGGAGGGGATTTTGGAGGATTAGATTTTTTGAAACAAAAAGTGTATTTTAGCTGAAATGTTTTAAATGAGTACGATTAATAATCAGCTAACTTCGTTGGAAATCTGTGCAGGCGCAGGAGGTCAAGCCATTGGTTTGGAATCAGCGGGATTCGATCATGTTGCATTAGTTGAAGTAGATCATCATGCCTGTAATACACTCAGGTATAACCGTCCTTCGTGGAACGTTATCGAAGATGATGTCCGTAAGTTTGATGGCAAGCCTTTCAAAGGAATTGATCTTTTTGCCGGGGGCGTTCCGTGCCCGCCATTTTCAGTTGCGGGCAAACAGTTGGGGTGGGATGATGAACGGGATTTATTCCCTGATGCTCTTCGGCTGGTGGAAGAAACCGGTCCAAAAGCTGTGATGATTGAGAACGTCAAAGGTTTGATGAGCAAGAAGTTCGCAAACTACCGGAAGCAAATACTTCGTAAGCTTGAGCAACTTGGGTACCTGGGAGATTGGAAATTGGTTTATGCTGCTGATTACGGCGTGCCTCAGTTGCGTCCTCGCGCCATATTGGTTGCACTAAAGGAAGCGTACTGGCCCTATTTTAACTGGCCGTCAAAGACAGAAGAAAAAAGGCACACTGTTGGAGAGGCACTTTATCAGCAAATGAAGTCCAATGGATGGGAAGGTGCAGCAGCCTGGAAAAACAAAGCAAATGCTATTGCACCGACTATCGTGGGAGGGTCGAAGAAGCATGGAGGCGCAGACCTCGGACCCACAAGGGCAAAGAAGGCTTGGCTTGAGCTGGGGGTCAACGGGAAAAGCCTGGCAGATGAACCCCCCGGACCTGGTTTCGAAGGAACACCTAAACTGACCGTCCGGATGGCAGCTATCATTCAGGGCTTCCCGGAGGAGTGGGTGTTTACCGGAAAAAAAACGGCCTCTTACCGGCAGGTTGGCAATGCTTTTCCGCCTCCTGTTGCTAAGGGCATAGGTGGAGCGATCGCTTCTGCTTTGCGGAAAGAACAAGTTTTCGATAAACCAGGAATTGAACTTGAATTTGCATTCTCTGAAATCACAAAAAAATGATTGGTGGGTTGATTTCTTCCGAAAGATCCAGGTTTCATCAACGGCTTTTAGATGAACTGATCTTCACAAATAAAGAAGGTGTTCCCAACTTTGCGGACAATAATCAGTTGTTTAGCCGGGATGTTGCAAGCCACATTTATAAAGCTATTGGAGGTGAGTCAAAAGAAGGTCGACTTTCCGGGCAAACACTTGGCAATCAATTCGAGGCCTTTACCAGTGCGTACCTTGAAGCAATATTTTTGAAGTTGAGCCACCTCCGTCCTGGAAAATGGACGATTGAACAGGTAAGGTCAAGAGCCTCTGAGTCTATTGCCCGGTTTGAGCAATACGCTCATCTCATTGACCTGAAAGCACTTGCAACGAACAATCAGGTGCTGGCCGCAGCGTTGGGCAATGATTATTCTATTTCTCCGGACATAGTTATTTTAAGGGATCCGGAAGGCGATGACCACATCAACCTTTATGATACACTGGTTGATGGTAATGCCAACAGGCAGAGTTCTTTGAGGAAAAGTGCCAATTCAGCCCCCATTTTGCACGCAAGTATATCTTGTAAATGGACCTTGCGAAGCGACCGGGCACAGAATGCAAGGTCAGAAGCTTTAAACCTTCTAAGAAATCGTAAAGGGCGTTCGCCGCATATTGTTATCGTTACTGCGGAACCTACCCCCAGCCGGATCAGCTCTATTGCATTAGGAACCGGTGATATTGATTGTGTTTACCACTTTGCGCTATACGAGTTACAACAGGCTGTACAGGATATAGGAAATGATGACAATCAACAACTCCTTAACATCATGATTGAAGGCAAGCGGCTTAAAGATATTTCAGACCTGCCACTTGATCTAGCTGTGTGATGCCTAAGTATTGGTTTGTTCTATTTCTAACTCCTGTAGATACCGGTTCAGCCGTTCCATAGGCTTCACAATCGCTACCCGGCCGGAGCGGACGAACTCATAGATGCCGATTTTTTCCAGCTCATGGAAGAACGCGGTAGTCTCATGCTCATGGCCTGTCTTTTCGAGGACGATAAACTCGGGCTCAATCACCAGCACACGGGCATTGTGCTTGCGGATCAGGTGCTCTACATTTTCGCTGTTGCTGAAGACATGGGTAGGCACCTTGTAGAGGGCGATTTCCTGGTAGACGACCTCCTCGGGAGTGTAATAAAAGGCCTTGAGTACATCGACTTGCTTTTCGAGCTGGGCGACGAGCTTTCTGACCATTTCTTCCGTAACCTGGACCACGATGGTGAAACGGTGGATGTCCGGCTGGGAAGACTGACTGGTGGTAAGGCTCTCGATGTTGATATGGCGGCGGCTGAAGACGGAAACCACCCGTGACATCAGGCCACTATAGTTCTCCGTAAAAACCGTTATGGTGAATTGTTGCTTTTCCATTGTGATTTGGGTGTAGGCCTGGCTTTGATGGGCCGGGCCGGTTCATGAGATTAGGCTTTTGGCTGCGGTTCCAGTACAATCTCGTCCACGGCAGCTCCGGAAGGTACCATCGGGAAGGTATTGGTTTCTTTCTCCACCCGTACATGCAGGAGGTAGGGGCCGTCATGTGCCAGCATTTCCGCTATGGACTCAGAAAGTTCAGCAGGATCGGAGATGGTCTTGCCCGGTACCCCAAACCCTTCCGCAATTTTCACAAAGTCCGGATTTTGCAGCTCTACGGAAGAGTAGCGGCGGTCAAAGAAAAGCTCCTGCCATTGCCGTACCATGCCCAGGAAGTTGTTGTCGAGCAGTACAATTTTCACTGCCGTATCCATTTGGGCGCAAAGCCCGAGCTCCTGAATGGTCATCTGGAAGCCTCCATCGCCGATGAAAGCCACAACCTCGCGTTCCGGCTGCGCCAGTTTTGCCCCAAAAGCCGCAGGCAGGCCATAGCCCATCGTCCCTGCCCCCCCGGAGCTGACCCATTGGTTGGTGGACTCATAATCGTAATAGCGGGCTGCGATCATTTGATGCTGGCCTACGTCAGTAGCCACCACGGCCTGTCCCTTGGTTTGGCGGGACACTTCACGTACGACCATGCCCATACGGATTTGTCCATCTTCGGAAGGGGACATATCGTGCCGGATTACTTTTTCTTCTTCCTCCGCGTCCATCTCCTTGAACCGGGCGATCCACTCGGGGTATTGCTTTTCCTTGATCATCGGGAGCAGCTTCTCCAATGCCTCTTTTGCGTCGGCAAGTACGGGGACATCCGCCGGTACGTTCTTATTGATTTCTGAAGGATCGATTTCGATGTGGATGACCTTGGCTTGTTTGGCATATTTTTCCAGATTACCCGTCACCCGGTCGTCAAAGCGCATCCCGATCGCAATGAGCACATCGCAGCGGTTTTGCATCACATTGGGCGCGTAATTGCCGTGCATGCCCAGCATACCCATATGCAGCGGGTGGCTGTTGGGAATACTGCTCAGCCCGTGGATGGTACAGGCCAGCGGAATACCTGACTTCTCTACGAATTGCCGGAAAGCATCTTGTGCATGAGCGATCTGAATACCATGGCCAGCCAAAATTAGCGGCTGTTCAGCGGCATTAATCAGCGCAGCAGCGGCAGTTAATGCGGAGGTGGAAGGTTTTGGCTTGGGCTTGTAGGAACGGATCGGCCCCTGCTTTTGATAGCGGAAATCGAGCATCTCGATCTGCGCATTTTTGGTAATGTCGATAACCACAGGGCCCGGCCGGCCAGTATTGGCAACGTAGAAAGCCTTGGCAAATACTTCCGGAATTTCCTTTGCAGAGGTGATTTGGTAATTCCACTTCGTAACCGGCATGGTACAGTTGATCACGTCTGTCTCCTGAAAGGCATCGCTACCCAGCAAGTGGTAGTACACCTGCCCGGTAATGCAGACCAACGGAACAGAGTCGAGCAGCGCATCTGCCAGCCCGGTGACCAGATTAGCGGCTCCGGGGCCTGAGGTAGCCATACAGACCCCCGTTCGGCGGGTCACCCTTGCATAGCCTTCCGCAGCGTGAATGGCACCTTGCTCGTGCCGGGGCAGGATGTGGCGCAACTGCTTTTCGTAGTGGTAAAGCGCATCATATACCGGCATGATGGCCCCGCCGGGATACCCGAAAATAGTATCTACCTGCTCTTCAATCAGGCAGCGGAGGATCGCTTCAGCGCCGGACAGGCGTTCTGTCTTCGGTGGCCCTTCAAGGGTTTCAGTGGAGGTCGCTTGCTGTTTCATACATGGTCGATTTTCATGGTACTTCTAAGACGGCCCGCAGGCTACAGTTGATCGGTCACACAGCCTTCGCTGGCAGAGGTGACCGTTTTGGCATACTTGCGTAAAATGCCGGTAGTAGCCCGCAGCGGTGGTTCCTGCCATGCGGACCGGCGTTTTTCAATTTCAGCTTCTGTAAGGTCTGCTTTGAGCGTGTTGTTGACGGCATCAATGATAATGGTATCACCATCCTGTAGCAGCCCAATGAGGCCGCCCGCTTGTGCTTCAGGGGTGATGTGGCCTACTACAAAACCGTGGGTGCCACCGGAGAACCGCCCGTCAGTGATCAGGGCGACTTCTTTGCCGAGCCCCTCGCCCATAATGGCAGAGGTCGGCTTGAGCATCTCAGGCATGCCCGGAGCGCCTTTGGGGCCACAGTAGCGAATGACCACTACATCTCCTGCTTCAATTTTATGGTTGCTTATAGCCTCGTTGGCTTCCACCTCGCTGTTAAAGACCTTGGCTGTACCTTTGAAGTATTCGCCTTCCTTGCCGGTGATTTTGGCGACAGCGCCCTGTTCTGCCAGGTTGCCGTAGAGGATGCGGATATGCCCGGTAGGCTTGATGGGGTCGGATACGGGACGGATTACATCCTGCCCTTCCTTCAGCCCCTCTATGGCATCAAGGTTTTCTGCAATAGTTTTTCCGGTCACGGTCATACAGTCGCCATGCAGATACCCTTCTTCCAATAGCAGCTTCATTACGCCCGGTACACCGCCTACCTCGTAGAGGTCTTGCATCACATACTTGCCGCTGGGCTTCAGGTCAGCAATAAAGGGTGTACGGTCACCGATTTTCTGGAAGTCATCGATAGAGAATTCCACCTCGGCAGCCCGGGCGATCGCAATCATGTGCAGCACGGCATTGGTGGATCCGCCAAGGGCAGTGATCACCGTTATCGCATTTTCAAAAGCCTTTCGGGTCATGATGTCGCGCGGCTTAATGTCCTCACGCAGCAGATGGTGAATAGCAGCGCCTACTTTGTGGCACTCCGCCTGTTTTTCCAGGCTCTCTGCCGGGATGCTGGAGTTGAACGGCAGGCTCATACCCATGGCTTCAATCGCAGACGCCATGGTGTTAGCCGTGTACATGCCCCCGCAGGCGCCCGGCCCCGGGCAGGCATTTTTGATTACGGCTTTGAAATCCGTTTCCTCAATCGTTCCGGCAATCCGTTGCCCGTAGGCTTCGAAGGCAGAGACGATATCCAGTTTCTGGTCTTTGTGGCAGCCGGGAGCAATGGTTCCACCATAAACAATCAGCCCGGGGCGGTTTAATCGGGCGAGCGCCATCATAGCGCCCGGCATATTCTTATCGCAGCCCACCACCGGCACGATCGCATCATACCACTGTGCAGAAGCCACGGTTTCGATAGAGTCGGCGATGATATCGCGGGAAGGGAGGGAAAACCGCATGCCATCGGTACCCATTGACATGCCATCACTTACTCCAATGGTGTGAAAGATCAGCCCGAGCAGCCCCTCTGCCTTCACGCCGCCTTTGATTTCGGTGGCGAGGTCGTTGAGGTGCATATTACAGGGGTTGCCTTCCCAGCCGGTACTGGCTATGCCCACTTGTGCTTTTTTTAAATCCTCCTCGGTAAGGCCAAGGGCATAGAGCATCGCCTGAGCGCCCGGGCGGGTATCGTCCTGGGTTAGTTCCCTGCTGTATTTATTGATTGCTGCCATCTTAATTTGGTACTTAAAAAAAACAAGCCAACACGCATCGGCCGGGCCGGGCGGGGCTTGTATGGATTCTTTGAAATGGTTTTTTAAAAGCTAAGAACTTCAAATGTAAAGGGGGCAGGGGCCATTTGCGAATTAAAAAGGGTGGAGTGCTACGGTTTGTTAAAGTGGTGTTCTGTGTGTAAGTGTTTGTTTTTGAGTTAACTGTGTGGTTTTGGCTTACGAAATTGGGCAGGGCTACATTCACGACAGGAGTACACTGATGCCACAGATCTGGCTGATCACACTGATCTTGCAGTCCTGGTTCCTTCGCACATGCATGCCCCGCTCTTATGCCCCCGCTCAAAATCCGTGTAAATCTGCGCAATCAGTCCCATCCGTGTTCAAAAAGTCCACACTAAATAAAATCCAGATCACTCTTCTGTGCCCACAATTGTACCTTTGGTGTCTCAAAATCAAATCTTATGCGGATAACTTCAATTGCAATATTACTGTTTTATAGTTCAATTTTACTCAGTCAGAATTTTCTGAGCAGTAAAAAATTTAAACTGCCAAAAGAAATTACCGAGACGTCAGGTGCTTACTTTGCAAGTGCCGACAGCCTTTGGTGGCTTAACGACAGTGGAAATGCACCAGAATTGTACCGGACCGATGGGGGAGGGGCGCTGATGGAAACCTACGCTGTACCCGGCAGCCTTAACCGGGACTGGGAAGACCTCACTGCGGCACCGGATGGGCGCATTTTCATTGGCGACTTTGGCAATAACGCGAACCGGCGGCAAGACTTATGCATCTACATTTTGTCGCAAGACGGGCAGGTGGACAGCATCCGATTTACCTATCCGGATCAGGAAGCTTTCCCACCGCCCAAAGCAGAGTGGCAGTTCGATATGGAAGGCTTTTTTTACTATCAGGACAGCCTGCACCTCTTTTCTAAAGACAAATCGGAACAAAGCTTTATCACCAAACATTACAGCCTGCCTGCACGCCCGGGCACCTATACTGCTAATCTGCGGGGGCAACTGGAATTGCCCAAAAGGGTAGTGACTGCAGCTGCCATTAGTGAAGATGGGCAAACGGTGGTCTTGCTGGCTTACCGCTTTAAAATGTTTTTGGGTTTCTTCCCGCTTACCCCAGCTGATCTATTTCTCTTTCGGGACTTTGAAGGGACAGACTTCCTAAGCGGGCAGATGCTGCGTAGACAGGGCGCCCGTTGCCTGATGCCCACGCAGTATGAAGCAGTTGATTTCACAGGACCAAATACGGTTTACATTGCCTCCGAGCGTACGCCCTTATTCCACCAAAAAGCTAAGCGCCGGAAGCTACCGCTGATCAAAGCGGATCCCCAGCCGTAGCCCGGCCCAAAACTGTTGAATACTGCTTTCAGTTTGAAAAGGGATTCCTTCTGGTGAAGGAAAAACAGTTCTCAATCCCGCCCATTCGGAGGGCAGATAATACCTGAAGCCGGCCATTGGAGTGAGGGTAAAGACATCTGACAGCCCAATATCAAGCCCTGCCCCTGCTCCGATACTGAAAGCGAATGCCTCGTCTTCAATATCCACCGCAGCAGATTCCCGGGTTTGGATGGTGTGCTGAAAATAGGAAACCCCGGGGGAGACCTGCAGGAAGAAGCCTTTTTGAAAGAAATCACCCGACTTGGAGAAAGTGGGGCAGTCGCAGTCCCCCTCCAGGTCTAACACGTAAAAGTTGGTGTTCAGAAACAGGCTAAAGGCATTTTGAGCAAACTCATGTGGATTGCCAAGAATATCAAGCGTTTGCGCTGAATGACCGAAGTTCAGCTCCGGCAGCAAATCGATGCGGGTTTGCCCCAGCGGGATCCAATAGTCGACGCCTACAGCCCAGCCATTGCCAAGCGGGTTAGTCTGCCCGGCAATAGAAGCCGGGTAGGCCCAGTCCGGCGCGTCATTGAACCGGGCGCTGCCGGAAAGCCCCAACTGAGCGTTCAGTTGAACAACAAAGGCCAAAAAAACAATCAAAAGCAGGGTTCTCATACAGGTATTTTTACCTAATTAAACGCCCCAGTACAAAAATGTTATGCCAGATAGAATTTTAAAGATGGAGTTTGTGTTTTGTAATCTGCTTTCTTATATTTGCAGCCGCTCCGAAAGGAAGCGACATGATTTTTAAGGTTGGCTCCATAGTACAAGGGATAGTATGTAGGTTTCCGGAACCTAAGATCCAGGTTCGAGTCCTGGTGGGGCTACTAAGAAGAAACAAAAAGATTTATCTTGAAGCCAGATTCCTTGCGAGTCTGGCTTTTTATTTGCGCTGATCTCTAATCTGTTATTTTGTCCAGTTCACATCCTTTTGTTTTTTATTGGGGTTTTCACCGTATATTTCACATCTTAGTTGTCAGGTCTTTGGCCAATTATCAAACGCCCTGGAAAAATAGACCCTTTATTAGCGTTGCTGACGAACTTGAATTTGCTGAACCTTATAGAAATGCGTTTTTAGAAAGCGTCCGCCAATTTTCGGATAGAGAATTAAACGAAACGGAGATTATTCACCCCGGAAATGGAGACAAAAAAGTCCTTGGGAAATATTTATTACGAATTGGTTATCATGAATCTGTTCACGCGGGACAATTTCTTTCGTATCTGAGAGCAATGAAAATTAATTGCCCAGAGATATGGGGTTGAATATTAATATATTATGATTAAACGGGTAATAATATGGGGGCTCCTAATTACAGTTGTGGTGGTTTCTTTTATTCTGTTTTTTCCGAAAACCTACGCCGTACAATCCTTTGAAGTGAGAAAAGGGACAAGGTATTGGGAATTAAATACAGGATCTAAAATTGGGTATACAAAAATAGAAAGCGGGCTAAAGGAAAAGAAAAATCCAATGGTCTGGTGGGCATTGAGAATACAGAGCGGGGCAGAGACTTAACCGGCGAATTCAAAGTGGATGCTCATGAAAAGTATGGTGAAGTAAATAACCTGGGCGATTCGAGCCACTTGTCTACTGAGCGGATGTGGGACCTGATTAATGTGGCCTATATCCAAGACGGTAAGCCGCTAATGTATGGGCTGGCTACTGACGACTCTCATCACTACCATCAAGCAGGGGCAAAATGGAGCAACGCTGGCAGGGGCTGGATACAGGTAAGGGCAGATTCCTTAAGCCCGGGACCTATACTATCCGCTATGGAATCAGGAGACTTTTACGCAAGCACTGGAGTGGTACTCCGCGATTTGGATAATCAGGGTGACCGGCTTTCGGTCGCGGTTGAAGCAGAACCGGGCGTAGGGTATAGGATTGCATTCATCGGGTGTAAAAAAGGGGAGACAGACGCAAGAGTACTACACTCGGTAGAGGGCGAAAAGGCCACATTTGACTTGACTGAAGATCTTCTTTTCGTCCGGTGTAAAATCGTTTCTTCCAAACTGCAGGAGAACCCTATCGAAGCATTTGTGTATGAAATGGCCTGGACTCAGCCTATACAGCCAAGATAGAGAAAAGCAACCATCGGTAAGTTGTTTTGCAGATAATAGGAATGAAAGAGCCAAAAAAGCAGGAGTATTTCTCGTGTTGTCAATGGAAAATAAGATGAAAATCGCATTAATAGGCCTTGGGCAAATTGCCCAAAAAGCCTACCTCCCTATCTTGGCCAATCATACTAAAGTGGCCCCGGTTCTTTGTACAAGGAACCCCAAGACATTGGCTGCCTTAGCCCAAAAGTATCGCATCCGTGACACCTACACTGATTTGGAACAGCTCATCCGCTCCAAGCCTGATGCCGCAATGGTCCACAGTGCCACAGAGAGCCATGCAGGTATTGCCTTGCAATTACTGAAGGCAGAAATCCCTGTTTTTGTCGATAAGCCCTTAAGCTATTCTCTGGAAGAAACCAACCGGGTACTGGAATGCGCCTTCCTAAATAAAACACCGCTCTATATGGGCTTCAACCGGCGGTTTGCCCCTATGATCAGCGCACTGTCGGAAGTGCCCAACCCCAGGCAGATAACCTGGGATAAAAACCGGGTGCATTTACCAAGCGCTCCGCGGGTGTTTATTTTTGACGATTTTATCCATGTGATCGATAGCCTCCGCTTTCTGGGAAAGGGCAAGGTGCGTCACCTTCAGGTCTTTGCAAGCCTATACGAGGGGATGATGGAAAATATTCAGGTCCGATGGCAACAGGGAGACACCCTGCTGTCCGGCGGCATGAACCGGATAAGTGGTATCACTGAAGAAAGAGTGGAACTGTATTCCCGAGGGAACAAGTGGACCGTTTACGACCTTAGTTACGGTACTCACTGCGCCAAAGAGCAGGCCAGCGCAATGACCTCCGGCTCCTGGGATACCACCCTTTACAAAAGGGGCTTTGTTAACATGGTTGAAGACTGGCTTCACGTTGCACAATCCCGTACTGTTTCCGCTCCAAGCCTCGAAGATATCCGGGCTACCCATCAGTTGTGTGAAGCCATCCTAGGCAAAGCATTGGAGGGTACAAAAATATAAGGCTATAGCATGTGGAGCCGGTGCTTTATCCGCTGTTTTGGTTGACGACTACCTGCCACCCTGCTGTCATTTCTCACCTCCTTAGATGACAACCGTCCTTTTTCTGCTCTCATCTTTCCTCTAGCTTTAACTTGAACATTACTTTTTTATACCTGGAGCAATTGTTTGCAGGAAATATTTTTGCTCAGGGATCAAAACGAATCGTCATGACAAAACAAATCAACATGGACCAACAGCTCGTCTACCGTTTTGGTGGCGGCTGGGCCGATGGAAGCCAGGAAATGAAAAATCTCCTTGGCGGCAAAGGGGCCAACCTCGCAGAAATGGCAGGGCATCCGGAACTTCAACTCCCGGTTCCTCCCGGCTTCACCATAACAACGGATACCTGTAATGCCTATTACGAAGCAGGCCGCCATTTTCCAGCTAAACTGGAAGATGAAGTGATGGCTGCTCTTGAGCGCATTGAAGAACTCACCGGCAAAACTTACGGGAACGTCAATAATCCGCTCCTTTTATCTGTCCGCTCCGGTGCCCGTCAGTCTATGCCTGGTATGATGGATACCGTCCTTAACCTGGGGCTGAACGATGAAACCGTAAAAGGACTAATCGCACAGACGAACGATCCCCGCTTCGCTTATGATGCTTACCGCCGCTTGATTATGATGTATGCGGATGTCGTCATGGAGAAAGCAGCGGGCATTCCTCCAGTACAGGGCAAAGGCATCCGTAAACTGTTGGATGAACACCTGGAGAGTATCAAAAAAGCCCGTGGATTCCAATTGGATACCGAACTGACCGAAGCCGACCTTCGGCAGATCGTTATCGATTTTAAAGCCATCGTGAAGCGTGAGATCGGGGAGCCTTTCCCGGAAGATCCCATGGCACAGCTCTGGGGCGGCATCGGTGCCGTTTTTGACAGCTGGAATGGCAAGCGTGCCAGGGAATACCGTCGTATCGAAGGTTTGCCGGATGAGTGGGGTACAGCCGTGAATGTACAAGCTATGGTGTTTGGCAATATGGGTAAAGACTGTGCCACAGGCGTCGCCTTCACCCGCAATCCTGGTACCGGTGAGCATAAATTCTACGGTGAATTCCTGTTTAATGCACAGGGAGAAGATGTCGTGGCGGGCATTCGTACCCCACAGCCAATCAACGAGGCTTCCAAAAATACGCAAAGCGAAAACCTGCAGACGCTCGAGGAAGTGATGCCCGAGATTTATGCACAGCTCAATAACTATCAGCAGCAACTCGAGGCCCACTATAAAGACATGCAGGACCTGGAGTTTACGATTGAAAAAGGCAAGCTCTACATCCTTCAGACCCGTACCGGCAAACGTAACGGCACCGCCGCCGTCCGCATGGCTGCCGAGATGTATCAGGAAGGCATGATCGACGGTCCGACTGCTCTTATGCGGGTCAACCCCAATCAATTGACCGAACTCCTGCTGCCCCGCCTTGATGCCATGGCGGAGCGCGCCGCCACCCCTATCGCCAAAGGCTTACCTGCAGGTCCGGGTGGCGCAATGGGCAAAGCGGTCTTCTCTTCTGAAAGAGCCGTTGAGCTCAGGCAAGCCGGCGAGAACGTCATCCTGGTGCGCGAAGAGACCTCACCGGAGGACGTAGATGGTATGTACCACGCTGCGGCTGTACTGACCGCAAAGGGCGGGATGACCTCCCACGCAGCCCTTGTGACCCGCGGTTGGGGCAAGTGCTGCATCGTTGGCTGTAATGACCTCGATATCAATGAAGCGGAAGGGTGTTTCACCACACCTGACGGGACAAAGGTGAAAGAGGGCGACTATATCAGCCTCAACGGCGCCACAGGCAAAGTCTACCTTGGCAGTATGCCCGTGGTGGATGTCGATCTGGCCGATAATGAAGCCTACCAAACGCTGATGGGACTGGTAGACGAGACTAAGGTACTGGGCGTGCGCGCCAATGCAGAGTCACCTGCTGATGCAGCCAATGCTCTGCGCTTTGGCGCCGAAGGTGTGGGCTTGTTCCGCACCGAGCACATGTTCTATGGGAAGGGCAGCGAAAAACCCCTCTACCTCCTGCGCAAGATGATCCTCAGTGCCAACCGCAAGGAACGGCGGGCCGCGCTGAAAGAACTGTTCAGTTACATCAAGAGCGATATCAAGAAAACACTGGCTGTCATGAACGGCAAGCCGG
>PR_CR_10_Liq_2_inCRDRAFT_1000275_pt1 | contig 14832 bp, 15 predicted proteins | sample PRCRCaboRojoPR_FD_10245 | JGI IMG/M metagenome (IMG submission 10245) | reverse complement strand
CGAGGTGATCCCCTTCTTCCTGATGATGTCCTTTGCCTTCGTCATGGTCTGGAAAGGACGCAAGAACCACCCCAACAAGGCCGCGCTGTTGTGGTCGCTGGGCTCATCGACCGTGGCCTTCTTCGGCGCGGGCGTCTGGGGGTTCCTGCACACTTTGCATGGCGTGAACTTCTACAGCCACGGCACGCAGATCACCGCCGCCCATGGTCACCTGGCCTTCTACGGCGCCTATGTGGCCCTGAACCTCGCGGTCTTCACCTATGCGATGCCCATGCTGCGTCAAAGGGCACCCTACAACCAGGTGCTCAACATGGCGTCGTTCTGGCTGATGACCGGTGGCATGGCCTTCATGACCTTCGTGCTGACCTTCGCCGGAACGATCCAGACGCATATGCAGCGGGTCATCGGCGACTACTACATGAGCGTGCAGGACAGCCTGTCTGTCTTCTACCTGATGCGCTTTGGCGCCGGGGCCGCGGTGGTGATCGGGGCGTTGCTGTTCATCTATTCGACGGTCGTGGTGCGCAAATCCGAGGTCATCGCGCCCGGTCCTGCAAACCCGGCCCCGGGAGAGTGAGCCATGAACATGCAGAACACACCGACCCTGCCATTCTACAAACCGACGAGCCAGGAATGCGACCTGTTCGAGACGGCACATGACAACGGTTTGCCCCTTCTTCTGAAGGGGCCGACCGGCTGCGGCAAAACCCGCTTCGTGGAACACATGGCCGCGAAGATGGACAAGCCGCTTTATACCGTGGCCTGCCATGACGACCTGTCGGCGGCGGACCTGATCGGGCGCTACCTGCTCAAAGGGGGTGAAACCGTTTGGGTCGACGGCCCCCTGACACGCGCCGTGCGCGAGGGCGGCATCTGCTATCTCGACGAGGTGGTCGAGGCGCGCAAGGACGTCACCGTGGTCTTGCACCCGTTGACCGACACGCGGCGCACCCTGATGATCGACCGCACCGGCGAAGAGCTGGTCGCGCCCAGGGGCTTCATGCTGGTGGCCAGCTACAACCCCGGCTACCAGAATGTCCTCAAGCGGCTCAAACCCTCGACGCGGCAGCGCTTCCTGTCGATCTCGTTCGACTTCCCGGAGGCCGAGACGGAGATCGCCGTGGTCGCCAGCGAAAGCCGGCTGGAGCCGGGCCGCGTCGCGCCACTGGTGCGGCTGGCCGGCCATATCCGCAACCTCAGCGGCATGGACCTCGAAGAGGGGGTCTCGACCCGCCTNCTGATCTATGCCGCCACGCTCATGGCCGGCGGTATGGGGGTCAATCAGGCCCTGGAGGCGGCGGTCATCGAACCGCTTAGCGACGAACCCGACGTGCAGACGGCGCTGCGCGATCTTGTCTCCACCATCTACGGATAAGGGCCATGCACCTGCTCGATCTGATGGAACCCGAGGAAACGGTCGGCAACCTTTGGCACGATTTGGCCAGCGGGATCGCCGAGGCCGTGACCTATCCCGAGGCCGGGGTAACCCTGGCCTCGGTGCGCCCAAGTCTCGCAGTCTTGTTCCGTGCCCTCGGTGGGCCGGCAGATGTCGAACTGGGCGAAGCCCCCGCCACACTGGCGGCGCATCGCCGCCCGTTGCGGCGCAAACTTGGGGCGGAACGCGATCGGGAATGGCTGGCCCGTTTCGATGGCGAGCGCCTGGCGCTCCCCCCGTTGATCGCGGCATTCCCCGAGGCCCGGCTCAATCGCGCGGCCTATTTCTGGCTGACGGCGCTGGCGGCGAAAAGCGACCTTGCGGCGTTCGACTTTTCGGCGACGGGTCCGGTCATGGATTGCGTCCAGATCCGTGCCAATGCTGTCGCTGCCGATGCCGCTTACCAGGCCTGTCCTGGTCTGCGCGAGGCTTATGGCGCCATGGCCGCCTTCTGTCTCACTGCACGCCCAGAGGTGCGACGGCCCGAACCCGCGGCCGCCCTCGAACGGGCGATCCGCCACCAGTTGGGCGGCAACCCGCCCGAAATGGGAAGCGTCGCGCCCGCCCGTGGCTTCATGCCGTTCGCGCCGGTGCCGATCTGGTTGCGCTTTACCGCGCCCGGATCCGGCGATGCCGCACAGGATCTCGATGACGCCGATGCCGCCACACCGCCGCCCGAGGCCGCGCAGAGCAGGCGCAAGCTAGGCGAACGCAAGGATCAGGACCAGCAAAATCGCAAGGACAGCTTCATCATCCACCGGTTTGAATCGATCCTGTCTTGGGTCGAGTCGATGAACATCAATCGCAGCGTCGATGATGATGACGATGAAAACGCCCAGAAGGCCGCCGACGATCAGGACCGGATCACCTTGTCCAAGCAGAACCGCAAGGCCGCAACGCGCTTGCGTCTGCATCTCGATCTGTCGCCTGCCGACGCCGATCACGAGGCGCTCGCCGGGAAACATACCTATCCGGAATGGAACCACCGGTCGCGTAGCTACATGGCGGGGCATTGCCGGGTGCTGGATGCGCCTGCGGCACCAGATGGCACGCCCTTCGAGCCGAACGCGCGCCATATCCGCGAGGTGCGCCGCCAGTTCGAGGCGCTGCGCCCCCGGCGCGTCCTGCAGCCGCGCCAGATCGACGGGCAGGAGCTGGACCTCGACGCCCTGCTCACCGCCCGGGCCGACATGGTGGCGACCGGGCGCGGCTCGGACCGCATCTGGCAGGCGGCGCGGCAAATGGACCGCGACGTGTCGGTTGCCTTCCTGATTGACACCTCGCGTTCCACCGAGGCGGCCATCGGCCACACCAGCGTGATCGAAGTGGCCCGCGACGCGATGGCCGCACTGGCCGGGGGCATCGACGAGGCCGGCGACCGCTGCGGTATCTGGGGGTTTTCGTCCTTGCGCCGCGACCGCGTCTTCCTGACCCGCTGCAAGGGGTTCGACGAGGCGATGTCACCCGCGATCACCGCCAATATCGGCGCGCTCAAACCCGGCCACTACACCCGCCTTGGCGCCGCGATCCGCCATGTCAGCGCGCAATTGGCCGAAGAGCCAAGCGCCCGCAAACTGCTGATCGTGCTGACCGATGGCAAGCCTAACGATCTTGACCACTACGAAGGCCAGCACGGCATCGAAGACAGCCACATGGCCGTCCGCGAAGCCCGGGCCGCCAACCAGAGCCTGCACGGCATCATCATCGACGAGGACGGGCAGGACTGGTTCGCGCGCATCTTCGGGCGCGGCGGCTTTACCTTGTTGCCCAACCCCGAGCGCCTCTTGCGCGCCCTGCCAGACATCTACCGCACCCTGACACAGGAGACCTGACATGCGCCTTCTCATGATCCCGCTGACCACGCTGTTGGCATCGCCGGTCCTGGCCGAAGGATTCGACCGGCCCATCCCGCAGGCCCAATCCGCGACCGCGGAATTCTGGTATGCCCTGGCCTGCCTTGCGCTGGTCGCCGCCATGATCGCGGTGCACAGACTGGTCGCGCGGCGATGACCCGGCGCGGCTGGCCCACATACAAGATCGCGCTGGCGCTTTATCCGTTCGGGGCCGGGGCAGCTGCCGTGAACGTCTTCTTCGCCTCGCTGATCTTCAGCTGGGTCGGAGGGCCCGTCGCCTCGACCGGCTGGTCGATCGCGCTGGGCGGCCTGATCGGGGCCCCGGCGGCATGGTATTTCGCCCGGCACATCCGCGCCCTCATGGACAAGGCAGACGCGGGGTCGGACCGCGCGGGAGGCTGACAATGGCACATACATCTGCAGAGCAAATGCGCAGCTGGACGGGCCCGGCGCTTTTCAGTTTCGGGTTCCGCCCGTTCTTCCTGTTCGGGGCGGTCTGGGTGCTGGTGGCCATGGTGCTTTGGCTGGCGATGCTGGCCGGTGCGGTCTGGCTGCCGACACGGTTCGACCCGGTGTCATGGCACGCCCATGAATTCCTGTTCGGTTATCTGGGGGCGGTGCTGGCCGGCTTCCTTCTGACAGCCGTGCCCAACTGGACAGGACGCTTTCCCATCGTCGGCTGGCGTCTGGCGGGGCTGTTCGCGCTATGGGTCGCGGGGCGGATCGCGGTTCTGGTCTCTGCCACGCTTCCGCCCTTTGCGGCCATCACCATCGACCTGGCCTTTCCGATCGGACTGGGCCTTTTGATCCTGCGCGAGATCGTCGCCGGCAAGAACTGGCGCAACCTGATCGTGCTGGCGCTGCTGGCGGCATTCACCATTGCCAATGCGCTGTTCCATTTCGAGGCGCTGACCGGTGGCAACCCGGCGCAGGGGACGGGCTTGCGCCTGGGCCTTGCGACATCGGTCATGATGATCGCGGTGATCGGCGGTCGGATCATACCCTCCTTCACCCGCAATTGGCTGGTAAAGCGGCCAGACCCGGCGCGCCCTGCGCCACCCATGCAGAAACTGGACAAGATCGTTCTTCTGGCAAGCCTGCCGATCCTTGGCGTCTGGACGATAAGACCTTTCGAGACCATCACCGGGCTGCTGCTGCTTCTGTTCGGCGCGCTGCACCTGATCCGGTTGGGTCGGTGGCAGGGGCATCGCACGCTCGCGGAGCCGCTGGTTGTTGTCCTGCACGGGGCCTATCTGTTCGTTCCGATGGGGGCGATTGCCCTTGGCCTTGACCCGCTGCTTGGACATCCGGGCAGCGCCGGCGCGCAGCATCTTTGGATGGCGGGCGCGATCGGGGCGATGACGCTTGCGGTCATGACACGGGCCACGCTGGGCCATACCGGACAGGATTTGACAGCAGGGGCTGCCACGGTCGGGATATATATCTGCATCATCCTTGCGGCCCTCGCGCGATCCGTGTCGCCGATTTGGCTGGACCTCAGCTATCTGTCCGGGCTGTTCTGGCTTCTGGCCTTTGGCGGGTTTGCACTGTTCTATGGACCCTCCCTCCTGCGACCGAAAGAAGGGGGCTCCAGATGACATGGGCAGGCTTCGCCGCCGTCTTCACGCTCTTTTTCGTGTCGCATTCCATTCCGGTGCGCCCTGGTATCAAGTCATGGTTCACGGCCCGGATCGGGGCGCGCGGCTTTGGCGTCGGCTATTCGGCCCTATCGCTTGCCATGCTGACACTGGTGATCTGGTCGGCCGGTGAGGCGCCCCATGTTCAGCTCTGGCCGCAGTTCGGATGGCATCGTCATGCCGCACATATGGGCATGCTGGCGGTGTGCCTGATCCTTGCCTTGAGCATCGCGCGTCCGAACCCGTTTTCTTTCGGCGGGGCGCATGACGAGTGTTTCGATCCGACGCGCCCCGGCATCGTGCGATGGACCCGGCATCCGATCCTGCTGGCACTCGCGATCTGGGCGGGCGTGCACCTCTTGCCCAACGGCGACCTTGCGCATGTCTTGTTATTCGGAGTTCTGGGGAGCTTTGCCCTCGCGGGCCGACGCCTCATCGACCACCGCAAGCGACAGGCGCTCGGTGCAGGGCGCTGGTCTGCCCTCGACACCGCGCGCAAGGCCGCCCCGAGNGTCCATAGCCCNCGGTCTTGGCCCGCGCTGNTCTCTCGGCTTCTGATTGGACTGGGGCTTTTCGTCTTTCTGCTCCATGTTCATGCAACCGTCATAGGTGTTGCGGCTCTCTAGCATGGGGAGCGCGGCGGTGTGATTCGAGGTTCGAGAAGATCAATCCCAGCCTGCAAAATGCGACCCTCGGATGGGATGGCATAGGTGCCCCTGGCACACCAGTCCGGTCGCCAACGAAGATGCGTTCTTGGAGCGCGTCCGCGGCGTGTTCGAGAAAGATCCGCTGGAACACAGGCGAGAGGCGGTGATTTCCATGTTCGGCCACCTCGGGCGAAAGGTCTGACCGCGCGAAATCGCACAGCGCACCCCGTCCGTGCTTATCCAATCACTTTGAAAGCACAGATGTTCCGAACGCCGAACAGCCCTGGCCACCCGCCCCGAATACCGTCGCTGACGCAATGGCTAAGAGCCGTCATCTTCGTCCGAAACCACGAAATCCGCCGGCAGCCGGGCGGCCAAAACGCGTTCGGCATTGCGCAGGTCATTCCCTTCTGCCCTTGCCTTGGCCGCCTCCGGGGAATGACCATGGTCCAGCCATCTCTGGATGCAGCGCTGCCGCACCACGTCGAGCGGCGTGTCGATCCAGATGGTGACATCCCAGAGGTCCGCCAAACCCCGCCATGCGGGCTCATCGAAGAGCAGGTAATTGCCCTCGACGATCACGACTTCGGTTTCAGGCGACACGACCCGCGCGGCCGCAATTGAGAGATCCCTTTCCCGATCGAAAACAGGNAGGTAGACGGAGCCGACCGTCTCGCGCAACTTGCCCAGCAAGGNGACGAACCCGCCGACATCGAAGGTTTCCGGCGCGCCTTTCCTGTCCCGAAGTCCCATTTCATCCAGCAGCCGGTTGTCGAGATGGAATCCGTCCATCGGAACAACCACCGTCGGCACCCCGCGTTCCGTCAGCTGCGCCTGCAGGACATCGGATAGGGTCGACTTGCCGCTTGCGGGCGGTCCAGCGATCCCCACGAGGAGGCGATGACCCTCGCCGCCCTTGTCGGACAAGCGTCGAAGAATGGCCGGCATGACGGTTTCATGTGTCAGCTCGGGCATGGTGCGACTCATGGGATCAGGACTGCCCATAGGCGTCCAAGGCGGCCTCGGTGCCATCTTGCCAGATCAGGGTCAGCCATCTGGCGAACGCTTCGGAGAAGCGATCGTTGCGGGCAAGGTCGCCATAGACCTGGTCCTGCGCGATCCAGGCCTGCGGCTCTGCCCGCGCCTGCCCGGCCACCTGGCAAAGCCTGTCCCAATGGGGGTCATTGGGTTCGATGATCGTGCCATCCTCGCGGGTCCCGGCGCACATCCGCGCCCAAAGCGCCTCGACCAGCGCCAGCCCCTCGACGGGCGTGCCCTCGGCAAGCGCTTCCCGCACGACCGGCAGAAGAAAGCCGGTATGGCGCGAAGATCCGTCGAATGCGACACGGCGCGTCGTGTCGACGATGGACGGATTGGCAAAGCGGCGCGCCACGAGGTCCACGTAATCGGACGCATTCATCCCCGGAACCGGGGCGACATGGGGCACGATCTCGTCCCGCTGCACCTTGTGAAAGAAGGCGTTGATACCGGGATGCTCCATGCATCCCGCGATCGTCTCGATTCCCAGAATTTCCCCGGCATTGGCCAGAATCTGATGGCCCGCATTGAGAATGCGCAGCTTCATCATCTCGAAGCCATGGACATCGTCCGCGAAGGTCGCCCCGACACGATCCCAATCCGGGCGTCCGGCACAGAAATCGTCCTCGATCACCCATTGGCGGAAATTCTCGTGTGTGACGGGCGCGGCATCCGCAATTCCGAAGCCCTGCGCAAGCGCGCGTTCTGCCTCGCCNGTGGCGGGGACAATGCAATCAACCATGGAATTGGGAAAGCTGCACTCCGCTTCGATCCAGTCGGCCAGGTCAGGGTCACTCAGACGGGCGAGCGAGACAACGGTCTGCTTGAGAATGCGGCCGTTGCCCAACAGGTTGTCGCAGCTTTGCGCCGCAAACGGCCCATGGCCCGCCGCCCGGCGAATCCTGAGCGCCGCGATCATGGCGCCGAAGGCCGTGCGCGGGCGATCCGGTGTCCGCGCGTCATGCTGAATGTCCGGATGGTCGGCGTCGAATCCGCCGGTGACCGGGTCGACGTAATAGCCGCCCTCGGTCACGGTCAAAGCCACGATGCGAATGGCGGGGTCCGCCATCTGCGCGATCAGGGGCCCGTTGCCCTCTTCGATGGGCAGGTAGTCGATCATGGAGCCGACGACCTCGGCAGAACTGCCGCGGGGGTCGAGCTCGATCAGGGTGGTCAGGCAATCCTGCGCCCGCAGCCTGTCGCGCATCGCCGCGTCATAGGGCCGGACCCCCGCGCCGATGATCGCCCAATCCTGCGCCAGGCCCTGCTGCATCAGCCGGTGCAGATACCAAGCCTGGTGGGCACGGTGGAAATTGCCAACACCGATATGAACAATGCCGGGGGTCAGCGCATCGCGATCATAGGTCGGACACGCCACCGCGTCAGGCAAGGCATCCAGCGTCGCGTCCGACAGAGGCACAGGGGCAGAGATGGGCGCAGCAGACGTCATCAGCTCATCCAGTTCCCGCCATCGACGTTATAGGTCTGGGCCACGATGTAGTCGGCCGCGTCCGAGGCGAGGAACACCGCCATCCCGGTCAGGTCCTCGGCCTGACCCATGCGGCCATAGGGAACGGCCTCGCCGACCTCTTTTTCTTTTTCTGGCCCGGCGCCTTGCCTTCATATTTGGCGAAGAAGGCATCGACGCCGTCCCAATGCTCACCATCGACGACACCCGGCGCGATGGCATTCACGTTGATGCCATGCTCGATCAGGTTCAGGCCCGCCGATTGCGTCAGGCTGATGACCGCCGCCTTGGAGGCACAGTAGACCGCGACCAGCGCCTCGCCCCGGCGGCCGGCCTGGCTGGCCATGTTGATGATCTTGCCGCCCTTGCCGCGTTCGATCATGTGCTTCGCGACGGCCTGCAGGGTGAACAGCGTGCCCGCGACATTGAGATCGAAGATGCGGGTGTAATCCTCGCGCGTGATCTCGGTGATCGGGGCCGCGGTGAACAGCGCGGCGTTGTTGATAAGGATGTCGATCCCGCCGAAGGCTTCGACGGTTGCATCCACCGCCGCGTCGATACTGTCCTGCCGGGTGGCATCCAGTTCCACGGCGATGGCCGCATCCCCTATCTCCTGCGCCGCCGTGCGCGCTCGTGCGATGTCGATGTCAGCGATCGCCACCCGTGCGCCCTCGGCCACATAGGCCTTGGCAAAGGCCAGGCCGATACCGCGTGCAGCCCCGGTGATCAGGGCGGTCTTGCCAGCCAGTCGTGTCATTCGATCCGAAGTCCTTCTGCGTCGAACCGGTGCAGGTACTCGGCCCGCGGGGTCAGGTGAACCGTCGCCCCGTATTCAAGGGTCAACTCACCAGAGGCCCGCACCGTAAGGGGCTCGTCCGAGAAATCGCACTGGATATGGAAGAACGTGTCCGAGCCGAGGTGTTCGGACACGCCGACAACACCTTTCCACGGTCCCTCCGTTTCCGAAAGGTCGATATGTTCAGGCCGGATGCCGATTGTTGCGGCGTCATACTTGGCCGCTTCCGCCCCGGAGATCAGGTTCATCTTGGGCGAGCCGATGAAGCCCGCGACAAAGGTGTTGCGGGGCCGCTGATACAGCTCCAGCGGGCTGCCGACCTGCTCGATATTGCCGGCCTGAAGAACCACGATCTTGTCGGCCATGGTCATGGCTTCGACCTGGTCATGAGTGACGTAGATCATGGTGGTATCGAGCTTCTTGTGCAGCTCGGAAATCTCCATCCGCATGCCGACGCGCAGCGCGGCATCAAGGTTCGACAGGGGTTCGTCGAACAGGAAGGCCGCCGGTTCGCGGACAATGGCACGGCCAATCGCGACACGCTGGCGCTGGCCGCCGGACAGCTGCCCGGGGCGGCGATCAAGGTAGTCGGTCAGGTTCAGAACCTCGGCCGCCGCAGTCACCCGCTTGTCGATCTCGTCCTGGCCCATCTTGGCCATGCGCAACGGAAAGGCGATATTCTTGCGCACGCTCATATGCGGGTAAAGCGCGTAGGACTGGAACACCATGGCCAGACCGCGCCGGGCAGGAACGACATCGGTGGCGTCCTCGCCATTGATTTCGATCACGCCGGAGGTGATGTCCTCCAGCCCCGCGATCAGCCGCAGAAGCGTGGACTTCCCGCAGCCAGAGGGGCCGACGAATACCGTGAATTCCCCATCCTCGATCGTCAGGTTAAGGGGCGGAATGACCTGCACGTCACCAAAGCTCTTGGTCACGTCTTTCAGTTGAATGCGTCCCATTGCGGATCTTCCTTATTTAACCGCGCCGAAGGTCAGGCCACGGACAAGTTGTTTCTGGCTGAACCAGCCAAGGATCAGGATCGGCGCGATAGCCATGGTCGAGGCCGCGCTGAGCTTGGCAAAGAACAGGCCTTCGGGGCTGGAATAGCTGGCGATGAAGGCGGTGAGCGGGGCGGCGTCGACGGCGGTCAGGTTCAGGGTCCAGAACGCCTCGTTCCAGGCCAGGATGAAGTTGAGCAGCACGGTCGACGCAATGCCCGGAATGGCCATCGGCGTGAGGATGTAGAGCAGTTCCTCTTTCAGCGTGGCCCCGTCCATGCGCGCGGCTTCCAGGATTTCGCCCGGAATTTCACGGAAATAGGTGTAGAGCATCCAGACAATGATCGGCAGGTTGATCAGCATCAGCACGATGACGAGGCCGGCGCGGCTATCCAGAAGCCCCAATTCGATGAACAGCAGGTAGATCGGGTAAAGCACCCCGACCGCGGGCAACATCTTGGTGGACAGCATCCACAGCAGGATGTCCTTGGTCCGCTTGGACGGCACGAACGCCATGGACCAGGCCGCCGGCACCGCGATGATGATCCCCAAAAGGGTGGAGCCACCGGCAAGGATCACCGAGTTCCACAGGAACCGCATGTAATCCGACCGTTCCTGGACGATGGCATAGTTTTCCAGCGTCCAGTCGAAGTTCAGGAAGATGGGCGGGTTGGCGATGGCCTGCGCCTCGGTCTTGAAGCTGGTCAGGATCGTCCAGAGGATCGGAAAGAAGATCAGCAGACCGACACCCCAGGCGAGGGCGGTGGTCAGTGTCTTGCGTTGCGTGGTGACGGCGCGTGCCATGTGATCAGGTCCTCCTCACGCGTCCAGGTTCTTGCCGACGATGCGCATCAGGAAGATGGCAACGATATTGGCGAGAATGATTGCATAGACACCGCCGGCCGATCCCAGCCCGACATTCTGGCTTTCCAGAACGCGCTGGAAGATCAGGTAGGTGAGCGTCCGGGTGCCGAAGGCGCCGCCGGTGGTCACGAAGATCTCTGCGAAGATCGACAGCAGGAAAATCGTCTGGATCAGGATCACGATGGTGATCGCCCGGCCCAGATGCGGCAAGATGATATGGCCAAAGCGCTGCAGAGGTCCGGCACCGTCCATCTCGGCGGCTTCCAGCTGTTCGCTGTCCAGCGACTGGATCGCGGTCAGCAGGATCAACGTGGCGAAGGGCAGCCATTGCCAGGACACGATCATCACGATGGACCCCATCGACGCCTCGGACAGCCAGGCCACGGGTTCCGCCCCGAAAAAGCGCCACAGATGCGCGAACAGGCCGTTCACCGGGTCCATGAACATGTTCTTCCAGACCAGCGCCGAGACGGTGGGCATGACGAAGAACGGCGCGATGACAAGGATGCGCACGACCCCCTGCCCCCACATCGGCTGATCCAGCAACAGCGACAACAGGATACCGAGAACCACGGTGATGGCCAGCACGCCGCCTACGATCACAAGCGTGGTCCAGACCGAAGGCCAGAAACTGCTGGACCCCACGAAACGGGAAAAGTTCTCGAAACCGACCCAATCGAGCGTGGGGAACCCACGCACATATTCCCACATGAAATCGCCAAAGCCCTCGCCACGATCGGTGATCCGGTCACCGCGCAGGGGCAGGAATTTCTTGAACGAGAAGATCACGGTCAGCGAAAGCGGGATCAGCATCCAGCCCAGAAGCAGGACAACTGCGGGCGCCATCATGATGCGTGCAGCGGATCGGGAAGCTTTGGTCGCCATGGGATGACCTCCTCCTTCGGACCGAGCGGGGCCGGGATAGACGAAGAATGCGCGGAATGAGCGGGTTTTGAAAGCCGGGGGCAGCCTTGAGGCCGCCCCCGGCCTTGAGAAGGTCCGAGACCTTAGCGGTAGCCGGCGGCTTCCATAGCGTCGTTGGTCAGGGCCTGGGCTTTTTCCAGGGCCTCGTCAATCGACTGCTGGCCGGCATACACGGCCGAGAATTCCTGGCTCACCTCGGTGGCGATACCGGCGAATTCCGGGATGGCGACGAACTGGATGCCGACATAGGGCACCGGATCGACGGTCGGATCGGTCGGATCAGCCGCGTTGATCGAGTCCAGCGTCATCTGTGCGAAGGGCACCTCCTGGTATTCCGGGGTCTCGTAGAGCGAGGTCCGGGCACCCGGGGGCACGTTTGCCCAGCCTTCGTTTTCGGCGACCAGCTCGATGTATTCCTTCGAGGTGGCCCATTCGATGAACTCTTTCGCGGCCTCTTCCTTCTGGGTGCCGGCGGGGATCGCCAGGGCCCAGGCCCACAGCCAGTTGGCGCGCTTCTCGACACCCTCGGAATTCGGGGCGAGCGCGAAGCCGACGCTGTCAGCAACGGTGGAGTCTTCGGGGTTGGTCACGAAGGACGCGGCCACGGTGGCGTCGATCCACATGCCGCACTTGCCCTGCTGGAACAGCGACAGGTTCTCGTTGAAGCCGTTGGTGGCATAGCCCTCGGGGCCGTAGTCGTTCATCAGGTTGACGTAGAACTCCAGCGCGTTCTTCCATTCGGGCTGGTCGAACTGGGCGTTCCAGTCTTCGTCGAACCAGCGCGCACCGAAGCTGTTGCCAGTGACGGTGATGAAGGCCCCGCCCTCACCCCAACCGGCCTTGCCGCGCAGGCAGATGCCGTTGATGTCGTTTTCCGGGTCATCCATGGCGGCCGCCGCTTCGCGGATGAACTGCCAGGTCGGCGCTTCGGGCATTTCCAGACCGGCCGCTTCCATCAGGTCCGTGCGATACATGACCATGGAGCTTTCGCCATAGAACGGCGCGGCATAGAGGGTACCGTCATGGGACAGGCCGCCGCGCATGGCCGGCAGAATGTCGTCGACATCGTATTCTTCGGACAGGTCATCCAGCGGAACCAGCCAGCCATTGGCGCCCCAGATCGGGGTTTCGTACATGCCGATGGTCATGATGTCGAACTGGCCACCATTGGTGGAAATGTCGGTGGTCACACGCTGACGCAGAACGTTTTCCTCCAGCGTGACCCATTCGACCTCGTGGCCGGTCTTGGCGGTGAAGTCGTCGGTGTAGCCCTGCATCCGGATCATGTCGCCGTTGTTCACGGTCGCGATGGTGATGGTTTCGGCCTGTGCCGCGCCAGCAACCAGAGTCAGTGCAGTCGCCGCACGCAGTGCGTTCTTAAGTTTCATCCTATCCTCCCTCAGTTTGGATGACGTGGCCGAGAGGCTAGAACGTAAATTGTCGCGGCGTCAATTATTTTTTTACGCGCGTAAATTTTAAGGAAATCAGGCCGAGTCGCGCATAATGAGCCGCGCCGGGAACAGGGTTTCCTCCCGATTTTCGAATCGCCCGCCGCTTTCGATGAGTCGGAACAGGGTCTCGACGACGTGTTCCGACACCATGGCGTAGTCATGCGCCGACGTGGTCAGGGCGGGGCAGGTGAATTGCGAAAACGGGTGTCCATCATGCGAGGCGACACGCAGGTCGCAGCCTTCTGTTCGGCCGACCCGCACCCCTTTTTCATAGCACGCCGCAAGAAAGCCGATCGCCAGCCGGTCGTTCGAACACAGAACGGTATTGGTCGGAAAGGCATCCTCTGCGATCAGTTTCAGCCCCCCCTGACGACCGATCTCTTCGAAGGCCCAACCTTCGCCCGCTATGCGCAACACGTGCGGTTCCAGCTGCAGGCGCTGCATCATGCTCAGGTAGGCGTCCCGACGTTTGTTGGCATTCGGGTTGGCAGGGTGCTGCATCTCGAAGAAACAGGGCGGCTCCCCGGTGCGGCTGAGATATTCCACCGTTTGCGACACGAAGCTGTAATTGTCTGATCCGACAAATGCCTCACCCATGCCTTCGATACTGCTGTCGAACAGCACCGTGGGCACCGCGCGGCAGAAATCCTCGATCGCAGCCTTGTCCGATTGCCGCCCCAATGGGGCCAGAAGCACACCCGCCGGCTTGATCGAGCGCAGGTTGTCTAGAATATCAATCTCGCGCTGCTGCTCACCATGCGAACTGAACAGTGACGGCGAGAACCCGGCATCGATACAGCGCCGCTCGATCACGCGCACGATCTCCGCAAAGAAAGGGTCGGCCAGGTAGGGCACCACGATCCCGATGTTCTTGGTCGCCCGTCGGTTCTGGTTCATCGCGTAGATGTTCGGACGATACGCGAACCTCTCCAGCGCCTCTTCGATCTTCTGACGCGTGGATGGGCGGACACTTTCGGGGTCGTTGAAGTATTTCGACACCGTCGGACGCGAAATGCCGCTCGCGGCCGCGAAATCCTCCATGGTTCTTATTTTTTGTTCTCGCATTCCGACAACCCATCTTTCCCGCCTCTGCTGACGGGCCCCGTTTCCGCCGTCCTCGCGGGGCTCGCCCCCTCCGACGGGTTTACGCGCGAAAAATCCGCATGCATTGGAGATATGATAGTCGCAGGTGCCTGCCCTGTAAAATGCTCCGCCGCCCGCGTGGTCGTTCCGCCCAGGGGCACCCTCTTTTTGACAGGAAATGATGGTGATCTAGGGCGCGTCCAGAAACGGCGGCTAGGCCTGGGCATTGGTGAAATTCGAAAGTTGCCCGACGCCTCGTCCGGGCCCAGGTCTCAGCCTTCTGCGATCAGTCGCCTGTTGGCCGCCACCAGCTTGCGGGCGGTGTCGCGTGTCAGGCTACCTTCGAGAATGACCCGAAAATCCGGTCGCCGCCGAAGGATCGCCTTGAGTTCATCGGCGGTGATCCGAAAGACCCGCGACGGTTCGGTCAATTCGACCGTCGCCGTGGCGGGTGTATCGTAGAGGACCGTCATCTCTCCCAGATAGGTGCCGGCCTCGCACTGCCCGATGGTCTTGCCGGACGCGCGCACCGTCGCGGCGCCACGAGCAAGGTAGATCAGAACGCCATGAGTCTCGCCCTCGGTCATCAGGACCGTGCCCGCCGGCAGGTCCTCCCAATGGCCAGCGTCAAAGAA
>PR_CR_10_Liq_2_inCRDRAFT_1000273_pt1 | contig 14894 bp, 30 predicted proteins | sample PRCRCaboRojoPR_FD_10245 | JGI IMG/M metagenome (IMG submission 10245) | reverse complement strand
TGAGACCTCTCCGAGAACTGAATCCGTTTTACGGAAAATCGCACTCTAAAGAATGGAAAAAAGAGGCGTCTAAGCGTAATAGCGGAAAAAATAATCCTATGTATGGTAGAAAACGCGGCAAAGAATGTTCAAACGGAATGGACGTATCTGGTGAAAATAATCCAATGTACGGTAAGAAACGCGGAAAAGAGTGTTCAAATAAACGACTAAAGTGCCCTCTCTGCGGTATGGAAAGCAATAGTTCAAACATAAAAGTTCATATTAAAAAAACACATAAACAGGAGTGGAAAAATGTCCTTACTTAAATTTTCAAAGGCTTATCGCCCATTTTTGTATCCTTGGGCGGTAGATATATCTCAGAAGCACGAAGAAATACATTGGGTTGAGTCAGAAGCAGAGCTTTCCGAGGACGTCCAAGACTGGAAGACTAAGCTGTCTGATTCCGAGAAAGAGTTTATCACTCATGTACTACGTTTGTTTACTCAGTCGGATGTACAGGTTGGCGAGAACTACCATGAGCTTTTGATTCCTAAGTTCAAGAACAATGAAGTGCGCAATATGCTATCATCATTTGCTGCGCGTGAAGCTGTTCACCAGCGAGCCTATGCGCTTCTGAATGATACGCTTGGTCTACCTGACGAGGACTTCCACAAGTTTCTTGAATACAAAGAAATGGCAGACAAGATTGACTTCATGAAAGAAGGCGATATCAATACACATACGGGTCTTGCTTTAGCGCTGGCTCAGTCTGTATTCAATGAAGGTATGTCTGTGTTTGCTTCGTTTGTGATGCTACTGAACTTTCAACGTTTCGGCAAAATGAAAGGAATGGGTACGATTGTAGAGTGGTCGATTCGCGACGAAACCCTACACGTTCAAGGTAATGCGAAGCTATTCCGAACATTCTGTGAAGAGCATCCTCGTATCGTCAACGATGAACTCAAGTCTAAGATTTACCAGATGGCAAAAAATGCTGTACAACTTGAAGACAAGTTTATTGATCTTGCGTTTAAGGGCAATGACGTACATGGGTTGACAAAACAAGAAGTGCGCGATTACATTCGGCATATTGCTGATCGTCGGCTACTTCAACTTGGAATGAAGGCTAAGTTTAATCAGAAAGACAATCCTCTGCCTTGGTTAGACTGGGTGCTCAACGGTGCTTCTCACGATAACTTTTTTGAGAAACGTGTTACTGAGTACAGCGTGTCCGGTATGGAAGGTGAGTGGGGCTGGGAAGAGGAGACTCAGGCAGCATGACTAAGTGGCAAGAAGCCTACATGGATGTAGTGTTCAGATTTGCTGAACTGTCAACGGCTAGAAAGATGAAGGTTGGTGCGATTGCGGTCAAGGAAGACCGCATCATATCGATAGGCTATAATGGCATGCCGAGCGGATGGACAAATGAGTGTGAAACAGTAAGACCTCCTGCTTGGGCTGGTTTAAACTGGGAACAAAAAATTCATCCAGAAGATGTAATGATCTATTGTGATTTTATTACTAAGCCAGAGGTTATACACGCCGAAGCTAACTGTATCGCTAAGTTAGCCCGATCAAACGAAAGCGGTAACGGAGCAACGATGTATATTACACATGCTCCGTGTTTGGAATGTGCAAAACAGATATATACAGCAGGTATTATTGAGGTCTATTATCGGAATGGATATAGATGCAGTAAAGGCATCGAATTTCTCAATAACTGTCAAATAAAGGTAGAACAAATATGAATAAAGAAGAATTCCTTTGTGTAAATTGTGGTAATGAGACTGTAATAGAAACATTTACGGTAAATGAAGAAATAGAATTTTGCCCTGTATGCGGTGTGTCAAAGTACAATTTTCTTCCTGAAAATCTTGATGAAGTAATGGACTTCGACAATCCAGACGACATTTAAACGCAATATATATCCTTATGAATATAAACTTATTTACTAAGGATGCAAAATGTGGTATTATAATAATGAAGTCTTTACAAGCGAAATGATTGGTGATTATGTTGGGTTTGTTTACTGTATAACTAACAACGTAACAAACAAAAAGTACGTGGGGAAGAAAACGTTCAAGTCGACAAGAACGCTTCCCCCTTTAAAAGGAAAGTCAAGAAAGCGCAAGGTTGTAAAAGAATCTGATTGGATGACTTACTATGGGTCTTCTGAAGAGGTTAAACTCCTCGTTGAAGAGCAAGGACCAGAGACTTTTCACAGAGAGATACTTCATTTATGTAACACTAAAGGTGAGATGGGGTATCTAGAATTAAAAGAACAGATTGAGCGTGAGGTATTGCTTTCGGAAGAATATCACAATGGTATCATTCAAGCCAAAATACATAGGTCTCATGTTCAATCTTTAAAAGAGAAACGGACATGATAATAGATATAAATTTACAAATAGATACTGAAAAGGATGGAGATAATGAACTCGGTGAAATTCTTGTTGGGTTACTTACTTCATTGAAACATAAACTTGACCAAGAGGATGCTAAAGTTGACACTGGAAACCCAAACCCTAATCGAAAACGTAGAACTAATAAAAAAGTGGCACCACGATCGTAATTTGATTGATGGCGCTACTGCGAAAGACCAAGTCTGCAAACTAATACAAGAAGTGGGAGAATTAAGTGATAATGTCTGCAAAGGTCGCGATATTTCTGACGATATCGGTGATTGTATTGTCGTTTTGGTTAACCTTGCCGAAAGAGAAGGATTGAGCTTGACTTCTTGCGTAGAAGTAGCTTATAATGATATCAAGGATCGTAAAGGTCGTATGGTCGACGGCGTATTTGTGAAAGAAACTGACTTGGAGAGTTAATATGAGCTTTAAGAAAAATGATGTGGTTACTGTGATGACAATTACTGGCGAGTATGTCGGTAAATTTGTGAAGCGTGACGAGAATAGCTTAGTGATTGCTGATCCTAAGATGCTAGTCAATAACGAGACTGGTCTTGGGTTTGGTAACGGTATTGCTGTAACGGGTAAAGAAAGCCCCTCTAGCGTAACATTCTTTTCAGGCGGTCTAGTGTTCATTACTGAGGCTAGCGAAAATGTATTGGGCGCATATCATCAAGCGGTAACGGGTATCATTACGGATGAGGCGCAAGCTGATGGCTAACACTTCTTGGCATGGCGGCAAAGGATCTAAACCTCGACCCATTTCTGACCGCCAAAAGTTTGAAGAAAACTGGGAACGCATTTTCAACAAAAACAAAGATGAGTTCTGGTCGCACAAATGTGAACATAACGGACTACTCATGATAGGCAAGAATGAACCATGCTCTTGGTGCGGTATGGAAGAGCATGAGGAGGCATACGCATGTTATCAATCATTGGATCAATAATAGGCTTTGCTGGTTCTGTTGTCCCTGGAGTGCTAGAACACTTCAAGAAAAAGGAAGACAACAAAATTAAGCTAGAAGTGATGAAGATGCAGGCTGATCTAATGCGAGAAAGGGCTGACATCGATCTCATTAAGTTTCATGCCATGGCTGAGGATAATGAGCACCAGCGCCTTATCAATCACGATATAGCTATCGCAAAAGGTCCGCTGGCTTGGCTTCGGTCTTCAGTTCGCCCTACTATAACGTACCTTTTCTTTGCGCTGTTCGCTGCTGTAAAGATTGCTGCGTTAGATGAAGCGATGAATCCTCCTAACACAGATAAACCCGTACCATTTGCGCAAGCAATAGAAGTGGTATGGGATGAGGAAACGCAAGCCATTTTTGCTGCGATTATCTCATTCTGGTTTGGAAGTCGAGCAATTGAAGTGAGTCGAAAACGAATAGGAGGCTAAGGTGCTAACTATTTACGGTATAACTGGCTGCCACTATTGCGAAAAAGCCAAGAATCTTGCTATAATGTTAGAGTTAGATTACGAATATAAACTTTTAAATACGATTGAGAATAAGAAAGAGTTCTTTAGTAGAGCCACAAATCGTCAAGCTGTACCCCAAGTGTATTGGAATGATGAAATGATCGTCGGCTACAATGATTTTGCCGACAAAGTTAATGAATGGATTGAAAAACACAAGGAGCAACATAATGACTAAAGAGCAATTGATTGAACAGCTAAAGACTTCTGTAGTGAAGATTTCTTTCTTGAAAAAAGACGGTACTGTCCGAGAAATGAATGCTACATTGGATCAACAGATTACTCCCGTTGTCGAGAGTAAAGGCACTAAAAAGAAGAATGATTCAGTTCTTTCTGTGTGGGATGTTGATGTAAGTGGATGGAGATCCTTTCGATGGGATAGCCTTCAAAAAGTCGAAGGGAATCCTTATCAAGGAAATTTGTAATGACTAAAGTTGTAGATTTTAATAAGCGCCTTGAGAAAAAGAAAGAACTCGAAGAGCTTGAAAAAGAGCTTGAAAACGTAGATGACGATACCTATTTTGCGATGACATTCGGCGTAGATGTTGCTCACGACATCATTGAAGTTTTAGCCGAATCTGGCTACGATGTAGGAGAAGATCCTAAAACGATTCTCGATATTCTTATGATCATTGAATCTTGTCATTCTATGGTTATGCGATGCGCTGGTAAAGAGTATACGTTTCAAGAAATACCCGAAAAGCTGTTTCGAGATGAGAATGGTGATCCTCTAAACTACGAAAGACTACTTTCTGAATTTATTGAAGATAAAATACCGGAATCATAAAATGATACTTGTTGATATGAACCAAGTGATGATCTCTAACATGATGGCTCAGTTAGGTAATCACAAAAACGCTGAAGTCGACGAAAATATGGTTCGACATATGGTGCTTAATTCATTACGCGCTAATCGAATGAAGTTTCGTGACGAGTTTGGCGAGCTTGTCATCTGCTGCGACGATAAAAACTATTGGCGTAGGCAACTGTTTCCTTACTACAAAGCCTCTCGGAGAAAAGCAAGAGAAGGCTCAGAGATTGATTGGAATGCTGTGTTTGCAGCGCTGAATAACATTCGAGACGAGTTGAAAGAGTTCTTTCCATATAAAGTTCTTCAGCTGGATTCCTGCGAGGCTGACGACATTATAGGCACTATTGTTCACAAAGAAGGAACGCTTTTGAATACTGGTGAGCCTATTTTGATCTTGTCTGGTGATAAGGACTATATACAACTACACACTTATATGAATGTGAAGCAATATGATCCTACTCGAAAGCGCTGGATAACTCACAATAACCCAGAGCAGTACCTGACTGAGCACGTCCTCAAGGGCGATACGGGAGATGGCGTACCCAATGTACTATCTCCGGATAACTGCCTTGTAGTCGGCGAAAGGCAGCGCCCTATGACTAAGAAAAGGATTGAAGAATTTTCTAACATAAATAATATGAACGACGAGGTTAAGCGCAATTATACGAGGAATCGTATGTTGATTGACTTATCTCAAGTACCAGAAAACGTAAAAGATATGATTTTAGAAGAATACGCAAAGGAGAACACAAAGGACAGAAGCCAGTTGTTTAACTACTTTGTGAATAAAAAATTGAAACACTTAATGGCAGACTTGCAGGAGTTTTAAGATGACAACTTTATCCATGGCAGAAATATTATCAACTGCTTCAAAGTTAAAAACCAAAGAAGAAAAGGTTGATTTTCTGCGTAGGAACAATTCGAAAGAATTGCGAAATATACTTTTGTTGATGTATGATAAGAGTTTAGAGTTAGACTTACCGGAAGTGGCACCGCCTTATACAGAGTCGGTGATAAATGAGTCACACGGGTTACTCTATCGAGAAGCGAGAAAATTGGCGTATTTTGTTAAAGGAAGAAAAGAAGGCGAGAATTTGCCTAGAATACGCAAAGAAACTCTTTTCATTCAAATGTTGGAGGCTGTCGATAAAGACGACGCGAAGTTACTGGTTCGTATGCTCGAAAAGACTCCATATAAAGAACTACCATCAAGTCTATTGGTTGAGGCATTCGGCTTTACGATTGTTGATCCAGTAGACGCTGTAGCAAAAAAGCGCGGTAGACCCAAGAAAGCAACAGAGGATAAAGTTAATTAATCATGGCTAACAGAAAGTTTAGAGAATGGATGGAAGACGAAGACTCTCAATCATTCGTCAAAGAGTACAAAAAAGACGCGAAGCGGTATGATAAAAAGAAGTCCGCTATTCAGAAAGCTAGAAGACAAAAGAATAAACGTCGCGAAACTTATATCTAATTGATATAAGAAAATGCTTTACAAACTAACGAGTATACTTTATACTTTATAAGTTGTTTTGGCTGAGGTGAGGATGAAAAAAGAGAAAGTAATACTTGTTGATTGTGACGGAGTACTCCTAGACTGGGAGTACTCTTTTGACCAATGGATGGCTCGCCATGGATACGCTGTCGTATGTGAAGGCGAGTACAAAATGAACGTGAAGTATGGGATTGAGCGAGCGGAAGCAAAGCGATTAATTCGTATGTTTAACGAGTCCGCTTGGATTCGTAAGCTGCCTCCTCTTCGAGACGCTATTAAATACGTTAAAAAGTTACACGAAGAGCATGGCTATGTGTTCCACGCTATCACCAGCTTAAGTAACGATGAGTATGCTCAACACCTTCGAACCAAGAACTTGTGTGAGCTATTTGGTCCTACTGTCTTTGAAAAGTACGTTTATCTAGACTGCGGTGCTGATAAAGACGAAGCGTTGGCTCCGTACGAAGGCACTGAGTGCTACTGGATAGAAGATAAGATGGAAAACTACAAAGTCGGNGAGGCTTTAGGGCTAAAGTGTCTTTTGATGGCTCACCCTCACAACAAAGGATACGATGGGTATCATCGAATGTCTAACTGGTCATGTATCTACGATACGATTTTAGAACGATAATTATAAATAAAGAGGTGATCAAACGATGCCGACATACACATTCAGAGATAAAACCTCTGGTGAAACTGTAGATTTTACCATGAAAATTTCTGACTACGATCAATTTAAGGAGGACAATCCTAATCTTGAGCGGGTTATCACTGGTGCCCCCTCGCTTGGTGACTCTATGCGACTTGGTGTCAGAAAGACTGACGACAATTTCAACTCATTGCTAAAGCATATCAAGAAAGGTAACTCCAAGGGGTTCACTAAGTCTACAATCAACACCAGATAAACTATAATAACAAAGGGAAAAGAAACTTTATGCCTGAGAAAAGAGATAGGTTAACAAAAAGGCAGAAAAGAGTACTTAGACAACAAGGGGTGTTAGACGAAAATAACAATTTAGGTAAAGGGTTTAAGATCAAAGATATTGATCCCATGACCGATACGCAAGAAGACGCGTTTGATGCTTGGGATGACGGATTTAATCTCATGCTTCACGGAATGGCTGGTACAGGTAAGACATTCCTCGCGCTCTACTTTTCACTTAGCGAAATATTTGAGCAAAATTCCTACTACAACAAGCTGTTCATTATTCGATCAGTTGTACCTTCAAGAGATATGGGCTTCTTACCTGGATCTCAAAAGGAAAAGATGAAGGTTTACGAAGGACCATATTACGATATCTGTAACAAACTGTTTCAGCGAGGAGATGCCTACGAAATTTTGAAGCAGCGTAATCAAGTCGAGTTTATGTCGACTTCATTCCTACGAGGCGAAACGTTCGACGATTGTATTCTTGTCGTTGACGAAGTACAGAATATGAGCGATCAAGAATTACATACCGTAATGACACGGGTTGGCGAAAACTGTCGCATTATCTTTTGTGGCGACGTCAAACAAGACGACTTAACGAGCGAGCGATACAACGAACAATCAGGTTTAGCGAACTTTATGAAAATCATAGATCGGATGAAAGAGTTCAAGTTCGTAGAATTTGAAGCTAATGACATCGTTAGAAGCGCTCTCGTTAAATCTTATATCATTCAGCGAGATAAACTGAATCTATGAGACCAGTTGCAAGAACGGGCGACTCTGTAGTCACTGGGCACTTATGCACTACGGTGACTACAATTGGTCCCGCTATTTCTAGTGTTGTTTCTATAGGTCGCCCCACCTCTGTTGCCGGAACCATGACTGTTGTACATACGATCAAAGTAGGCGATAAGTGTATTCCTCATGCGTTGCCAACAGGCTCAACGGGCACTACAGTATTTGTCTCTGGCAGACCTATCAATAAAGTGGGTGACCCAGCTGACCTCGGAACAATCATTAGCGGAGCGAGCAACGTATTCTCGGTATAAAATATGTTTAATCATGTTGAAATGAAAGAGCCTCTACAAGAACTAGAAGCTAAAACTACAAAGGCGGGTAGAGTATACGAAACTCCAACTGGAAAGAAATACCCGTCTATTACCACAGTATTGAGCTTACTTAGTCGCGATAGCATCATGGCGTGGAGAAAGCGCGTAGGTGAAGAAGAAGCTAATCGCATATCAACACAAGCTGGAACGCGAGGAACTGCTGTTCACAAGCTGGCTGAAGACTATGTGAACAATGACCCCGAGTGGTCAAAAAAAGCCATGCCAGCTAATCTATTTACGTTTAATACGATTAAACCACTTCTAGACAAACATCTAAATAATGTTTGGATACAGGAGGCTCCTCTCTACTCTGATCGATTAGAGATAGCAGGGCGTGTCGACTGTATCGCAGAGTGGGACGGTGAGCTAGCAATCATAGATTATAAAACGTCTCGCAGACCAAAAAAACTAGAAAACATTCAGAACTATCTGATACAAGAATCTGTATATGCTGCGTGTTTTTATGAGCTTACGGGAGTGCCCATTCGCAAAATCGTCACAGTAATTGCCGTAGATGATAGCGAACCGCAGGTATTCGTTGACACTCCTTTTAAGCATTTGCCTAAATTCATGGAAGTTCGTGAACAATTTCGACGAGAGCGCGGTTTTTGACTTTACAATTACGTTTCTGTTTGGTATAATACATAATGATGACTTGAAGGAGATATATCATGCTTAACGCTCAGAAAATGGAGATTGTTTCCATGATTCAAGAACCAGACGATATTTTTGTGGGTCGCGATATTATTCAAGGCACTGATCGTGAAGTTTATGAGGCAGTCAAAGCCTCTGCTTTACAGATTGCTAAAGACCTTGAGCTATTTAATGATGAAAAGGCTACTGTTGAAATGTCTCAAGATGCTCCCTATGCTCAAGTTTGGATGAAAGACCTTATTCTCGCTAAGGTAGAGGCTGTTGTAGCTGAAGCTGCTTAATGGACTTACTATTACTCCTGCTCCTTGCGTACGGCATACCTATATGCTTGCTCGGAGCAGTAGTTTGGTTGTTCTTCAAGTTCTTCAAAGTAATTGCTAAAGCATTTCTTATAGGTCTAGTGACGCTGTTTGTGTTTTCTATATTATTGGTACCACTATGAATATCTTTTACTTACATGAATCGCCTGAAGAATGCGCCAAGCTACATTGCGATAAGCATGTAGTTAAAATGGTCATTGAGTATGCGCAGTTAATGTGTACCGCGCACCGAATGTTAGACGGTGAAGAATACGTTGCCTTAAGTCAGAATGGCAGAAAAGTCAAGCGCTGGCGATTAGCTCAAAATGACGACTTGATTTACAAAGCATGTCATATGAATCACCCTAGTACAGTCTGGACTCGATCAAGTCGCGACAACTATATGTATGTGTACAACCTTTGGTATTATCTCTCTCACGAGTATACCTACAGGTATGGTAAAGTACATATGACGTATCAGAAGCTGTCTGACGTCCTCTCAGCGCCTCCACAGCGCATTCCTAATACTGGCTTTACTCAGCCCCCACCAGCAATGAAACAGTTCTCTCAGTGTATTGTGAAGGGCGACAGCATCGCTTCATATCAGAAGTACTATACTGTAGCCAAGGCTCGATTTGCTCGCTGGACTAAGCGAGAAGTGCCAGATTTCATGATCTCTTCTTATGCTGAAAAGTTCTAAGCATATAACAACACAGTCTAAAAAAATCATTGCAATCTCAGGCTGGTTATCTTATAGTTACTGTGTTGATTGAGAGAGACTAGATTATGAAAGAAGCCCTTGAAGTGTTGAAGAACGAAATGATTAGTGATTATGAGCGATTCCAGAACCGTGGTCGCTCTTGGGAAGAACGTACTGAGATTCAAGCCCGTATGCTTGAAGAATTTATCAATGGCATTGAGTTTGAAAAAGGTCGAAAGTACATTAAAGTGATCGACGGCGCTGGCAATCAGCGTACTGTCTGGGGCTTTATCGTGAACTGCGACAATGATAAGAAGTTCCGTCGTGGTGACATTCTGAAAGCTGCTAGCTGGTCTGCCCCTGCTCGTAATTTTGCCCGTGGTAATGTGCTCGATGGTGATCTTGAGTGTGTTCGCTGGGCTGGTGCTAACTAAGAGGAATATATTATGAATATCGTTATCAATACTCAAATCCGTGAGAACTATGGCGCTCACGCCTGGGACGGGCAGGGCGAGTGCCCTCAGTACTGGAAGTTCAAGGGTGGTAACACCTTCATCGTTCGCGGTGTTACCGTTGAGCAGTGCCAGTCGCAACCCTTCTGGGAGTCTCTTGAGAAGTCCATCGTTTCTTTCAGCGAGAGCTGGGAGGAGTACATTATCTCTACTGACGTGGTTGATGATGTGGACTTTGTGGAGTCTGAGTTCGTTGAGGAGTGGGAATCGCCCATTAACTTAGTGTTTGCCGGAAACCAGTTCTTGGCGACTCGTTACACTAAGTTTGACTGGCTAACTTCAGATGAGTTTGTCGCAAAACTTGAGCAGTGGATTCAAGAAAACGGTAATCGCGAAAACTACGTCTTGATGTTTGAGCGCGAAGATAGCAGTCTGATCACTTACAAAGAGTGGGTCGCAGAGGCTGCGTAACTAAATATTCCATGTCTCGGGAGTCTATCCTGAGCCAGGTCTCTTGGGCGCAAGCGCCCTCTTTTAATTCGGAGGTTGAAGTGAAAGGCAATCGTGTAGCTAAAGTAGCGCATCGCTTCAACAAAGCGGCTGTGCATACTGATCGTAAGAAAGCCTCGAAACGAGGTTACGTTAAACACAAAGGTAAAGATCCGTCTCAAGCTAAGGAGATATAGTATGTGGGTATTAACATATGAAGTAGATGGTGTTATGGGTGACTTTAGCATCACCGTAGAGAGCGCTGGAGCAGCCCTAGCGATGATCGAAGAGCTTGAAGAGAGTTACCCAGGAAGAAAATGGGTAATGTACTCTAAAGAAGAAGAGCCTTCGAATGCTAGTTGAAGTCACTGGACCCAAAGGCGGTCAAGTAGACCCTCACTTAGTGTGGCGCGTCAATCACGCCATCGCATCGTTTGTGAAGACTCTAGGCATTGATCGATTTAAACTGAACATCTTGGTTCGCGTTCACAGTAAAGCCATCATTGACGATAGCGTCGAGGGATGGTGCGAGATAATCGACCCACGGACATTTGAGATTGACGTGGCGCTTTATAGTAACTGGATGGGCGTCTTGGCGCACGAGATGGTTCACGTAAAACAATACGTCCGAAAAGAGCTAGACTATAAAATGTGTACATGGAAGTCAAAGCCTATTGACCCAGATGAAATGGATTATTACGATCGCCCGTGGGAAGCTGAAGCGTTTGCGTTACAGGACGTTCTCTTAGCTAAATATGAAGAGCGTAAAGTATAAATACTTTTATTATTCAAGGAGTGTAATATGAAGTCACTTTTAATTAGTGTTGTTGCTGCATCGGCTTTACTCGCATCTGCTCAGGCAAGTGCTTGGGGTGACCGCGAGCAAGGTATACTCATTGGAGTGATTAGCGGATTTGCGCTAAATGAATATCGCAACCAACAACAAAATCAACCCATGACGTATCCAAACAGCGGCGCTAGCGGTCAGTTTCCCGCGTTTCGTTGTCAGGGTAGCGAAGTCGATTGTGCTTATCAGCGAGGTGTCTGGGAGCGCAAGCGAGAAGAGTGGGAACAAATGAAGTCTGACGCATATCAATGCGGTCGATACGGGAGAAATTGTAATCGATGAAATCATTTAGCCAATACATCGCCGAGGCACAAGTCAATGAAGCTGTTGTCCCTAGTCGCCTACAAAAGTGGCTAGATAAAAAAGATTGGACTATTATGGCTACTAAACCATACAAGTTGGATAGGTCATCGATGCACTTTCTAGCAAGTGATGATCAAGGGAATGATCGTGAAGGCATTCTCATGAAATATCCAAACGAAAAAGGACAGTATGTTGTGGTGTTTAACACTGTACCTAATCGTAAAGACTGGATTAATGCTATGATTGAGTCTGATGGGCTTGATGAGACTCGTAACCCAATTAAAATGTTCCGTCGTAGAGGGCATGAAGCCCAAACAGACATAAGCTATAGTAAAGGTGTTTTTGAAATATGGTACGATGAAAAAGGATCAGAGTACCCATCAATGGATAAAGATCCAGAGGGTAAAACCTTTGCGGATAAAACAAATGATCCTCGTAAATTAGTGAGGTATGCTAAAGCAGCATTCAAACCTGGTCAAGAGATATATGTGTCGAATTATGGGCGCAATTATGATTCGGCGTACAAAGCTGGCGTTGAAGCACTAAAGAATGCAGGATTTAATGTAAAAGCAGATATGCCAAAATGAAATCGTTTAAGCAACACAGAGAAGACTCGATCGACTGTAAATGCGAAGCTATATATGAAGAGCTAGTCGTAGAGAAAGCGGAGTATCAAGGCAGAGAAGTCAAGTTAAATGATCCTTTTAGAACACCGAAGGGACCAAAGAAGTTCTCTGTCTACGTTAAAAACGATAAGGGCAATGTTGTAAAGGTCAATTTTGGTGATCCAAATATGGAGATCAAAAGAGACGACACTGAGAGAAGAAAGAGTTTTCGCGCTAGGCACAATTGTGACGATCCTGGTCCAAAGTGGAAGGCTCGGTACTGGAGCTGTTACCAATGGAGAGCAGGAGCTGAAGTAGACGATTGACAGAACGCGAGAGGGAAACGATAAAGCAAGCTATACGCTCACCTGAGTCGTGCAGGTAACCACTAAACTGCGTCATACCAACCAAATGACGTGAAGTGTCGACACGACCCTCTCCTCCCCGATTCTCCTTTATATAAATAGTGATGGGTGCAAAACCATTCACTAAAGGAGAACATTGTGAGTATAATCTTACAAGCGGTCCCTTTGTCATTTGTATATGAGAAATTCAGCGGTACATTAACCCTTAAATTATTGTAGTTAGTCGTGGAATGCGTCTGCTCTGACGTGACGGCTGCTCATTATTATTTTACATTTCTAGTTGTATTTACTGTGATGGAAAGGTACACTATCCGTCATAAACTTATTCATGCTCGAAAATTGGTGCCGCTATTCAATGGCTGGAACGAAAAAGACAACGGAAATGCTGAGAGATCTCGCCAGAAGAGATGCGGCAGCGTGAATTTTATAAGGATGAAAAGAAAAAATTACTTGACAAAGGTATTATAAGTAGGTTATAATTACTAAGTGATGTGAGGGAGGTAGTCATGAAAAAAGTCATTGAACACCAAATTGAAATGCTGAAAGGTCACATTAAAGTTTATGAGCAGCGAGGAAATCAAGCTGCGATTGAACATGCCCAAAAATTAATTCGAGAGTATGAAGAGCAACTGAAAAAGTTCAAGTGAGAGATATCATGAATTTTCCTGAGCTAGAAAAAAATATCCATTCCTGTTGGAATATCCTAAGCGAAATAGAAGAAGTTCGTCGAGGCTTGTCTGAAGACAATCCCGTAATAGACGCGCTAGTCGACATCTGCGACGAATACAACGCAAAATTTGAAACGCTGTATAGCACGTTTGAAGCAGCGCTTTTCGATACCTTGTCCACACTAAGTTCTGAAGAGCTTGATAGACCAGTCCAGACCATCGATTTATCGGAAGAAAGACACGTTACAAGTTGGCATCCTAAGGAATATTGGAGCTAGTTTTAATAACAAAATAGTTTTAAAAACTCCTTTACTTTTTATGTTAGATGAGCGATAATATTACTTCTTTAGTGATCTTTAAAAAATTAATTCCGCGTTAGCTCAGTTGGTAGAGCAAATGACTGTTAATCATTGGGTCGGTGGTTCGAGCCCACCACGCGGAGCCAATTTATCTCAGCGTCTTAGTTGCTATGATCTCTCAGTTAAAAGCTGTCATAGCGTAAAACGAAGCCCGATACGGTAAGTTTCTAAGGTAGCGCTGAGGCCAATTTAAAAACGCCGACATAGCACAATTGGTGGTGCAACGCACTTGTAATGCGTAGGTTGAGGGTTCAAGTCCTTCTGTCGGCACCAAACTTCGGGATTGTAGCTCAGCGGTAGAGCAGGGCACTTTTAATCTAAATAAGATAAATAAAATAAAAAGGTTAAAAGTATTATGAACTACAAAAAACAGTATTTTCTGTTAATCGAAAAGGCTAACAATAGAGTATTAGAAGGTTACGCTGAAACGCATCACATTATACCTCGTTGTATGGGAGGTAGTGACGAACCAGATAACTTAGTTGAGTTAACACCTGAGGAACATTATGTAGCTCATCAGTTATTGGTTAAGATGTATCCAGGTAACCATTCACTTGCCATGGCAGCACAGATGATGATTCCTAATCGACCTTCAAACAAAATGTATGGTTGGCTTAAAAGAAAATTTGCCGAAGCTATGTCCGAATCTCAAAAAGGCGAAGGCAACAGTCAATACGGTACAAGATGGATTCATAATGTTGAGTTAGAAGAATCAAAAAAAATAGATAAGAATTTACCGTTACCTGAAGGATGGAGCGAAGGTAGAATTATAGATTTTCGTCGCTATGCCGAAGATAAGTTAAGGAGACAGTCCTTGTTAAAATCAAAAAAAGAAGCTAAACAAAGAAAAAAAGAACAAGTGATTAATGAATTGTCTACCTTATATGAACGGTATAAAAATGGCGAGCCGCTACAAAGTGTGGCAGAAGATTACCCTTCATCATAT
>PR_CR_10_Liq_2_inCRDRAFT_1000272_pt1 | contig 14896 bp, 16 predicted proteins | sample PRCRCaboRojoPR_FD_10245 | JGI IMG/M metagenome (IMG submission 10245) | reverse complement strand
TACAACACAACAACAACATAAATCATTTATAGATAATTCAGTCCAAGATAAAGAAATAAATAAAGTTGAAAAAACAATAACATCACAACCAAAGAAATCAATTCCTAAACCAAAAGTAAAATCTACGACCACGTTAATAGATATAATTAGAAATAAAAAACAAACAGAACCCTCTCAAACAAAAGAGAAAAAAGATGTTAAACCGGTTATTACACCATTAACAAAGAACATACAACAACCAATGATTAAACCGAATGTAATTAAAAAAACAAATAATGTTAAACCAAATCGTATTTTTAATCCAAGAATGACAACAATGCTTATGAACCATAGACGTATTCAACAAAATACACAACAACAATTACATAAAAGAAAAAATAAAAATAAACCAAAATTTAATATGAGTAATCAAACAATACAACGTAATCAAAAATTAAGTTATCGTTCAATGTTTTATTATCAATTAAACAAAGGTTAAATTATTATATTTTAGATATAATTCATAAAGAACTATATCTAAAAAGACGACAACGGCAGGACTTGAACCTGCGACCTTTCGGTTAACAGCCGAACGCTCTAACCATCTGAGCTACGAAGTCAGAGTGCATATGGCAGGATTCGAACCTGCGAAGCATACTTGCATGGGATCTTAAGTCCCACCCCTTTGACCACTCGGGAACATATGCGTAAATTGAAGGGTTTCAAAAACATTCGTAAAACATTCATAAAAAATTTATTTAAAAATTGTTTCATTATGTTCCACACTTTCACACGCTATTTTTCTACATTTATTCTTAAACCATCAAAACATTGGAATAATCGCGCNGTCATTAAAAACCACTAATTCCAGTAAAATCTGCAACTACGAAGAAAATTAAAATATTCTAAAACAACACTACACTACGCACCGTTTAAACTTCTTGTCCTCGNTCCCGTATTAAGACATCCTACCCTCCTCTTCAATATTATATAATGATAATTCTTTAAATTGTTTTATGTATATAATTTGATAATATGATACAACCTACCCATAAATATTACTCCCCATACTAAATAAATATTTTTTTATTATTATATGAACGCGTAAAAATAATATCAAGTATATATATATTAAAATGTCTACAACTCTTACTGAACAAGCAGACCAAGACTACCAAGACATGGATGAACTCGGTGATTTATTTGATACAGAAGATGATGACACNGGTTCTAATAATGTTAATCAACTATTACAGGACGCACAAAGAGTTCCTCCAACCAATAAAGAAAAAGCAAAAAGTAAATCAGCAGAACCCGAAGAAGAAGATGAACAACCATCTATGAATGATGAAGAACGTAAAAAAAGATTAGAAGCGTTATACATACGGTTTGAATATATCCCTTCCAGTTCAGGTGGTAATTATAAAGAAAGTTTAGATAAATTATATAATTTAGTTTTTAATAATAAGTGTAATAATACTACTGAAAAGGTGTCTGACCCAAAAGAAAGAATAAAGATTTTAAGTCATAGTGGTAATTGTGTATATGATGATGGACGTCAAGCAAAAAACACTATTCTTAAAAGTATAAACTTAAAACGAAGACCGGAAACTGAAATGGAAACAGTTAAAGAAATGTTAGAACAATTTAAAGAACGCGGAACGACACTAAACAAATTATTAGAAAGTGAAACTAAAATACAACGTCAAAGAGGAAAAACGTTAAAAGAAACACGTAAACAAAAGAAAACAAGAAAGACACAACCAAAGAAGACACCACCAAAGAAAACAAGAAAGACAGCACCAAAGAAAACAAGAAGAACAGCACCAAAGAAAACAAGAACTACACGAAAGAATACTTTAGAGAGATGTTTAATGACTTGTGTAGATAAAGCATATGATAGACGGTCAATATAATAAATTTAAAAATATATTATATAATGTTTTTATTTATTTTAGTTATTTTAATCATATTATCTATAATTTTATATTATAATAATATGACATCAAGATACGTTATTCATCCACACCACGCAAAAATAATGATTGAACACAAAATTATTACAACCATAATAGATGTTAGAACAAATATGGAATATAATGAAGGTCATTATCCTAATTCGGTACATATACCTCTTCAAAATATTTCTACTAAAAATCCATTAGTTCAGCACCTTATTCATAAAAAAATAAGTGAATATAATCAAACACAAACACATACAGATATATTAATTTATTGTAGAACAGGTAATCGCGCCTATTACGCTCATAAAATGTTAACAGATATTATTAAAAAATCATTTAGAAAAGAAAATATACAAACAATACCCAATATTTACTATATTAATGGTTCATATCAATCAATTCTGTAAAACAACTTAAAGATTTTTTCTAATGTTATATTGTCTCACTTTAGCTCAGTCGGTAGAGCGATGGACTGTAGATTTGTGGCTTTCCATTGGTCGTGTGTTCGATTCACACAAGTGAGACTTTATTACAATGAACACTGGTTGTGTTAAAAATTATGGTTCAATTCCATACATTGTAAAATTTATAGATATGCTTTCATAAGTATATCTATAAAATTGAATTTAACCATTCTAAAGTCCAAAGAAAACCATACACATAATGAAGTTTCCTTTTACGACATATGATGACCAGATACCGTCATTATTTATTCCAAATACAGAACATTCTAAAGAGTTTATGTTAAAAGAGGCGCAATGTTTAAATAAATTTATAAAAGAATATAGACAAGATGACGAAACATTTACATTATTTAATTTAGGTTCATTTAAAGATGAAATTTTAAATGAACAATATACTATTAAAAATCCAGAAGTATATAATAATCAATCTATTTTATTACAAAAAGATACACTATTTCCTTTGTTCTTAATGTATCCCTTTGTATTAAATGATAAACCACCCCATTATAAAAATATAGATATTATACTTATTGCTCCATCTAAAAATTTAGAATATAATAAACCAAATGAATTAACTATGGATAATACATTATTTGAATATTTTATACTTCCTCTTCATCCAGAATACACAGAAGATGAATTGAGAGAAATATTAATGAAACAAGAAATAAAACGAGATACATATAGTCGTTATATTGATTTTGTATTTCCAAATATTAAAATCACATATCGTTGGTTTTATACAATGATACCTTCAACACCAGAACACTATATTCAATACACGAAAGACACATATGTTCATATAAAATATAAACATCTTATACATAATAAAACATATATACCTTATTGTAATGAAGAATGTTTTACAGATGAAGATATTGCTTTCTCGGATGAATTTCAAAATAATCTAATTGAATTTTTTAAGAGAAATAGTAATACATTATGTATAAATTATGTTGTATTTATAAATAAGTCTTATCAGTCATCGTTAATAAAACCCTTTTTAAACTCAACAAAATATATAATTCATTACTTTAATCATCAATTATATTTTATAGATAATCCGTATTCACCATCTAAATCACGAGCGTGGTTATATAATATGAATTTAGAAGAACTATCAATTTATTATTCAATTGAACAAATTATTCGTATGAACTCATTTCAATATACATTTAAAAAGAGACGTCCAGATATAAAATATTTATACAAATCTAATATTCCTCCTCTACCATCAATTTAATAAGCACAATGTGAACCTACATAAACAGGATCATTATCTAAACATAATTTTTTATATTTAGAGTATTGTTCATTATCTAATACATCTACGTGCTGAACTGTCTGACAATTGTGATGTGACGGGTCTTTTCCTTGTGTTCCACAATCAGTTACCTTCTTTTCTAAACGAAATAATGTTTCTCTCTCGTCACGTGTTCCTTGTGGTTTTACTGTATCAGGACAACAAATACGCTTACGATAAAGAACACCGGAGGATGAACTTGAATATAAAGGTGCGTTCTTTTGTGTTAAAAACTGTTTTCCGTATAATCTTTGTTTAACATCATTCTTTTTTTTTAATAATGCTAAAGACATATTTATAGTATAATTACAAAAATAAAATTGATTTATATTCATAATCATTTATTAATGTAACTAAACTATGATGGAAGATATTATAGAACAGTCTGTAACAAGACATCAAGAAAAGACAAATATATTAACATCATCATTTAAATTTAATCGTAGTGTTTATGAATGTATGATATATGATATATTAAAATGGTTAAAGGATACAGATTATAAACCAATTCATGAATTACGTAAAGAATTTATTACAAATAAATATAAAAATCTTCAAAAGAAGTATCGCGTATTTATCAAAAAATCACTTCTTGTATCAGTATATCGTATGATGATACAAGAAGAAAAGATAGAAAATCACCCTTATGTGCTACTTATTTTACAAAAGAAACATTCAAGAAATATTTCAGGAGTATCTATAATCACAATATTAACTTCACCATATCCAAATGGTCGTTCATTTAGTTGTAAGCATAATTGTTATTATTGTCCTAATGAACCAGGACAACCACGCTCATATTTAAAAAAAGAACCAGCAGTCGCACGAGCAAATGTTAATCACTTTGACCCTTTACTTCAAACAGAAGACCGTTTAAACTCACTATATCAAAACGGACATCATATTGATAAATTAGAATTTATTATTGAAGGAGGAACATTTACAGAATATCCTTATGATTATATTGAAGAATTCTTTAGAACTATGATTTATACTTGTAATACATTTAAACAATCACCAAGAAGACAAAAATATTCACTTAAGAAAGAAATTGAAATAAATAAACATTCTAATTATCATATTATAGGAATATGTGTAGAAACACGACCTGACGTTTTGTTTGAAGATGGTATAAATTGGATAAAACGTTTTAGACATTTAGGAATTACACGTGTACAACTCGGTGTCCAGCATACAAATAATACGATTTTAAAACGCGTAAACCGTGGTCATACAATAGAACAGGTATATAAAGCAATTCATCAATTAAAAAATAATGGGTTTAAAGTAGATATTCATCTAATGCCTGATTTACCTTATTCTTCACCTGAAGAAGATAAGAATATGATTTATTACTCTTTAAAATCACCACATATTCAAGCTGACCAGATAAAACTATATCCAAATCAAGTTGTTCCTTGGACGGTTATACAAGAATGGTATAAACAAGGTAAATATAAACCATATTCTGAAACACATCCAGAAAAATTAAAAGAAGTATTACGGTATGCGTTAGATATATGTCCACCATGGGTGCGATTTCCACGCGTAATGCGTGACATACCTGACGATTACGTTCAAACAGAACATTATATACCTAATATGCGTCAGCAATTGAATGTCACGTCAACAATGGAAATTAGAAATCGTGAGTGTGGTAGACATCCTGAATATTCACCAGATGAGGCACAACTATTTGTAAGAAAATATAGAGCATCTTATGGAGATGAATACTTCATATCATACGAGAGTGTAGACCGTAAATGTTTGTTTGGATTTTTACGATTAAGAATACCAGATACAAATGTATATACACAATTTAAAACACTTTATAATAAAGGATTGATACGTGAATTACACGTGTATGGTAACGTTCAACCTGTAAATCATAAGAATACAATGAAACATTCAGGACAACATTTAGGATTTGGAACAAAATTACTCAAAAAAGCGGAATGGATTTCATTTCAAAGGAATATGAAAGGAACTACAATTATATCAGGAATAGGTGTCGTCAATTATTATGAAAAACGAGGATATTCATTAAGTGATACATATATGAATAAAGATTTTATAATTACAAGACATCAAACCATCTTCTTATGTATTCTTCTGACATTGACCGCGTTTATAATACAAATAAAATTGATATGAATTACCACCACTACCACGTTTCGTTCTATTATTAAATGTATTTAGACACCCCATGACCGACGCATTTTTTTTTACAATATATGAAGAAAAAGGTAACATACTTTTTTATTTATATAAAGAAAATAATTATGGAATATGTAAAACTGACTTTATTATCAGGACAACAAAAATATAAAAGACCATCAACAAAAGAAAGAACCGATTGTATACTGGAACCACTTGAAGCAATGTGTCAATTATCTTGTTTAGCATACTCACAAATTGGTACAAAACTTACGATACAAAATAATATTTTATATTTACAATATCCTTCATATATTCAAGGTATTGTTCGCTGGTTTCAAAAAGATACAAAAGAAGATATTTACTTTATGTTTCATATTTTTAGAAGATTTATTCAAAATTATCAACATTTAAATGATATCTCATATAATAATACAAATTTATATAGTCTTATTTTACAACTTTCAATAAAAGGTTTACAAAATCTTATACAAACATATCAAAATCATAATTTCACAATTATACATACACTTCAAATGTATGAAAATATGTTATTACATCCAGAATTATTTAAAACATCCACATCAAAAGAATATGATACTATGGATACTATTTTTAAAACAATATCATCTATTTANACAGATAATGACTACTATACATTACTTCATTTATTATATAACTATAATGAAACAAAATCACAAACAATTATAGATAGTATACAATCTATTTTAAAAACAAAAGAAAAACAAATTAAAGAATGGATACATACACATTGCACTTTATGAATATATTGTTTTCAATTCTAATAATAATGAAAAGTCGCTTCCTTTCAAATTAACCAAATAACCATATTTATCCATTAAACGAATTCTTAATTTTTCAATCTTCACAGGTCCATAGTAATCACGCTGTTTATAAATACGGTCACGAAGATCTTCAAAGTTAAATGTATATGAACCAAACTTGAATACCACTCTACCAAGTATTTTCTCATCTAAAATATGTTTTGGAAGACAACTAATAATACTCGTGCTATGACTTCCCGTATAATCTTCAACTGATACAAACACATAATTTAATTTACTTGAACCATAAATACATTCCGCTTTTATATTACCATATATCGCTCTATATGTGTTTGCACTAAAATCAACATCTTCATCTATATTATCACCCAGGGTTTCGTAATCTGCCTCATCAATCCACTTTTTAATAACAGCATTTTCATCATTATAATATACCTTATAAAATGGTTTTCTATATCCAAGTGTCCACCCCGCTGTTCTCTCAAACTCCAAATCAGGAACATTGAAATTTAATGAAATATAACATTGAGATAAATCGTCAGGATTTTGTGACGCTACAAATTGAGACGCCGCATCCGCCTCATCAAAAGCATTTCTAAAACGGAAATTGACACGACTATCTACACTATCAAACTCACATATAACATATCTCATATTTAAACGATTATTGTCTGGTATATTATTACTTGTATTTACAAAAACTTCATTCATACGTGTAACAAATTCGTCTGATTCATAATTACCCTCTGGAATGGTTATTGGATAATACTCGACACGGGATATATCTTCATTAGGGTCGTTACTTTCACTTAAATGTACACTATTTGCACTTATCCCAACTTCTAAAAAAAATATGTTTGAACGTAAATGTTCATCAAACATAAATATTGTATTTGGAATTTCTGTAGATGATAATCTCATTGAAATCACATTATGAATTGGTGTAGGTAATGTATATACAAAATCACTTGTTAAGTCCTCGTCTTTTGGATTTGGATTACAAAATATGGTATCTATATTTAATAAATGTGTATTTAAGGGTCTATGAATTGGATTTAATTCACCATATTGATATGGTTCTGTATAAATATGTGATGATAATTTATTTGTATCATTACGATTTTGTTTTAAATATGATAATTGATGAACGATATTCATAGAGGGGTCATTTAATTCTTTTTTATTATCATTCATTGAAATAACACTTGGTTCATCTTCTATTAATTTTAATACCTTTTTAAACTGATGTTTTAATTTTTTCTTATCATCTTGATTTTCTAAATGTTTCATTTCATTTTCATACCAACTCAATAATTTTTCTATTGTTTTTGTTTCTATTGCAGACGGTTTGTAATGAGATAATGATTTATTTATAAATTCACGTAATAAAATCTTATCTTTTGATGACTTCAATCGTTTTAAACATTTATTCTCGAAGTCTTTAATTTTTTTCTCGATTGTAGACCATTCATCATTCTTTTGTATTGAAAATATTGTATTCAATTCTTTAGAATTATAATGATTAAAATCGAATAATGTATTCATTATTATATATTTAATAATAATGAATTTTTATCTATTTTTCATCATTCATTTACGACATATGTTTGTTCAACAGATGTTATAGCGTTACCATCCCAATCAGTAACACCCTGTAAATTACTAAAGAATATATCATCAGGTTCAGTATTATTCGTTACGCTATCTTTTAATATTAATACTATGCGGTATGTACGAGAACTAACCGAGTCAACACCTGTTAAGTTATTTTGACCTTCTGCAGGGTTTATTTTAACATTAAATATTAATTTATCATCATCTATTAAAGGTATAGATTGCACATCATTTGTATCTTGAATACCATGACTTACATCTGTTCTGAAACGGTCAGGGTCATGATAACCAATTTGTTTCATTAACTTGTAACCAATATTACTATCTTCCTTATTATTATTTTTTTCTAAATTAGCTCCGCTTAAATCTTCGTGTATATTAGTTAAAATTACTGAACCTAATCTAACAAGTTCATCTTTTAATTCTTGTTCATTATTAAACAGGTCAACACCATGATATGTATTAAATAATTGATCGGCGAGATGGCGTATAAAGTCGTGTTTAAGTAATGAACGCTTTTCACCGAACCCAGTAGCGACTGGATTACCAGTTTTAACACCAGTCTCACCAAAGTTGCCTTCTACATAACTTGCGTTTGCTACATTTACATTTGGGAATTGGGTGTGGTCAATATGATAAGTAACATCATTGTCTGAACCATCAGGGTCAACATCAGAAGAATCTGTTTGGAATTTGAACACCTCACGGAGTTGGTTTAATGAAACTTCGTAAAATACAGTACAATTTGCTGATGAAAGATCAACTTTAAACTGATCAAGTCCGGCCGATATGTCTAATGTTACCTCATCATTTAACTGATTTATTACGAAATCTATTGGTGTTGGTTCTGAATTACCGTTACTTGCCATTATATTTTATATATAATGAATACAAAAAAAAATGAGAATTAAACAAACAACTAAACAAAATACACATAATTCATTAACATATTATACAATTTTTAGTGAAGAAGGAAACCTGGTATTTTTAGAATATCTATATACGAAGTTTATGTTACAAGTTACTGACATTATAAATCAATATAACGCTGGTAATTTTGAATATGTCGTTCAGAGATTTACAAATCAATATTATAATATATTGATTTCTATTTTAAGCACAACTAAATATGATAATAATCCATTAATAAGACGCGTACGTAATTTTTGTATTTCTCTTGTAAATATGTTTAATCGTGTAATTCTTCAATATTTAGAATGTAAAAATATAGAAAAACAATTAGAACAAGCAAGAAATAAAGCTTCTATATTAGATGACCCTGAACGATTAGAAGAATATATTGTCGGTTCAACGAAACGTGTTAATGTATTCCGCGATCATATGGTGACAGTTCCTATGGCAACACTAAAACCACAATATTCTGAATATATTAAGTTATATGGGTTCCCGAAAAATGCTAATTTCGATCCTACATTAATGAAAGGTATTATTACCAGATTATTACAAGATGGTGTTCTTACAAAGGAAGAGATTTATGGTTCTTCTTCATTATAAAAGTCAGCAACTTTTTTATGAATTTTAATTGAATTTAAATTAAAGTTATTAAGATAAAGTCCATTTAATGAACGAACTCTTGACAACGCGACATATGCCTGTCCGCTTTCAAACATATCGTTACCACAATCAATCACCGCTTCATCTAAAGATATTCCTTGACACTTATGAATAGATAAAGCATATGATAAAATGAGAGGATATTGTTTTATTTTATAAGTTCCTATTGAATAAGTTGTAGGCGTACATAATGTGGTTAGACCATGACACCAACGAATAAGTGGTTGTTGTAATATAAATTTTTCAACAGTTCCTAAAGTTCCATTACATAATTTATTTTTTATATTTAAATTTTTTATACACATTACGCGAGAACCTACATATAATTCTAAATGTTCTATTGGATAATCATTTAATAACTTTGAATGCAATGAATGTATCTTTGATTTCCAATTCTCTTTCGATGTATGTGTTATACATTTCTCTGAATTATAAAACATTATTGGATATACCATTTTTTCTTTTTCTACCAACTCACGTTGTTTCTTTTCATTATACGAATGAACTTGATAACGTCTTGGAAAAAGACGAACAATATTTGAACTTATATTTGTATTACATACACGACTTAATAATAATTTATATTGTGTTTTTGTTATCTTTCCACGACGAATATTATTTAATAAATTTATATAAGTTTCATCATTACATTGACGATAGTTTTTTGTAAGATGATATGTATAACCTATATACGACTTCCAATATTTAGACTCGAAACAAAATTGTGTATTTATACCAACTGGTGGTAATTGATAAAAATCACCAGATAAAATAACCTGAATACCACCAAAAGGTTTATCTGAACTATTTCTAATTTTACGTCCTATGACGTCTAAACATTCAAATAACTCACTTGTCAACATACTTATTTCATCAATGATTAAAACATCCACTTCTCTCCAACGCTTTTTTACATAAGACTTCATTTTATTCAATATGACTTGAGGATTTGTTTCAATACCTGTTCCCGCCCATGAATGTAATGTTTGAGCGTCACATTCATCTAATAAAACGGACGCACAACCTGTTAACGCACACACTTGTATTTTTTTATTCATAGATTGACGTTTATACATATATTGTATTAAATAGGTCTTTCCACAACCACCACCACCTGTAATACATATATTATGTCCTTTTAAAAAACATTCATACGCTTCACGCTGTTTTGTAGAAAGCATTTTAATTAATTATTATTATTTTCACGCGTATTTATAATCAATTTTTTTATATATTATTCAATTATATGTCATTTAAACATTTATATGGAGAAGTAATGACACCTGAAAGTATTATAAATACATTAATCAATCAATTACCTATATGGGATAGTCCAAATATACATTTAACAACGTGGTTAGACCCTTGTGTAGGTAAAGGTCAATTTACAATAGTAATATATCATAAATTAATGGATGTATTAAAACATACATTTCCAAACGTTCAACAGCGTTCACACCATATTCTTACAAAAATGTTATATATGATTGAAATCAATTCTGCACATAAATCTCATTTGTATGATTTATTTCCATACCAAAAGAATATTTCTATTCAGGATTTCTTACAACCTCTTCCTAATCATTTTCCAAAACATTTTGATATAATTATTGGTAATCCTCCATATCAAGTGAATGGTATGAAACCTGTTCCTACACAACGAATTAAAACAACAACTACAAAACCTAAAACAATGTGGACACAATTTGTTCGTCGTTCGTTTGAATTATTACAATCTAAAGGATATATGTCTATGATTATTCCTGCAATTTGGTTAAAACCAGATAAAGCAAATATATATTCATTATTAACTTCACATAATATTCTTCATATTCATACATTAACAAACCAACAAACAAATAAATTATTTAAAGGACAGGCACAAACACCTACGACGATGATTACAGTTCAAAACGCTCCTCATACACAACAACCGATAATGTCTCACGGACTTCCAGTTAAAGAGAGAAAAACATTTAAGATATTACTAAATAAACCGATACCATTATGTTATTTCTCTCTCGTAGATTTTATAATCTCTTGGATGAAACAACAACAAATTCCTTCGTTATTTAATTATGTATATAAAACAAATCCTGTTCCAAAAGAATATTTATCAAAAGAACCTACAAAATACATTAATATACATACATGTGTATTCAAGAACAAAGCACCATATCTAGTTAAATCATATAGTATACGACCATTACAATTTCAAGGTGTTCCAAAAATTATTATGGCACATAAGATGTATGGATGTCCCTATTTAGATAAACAAGGAACCTTTGGTATTTCCAGTCGGGATAATTATATCATTCGTTCTACAAATACTATATTATTATTATGGTTAGAACAACCTATCATTACAAAATTGATAGATACAACACGATATCGTATGTCTTATTTTGAAAAATATTGTTTTCATTGGATACCTTATATTACGACAAAACAACACTTTTATACATTCTATAAAGATTTACAAAATAGTAAAATTGAACGATTATCAGAGAAGTATATACAACCTTCAATCGTAATATGAAGTATTGTTGCACGAGATTTAATACAGATACATTATATCATTATAAAAAACACGCGGAACATTATAAACGTGTTTATGGAACACCGAATGAAATTACACAACAAATACCTCCATTTCAAAAAATAACTGTTTTTGAAATGGATTTGGATACAAACAAAATAAATGGAATTGGTATTATAAAAAATAATCCTATCTATCGTAAATATCGTATCTATCCAATGAAATATGAACGGTATAATCGGTTTAATTATGAAGTATTATATTACATTAATAGGAAAGTATTAAAGAGACAACTTAATCTATCACTAAAACAATTAGAATATTTGTTATTTTATGGTAAAGGACATTTTAAACGCGGACAAGGTATAACACAAATTTCAAGAAAACGTCTTCCAGAAATTCTGGAAATTCTCAATAAGTGTAAATTGTATCGCCATTGTTGGAATTATCTTTATTAAATTTATAATGAAACCACGATAAAAACCCGAATAACCATCATTTATTTTTATTTTTTGTATACAATCTATTATTGAAGAATATTTAGGAACATTTTTATGATATCCTTGTAGTTGTAAGCGTCTTCGTATCAAATCTGTTGGATATGTAAAACAAAGTGCCGACATTCCGCTTAAACCACCACATAAAAATGAATTTGTATATGGACGATATAACTCATAAAACATAAAATTTAAACCAGAAAAACTCATATAACCGAAACCTGTTACTCCAACACCTTGATAGAGTTCTCTCAACGACATTGAGCGTGCCATATGAATTACACTTTTAGAACGTTCAAATGACTTACGTGTTCTTAAATTATCTATTGGATACGTACATAATGTTGATGTTAAACCACCTAAACAACCATTTATAAATGAATATGGTGTTAGATGAAGTGAATATACACTATAGGATATCGCGTTTTGTGGAAAAATACGAATACAATTTAATCCATTTCCTTTCCATAAACCAAATATTCCATCATTATAATATGTTTTTATTAAATCTTGTTTCATAAACATATTTTGTTTTTGTATTTTTAAAAGTTCTAATGGTGCTGTTATTGTTCTGGAACAAGTTGCTGATATACCACCTATCATAAAATCTTTTATATCGTTCATTATAAAAAATTGATTTTTTTATATTATATGTATAGTATTACATACTTATATTCATATGACTTATATTCTGTATCTTCGTGTTGTTGGTGACCAATCTCTTAAACAAAAATATGTAGAACGAATTCAACATAGAAGTTTAAGAGATAGCGGATTTGACCTTATTGTTCCTAAACATATTTCAAGAATGTATATTGAAGGTGATGTTCCAATCACTCTCGATCATAAAGTGCAAGCAAATCTTGTTCAAGTAAATGATAAAAATGAAGAAGTTTCATCTCCATTTTATCTATATCCACGTTCAAGTATTAGTAAAACTGTATTTAGAATGGCAAATTCAGTAGGTATTATTGATAAAGATTATCGGGGTAATCTAATTGCTAAAATTGATATTCATGGAGGTATTGCAGGACAAAATTATCAGATTGAACAAGATACACGAATGTTTCAAATATGTACGCCGACACTTGAACCTATTAAAAATGTTGTTTTAGTAGATAATCTTGATGAAACGGAACGGGGTTCAGGAGGGTTTGGTTCCACAGGTGGTGTCGGTAAATTCTCGAGTCTTGAGACGCTTTAAATATTCTTGAAATCCAATTGATTTATGTATTGATAATGAGTCTCCAAGTATTTTTTTAGCAATCTCCATAGTTTTCTTTTCATCATCTGTCAATTGTTTCAAATATTCTTTTTCCATTTTTTTAACATACATTTAACAAAATTATTTTTATGTCAATTTTATTTTAAAATGTTATTTCAAAATATTCTAATGATATAGGTGTAGATGTTTTTAGTTCATATGTATAATAGAATTGAACAGTATCGTCTGTTTCAAAAGTATCAAATTCATATGAACCAGTTATTGTTATAACATTATCACTATCTTTATTATATCTTACTTCAGGTATTTCAATTGTATCTCCAACATAATCTATACGAACAAAATCAAAGTTTCCACTTGGTTCATTCATAAATCCAACAAATTCAGCACAATATATACTTTGTTGTTTATCATCTGTATTACAAAATGTATCAAATTTTAAATAACATTGTTTTGTATATTTTAATTGTTCTGCATCTTTTATTTTAATCTTAAATTCTATTTTTAAACTGTCACTTATACTATGATCTTTAACAAAATCACTAATAAACCATTGACGATTAAAGTAAGTTTTATTAGAAGTTAATTCTATAAGTTCCAAGTCTTTTACTATAAAATTTTCAGGTTCGTCTGTGTCATCGTTTATAACTAAACGAAAATTATCATAACCTTGAAGTATGCCATCGTCATTTTTTATGATAATGTTGTGAACATCAGTATCATCTGTTACTCCTGATGTTTCTTGAATTTTTTTTGTTTGTCTACGAACAACG
>PR_CR_10_Liq_2_inCRDRAFT_1000269_pt1 | contig 14912 bp, 21 predicted proteins | sample PRCRCaboRojoPR_FD_10245 | JGI IMG/M metagenome (IMG submission 10245) | reverse complement strand
CGTTGGGCAACGGCGCGCGGCAATTCGCACGAAAGTGTAGTGTTTGCCATACCCTCACCCCTTCTTCAAAACGCCGCGCCGGGCCGACGCTCTATGGTGTATTTGGGAGAAAAGTGGGTGCGGTCGAAGATTATCCGTATTCACCCGAGCTGCTCGACATGGATCTTGTGTGGACAGAGGAAACCATTGATCGTCTTTTCAGGGAGGGTCCAGATATTGTGACACCGGGCTCAAAAATGCCCATTCAGCGAATCAAGCGGGATTCGGATCGTCAGGATTTGATTGCTTACTTAAAGCAAGCGACCGCACCTCAGTGATCGAATTACGTTCATTGGCTTGGATCGCCCTCGTTGGTTTGTTTCTGAGCGTTCAATCACACGGAGATCATGGACCCCAAACATGGCAACGGACCCATACTTCGGTGGTGGCAATATTGCCCACATGGCCTGGATATGACCGTCCCGGTTTTGGTGCGCCACGTGGAACAGCGCCCGAGGGCTCCGGGTTCTTTTGGACGGCTCGGAACGGATCTCAGAGCACGCCGTTCATCGTCACAGCCGCGCATGTGGTCTCCGAGGCGACACGTATTGAAGCACGCGATGCGTCAGGAAACCGATTTGATCTGGAACTGATCGCGATCGATGCAGCCTCTGATCTTGCGCTGTTGCGTGCACCAACCGAAGCACCAGGGCTCGAAATCATGTCGACCATGCCTCCACCTGGAACTCACGTATGTGCGCTTGGCAATCCGTTCGGGGTTGGAATCAGCATGAGCTGCGGAGTCGTCTCCGCACCGCTTCGCACTGAGTTGGGTATGCAATCCATTGAGTCCTTTGTACAAACCGATACAGCCATCAATCCGGGATCATCAGGCGGTCCACTCGTTGACGCCCAGGGCGTCGTCGTCGGTGTGATGACGGTCATGTTTAGTCGTGACGCGGATATCGATGCAGGTGTCAATTTTGCAGTCAGTGGTGACGTCTTGGTTGACCGTCTGGCGCCCCATGCGCACTGACAAAAGCCCACTTTCGTGTATTCTGAGCGCATGAATTGAGGGTCTTCTGTGTCAGATTATCTAACCACCAAAGAAGTGGCTGCCCTGCTTCGGCTCAAAGAGCGCAAAGTCTACGACTTGGCTGCTAAGAATGAGATTCCGCACCTGAAGGCGACTGGCAAGCTCCTATTCCCTCGAGCAGAAATCGAGTCATGGATGCATGGCAAAGGTTTCAATGGATCCGCACACGGGCAACGACCGCTTGTGGCTTTGGGATCGCATGATCCACTGCTTGAATGGTCACTTGCGATATCTGGTAGCGGTTTGGCCACGCTGTTCCAGGGAAGTCTTGAGGGCCTCGACCAGTTCAAGGCAGGTGCGGGAGTCATGTGTGGGCTCCACATTGAGCACGCGGATTCAAACGGTTGGAATCTCGAGATCGTTCAAACAGAGTTCAAACAAAGCGCCGCTGTGTTGATGCATTGGGCGATTCGGGAGCGAGGTCTGATCGTTCGAAAAGGATCCTCGATCCGATCAATTGCGCAAATTGGCAATGCACGCGTGGTGATTCGACAGAAGACCGCAGGGGCATCGTACTCGTTTGAGCGACGTCTCCATGCATGTGGGCTTGAGGTTTCTAATCTGGACATTGTGCGAGAGGCACAGACTGAAACCGAGGCTGCACTCGCCGTGTTAGAGAATCAGGCCGATGTGTGTTTTGGCCTTCGAACATATGCAGACCGATACGATCTTGAATTCATACCCATTTGCAAAGAATCATTTGATTTGTTGATTGACCGTCACGCATTTTTTGAGCCGCCGCTTCAAGCGCTTTTCCGGTTTGTAGAAACACAAGACTTTCACGAAGAAGTATCACGGTATGCAGGGTATGACCTCAGTGGCCTCGGCGACATTCGATTTAATGGAGCCAGTTAGGCCTTTGGTTCTGCGATGCAGGTTGCTAAACCGTCGATGTCGATGATCCGAACCGGAGTTTCATACAAATCGGTTAAAGCGGGTGCGGTTAATATGTCTCTCGGTAAGCCAAACCCTGACACTGACCCGTTTTTTACGACGGTGACCGTGTCTGCCAATTGCAATGCGTGTGCTGGGTTGTGCGTTGACACAATCACTGTCAAGCCCTGCTCAGTCAGCCGTTCAATGGTGTGTAGTACCCTGACCTCATTGCCAAAATCAAGGCTTGAGGTCGGTTCATCCAAGACAATGATCTGAGCTTCTTGAGCCAGTGCTCTGGCGATCAGAGTCATCTGGCGCTGTCCGCCTGATAGCTCAGTAAACGGGCTTTGCGCCAGTGCGCCGATCTCTAAGTGCTCCATGACCTCCTTTACAATCTTCAGATCCAGCTGACCAGGCACCGAAAAAGGCTTTATTCGACCCGTTCTTCCCATTAACACCATTTCTTCTGCGGTATAGGGGAACGGTTGTTGTTGAGACTGAGGTACATAGGCAAAAAGATGCGCGCGCGCATGTGTTGATAAGTGATTCAGCGCTGAGCCGTTGACTGTGATTACACCGGATTGCGGTTTAATCAGACCGATGAGCGTCTTGAATAAAGTCGTTTTTCCGCTCCCGTTAGGCCCAATAATGACGTGGCAATGTCCTGATTGGAGTGTCAGATTGAAAGGGAGGCCAAGTGGAGCTTGGTAGCCGATAGTAATCTGCTTTGCTTCGATCATGTCCAGCTCCGTCTGCCCTGAAACAATAGCCAGACAAACACTGGTGCACCCACGAAGGCTGTGAGAATACCAATGGGTGTTTCAGTCTCTGTAAGAGAACGTGCGAGTGTATCGACAATCAATAGAAAATTGGCGCCAACAAGCATGGCAATGGGAAGCAACCGAATGAAGTTTGGTCCGATTAATAGCCGCGCAATATGTGGAATCACCAGTCCCACCCAACCGATGACGCCCGCTATCGCGACAGCGGCGGCGGTAAGTAGTGTCGCTGCAATCACAAAAATCAAACGGGTTTGTTCAGGATTAACCCCCAATGTTTTGGCTTCTTCGTCACCAAGACTTAAGACATTCATTCGCCAGCGCATTAACACCAACGGAATCAGACTTAAGAGACATAACGGCAAAGCCGCGTAGAGATCTTGCTTATGCACAGAGGCGAAGGACCCCAGTAACCAAAAGGTAATGGCTGGCAATTGGTCATATGGATCAGCGAGGATTTTGACGAGTGATAGAGAAGCCCCAGCCAATGACCCAATAACGATGCCTGAAAGGACAAGGAGGAGGGTCGGATCATGGTGGCGGATCGAAGTAGCCACGAGATACACGATGGCGACGGTGATCAGTCCGCCGATGAATGCAAACAGTTGAATCGCAACAATTGAGAGTGACAACAATATCCCAAGCGCTGCTCCGAGCCCGGCTCCGGTTGAGACCCCAAGAATATCGGGTGATACCAGAGGATTTCTAAACATACCCTGATAAACGCAACCGGCGGCTGCCAGCGCACCACCCACCAAGATCGATGCGATCACCCGAGGCAAGCGGATCTCCGTCAGAACCAGTGAGATCGTTTGCTCGGGTGCGCTCTCGTTGAGTCCCAAGATCCACGTGAAATATGCGATGGTCTCGCTGATCTGGATGGGATACTGTCCAGTGTTCGCAGCCAGCATCACATTGGCTACTAAAACAACCAGTAGACCAACCATCAGCACGCCAAAACGTGCATGGCTTAGGTTCAATATCGAGACCACGCGATCAGCTGTGCCAAATCCGCATCGGAGACTTCAACCTGGTAAAACAGGCGATAAAACGCACGAACCTCCGTTTCGAGATCAAACGAAAAATGCTCAGGATAAAGCAGACCGGATAACCATTTGAGACCCATCAGTCGATTGATAGATGGCGGACGATCAATCCAGCCAAAGGGTGCGGATGGTGCAAAATAGACTGCTTTGTTTTTGACTGCTCGAACTTGTTGCCAGAGCGGGTCTTGAAACACCACGTCATAGAACTGGCGGTCATACGTCAAAATAATATCAGGGTCGAGATCGAGTATTTCTTCGACCGACATGCTGATTAGATTCCGTTGCATCGCCATTTCCGGACCGTAGTCCGCAACATTGAGTCCGCCTGCACGCTCGATTATTTCAGTGTTAATTGAGCCGGCCACTCCGGTTTCCAGTCCTTGAGGCCCGCGAGCCAGGTAAATACGAGGTCGTTCGTCTTCAGGAATAGTCGCCACGTGTGCATCAATCGACTCAAGCAGGTTTTCAGCGTAGGTTGCGAGTTCTTCACCACGCTCGGCTGTGCCAAAAACTTCGCCCAGTTGTCGTAAAGCTTGCGGCGTATTCTCGAATCGGCCATCGATCAGGATATATGGAATCCCGGTTTGCTGTTGGGTTCGATCAGCGAGGTTGACATAGGTCTCACGAATGGAACCGAAGTCCAAAATCAGATCTGGCTGTAATCCGAGTACGCGCTCCAGATTCGCTGTGCTACCTCGTCCGGTTAATCGTCCTGTCACCGGAAGGTCACGATATTTTTCATTAATGTATGGGCGTTCATAAGCATGATGAGCGCGTGGCCAGCCCGTCATTTTGTCGGGTGCCAGCATGTAGGTAATGATTGCAGCGGGTGGGCCGGCGGTATAAACCTTTGAGATGGTATCCGGGATCTGCACCTCGCGACCTGCTGAATCGGTGATCGTGCGGGCTTCCGTGTAGCTGCCGGTCATGAGCAAAGACATGGCCGTGATCATGAGATATGAAATAAAAATGTACATCAGCCGTCTCCTCGTCTGCTGATTTCAAAGCCACCCGCTTCAAGGATGCGCTGGGCATCGAGGGTGCTCAGCCAATGATAAAATTGCGCCGCCTCCGGTCTAGCCGAGTGCGTTAGACCTGCTCCAAATATGCCCTTGATTGCCACCGATTGTGGCAAGCTTGTGTATGAAAGGTTGGGATTGTCGTTGATCGCCGCAAGTGCATTTGAATAGTAAGTCAGTAACAAGTCGACATGTTGTGTTTCCATAATCCAGCCGTACTGATTTCGGCCGGGCGGTGCATTCGGGGTCTCACGACCTCCGGTAATGACGCGTGTCCGTTCTTCTAACGCACTCAAATCCATCCCGGTGACGTGACTCACGCGGGCCAGTATTTCGAATGCATAGTCGCCTGCAGGATCGAGTCCCGTGGTTGACATGCCAAGTGCGTATTCTGGCGCGATAATCGCGTCAAGCACTGTCTCTTGGGTGAGTTGATATGCTTTCGGATGGACCAGAACCATTTGATTCAGTGCCAGTGTGGTGTAGGCCTTCAGGATACCGATATCTCCGAGCGCTTTCGTGTGTGAAATCGTTGCACTTAAGAAAATATCGCAATGCGCACCGCTCTCTATTTTTTCACGCAGCAGTCCTGAAGGACCAAATTCGCATCGAAATGGATGCTGCTGAGAGGGCAGGTATTGGGTGAGCAGTAACGGCATGAGATGAGTCATGCTGCCGGGCGCAAAAATCACCGATTCGGTCATGACTCATCTCATCCATATTAATTTGCGTTCGGGAAGAATAACTGATTTCCCTGAACACGATAGGACGCGATTGTGTCTTGTCCCTCGTCAGACAACAGCCAATCAATAAATTTCTGACCCGCCTCAGAATTGACGGATGGGCATTTCTCAGCGTTCACCAAGATCACGCCATACTGGTTAAACAGCCGCTCGTCTCCTTCAACGTGAATCTCAAAGTCACCCTTGTTTCCGAATTTTGTCCACGTCGCACGATCGGTCATGGCATAGGCGCCCATACCAACGGCTGCATTGAGCGTAGCCCCCATCCCAGACCCGGTTTCACGATACCAACTGCCGGAGGCCTCGGATGGATCGGTCCCAGCGGCCTGCCACAGTCGAAGTTCCGCTTTGTGTGTGCCTGAGTCGTCACCGCGCGAGGCGAACAAAGCCGATGCTGAGGCAATGGTCGAGAGCGCTTCAGATACGTTCGACGATCCGTTGACGCCTGCTGGATCATTGCTCGGTCCTACAATCACAAAATCGTTATACATTAAATCCGAGCGTTCAACGCCAAAGCCTGCAGCGACAAACTTTTCCTCCGATGGTTTTGCGTGTACGAGTAGGACATCCCCGTCGCAACGCTCTGCATTTTTGATCGCTTGTCCAGTTCCTACCGCGACCACGTTAATCGTGACGCCGGTGCTCTGTTCGGCTTTGGGTAAAATATAATCATAAAGTCCCGAGTTTTTTGTGGATGTTGTCGACTGGACGACGATGCTGTCTGCGCTTGCGAGACCTGAGGCCACTGGCAAGATTACGCTGAGGCCCAGTGCTTGAAGTGTCCGTTTGATTTGCATGATTTATTCCTCTATTTCCGTTGGGGTTACAACACGACATCCCCGGCCAAGTAGGCTTGTGCTTGACTTGTCAGGGGCTGCGTGAAGAAGGTTGCCGCGCTGGTATGTTCAGTGACACGGCCTTGATGAAGGAAAATGACGTCATCGGCGAGGCGTTTGGCTTGTCCGATGTCGTGTGAAATGAAAATGGATTTGACGCCGTCTGCCGTCGCTTCTTGGATGAGTCGCTCAATGATTAAAACGGATGCGGGATCAAGACTGGCTGTTGGTTCGTCGAGAAATAGGATTTTGGGTCGGGTCAGTAGGGCGCGAGCCAGTGCCAATCGTTGTTGTTCCCCACCCGATAGAACGCGAGCCGGCTGTTGGTCTTTGCCGCTTAGGTTGACTCGCTCAAGCATTTCATGGAGTACTTCAGGAGGTGTTGTCTTTGGCGCAGCAAATGTCAGATTGCCCATCACTGTGCGTCTTAACAGGACGGGTTTTTGAAACACCATCGCTTGTTGATGGCGGGTTTCGTGACTGGGTCGATTCAGTAATTTGATCGAGCCTGATGTCGGCGTCAGTAAGCCGTGCAGACATTTCATAAGCAAGCTCTTGCCGGCACCGTTTGCACCCATGATCAGGGTTGTTCCCTGTGCCTCTGAGTGCACTGAAATATCGTGAAGTAATGTTTTTCCATTCACAGTCAAAGACACACCATCGAGTGCGAGTACTTCGCCTGCGTTCTGATGTGTTTGAATGACTGAATCAGACATAGGCTTTTTTGAGCGCAATGCTTCGAACGGTTGTGACACCAGCATTGACCAAGAGGGCAAGCATCAAGAGGATGATGCCGAGTGCGAGCGCGATGGCCAGTTCGCCTTTAGAGGTCTCCAGCGCAATTGCAGTGGTCATGACGCGAGTCAAGTGGTCAATGTTGCCACCGACGATAATGACAGCCCCTACTTCAGAAATTGCCCGTCCAAAACCAGCGAGAATCGATGTGACGAGTGAGTATCGAGCGTCCCACAGATAGGTGGGAATAGCTCGAATGCTATCGATTCCAAGACTCTGAAAAAGCTCTCGATATTCCCGGTGCAGGTCATCCATGACTTGATAAGCGAGCGCCGCAATGATGGGTGTAATCAGCACAACCTGTGCGATCACCATGGCAGTGGGTGTATAGAGAAGCCCCAGGACACCGAGTGGCCCAGAACGAGACAACATGAGATAGACCAACAAGCCCACAACGACTGGTGGTAGGCCCATGAGTGAATTCAGGACTGTCACGCATAAGCGTTTACCTGGGAATTCGCTGATCGCGAGCACAGTCCCAATCGGCAGTGCGAGAATTACGGAAATTGCTAATGCCGATGTGCTGACTTGAATGGATAGCCAAAGAATCTCAAACAATTCAGGGTCGCCAGACACGATTAAAGCAACGGCTTGTGAGAATGCATCGAATAGCATGAATATGTTTTTTTTACATAATTGGAAATTATGCAACATTCTGGGGTGTTGTGTGAGAATTGCAACCAAAATGAATTGCTTTAGTATGAAAAAATGTTGGAAAGCAACCGAACATCTGGATCCTCGGTCATCCGTGAAACCTCAGCCGCCTTTGCTGATTTGGGAACATTTCTGCCGCTGACCGTTGGCTTGATCGTCATCAGTGGGATGTCGGCCACGGGCCTGTTATTCGGGTTTGGCATGTTTGCGCTTGCGACCGCTTTCATGTATCGCCGTCCAATTCCGGTCCAGCCCATGAAGGCTGTGGCTGCCGCGGGTATTGCAGGTTTGGCCGGCCCCGAAGTCTTGATCGCCACCGGGATGATGTTGGGGCTGACCTTGGTGGTCTTAAGTCAGACCCAGGCAATTGGTCTGTTGAAGCGGTGCATTCCAAACACGGTTTTATATGGCATGCGTCTCGCCTTGGCAGCCAGTTTAGTCGCAACCGCCCTCAACTTGCAGATTCCCTCAGTATGGGGTGTGATCACGTTGTTGCTTGTATTGACAGCGCTCCAATACACCAGTTTGCGTAATCCAAGTTGTTTCATTGTTCTGGTTGGCGGTTGGATCATTTTTGGATCGGAAAGCGCACTGGTTTCATGGTCGATTGGGTGGCATTTACCTGCCTTTGAATTACCCCCCATCAGCGCTTTTTGGGGCGCGCTCGAGGTGACATATTTGCCGCAGTTGGCGTTGACGCTCACAAATGCATTAATTTTGACCGCTGTGATTGCTCAGGACTATTTCCCAGATCAAAAGGCTCAATTGACTGAACAAAGGTTCGCCTTGTCATCCGGCTTTGCCAATGTCCTTTTAGCGCCTTTTGGGGCGATGCCGATGTGTCATGGTGCTGGCGGGCTGGCAGCGCACCACGGGCTTGGATCCACCACGGGGTGGTCAGTTGCAATTTTCGGCATGACCTGTCTGGTACTTGCGCTGTTATTCGGTGATGAGGCGACCCACATCTTAACCGCGGTACCCATGGAAGTTGTTGTGGCTCTCGTACTCTATGCGGCCTGGGTATTGGCAGATCCGATCAAACTTTCTAAGTTGCGACCCAGTTGCCTGTGTATCATTCTGTTAATGGTTCCGGTCACATTATTCAGCGGGCTCTTGGCTGCCTTAGTGGTTGGATTGTTGCTTGAGTGGTTCCGTGTCAAACGGAGTGATCAGGCGTCTAATAGTATCTAAGTTCAATGGGATGAGTGGTGATATGAAGTTAAGTGCGAGAAATCAATTGAAGGGTACCGTGCAAGCATTAACCCGAGGCACGGTGGCAACAGAAGTGCAAATTGATCTTGGTAACGGTAACGAGATCACATCGACGATTACAGTCGGATCGGCAGACCGGTTGAATTTGTCAGTTGGTCAAGAAGTAACCGTCTTTATCAAGGCCTCTGATGTAATCGTTGGTGTTGACGACTGAGTGCTGTATTGACCGAGAAGGTTTGCCGCTTAGGTGAGGCGAGTTTAACGAGTTGGCCCACACGGCTTCTCCGATGGTGTTTTGCCATTTCGATATGTGGTTCTATTGAAGTATCACGAGCCGATGACTTGGCAGAAACGGCCTACCTCAATTTCTCGCACCCCCTTGTCGTTGAGGTGCTCAGCGATATTGACCGACCCCAGTTGAGTCAAAGAGCGCGTGCACGACTGATTCATGACTTCGTCCGTGATGCAATTCCCTTCGGCTTTTCAAAGCCTTTTTATGACATGTCTGCATCAGACGTACTGCGTGCAGGTCGGGGATTTTCGAACAACAAGGCAACACTGTTCGTTGCACTATTGCGCGGCGCGGGGATCCCTGCGCGTCACCGTTTTGTTTCGCTCTCAAGTGGTGTTTTGACCGGTTTACTTGGAACCGGTGGGCCCTATCTCGATCACAGTTTGGTTGAGGTGTCCATCGATGGGCGCTGGGTGGCTTTGGACAGTTTCGTCTTGGATCGCGCGTTCTATACAGGGGCTCAAGCGTTGCTTGGCAGTGATCTTGGGTTCGGGGTTCGTAAAGGAGGCTCAGTCGATTGGGATGGTGTGTCTCCCGCATTTTCACAATACCACCCGGACTATGTTGAATTTGAGTTTGGTGTCTATACCGATATCGGAACATTTTATGCAACGGCTGATGGCGTCAATAATCGCTTGGGGTTTGCGACCACCATTGCCTATGCACTGGTCATCGGTGATGCCAACGAAAAAATCGCATCAATCCGAACATATGGTGAGCAACTCTTAAAGGAGCGTGAGCATGAGCAATGAATCAGGTGCTGTTGAAAAAATAGTCCGATCAGCGCACGACCAAATCATCCATGGTTTGATGGAGCTTGATGTGGAAGAGCTGCGCGAGGGACTGAACTGGAGCCGTGGCAATTACACACGCCTTGATATCGAAAAACTGTTGGAAACCGCCATTCAGTTGCACGAAGACGCAGGTCACTGATGCAAATCTATCACTATACGCATCAACCGTTTCGGGCCGATATTGAGGAGTCCGGCTTTATAGGCTTGGAGGGTTGTCGTGTCGAGCATGTGGTAAACGCCGGGCATCATCTTGATCATCCCGAAGGGCAGCACTGGAGCCAACACTGGCGGGAACTGAAGAAGGCACTGAAAGTGCGAGGCCGATTCGTGTGGTTTACCGAACAGCCATTTTGTCATTCGATTGGCCAGCCAGAAGTTCCCAAAGTCCGCTTTAGCTTTGACTCAGAGGCGATTCGTGCTTTTGCATGGCCTGCAATCATGGAAATGCGGCAAGCCGATAAGAAGCGTTTTCGAGCAATGCGCGCGTTTAGTGAGGCCGCAATTTCCCGCGGTGATGACCCGCTGGCATGGTGGGTTTGCTTTGAACCGGTATCGTTGGATCTTGTCTTGGACACCGAAACGATTGGCGTATTTTGAATTGAGTTTAATCTTCGCTCGTGTCTTCAAAGACCAGCTCAACCACCATCTCGATGACTTCAACTGCATCCTCATCACTGAGATTTGACCAGCCTAAGATGCCTGTTGATGCCGCCGCATTTTTAAGTGCCAAGGCGGTGGCGTGTATATCACCATCAAATTCGATCTGATGTTCTTCCATGAGCCACTCTACGATCGTGATTAAAATATTTTGAGCAGGCTCCCAGGTGACCGATTCGGCGTCGTCCGCAAAGTAGGGGGTCATGGCTGGATTGGATTCCGACAGATCCATGTCATCTGGCACCTCGGTGGATTCAATGAAAGCATTGAGGACCAAGTCGCCGTCATCGCGCGGCTGATCCACCACAGCGTAGTTCACAAAATCATCGATGGTCTCTAAATCGAGTGCGACATGTTTTTGCCACATCGGGAGTGTGTAGCTGAATTCGCTTCCGGGTTCACCTGCATCTGAGTGCTCGGTCCGGAGCGTCCAAACCCGTAATCGTAAAATTTCCATGTGCCACCTCACGCTTGATTTCAAACACCATACAGGAGCCTGGTCGTATCTGGCTAAGAAATTGAGATCGTTGAGCGTCGATCGATTACTGTGGTTTGTGACAGACTTGAGTAATGCCTTGCATGGAAGTGGTGAATGTTCGGCTCGCGCCGTGTGTCGTTACAGGAACAATGATCTGATCGCGTTTTTTGCCCACAACACCAATTACAAGGCCTGATTCTTTGTTGTCTGAGAAAGTGACAGCGTCACCACATTGGATTCTTGTCCTCAACACAACCATCGGGCAGTTGGCTAAGGAATCAGTCATTTTGAAATGTCGAAGTCACGAGAGACCCCCGGTGAACCGGGGATCTGGCACTTGGTCAGTCGGCTAACTGAACATTACATGCAGCAGTTTTGCCATTATGTAATTCAGTTTCGAAAGAAACCTGTTGGCCGTCGTTGAGTGTGCTGATGCCCTGCTTCTGCAGTGCTGAAATGTGAACGAACACATCTTTTCCACCGTCATTTGGGGCGATAAATCCGAAACCTTTGGTTTCGTTGAAGAACTTTACTGTTCCAGTCGTCATAAGAGTCAATCCATATATCAAGGTCTTTTCTGGCTAACAGAATTAGCCAGCATTTGTTTCAAAAGGAATCTTCGAGGGGAGTAAGAACTACACAAGAGGAGTCTGATGAGCGCGCAGTAGAGCACGTTCACTGGAAATAAGATACTTTTCTTTCAAATGCACTCTGCAATAAAAAAGGGAGCCTGAGGCTCCCTTCGCGAAATGGTCATCTTGAATGATCACATTTCTGCGGGTTGTCGATCGAAATCAGGCGTTACCCTGACCCGAAACTTGGCAACCAATATCACTCAAGATTGAACACAATTCACTAGACATTGGATCACCTCCTTTTCATTTCCGCTAAAGACACGTCAACGTTACAACCTGTGTGTACTCTGTCAATGCATTTGATGTGCCTTGTATTCAAGAAGGCTGTCGCCACCTCTTGTGAGTGAATGGGTTACCTGGGAGTGCGCTACACATGATTATGGAATTTGTGATCTTCGCTTGGATCGGAGCGATTATCATGTTCACCGTGACGGTGTCTCCAACAGTGTTTGAAGTCCTCGACGCCCAAGATGCCGGTCGGTTTTTGCGCGCTTATTTTCCAAGGCTGTTTCGGATTGAAATGGGAGTCGGTGGAGTGGTGTTCGCACTCGGCCTCTATGCGCTCGTAATCTCTGAGCCCTCGGCTTGGCTCGGTATGCTGATCGGTGCCGTGGTAAGTGTGCTCGCTGGTATCAATTTGTTTCGCGTTATGCCGGCGGTCAACACCGTGGCTGATGCCATGGCTGATTCTCCAAGCCCCGAAACGAAAAAACGATTTGGTTTACTGCATGGGTTGTCAGTTGGATTATTCGGCGTCAATGCCCTGATGTTAATCGCGTTTGCGGTCCTGGTTGAATTCTCAATCTGACAGGTGCCCAGTTTTAACGTAAATCAGAGCTCCATCTGATTCTGTAAAGGGCGTATGTGTGCTCAGATGTGGGCTTCGGATCCAACTCCCCTTTGGATAACTGCCGTGCTCATCGTGAAATGTGCCCTCAATCACAAAGATCTCTTCACCACCGACATGTGTGTGACGGCTGAACTGCGTGTCCGGCGCCCAGTGGACCAATGCAACATGCTCCGTTTCGTATTGATGTAGCGGTAAGACGGTCAGGCCATCCACGAGACCAGGTCTCCAGTGTCCACTGCGTGTCTGTATGCGGACGGTCTCCCGATCCTGATTTTGGAATTGGTGCAGTTTGACAAAAAGGAGCGCACCGTCTGGGCCTGCCGCTGGCCGATGTGTCGTCCCGGCTGGGTTCCTCAGGTAGGTCCCCGCCGGATAGACACCGTCTTCATCAATGAATGTGCCGTCGAGAACTAAGATTTCCTCTCCGCCGTCATGACGGTGCGCAGGAAAGGATTGGTTTGCTGCATATTTCACAATCGATGTTGCACGCGCGATCTCATTGCCGATGCGATCGAGTTTGATCCGGTCAACGCCAGGCGTTGGTGATGCTTCCCAAGCGTAGTCTTCAGGCGTCACCACAACTCGCGATGCAAAGTCTGCGCGTAATTTAGTTGTCTCATTCATGGTTTGTCATCGGTTCAGATGAATTTGTGGTCCTGAGACGAGATACTTGCAGTCGCGCCCGTTCCATGGCGTCCCCCGTTGTCAGTTGTTGATCTGCACTCACCGTTTGCACATCGGTCACTCCGATGAATGAGAGCACTTGTCGAAGGTAGGGTGTCGCGAAATCAACGGATGAATCAACTGGAACACCCCCGGATGTGATAACGAGGATACCTTGTTTGTTTGCAAGTAGTCCCTTGGGCCCTGCCTCTGTGTAATTGAATGTCTTACCGGCTCGACAGACATGATCGATCCAAGCTTTAAGTGCGCTTGGAACACTGAAATTATATATCGGCGTGGCGATGATCACGATATCCGCCCACTGGAGCTCGGCGATGAGCTCATCTGACAACTTGAGGGAATCAATATGGCGGGGTGATCGTGTGGTTTCTTCAGTTAAGTTTGCAGTAACCCATTCCCGATCGATGCTTTTGAGCCCGTTTGACAAATCACGAACTTGAGAACTGCTTTGATCAAAGCAGTCAGCGATTTCTTGAGCGATCTCAAAGCTACTTGATTCGATGCCCTGAGCACTGCCCGCAACAATTAAAATATGGCGACTCACAGTTGATCCTTACATACAATTAGATAAACGAGATGCAGATGATGCACGGATATAATCGTGCGACTGAGATATCAACGTCGTGGGCGTCGGTCTATTTTGGAAGNAATACATGGCGCGCCCGAGAGGATTCGAACCTCTGACCTCTGCCTCCGGAGGGCAGCGCTCTATCCAGCTGAGCTACGGGCGCATTGCGAAGATGCCGAAGTTTATGACTTCAACGCTTCTATATTGTTAAGTATATCAGCAATAGAGAAGAAGGGCCGCATGTCGCGGCCAGAGGCTAAGAATCTGAGGCTGAACGCCCTGTTCCCCATCGGGTGGATTAGATTTTTATTTTCGAGAAGACTTATGANCAGGGCGTGCAGTCACGTGAAAGCCTACGAGGATCAAAAGACCTTCCCCGAACGCATCGTGAATGTCTTCAANCNATTCTGCTGTGATATGCGACACAGCAAAGGCTGCAACCAAAGACCAGTGAGAGACTCATAAGAATGGGTCCCAAACGACTAGACTTTTGCCACATGTGTCAGTCACGTTCATCACTGATGACTTCGAGTGTAACTGCATGAACATAGAGTTCTCGGCGCTGCCCTTTATCATCTAGAGCATAGACCTCAAAGCAGCCATCTTCAGTTTTTATTCGTCTTACCTCCCACCCCTGCGCAGTGAAATGCATTTTTACCTCGTCTCTGCTTTTTATATCCGCTTGATCCGTGCCGCTGCAACGGTAGTCATCATCGGATGCCCAAACAGAGCCAGTGATCATTAATATAGGTAGTAAAACGTGATGAATACGCATGGGTTACACTCCTTTTTGTGTTGATGCATGTCGTGGAACTCATTGTCCGGAAAGCAATGGCGAAGTCTGTAAACTTGAGTTGAAGTGATCTAAACCACGGGCTATAAACTTTAGGTATATGAAAAGTGCGCTAAGAAAAGATTG
>PR_CR_10_Liq_2_inCRDRAFT_1000268_pt1 | contig 14935 bp, 11 predicted proteins | sample PRCRCaboRojoPR_FD_10245 | JGI IMG/M metagenome (IMG submission 10245) | reverse complement strand
AAATCAAGGGCTCCGCCGCGATGCGACAGCCAGCGCATGATGACCCGATTGCGGCCGATGACCTGCTGGCGATAGATGCCGAGGTTCTGACGTTTCTGCCCTGGCCCGCGGGTGATAACGAGTGCCCAGGTGATGAGCGGTCCGGCATCACCGGGCCAGCAGGTCTGAATGGGCAGCTCCCCCAGATCGACATCATCACCCTCGATGACATTTTTCTGGCAGGGGGCGCTGCGGCGGACCTTGGGCGCCATATCCAGGACTTTGCGAAAGACCGGCAGGTTCTGCCAGGCCTCGCGCATGCCTTTTGGTGGCTCGGGCGATTTTAAAAAGGCGAGCAGTTCGCCGATTTCACGCAGCGCTTCACATTTTCTGCCCCCATGCCCAGCGCCACGCGCTCGGGTGTGCCAAAGAGATTGCCGAGTACCGGTATCTCATGGCCCTTGGGGTTTTCAAACAAAATGGCCGGCCCGCGACGGCGCAGGGTGCGATCGCAGATTTCGGTCATCTCGAGATTGGGATCAATTTCGGTGCCAACCCGTTTCAGCTCGCCCCGGGACTCGAGTTGCTGGATGAAATCTCGCAGGTCCTTGTATTGCATGTGGCTCAGCTCCCCCTGTTGCCAAGCTCGGCAACGACAGGCGTGTGATCAGAGGGACGCTCCCAGGTTCTCGGCTCACGATCGATCCAGCCGCCGGTCAATGCCCCGGTTGCAGCCGGACTGGTCAGGACAAGATCAATGCGCAGCCCACGATTGCGCTTGAAATTGTTCATTCGATAATCCCACCACGAGAAACTCGCCTCGGGCTGTTCGAACTGCCGGAAACTGTCGGTGAAACCCAGCTCGAGAATATCCTCAAGGGCTTCGCGCTCGGGCGTGGAGCAGAGAATCTGCTCATGCCACTCCTCGGGGTCATGCACATCGGCATCGGTCGGGGCGATATTGAAATCTCCCACCACGACGACCTGTTCATGGGCTTTTAATTCATCGGCGAGCCATTTGCGCAAATGCCCAAGCCAGGCCAGCTTGTATTCGTACTTATCGGTCCCCACCGCCTTGCCATTCGGGACGTAGAGATTGATGAAGCGCAGATCACCAATGGTGCCGGCAAGCACCCGGCGTTGCGGGTCCTCAAAGCCCGGGATATCCAGCACGACATCGCTGATGGGTTGGCGTGCCAGTACTGCCACGCCGTTGTAGGTTTTCTGACCGCTGTAGGCGACTTCATACCCGGCCTCACGGATTGCCTCGACCGGGAATTTCTCATCCGTGAGTTTGGTCTCCTGCAGGCCGAGGACATCCGGCTGCGCACTCGCCAGCCAGTCGAGGACCTGTGGCAGGCGCACATTGAGCGAATTCACATTCCAGGAGGCGAGCTTCACGGGCGGTCTCCGCTGATCAGTGTTGGGGCATCAGGCGATTGTATCGTGCCTGCCGACAGGCTGCAGTGCGCGGGCCGGCTCAGGCGGCCAGCCCGCTTGCTTTGAGCAGCGGCTCGATGCTCGGCTCGCGGCCGCGGAAGTCACGAAAGAGCTTGGCGGCATCCTCCGATCCACCCTTCTCAAGAATATGCTCGAGGAAGGCGCGGCCTGTGACCGGGTTGAAAATCCCTTCTTCGCTGAAGCGGGCAAAGGCATCGGCGGATAACACTTCTGCCCATTTGTAGCTGTAGTAGCCCGCCGCATAACCACCGGCAAAAATATGCGCAAAGCTGTTGGGGAAGCGGTTGAATGCCGGCGGCCGGACCACCGCCACCTGCTCACGGACTTCTTCGAGCAGATCAAAGATGCGCTCGCCGCTCGCGCGGTCATGTTCGACATGCAGGCGCAGATCAAAGAGCGAGAATTCAAGCTGCCGGACCATCTGCATGGCCGCATGGAAGTGTCGGGCCGCTGTCATGCGTGCAAAGAGCGCTTCCGGGATGGGATCACCGGTCTCATGATGGCGGGCAAACAGATCAAGGGCCTCACGCTCCCAGCACCAGTTCTCCAGAAACTGACTGGGCAGCTCCACGGCATCCCAGGCCACGCCATTGATGCCGGCAACACTGGCGGCATCCACCCGCGTGAGCATGTGATGCAGGCCATGGCCGAACTCATGGAAGAGCGTGATGACCTCGTCATGGGTGATCAGTGCCGGCTTATCACCCACCGGTGGTGTGAAATTGCAGGTGAGAAACGCCACGGGTGTCTGCAACGCCCCCTCATGCCGCAGTCGCCCGCGATAGGTTGCCATCCAGGCACCGCCGCGTTTGTGCGAGCGGGCGTAGAGATCGGTGTAGAACTGCCCGCGCAGATCGCCTTCGCTATCGTGGATTTCGTAGAAACGCACATCCGGATGCCAGGTCTCAATATCGTCCCGCTCGCGGATATGAATGGCGAACAGTCTCTCCACGACGGCGAACATGCCGGCCATGACGCGCTCGGCCTGAAAATAGGGCCGAAGGTCTTCTGGTGAGAGCTCGAAGCGTTGCTGGCGGAGCTTCTCGCTGTAGTAGCCGACATCCCAGGCTTCCAGCCGATCCAGTCCATCCGTCTCCTTGGCGAAGGCCTGAAGCTCGGCGTATTCCCGTTCGGCAACGGGCCGGGCGCGTTCGGCGAGATTCTCGAGAAAGCGAATGACCTCCTCGGGCGAGTCGGCCATTTTCGCGGCCAAAGACCGCTCGGCATAGTTGTCGAAGCCCAATAGCCCGGCTTGCTCCTGACGCAGATCGAGGATCTCGGCCATGATCGGGTGGTTGTCCCAGCGCCCGGCATGCGGGCCGGTATCCGAGGCGCGGGTGGTGAAAGCTTCATAGACCTCGCGGCGCAGTTCGCGATTCTCTGCATAGGCCAGTACTGCCTGGACAACCGGCATATCCAGGCTGACTCGCCAGCCGCTGGCGCCAGCCTGCTCGGCATTCTGCTGCATCACACCCAGTGCTGACTCCGGGATGCCGGTCAGTTCGCTCTGATCGGCTGTGTCCCGATGCCAGGCGTCGGTGGCATCCAGCAGGTTTTCCTGGAACTTCGAGGAGAGCTCGGCCAGTCGCGCAGCAATCTCGGCATACCGCTGTTTGGCCTCGTCCTCGAGTGCGACACCGGCCAATCGAAAATCACGCAGCGCGTTATCCACCGTCTGCTGCTGAGCCGGTTCCATCTGCTCGTAGACATCGCTTTGGGCCAGGCTGCGGAAAGCCTCGTAGAGTGCTGAGTTCTGACCCATTTCGGTGTGGTAGGCCGAAAGCGCGGGAATGCAGGCGTTATAGGCCTCGCGCAGAGGTTCACTGTTCATCACGGCGTTGAGATGCGAGACCGGGGACCAGGCCTTCTCGAGTCGGTCTTCAAGTCGCTCCAACGGGGCGACCAGGCTGTACCAGGTCGGTGGCCCGGATTCAGCGGTGATTGCCGAGATGGCCTGGCGATTCTCGGCCAGAACCGTCTCGATGGCCGGCTGAATCTGATCCGGCTCAATGGCATTAAAGCGGGGCAGACCTTCAGTCTCAAGCAAGGGGTTGGTCATGATGTCTTCAATCTCTTTGATGGTTAACAGGACAAAGGGTAGAGATACATGGCAGGAAGTTCGAGCCCAACATGCCTGTGTGAGTTCGGCTTATCTGCGAGAATAGTGGTATTGAACAGGCATTCGGGAGTTGATGATGGCAGCGCAGCCACAAGCCTATGATCTGATTTGCATCGGTGCCGGTAGCGGCGGCATTGCAACCGCAAGACGTGCGGCCTCGTATGGAGCGCGATGTGCGGTTGTTGAATCGGCTCGCCTCGGCGGCACCTGCGTCAACGTCGGCTGTGTACCGAAGAAGGTGATGTGGCAGGCCGCTCATGCAGCCGAGGTGATGGAGCGGGCCGGTGACTATGGCTTCTCCGGTGTTGAGCCGCGGCTTGACTGGTCGGTGCTTGTTGCCGCGCGCGAGGCCTATATCGAGCGGCTGAACGGCATTTACGATCGCAACCTCGATAAATCCGGCGTTGAGGTCATCCGCGGGCATGCCCGATTTGTCGATGCCAATACGGTGGAGGTGGATGGCACGCATTACACCGCCGAGCGCTTTGTCATTGCCACGGGCGGTGTGCCGGGCCGGCCCGGCATCCCCGGAGGTGATCTCGGCATTGATTCTGACGGTTTTTTTGCCCTGCAGGACCGGCCGCAGAAAGTCGCCGTGGTTGGTGCCGGGTATATCGCCGTGGAATTGGCCGGCGTGCTCAGTCAGCTTGGCAGCGATGTAAAACTGGTGGTGCGGCGCGAGCGTCCGCTGCGCGAATTTGATGCATCGATTCAGAACGCCTATGTGGAATCGATCGCCGAGCATGGCCCCGAACTTGTCAGTGGCTTTACCCCATCGGGGCTTGAAGCGGACTGGGGCGGTTATACGCTGCATGCCGATGATGGTCGTCTGTTGGAAGGGCTCGATCAGGTGATCTGGGCGATTGGCCGACTGCCGAATACCGATGACCTCGGGCTGGAGGCTGCCGGTGTTGCCATGAGTGAGCGCGGAACCATTCCGGTGGACGACTGGCAGGCCACCAATCAGCCGCATATCTTTGCTCTGGGCGATGTCACTGATAATCCCTACCCGCTGACGCCCGTGGCCATCGCCGCCGGCCGGCGACTGGCGGACCGGCTCTGGGGTGGTCAGGCCGAGCGCAGACTCGATTATCGTGATGTGCCCACGGTGGTCTTCACGCATCCGCCCATTGGCACCGTGGGGCTGACTGAGGCGCAGGCGCGGGCCGAGTACGGCGATGAAATCCGTGTCTATGAAACGCGGTTTACTCCGATGGACTACGCGCTCTCACCGGCCGAGGCCAAACAGCCAACCACCATGAAGCTTGTCTGTCGGGGCGAATCCGAGCAGGTGATCGGGATTCATCTCTTTGGCCTTGCCAGTGATGAAATGCTGCAGGGCTTTGCCGTGGCGCTGAAAATGGGCGCGACCAAGCGCGATCTCGACGATACCGTCGCGATTCACCCGACCAGTGCTGAAGAGCTGGTCACCATGACCTGAAGGGGCGAGCAGTGATTGAGACCTATCAGGGCGTCATGCCCGTCATTCCGGCAAGCGCCTGGGTACATGACAGCGCGGTGGTGATCGGTGATGTGACGCTGGGTGAGTCCGTTTCCGTCTGGCCGACGGCTGTCCTGCGTGGAGATGTCCATCGCATCGAGGTCGGTGCCCGCAGCAATATCCAGGATGGGGTCATCGTACATGTCGCCCACGAAGGGCCCTATCAGTCAGGTTTCCCGGCAATCATTGGCGAGGATGTCACGGTTGGCCATCGGGCCGTCATTCACGCCTGCACCGTGGGTAGCCGGGTGCTTGTCGGTATGGGGGCGATCGTGCTCGATGGCGCGGTGGTGGAGGACGAGGTCATGATCGGCGCCAATACACTGGTACCACCGGGCAAGCGTCTTGAGTCCGGCCATCTGTATCTGGGCAGCCCCGCAAAGCCCGTCCGCCCGATCACCGACACCGAGCGCGAGCAGCTGCCGTATTCAGCACAACATTATGTCCGGCTGATGGGCCGCTATCACGCGCACAGCGAATAGCCTTTTCTACTCAGGGGCGCGTGTCGTGGCGCAGGGCTTCGATCACCGGCTCGGTGCTTGGCCGGATGCGGCGCCACAATTCAAATGACGCTGCTGCCTGCTCGACCAGCATGCCGAGGCCGTCGCGGGTGCGGAATGCACCATTGGCCTCGGCCCAGCGCAGAAAAGGCGTGGGCTCGGCGCTGTAGAACATATCGTAGGCCGTNGCGCCATCGGCNACGATGCTCGCCGGCAGTGTGGGAACCTCGCCGTCCAGTCCGCTGGAGGTGGCGTTAATGACGACTTCGAAGCGCTCGCCTTCGAGTGCATCCAGCCCGCAGCCTTCAATGCTGCCGATATCGTCAAAGGCCTTGGCGAGGATACGCGCCTTGTCGGCGGTGCGGTTGGCGATCACCAGGCTCGCCGGCTGTTCCACCAGCAGCGGTCCCAGCACGCCGCGGGCGGCACCGCCGGCACCGATGACCAGAATTCGTTTGCCGGCGAGGCCGACGCCCAGGTTGTTGCGCAGGTCGTTGATCAGACCTTCACCATCGGTGTTGTCGCCATAGAGGATGTCACCACAGACCAGGGTGTTGACCGCACCGGCCCGCTCGGCGCGTTCGCTGCGCTGTTCGGCCAGAGACCAGGCTTCTTCCTTGAACGGGACGGTGACATTGGCGCCGTGCCCGCCTTCCTCGCGAAAGGCCTGGATGGCATCGGCGAAGCCCTCGAGCGGTGGCTCGCGGCGTTCGTACTCGATCTGCTGGGCGGTTTCCTCGGCAAACAGCCGATGGATCCGGGGAGAGAGTGAATGGCCAACGGGGTGGCCGAAAACAGCGTAGAGATCCATCAGTCCCTCCAGTATCCGTGGCTTCAGCGCTCGTTGAGCCAGCCGGCCACTTCTTTGGCGAAGTAGGTGAGTACCGCATCAGCGCCGGCACGTTTAAAGCCCAAAAGCGCCTCCATCACGCAGGCGCGGCGGTCGAGCCAGCCGTTGGCAAAGGCGGCATTGAGCATGGCGTATTCACCACTGACCTGATAGGCGAAGGTCGGTACCTGGAAATGATCACGAACCCGGCGAATGACATCGAGATACGGCATGCCCGGTTTGATCATGATCATATCGGCCCCCTCGGCGAGGTCCATGCCGACTTCGCGCAGTGCCTCATGCCCATTGCCCGGGTCCATCTGGTAAGTGCGTTTATCGGCGCTACCCAGTGCGCCCGCCGAGCCCACCGCATCGCGGAAAGGCCCGTAAAAAGCCGAGGCATATTTCGCGGCATAGGCGAGGATGCGTGTCTCGCTGCAGTTGTCAGCCTCAAGGGCCTGGCGAATGGCACCGACCCGACCATCCATCATGTCCGATGGGGCAACGATGTCAGCGCCGGCCTCGGCATGAGAGCGCGCCTGTCGGACCAGCGCCTCAATGGTGATGTCATTGGCAATGTAGCCGGTTTCATCAAGGATGCCGTCCTGGCCGTGTGAGGTGAATGGATCTAATGCGACATCGGTGATGACACCCAGTTCCGGCACACGGGCCTTGATCGCGCGGACAGCGCGTTGTGCGAGCCCCTGAGGGTTCCAGGCCTCGGCACCGTCGTCGCTCTTGGACTCGGCCGGCGTGACCGGGAAGATGGCAACAGCCGGGACACCAAGGCCCGCCAATGTCTCCGCCTCAGCCTCCAGACGGTCGATGGTCAGTCGCTCAACTCCCGGCATGGAGGGAACAGCCTCGCTGTGATCCTTGCCCTCGATGACAAATACCGGCTGAATCAGATCATCCACGCTGAAGTGATTCTCCCGCACCAGGCGTCGGGTGAAATCATCGCGGCGCAATCGGCGCGGCCGGGTGGCCGGATAATGCAGGCCTTTGCTGAGGTCATTGACCATAATGCCGTCTCCTGAATCAGTCTTTGGGCGTTGCCGGCAAGCGTTGCATTGCCCAGTCCAATACCTGATGAACCCGGGGGGCGGTCAGGTGGTAAGCCGTCTTCTGATCCACCCAGCGCCATTCGTGATGCTCAGGCGTGCCCAGCTCCGGCGCGATCCCAAGGACCACTTCGGTTTCTGTCGTCTCGCCCAGATAATAGCGTGCGACCTTCCCGCGCGCGTACGGGCCGGTTTCCACGAAGTCCTCGCCCCAGTGAAAACGCAGATCGGTAATCCCGGTTTCTTCCTGGACTTCTCNTTTGGCCGCTTCGAGCGGCGTTTCTCCGCGCTCGGTACGNCCTTTGGGGAAATCCCAGTACTGATANGCACGCAATAATAAAAACCGCCACTCTCCTGCCTCGGCGCGCACCAGCACAACGCCGCAGGAGAGAATGCGNGGCTTTTTACTGCTCATGCCAGGCGGGGCTCAGGTCGTGCACGGCATCGACCATCGCTGCGACATGTTCGGGTGGGATTTGCGGATGAACGCCGTGTCCTAAGTTGAAGACATGGCCGCTGCCAAAGCCGTATTCCTCAAGCGTGCGCGCTACCTCTTCACGAATGACTTCGGGTTTGGCATAGAGCGTGCTTGGATCGAGGTTGCCCTGCAGTGCCACGCGATCACCAGCGATCCGACGGGCCTCGGACAATGAAAGCGTCCAGTCGATCCCCAGTGCATCCGCTCCACAATCGGCAATGCGATCAAGCCAAAGCCCGCCGCCTTTGGTGAAGAAAACCACCGGGATGCGTCGTCCCTCGCGCTCGCGGATCAGCCCATCGATGATCTGCTCGGCGAAGGACAGGGAGAAGCGCGGGTAGAGATGATGAGCAAGTGCGCCGCCCCAGGTGTCAAAAATCATCAAGGCCTGAGCGCCGGCTTCGACCTGGGCATTCAGATAGGCCGTAACGGCCTGAGCGGTTTTGGCCAGCAGTCGCTCGAGCACCTCGGGCGCATCGTAGGCCATGGCCTTGATATGCCGGAAGTCCTTGCTGCTGCCGCCCTCGACCATGTAAGTGGCAAGCGTCCAGGGGCTGCCGGAGAAGCCAATCAGCGGGACTTCGCCATGGAGCTCACGGCGAATCAGGCTGACGGCATCGGTGACATAGCGCAGTTCGCTGTCGATATCCGGCACTGGCAGCGCGTCCACGCTGGCCGCGTCGCGGACGGTGCGCTCAAAGCGAGGGCCCTCACCGGCCTCAAAATAAAGGCCCAGGCCCATGGCATCGGGGACGGTGAGGATGTCTGAGAACAGTATCGCGGCATCGAGTTTGAATCGTCGCAGCGGCTGCAGCGTGACTTCGCAGGCGAGTTCGGGGTTGCTGCAGAGGTCCATGAAGCCGCCGGCCCTGGCGCGCACTTCGCGGTATTCCGGCAGATAACGTCCGGCCTGGCGCATGATCCAAACCGGCGTGCGATCAACAGGCTCGCGCATCAGTGCGCGCAGGAAACGGTCGTTCTGGAGCTCGGCCATCACTGCAATCCTGATCAGACGCCGAGGTAGGCGAGGATGCCCTTGGCCGCCTCACGGCCTTCCCAAACGGCGGTCACCACCAAATCGGAGCCACGCACCATATCACCACCGGCAAAGACATTCGGGTTGTCGGTCTGGAAGGGGTGTTTGCCACCCTTGGCAACTTTCACCCGCTCGCGCTCGTCGACCTGAATGCCGTGATCATCAAACCACTCCGGCGGGTCAGGACGGAAACCAAACGCAATAATGACGCGATCGGCGGGCAGAATTTCTTCGCTCCCCGGAATAACCTCGGGCTGGCGGCGGCCGCGTTCATCCGGTGCGCCGAGTCGGGTCTCGACCACCTTCACACCTTCGACTCCGTTTTCACCGACGATCTCAACGGGCTGGCGGTTGAAGAGAAACTCCACACCTTCTTCCTTGGCGTTGTAGACCTCGCGCCTTGAGCCCGGCATGTTCTGTTCGTCACGACGATAGGCGCAGGTCACGCTGGCCGCACCCTGTCGCAGGGCGGTCCGGTTGCAGTCCATGGCCGTATCACCGCCACCGAGCACCACGACCCGTTGTCCGGCCATGTCAATGTACTCGCTCGGGTCTTTCTCAAAGCCCATCAGGCGGTTGATGTTGGAGACCAGATACGGGAGTGCCTCATATACCCCTGACTTGTCTTCACCGGGAAAGCCACCGCGCATGTAGGTGTAGGTGCCCATACCGAGGAAGACCGCGTCGTAATCGCGCTCGAGCTCGGCGTAACTGATATCGCGGCCGATCTCAACGCCGAGGCGGAACTCCACGCCCATGTATTCCATGATCTCGCGGCGTTTGGCGATGACTTCCTTCTCCAGCTTGAACGGTGGGATGCCGAAAGTGAGCAGACCACCAATCTCCGGGTAGCGGTCAAAGACCACCGCTTCAACGCCATTGCGCACCAGAATATCGGCCGCACCGAGTCCGGCCGGGCCGGCACCGACCACCGCGACTTTCTTGCCGGTGGCAACAACACCGGACATGTCCGGGCGCCAGCCCTGCTTGAAAGCCTCATCAGTGATGTATTTCTCAACCGAGCCGATGGTCACGGCGCCAAAGCCGTCATTGAGCGTGCAGGCACCCTCGCAGAGCCGATCCTGCGGGCAGACACGGCCGCAGACCTCCGGCAGGCTGTTGGTCTTATGCGAGAGTTCCGCGGCCTCGAAGAGATTGCCTTCGGCAACCAGCTTCAGCCAGTTGGGGATGTAGTTGTGAACCGGGCACTTCCACTCGCAGTAGGGATTGCCGCATTCAACGCAGCGATCCGCCTGGGCCGCAGCATGGTCACTGGAGAAGTCGCCATAGATTTCGCTGAACTTCTTGACCCGTGCCTGGGCGGATTCTTTTTCGGTGTCCTGACGAGGGACTTCGATGAACTGAAAATAATTGCCCATAATCTGCTCAGGCTGCCTGACGCAGCGTATTCAAAACCTCATTGATATCCGCAGCCCTTGGCTTGACCAGCCAGAAGCAACCGACAAAGTCGCGGAAGTTATCCAGGATCTCCTGGCCCCATGGCGAGCCGGTCTCGGTGACGAACTCGGCGATGGTGTTGCGCAGGAACTCACGATGTCGGGTCATCGGCTCGGTCTGAATGCGGCGGATGTCGATGAGCTCGTGGTTGTAGCGATCGACAAACCGATTCTCCAGATCAAGGACAAAGGCGAGCCCACCCGTCATGCCGGCGCCGAAGTTAAGGCCGGTCGCGCCAAGGACGCAGACCACGCCGTCAGTCATGTACTCGCAGCCATGATCACCCACGCCCTCGACGACGGCATGGGCGCCTGAGTTGCGAACGGCAAAACGTTCACCGGCAAGCCCGGCAGCGAAGAGTTTGCCGCCGGTTGCCCCGTAGAGACAGGTGTTGCCGATAATGGTCGTCTCCTGGCTCTTGAAGCTGCTGCCCTGTGGCGGGCGGATGACGAGCTTGCCGCCTGCCATGCCCTTGCCGACATAGTCGTTGGCATCACCATCGAGGGTCATTTCAAGACCGCCGGCGTTCCAGACGCCAAAGCTCTGTCCCGCACTGCCGGTCAAATGCAATCGAATCGGATTGCCGCTCATGCCGAGGTTGCCGTGACGCAATGCGATCTCCCCGGAGAGTCGGGCGCCAATCGAGCGGTCATCGTTGCGAACCGCATAATGGAAGTCGCCGCCACTGGCCTTCTCAATGGCCGGCAGGGCATCTTCGACCATGCGCTCGGCAAGCTCGCCCTTGTCGAATGGCACGTTGCTTGGGGTCATGCAGTGCGTCGGCAGGCTGCTATCAAGCCCACCGTCGGAGAGAATGGGCGAGAGATCGAGTCTTGCCTGACGCGGCGTCTCGGGCTCGCGCGGCTCGAGCAGATCCAGACGTCCGATCAGCTCCTCGAGCGTGCGAACACCGAGCCGGGCCATCCACTCCCGCGTTTCCATCGCAACGAAAGTAAAGTAGTTGGCCACCCGCTCCGGCGTGCCGATGAAATGCTTCATCCGCAGGACTTTCTCCTGGGTGGCGACACCGGTCGGGCAGTTGTTGAGATGGCAGACACGCAGGTACTTGCAACCCATGGCCACCATGGGCGCGGTACCAAAACCAAAACTCTCGGCGCCCAGAATGGCTGCCTTGATCACATCCAGACCGGTTTTCAGACCGCCGTCGGTCTGCAGCCGGATTTTCTCGCGCAGATTGTTTGCCCGCAGCGTCTGGTGGGTCTCGGTGAGCCCCAGCTCCCAGGGCGTGCCGGCATATTTCACGGAGGTGAGCGGGCTGGCGCCGGTGCCACCGTCGTAGCCGGAGATGGTGATGAGATCGGCATAGGCCTTGGCCACACCCGCAGCCACCGTGCCGACACCGGGCTCGGCCACCAGCTTTACTGAGACCAGCGCCTCCGGGTTGACCTGTTTGAGGTCGTAGATGAGCTGCGCCAGATCCTCAATCGAGTAGATATCGTGATGCGGCGGCGGCGAGATCAGTGCAACGCCAGGCTTGGAATAACGCAGCCGGGCGATCATCTCGTTGACCTTATGGCCGGGGAGCTGTCCGCCTTCGCCGGGCTTCGCGCCCTGTGCAACCTTGATCTGCAGGACCTCGGCGTTACGCAGATAATGCGGTGTCACACCAAAACGGCCCGAGGCCACCTGCTTGATGCGTGACATGCGTTCATTGCCAAAACGATGCGCATCTTCGCCGCCCTCGCCGGAGTTGGAGCGGGCGCCGAGGCGATTCATGGCGATGGCCAGTGCTTCATGCGCCTCGGGCGAGAGCGCACCGAGTGACATGCCGGCAGAGTCAAAGCGCTTGAGAATGGCTTCGATCGGTTCGACTTCTTCCAGCGGAATGGACTCGGTGTCTCGTACCTGGAGCAGATCACGCAGCGCTGCCACCGGCCGTGTGTTAACGGTCTCGGCGAATACCTTGTAGCGCTCATAATCACCCGTGTAGGCCGCTTCCTGCAGCGCGCCGACCACATCCGGGTTGTAGGCATGGTATTCACCACCATGGACATATTTCAGCAGGCCACCCTGCGTGAGCGCCTGACTCCGCCGCCAGGCTTTCTGATGCAGCGTGCGCTGATCCGACTCAAGGTCGGTGAACCCGGCCCCCTGGATTCGTGAGGTAGTCCCCGGGAAGCAGAGATCCACCACTTCATCGTGGAAGCCGACAATCTCAAAGAGCTGGGCGCCGCGATAGCTCGTGATGGTGCTGATGCCCATCTTCGAGAGAATCTTGTAGAGGCCCTTGTTCAGGCCTTTGCGGTAATTGCGCAGCAGATCGGCCAGTGCCGCCCCCTTGATCTCGCCGGTGCGCAGCTGATCCTGCACGACATCATAGGCAAGGTAGGGGTAGATGGCCGTTGCGCCGTAGCCGATCAGCACGGCGCATTCATGGCTGTTGCGTGCCGTACCCGTCTCGATAATGAGGTTGGCATCACAGCGCAGCCCGGTGCGGACCAGATGATGGTGGATCGCGCCGGTGGCCAGCAGGGCATGCACCGGGATGCGCTCGCGCTGCAGATTGCGATCCGATAGCACCAGCAGCGAGGCGCCGTTACGCACGGCCTCGGCGGCCTCGTCACGGATGCCGATAATGGCATCCTGCAGATTGCCGCTCTCCGGGTAGCTCAGATCGATGCGATGCACCCGATTGTCCGGCTCATGTTCGGCAATCAGCCCGAGGAATTTGCCATCGGAGAGAATCGGCGAGTCGAGCACCAGGCGCTTGGCATGATCCTCCACCTCTTCGAAGAGGTTTTTCTCCGGGCCGATGACCGTCTCCAGTGACATGACGATCTGCTCGCGCAGCGGGTCGATGGCCGGGTTGGTGACCTGGGCGAACTGCTGGCGGAAATAGTCATAAAGCGGTCGGACCTGGCGTGAGAGCACCGGCATGGGGGTGTCATCACCCATCGAGCCCACAGCCTCCTGGCCGCCCTGGGCCAGGGTGCGGGTGACGATGTCACGCTCTTCAAAGCTCACACCAAACTGCTTCTGATAGACGGCAATCTGCTCCGGCTCCACCGGCGTGCGTTCACTATCCGGCCCCAGTGCCGAGGGCACATCCCGCGAATGCTGGGCCAGCCAGCGCTTGTAAGGCGCCCGGTTCTTAAGGCGCTCATCGATCATCTGCGGCAGCAGCAGCTCACCGGTCTCGGTGTCGGCCGCGAGCATTTCGCCCGGCCGCAGGCGGCCTTTCTCAACGACATCCGCGGCGTCGTAATCCCAGACCCCGACCTCGGAGGCCAGTGTGATATGCCGGTCACGGGTGATTACCCAGCGGGCCGGGCGCAGGCCGTTGCGATCAAGGGCGCAGGCCGCGTGGCGGCCATCGGTGAGCACAATGCCGGCCGGACCGTCCCAGGGTTCAATATGCTGAGAGTGGAATTCATAGAAGGCCCGCAGGTCGGGATCCATGGTCTCAACGTTCTGCCAGGCCGGTGGAATCAACAGCCGCAGCGCCCGGAAAATATCCATGCCTCCGGTGATCAGCACATCGAGCATGTTATCGAGGCTGGAGGANTCCGATCCGGTCAGGTTGACCAGGGGCTGGATGGCATCNATATCCGGCAGCAGTGGTGTCTCNAAGCGGCAGGCTCTTGCCAGTGCCCAGTTCCGGTTGCCCTGAATGGTGTTGATCTCACCGTTGTGAGCGAGATAACGGAAGGGCTGGGCGAGCCGCCATTGCGGCAGGGTGTTGGTGGAGAAGCGCTGATGGAAAACCGCCAGCGAGGTCTCAAGGGTCGGGTCCTGCAAGTCCTTGTAGAAGACCGCCAGGTTTTCCGGCATGACCAGGCCCTTGTAGGACAGCACGCGTGAGGAGAGGCTTGGGATGTAGAAATCCTCATCATGCTCCTCGAGCGCCTTTTCAGCCTGACGGCGTGCCATGAAAAGCCGTCTTTCAAATTCAGGCTCGGCCATTTCAGCCGGGCGATTGACGAAGACCTGGGCGACTGCCGGCAGTGTGGCCAGTGCCTGTTCGCCACAGGCACTGATATCCACGGGTACTTCACGCCAGCCGGCGGCCGGNACTTCGTAATGCGCAAGCGCGGCTTCAAGCGTTNCTTTGGCTTTGCCGGCCGTCTGCGCATCGGGTGAAAGAAAGACACAGCCCGCGGCAAATTNCTCGGCAAGGGNGATGCCCTCCGCCTGAGCGGCACGTTGCAGGAATTGAACGGGNGGTTTGATCAGCAGGCCGCAGCCATCACCGCTTTTGCCATCGGCGGCCACAGCGCCGCGATGGGTCAATCTGGCAAGGGCCGAGATCGCTGTCTCGAGCAGCCAGTGACTGGGTTGGCCGTCCATGTGCGCGATCAGGCCGAAGCCGCAATTATCGCGCTCAAACTCGGGACGGTAGAGTGATGGGCCGGTGAACGGTAACTGCCTCACGCTTACTGCCTCTCTTTTTTTGCTTCGGGGGGAGCGCCGTGCCGAAGACCCGTTGCGCTGAGAGCAACGTACTCTGCGTTTGCAGTGGGGGTCACCGGGGCGGGCGAGGTCAGTTACTGAC
>PR_CR_10_Liq_2_inCRDRAFT_1000265_pt1 | contig 15008 bp, 4 predicted proteins | sample PRCRCaboRojoPR_FD_10245 | JGI IMG/M metagenome (IMG submission 10245) | reverse complement strand
ATTTATTGTACTTCGAGTTGACATATCATGGGGTGGTTTTGTAGGAAAAAACGGTTCACTTACTTGTTTACAATTCCGTTTCTGCATCCCCATTCACATCCCCAACTTTGATGGCGACAAAATCATTACCAGGGCTAATAACATAAAGTGGGTCATTGATATAGATTACTTCCGGGAATTCCTCTTCCCACGGATTAGTAGGATCAGGAAAAATATAGGCGGCATCCACAAAGCGCCAACTGTTGACATTATCAAAGCTAGATTCCATGCCGAGTATCATACGGCGGAGCTGAATAAGGTCAAGGGCAGTGATGTGACCGGATCCATTGGTATCAGCAGCGATGCGTTTGTACGGGCTGTCCAGGGGTTGTACGCCGAGGATGTGCCGACTGATCAGGAACATATCAAAGGTAGAAACGCCATTCAGGTGAGCTTTGTCGTATTGAGGGGTCACTTCGTAGTCGAACCCAACAGTAGGAGGGTCGTAAAACAAAAATTCTCCGGTTTCATCTGTAGTATCTACTGCTGTACCTTGCCCGGAGACAACAACCGGCACTCCAGACACAGGCTCCCCGTCTTCAGTCATCACCTGCCCCCTAATGCCAAATTGATCGCCCCCACAGAGGTAACCCGTATTATTTTGAACCCAAAGGTAAGCTACACAGCTACTGCTGTTCCCTAAAGCATCCTGCGCATGCAACTCCAGCACTTGTGTGCCTTCACGCTCACAACCCAGCAGAATGGAGTCCTGTTCCGGGTCAACAGCCTCTCCTTCAAAGTTGATGGAATAGGTGACCGGCGGGGTGCAATCGAACACAGGCTGTGCCAAAACATCCTGATAGGACAGGTAAGCCTGTGGCCCCGTCTCTAAGCCCGTTTCATAATCCAGCACTAACTCGACCAGGATCCCAACGTTGCATACCGGGGTGCTTATCCCACAATCTGTTACTTCAAAGGGCAATACGGCAGTCTGAGTATTCCCACATCCATCGTCCACCACCACCTCAAAGCTGTGCTGCCCAAGGGGGTAGCTACCGCTCAGGCTGTAAACCGGATAAGAACCGCTAAGCGCATTGCCAATTGGGACAAGGCTGCCATCATTGAAAATATTGAGGAAGGCATCGACTTGCAATTGCCCGAAAGGGCAGTCCACCCCCACCTGGAAATCGTAGGCTACAGCGGCTGTGCAGTTGACGGTATCGTTTATGCATTGTGATGGAAGGGGGGCAAAAGTGATACTTATGGCGTCCTGTGCAGTCAGATGGAGCGGCGTAAAAAACAGCAGCCAACAAAGGCCGCAATAGAATAGGTTTAATGTCTTTTGAGTCGTCATTTCATGGGATTAGTGGTACAAAGCACCGGTTGAGCAAATGTTTGCGCGCAGGTTTGTTCGGAGATGTGGACACTCTGCAGGTGGGACTAAGATAAGGGTTTTGTGCGATAGTTGCAGATGCGTGGGCCGGAAAGTGTGCGTCGTACATTGCACTAATTGAATGCCTGGCAGCATTCGTGGATAAGCTGGAGCAGAGCGGGAAGCTCTACCCCAGCAGCCATGGCGCTTAAATGCAGAAGGTACCCCCCCGTATTGATGGCTAGTAGCCACTTGATATGGCGTATATAATCTACGGTATCACTTTTTGTTTTGTGCAGTTGATTATACACAAAACCGGAAACCGGTCAAAAGGTACCTTATAGAAACAAAAAAGCCGGGCACCCCAGGCACCCGGCTTACAAATCATACAAATCACAAACTTATTCTTACTCCGTCAGCAGCATCCGTTTGGTATCGGTGCCGAAGGCGGTTTCTATCGTGTAGTAAATCAGCCCGGAAGGCAGCTTGGCTTTGCTGACTGTCCAGAAATTGTCACCGGCAGCTGCATCCTGCGTTTCCTGCAGCAGCAATCGGCCGGCCGCATCGCGCAGTGTGAAGGTCACATCGCCAGCCTCCGGAACGGTATAGCGAACTACTGTGGTTTCCCGGAAGGGGTTCGGCTCATTCTGATGCAGTGCGAACGGCTGGGACACATCCTGCGGCTGCACAAAGCCAAGCACGAGGCCGGATGTGCCGCTGACCAGATCATAAGCTTCCGTACGGGTCACTTCCGAATTGAGCGAGAGCATGTCGCTGAGCAGGCCGCCCTGTATGGCTTTCGCACGAACGGTGAAAAGCAGGTCTCCTTCGTTCAGCCCTTCCGTTTCCATATTCCAGCTGCCCGTCAGCAGCCCCTGATCGAGGTGGGCCAGCCCGAAGTGCCCTTTCTGCATAGCCGCGTATTCAATCTGCTCCAGCTGCAGCCCTTCGAGCTTCAGGGTGAACTGATGTCCGAGGAGACGTACTGCATCATTCATCCGGAACGGGATTTCCACCGTTTGGCCAGGCAACACTTCCTGCTCCGGTGTGTGGAGGACAAAACTGTGGCTGTAGTTACGGCTCTCAATACTGCTGAAACTGTTAGCCACGGCATCACCGGTCACATCCCCCACCTTCACGGCGACGAAGTCCAGCCCATTGATGCCGGTAGCCGGCAGGTCATTCAGGTTCACAAGTTCAGGGAAGGCTTCATCCCAGGGCTCCAGCGGATTGGCAAAAACGTAGTCCGCTTCCACAAACCGCCAGCTCGTATTGTTGCTGAAGCCGATCTGTACGCCCAGGATCATTTTCCGGAGCTGAATCATATCGAGCGTTGTGATGGACCCTGATTGATTGACATCTGCCGCAATCCGCTTGTACGGCCCATCTACAGGGGAAATCCCCAGGATGTGGCGGGAAATCATCAGCAGGTCGAAGGTACTCACGCCGTTAAGCGGGTCCGTGTCGAGCTGCGGCGTCACGGTATAATCCAGGGCAGGCTGTATATCATAGAAGCTATAGGTACCATCGTTTTCAGTCATGAAGTCCGCACCGGCACCTCCAGATAAGCCAACCATTACGCCTTCAACCGGATCATCGTCCTCGGTATTAATCAAACCGGCAATACTTGGTGTTGCATCCCCGCAGACCGACATGTTGTCCTGTACCAGAATATAGGTCTCGCAGAAGTCACCATTGCCGGCAGCATCATAGGCCCAGATTTCGATGACCAGCGTACCCGCATCATCGCAGGTGAGCACCAGGCCGGTCTGATCAGGATCATTTGGCTCACCAACCCGGTTAATAGAGTACTTGATCGGCTCGGAGCAGTCCGGGCTTTGAGAAGCTACATTTACATAGTCGCTCGCCCAGATTTCGGCCATGCCCTGCCCCGGATCGGGCAGATTTTCTCCATCCAGATCTACCGGCATCAGCTCCACGGCTATACCATTGAGGCAGATTGGTGCCGGTGCCTTGCAGTCTTCCACTGTAAACGGTATCGTCACCAGGTCGGAATTGCCGCAACCATCTTCCACCACTACTTCGAAGGTGTGGTCTCCAATTGGGAAGACCCCTTCGATCATGTAATTCGGATAAGCACCTGACAGCGCATCCGTGAGTACCTCAAAGCTACCATTATTGAAGGCATCAATTGCGACCGTGATAGAGAGCGCATCCGGAGTACAGTCTTCGGCTACGGTAAAGCCATAGGTGACCGTTGCATCACAGTCCTCGCTATCGAGGGAGCAGAACGGATCTGCCGTACCGAAGCTGATGACCGGCGCCTGATCGTCGTACACCTTAATGATCTGCGTGTACTGATAGTAGCCGGTTTCGTCATATTCAAAGCTGTAGTAGTCATCAGACACCCCACACAGGTTCACACCCGGCACGTTGTTATCTGGTGTTTCGTCCGTATCCTCGTCGAAGTAGATTTTACCATTCGGGCGGGCCAGGAGCCACACGTGCGCATCACCCGGCGTGCCGTTGCAGTCTTCGTCCCGGCCAACCAGGTGAGGATCGCTCTCCCCATCGTACTGACACCAGTTGATGACCTTCCAGGTCCGGAAGATTTTGTAGCATTCGTCCCCGGAAGCGGAGAAGAACTCATCTTCATGGGTAACGGCAAGCAAGTCACAGGCCAGCTCATTGTAGCTCACTGTACCCGGTGTGGCTGTACCGCAGTTGGACTCCGCATCTGCCGGGAACTTAATTTCGTAGTTGTGGACTTCGTTAATGGTAATCGATTGTACGCAGCTGTTGGTGCTGCTCAGCCCGTGGATGTCCGTTGCACGGAAAATACGGGTGATGCTAACAAAGCCGCACTCCAGATCAGCATTGGAGGCAATTTGCTGCACAGCGGCCACCCCACAGTTGTCGGTAGCAGTGGGAGCCCCAAAGAGCTCTTCCAGCTGATCCGCATCTGCTGCATCAAATCCGTAGGGCAGGTCATCACAATCGATCACCACATCATCCGGTGCCTCACAGTAAGGCGCGAGTTTGTCTTCCGGTACTACGGTTATCCAGCATAGGTTTTCGTTGCCATGCACATCGGTCACGTGCAATTCGACCTTGATGGAGTCATTGACATCACAGCAGTTGAAGTCGATATAGTCACCCCAGGCTGAGAAGTAAGGAGTTGCCAAAGTCGAGCAGGTCACGCTGTCGATGTTGTACTGCCGGCGCACCGAGATGCTCTCCAGTCCACAACCGTCCCAGCTGCCCTCATCCACATCGTGAGCAAAGACGTGGCCGTAGCCACCACCACCCACAGTGACATTCAACTGATCATTACAAATGGCTGCCGGGTCAATCTGATCTTCCGGGCAGAGGATTTCCGGTCCGGTAAAATCAGTAATCCGTATCGTTTGCACATGCTCTACGGCAGGCTCGCTTGTAGGCAGGCAGTAGTTGCGCACCTTCCACGTCCGCAGGATAAGGGAGTTCCCTTCGCAGGTCTCGTACACTTCATCTTCGTAGAAGACCGCTGCTGAGCAGAAACTGTTGTCCAGGATATTGGTCGTACCATCAAGGGTTGGATAGCCCAAAGGGTCCGGCGATAACAGGCTCGGATCTGCAACAACAGCCTGACAGCTTAGTGGCGCTTCCCCCACGCCATTGTAATCGAGCGGGAAAACCACCTGATCGAGCTGCAGTTCCTGCACTACAATGCTTTGTATACAACTTGCAGCATTGCCCTGCCCATCCGTTACCGTCCAGGTCCGGTTAATGTTGACGCGTGGGGACGCGCACTCGCCATTGTCCACAAACTCGTCGGTATAAGTAATCGTTACACCGCCCGGTACGCAGGAGGTTACTTCAGGTTCGCCCAGGGCTTCCGGGCTCACGTCATCACTACAGAGGACGGTTGCATCAGCCGGGCAGATGAATTCCGGTTCTTCCTTGAACTCAGCCCGAACGATACCCCAACAGCATTCTCCTGTGGATGCATCACAAATTTCTGCGATGATGTATTCTCCCGCCAGGTCGAGTGGAATAACAGGCTCCGGCAAGGCTTGCCCGTTGTAAGATGGGTTTTGCGGTATCAGCGTGATATTGTAGTTGTCGTAGCAACGGTAGTCGTTGCCCTCCAGCAACATATCCGCAGTGATCAGGGCCTCGCAATCCGGCCCCAGAGACACATTGATGGTGTCGTTGCAGGTCAGTTCCGGATGCGTTGGCGTATACTCTACAATCGTTTGGGTGTAGGTACAGCTGGTTTCGTTACCAGTGGCATCACTTGCTGTAATCGTCACCACGGTTTCGCCAATTGGCAGCAACGCATTGAGAGGTGGATCGTAGGTAAAGAAGACCACGCCGCAGTTGTCCTCGTCGATCTGCGGGTTCGGGAAAGCCCTGCCCTCACATTCGGTAGGGCCAAGCTCCACCACCACATCATCGGGGCAGATCAGTTCCGGGGCTTCAAGGTCATTGATCTGTACCGTGAAGATATTCTCTGAGACATTGCCCGATTCATCTGTAAGGGTATATATGACCGTAGAAACGCCTAACGGGAAGTTGAAGGACACCTCCTCGTTTACCGGCGCACCGGGGTCCAGGCTCTGCGTCGTGAGCACATCACCGTCTTCATTTTCGATGACCATGGAGAGGCTTCCCCCTTCCGGGCCATTATCAAACATCACCGGGTGTACCCAGGTAAAGGGTGCCTGGCAAAGCCCGGTGCCTGCATTCAGTGTCACATCTTGCTGATTCACCAATGCAGAAGCGGCTACAGGGTCACTGCTGAAGGTATTGCTATTGCCCTGTGGGTCATAGGTCAGCCACTCCTGAATGGACAGTCGCCAGCCGTTGATGAGGATGGGGGTATCGGAAAGTTCGGCGTTATGCCCGGCCTGAAGGGTCCAGGTACCTTGCACGTCTCTGCCGCTCAGCAGGTCGAGGTCGCCCAATGCATTCAGGTTTTCATTGCTGTTGAGACGGATGCAGAAGTACGGCAGGATGTTATCAATGTCACTGTCGAACGTAAACTGCGAACCCGCAGTAGCACCACAGATGGCATCTGCCAGTACGATTTCCTGTCCGGACGGGCTTATGAGGGTGAGGCTGAGGTTGCCAAACTCCGGAATTTCGCCCTGGAAAATCAGGTTCATATCTGCAATCGTATAGCTGTCTGTGATGTCAATGGTCGAGGTCATACATTCCCCGGCTTCGAGCAGCATATCACTGCCGGTGTAGATGTAGGGCTCGCTGTACAGCCCGAAGAGCGGGAATTCGTTATCATTTACGGTCACGTCGAAACCACATTCCACCCGCACGGTAGACTGTGCCTGAATGGCCGTTTGCGTACCATTGGACACTGGCGTAGCAAGGAAAGGGTTAGGCTGCCCGATAGACGTTGGCATACACTGCTCGCCGTAGGCAAAATCAGCCGCGGTATTGGTATCCCAAACACTCGTGCGGACGATGCCCGAACCGTTGCCGGGCACGAAGCCGCTCCAGTCAGCAAACGGCAGGGTTGCTGCGGTAGAGAAGTTGCCAAATACAGCAGCATCCAGTATTGCTCCGCTTAGGCTAACGACATAGGCGGCCCCGGTCGTGGTGCTCAGGTCTGATGCTCCGGGCACGTTGAAAATGCGGTTGGCCACATCGTCGGTACCATTCCCGAAGTGTACAGCAAGTACTCCACCGGGCTCAATTACAATACCCGTAGGCACCACAAGGGTATCGCGGCCGCCATTATGGATACGCTCTATCTGCAGTTGAGAGACGTCAAGGTCAGCAGAGTTGAAGTTGGCGATCTCCACATAGTCACCCGTTGGGTTACTGACCGCAGCGGGCAGCGGGAGCGTACCGGCTACAGGATCACTGATATCATGCGTGACCTCCGTAATCAGAAGCAGTGGCATATCCTGTACAGCATAGCTTACGGTATAAGTCCCCAGGTCGAAGAAGGTGCCACTCGCATCATCAAAGCCACTGTTGACCACTTCGCCCGATTCATCTTGTATGCGGTAAATGACCGTTAGGTTGTCCCCGCAGTTGTCAGTCACACCGGCAGGAGCGATATTGTCTACGACGGCTCCGGCATCACCCGGGTCATTGTTCGTGGTGACATCACCTGTACAGGTAATGGTTGGTGGGGTATGGTAGTCGTTGACCACTACCTTTACATCGCAGCGGCTCGAATTACCAGCGTTATCCACAGCTTCCCAGGTCATCACGGTGATGCCAACGGGGAAGAGGTCTCCGGAAGTCAGCCCGGTATCATCAATCTGGGTAACGGAAGCCACTGCACAGTTATCTTCTGCCAGCGGGAGGGAGAAATTGGCATAGGCGCTGCACCAGGTATCGGGCGCATCCACAATCACGGCTGGCTCAGGGCAGTTCACAAAAACAGGGCTGATGGTATCCTGCAGGGTCAGTTCTACAGCGCAGGTGTCGGTATTGCCTTCTATATCCACCACGGTGAGGACCACGTAAAGGGAATCGCCATGGTGGGTGCCAAACAAGGTATTAGGGCTCGGCACCTGATATACGGTATCGATGGGTGCGCAGTTATCTATCGTCAGCTCGGCAGCCAGGTTAGGTACCTTGCCGGCACAGAAATTCTGCTCCGCGTAGATGATACGGTCTTCCGGGCAAATGATCGTCGGAGCGGTCTCGTCTACCAGGTTAACCTCTGCGGTACAGTAAGGAGCTGTTGCCTGCTTCATCAGTAGCTTGCAGGTACACCGTTACCGGGCTGTTGATCAGGTCGTCAAGACCAAATTCGATTTCATCGACATAGCTTTGGTTATCGAGGCTGATAGCCAGCATGATTGTGCCGGAGCCAGTGGTGCAGTTATCGGTCGTCCCGGCATCGAGGCGGTCTGGCGTCAGGAGGTAGTCACAGCTGGCGCCAACGGGCACAGTAATATCCTGACAAAGGATTTCCGGATCTTCCAAATCGTGCACGATCACCGTTACACTACAATCGGTGAAGTTACCGGCCAGGTCTTCCGCCCGGTAGGTCAGCACGGTGGTCCCGATGGGGAAGAGGTCGCCCGGTGTCAGGCCTGTATCATCAATCTGGGTAACCGTTGGGATATCGCAGTTGTCATCCGCTACGGGCAGGGCGAAGTTCGCAAAGCCCTGGCAGAGGTCTTCCTGCGTTTCTACTTCCACTACCGGCTCGGGGCAGTTGGTAAAGTAGGGTGCGTCATCGTCGGAAACAGTGACTTCAAAGCTGCACTCATCAAAATTGCCTACGGCATCTTCGACATAGTAGGCTACGGTAGTCGTCCCCAGTTGGAATTCATACTCACCAGTAAACTGGCTGGGGATCGGCTCCGTAATGTCAGGGTTAAGCAGGGTCGTCAGGTCGAAGGGCCCTTCGATAGAGCCATCCGGGTTCGTAATAGTATAGGTGTATAAGATGACATCGCAGTTGTCAGTGGGGAGCACATGGTCCCAGCTGTACTGACTTTCGCAATTCAGGGGCTCTGTGAAGAGGTCAGCTGCACCGGTGCACAGCAGCTCGGGGCCTTCCGTATCGTCGTCATTATCGCAGGAGCCGGAGCGGAAGATTTCACACCCACGGGCGTCCACAACCGCAATCGACCAGGTAGGCTGAGTGTAGACAATGTGCAGCTCGCCAAGGTCCTGCTCAAAGTCATTGATGTCAAAGCCACGGCCGGGATCGTAGATAAACTCTCCGTCCACATCATCAATAATACCGTCGTTATTAACATCGATTTGGCCCCCATCGTACTGAATGGTGTAAGGCTCAAGCCCCCCGGTAACGGTACCGAGGTCTACGATGCGCTCGTTTTGTACGATACACTCGCAGTCCGGCTCCGGCATATCGAGTGGCTGACGGAGCTCAAAGGTTTCGTGTACGATTTCGAGGCAGTTCGCAAGGGCAAAGTTGCCATTCTGCGGGATATCGAGCCCAGGCAATGCCAGTGCATAAGATACGGTTACAAAGCCTGTGCCTTCGCCCGGCTCGTAAATACCATCTGAGGAGATCACGCCCGGGTCAACAGAGGAAGAACCGGCTGCTGGCGCGAACGCCGTGATACCGAAGGCTCCCACTCCATCGCCAAAGAAGGGGCTGTTTTCCACCTGATCGTGGGTCAGCACAGAACCATTGGGCAGGGTGATGGTCAGGTAATTGCGGAAGTCCAGCTGAGAAGGGTTATTCGCTTCAAAGCAGATTTCCGGGGCATCAAAGCTCAGCTGAACGCCATCGAAGAAATCGCGGACGGTCACTTCTGCCAGGCAGTTGGAGCGGTTGCCAAATTCGTCGGTCACCCGAAGGTTCACGTAGTTGGCGCCTACCTCCGTACAGTCGAAGAATACAGATGGGCCGAATACCTGATCTGCCTTTGCAATCAGGATTTCCGGGCTTGGATCACAGTTGTCAAAGCTGCCGGCATTGATGTAAGACTCGCCCGTGAAAGGGTCCATTGCAAATACCGTCACATTACCGGTATTGTCCAGTTGCACTTCCACATCCTGACACTCGGCTACCGGACGCTGTGCATCGAGAATTTCCACCAGGAAGCTGCAGGTCTGCATTTCGTTCATATCCAGGATATCGCCATCGCCGTTGATGTCGACCATCATGGTGTAAGTTACGGTAGAGACACCTACCGGGAATTCTTCTCCGCTTGCGTCATTGAAAGTACCCTGATTGGCCTCGCTGTACAAGGTGTTGGTCACCACATCAATGAAGCCAGTGCCATCCGGATAGTCGATAGCATAGTTGATGACACTTGCACAGCCCACGCCTTTTACCGGAGCAAGACCGGTGATGATGGCGGAGCACTGATCCACATCGTTCTTGAGCACAAGATCAGGTGGGCATTCAAGCACAGGGTCGCCGGGCTCTACTACTACCGGGAAGGTGCAAGAGGATTCCACTCCCGCACAGGAATAAGCCGTGTAGGTAACCTCATAGGTGCCGGCCGGCAGCTCAGAGCCAGGCAGTGGCCCAGCGGTTTGATAGACGCCCGGCCCGTTGGGCACGATAGGCGCAGGGGCTGTACCGTTGAAGAACGTCAGGTCTACGCCGTTGGTTACGCCAATGAAAGGCAGCACCTCGCCGTTGCAACCATCGTATACCTGAGGGATGGACCAGTTGGCCTCGGTCGTGCAAGCCAGGTCTTCGGTGAAAACATAGCCGCTTTCGTTGCAGCTGGCAAAAGTAGGCGGTGTGGTATTGATAACCTGAATTTCACGCGTTTCCTCGTCACTAAACAGCAGGTTGGCACCACACTGCGCAGAGACCAACACCTGCTCAATAACATCACCAGCCACAGGGATAAACCCAAGAGGCAGCAGATCGATGAGGTTGATATCATCGGCGTGGACGACGCCACAAGCCGATTCGGGGAACAGCGGAAAGCCCGCTACATTACGAACGGTTATGGTACCACTTTTAGTGGTGATATTGTTCGGGATGGTAACCCGGCCATTATCTGGAAATTCGTACTCTTCAGCCAGATAGTCGAAGGCGCCATCACCGTCCGTATCTGCTACAATGATGCCACCCCCGCCGGCTTCCGGGCCACCGATAATATCACCCAGCAGGCCAAATACAAACTGCCCGATCGTTTGATCACAGGCATCTTCCAAAACCCCTAGTGGAAGCGGGTCGAAGCAGGGCTCTGCAAAACCTACATCTACGCAGAACTCATAGGTAATCACACCACAAACCAACTCTGTCTCAGGGCTAAGACTACCCAAGGTTTGCCCACCTGTGACGGCATCGCCAATAACTCCGCCTAAACTACCCTGCCAGTCTACTTCAACGGATTCATCCGAACACTGAATTACACCGTTGACGGGGTCAACCTCAGCCCCAAGCAGAGGAGGCGACTCAAAAGAAATCTCCGAACACCCAATCAGCAGTCCTGGCTGTGTACTGATTACACAGGGGTCATGAAGCCCCTCATCGGGTGGGCATTGGGAGCTGAACGGTGCGTTGGCCCCACAGTCCAGCCCGTCATTGTATACCGTGAAGATTTCACAATCCGTGGCTTCACAGGTGGCATTCGATTCTTCCAGGCAGATCTCGTAAGTGATAGAACCGGCACCAACGGGTGCAGACAGGGTATTACTGCCGAGGTTACCGGTCATCACCGTTGTTCCGTTGTCGATTGTCACGACCGGATTAGGGCCGGAGCTGTTGCGGCCGACATTAATGGAAAAAGTAGTATTGGAAGTACAAAGTGGAGATGTCGCCCCACTAATTGTGATTTCGGGGTCCGGCCCGATGGAGATGTTCAGGGTAGCCTCGTCCTGATAAGGAGGGTTCGCACATCCATTATCGTTAGGGGCCAGGTAGCGAATGGTAAAAGTCCCCCCACCCGGAGGCACTGTCATTTGATTTCCGTCAATGGTTGCGGAGGGCCCGGAGACGATGGAGAAGTCTCCGCCACCTGTTATAGCACCATCATATAATATGCCCAGGTCTACGGTTCCGCCTTCCGCCACACAGTCAATATCCGTATTCTTCAGGCTCGCCCGCGGAGCCCGGAAAATTTCAAAGGGCTCTGAAACAGAAAAGTAGCAATCTCCATAGCTTACCCGGTAGTTAGCGTTATAGCTGCCGGGATCCGCATCTGATACGTCGAACGCTCCGGTCACTATATCGAAGACCCCGCTACCCGGGTTAGGAGTGATAGAATAGCCAACGGCAATGCCAGCGAGAATGGCATCGAGCGGGTTGATGAATGGTGTGCCCGTAACGTTAAAATCTGCTCCATCCTGGCAACGGTCGCTGATGGAAGCTACTGACAAGTCCAGATCATACTCAAAACGCGCCTCATCGATGCGGGCATTGAATGCATCGCCGGTCACCCATCCGGCCTCAAAGTTGAGGTACTGAATGTCGATATCTCCATCGCTTAGGTCATTGGATACGTTAGCCGCACTTACGATATAGTCGATACAGCGGGGAGAGCCGGCGGAAGTCGTTGAGCCAAAAGCCCCCTGATTGGCAAAAGTCTGCCCGGAGATGCGCACATCCCAGCGCTCATTGGGATCATTCATGTCACCATAATAGCATAAGGTGATTTCCATATCGTCGGTAGCAACAAAACTGGCAGCCACGAGCGTGGGAGTAACCCCAAAGCTGGTGCTGTAGCTCACCGCCGGGTCCATAGGGCCAGGTTGGGTGTACGATTGAGACAGGTAGCCACTGGACCCCCGGGTATAGGTACACTGCGCATTCAGGGCAGGCCAGGCAGCTCCAAGCAGCAGGGCCAGCAGCAGTGAGCAGCGCAGCGCCTGAGACAGCCGCTCTGACGCATAGGAAGAGCGTAAAAGTAGAGTTTGCTTCATCACATTCATGAGTATGATTTGTAAAAAGGTGTCAATACGAACCCTATCCTGTCTGGGCATACCCCTGTCAGGATGAGCTAAATCGGTTGCTGGAAATCGGGTTGTTGATGGGCCAGGCGGCCTTTACTACTGACAGTTTTGGTGCAATAGGTCGGTCGTCAAATCATTAGTGTCAGCGGNTTTGACTGCCTGATTTTTTGTGGGAACCTTGGGTTGTGCATACGGAGACTTTTCACCAATCGGTAAAAAGCGCTTGATTTAGGAATGCTCAAAATTACGTGCCTGAGTGCTTTTGCAGCTATCCTGATGTTCTGAAAAATGGGACATATTGCCTTTCACATACTTGAAAAAAGGGACACTTTGGGTATTTCAGCTCAGCCCGACGATTGGTTTTCCTGAATCACCACCGATGGGGAAACACCAAATTCAGCCTTGAACAGGGTTGAAAAGTAACCGGCATCCGAAAAGCCCACTGCCCGTGCCACTTCTTTTACCGTTTCGTATTCGCCGCTTTGAATCAGGGCGTAACTCTGTTTCATTTGCAGTTGACGGAGAAAAGTACTTGTGCTCAGCCCTGTTTCCTTTTTGACCTTCCGCAGCAGCTGACGCCGGCTAACGCCCATCTCCTCTGACAACAACTCCGTACTCAGCTGAGGGTGCCCCAGGTGAGCGATAATGACTTCTTCGAGCTGTGTAATCCAGACATCTGATTGTTGACCGGAATCCTCTGCACGGGCTTCCTCCAACTCCGAAAGTTCGGATGCGCCACTCCCCTCTGATGGCGCTATTGCTCCGCTATTGATCTCCTGTTCCAGTGTATCGATGACTTCCCTCGCTTGTTCCAGGGTGGCCGCTTTAATTTCCCTGGGTACTGACGGGTCAGCGAGTGGCTTCAGCATTTCAGATAGTGCAAGGGAAGGGGGGACAGCCGGTAGCTGCGAAGCTGCGGCCACAGGCCCTTTATCGGGTTGGGTGGATTCGAAAGGCGCAGACTTGTCCTCTGCACTGATGGAAGACCAGCGATGCAGGGCCCCAAGCTGTTGTGCCAGTTCCTCCCAACGCATAAGGAATTTACTTCTCATGCGCCGGAAGTGCAGCATAAGCAGCAGAAGCAATACAGTATTGATCACTAAAGCAATCGAGACAACAGTAATGATGATCCCAGAAGATTCCAGGTGTTCCATTCTTCGGTATTTACCCCGGTCTTCAACAAGACCGACCCTCCGCCTGGCATTTCAGACAGAAGATGATGAAGGGAACCTTTGGGAACACGAGCGCTAAGACGAGAGGAATTATTGGGTTGTGTGTCGCCAAAGCAGTGTTTGCTCCACAAAAATAGTAAAGGGCACACATAAAAAAAAGTGTCCTTTAGTCTTAAAAAAGTACCTGTTGATAGAAAAGCGGAATGACAGACTTGAACTTTAACACAGATTCCTTCATCTTCGTAGCCAGGAGATGCAACCAAACCTAACTGGTATGCGTCCTTTAAATACCCGACTGAAATAGACTTGTAAGCGAAGCTTTTTGCTTTGCGCTATCTGCACATCATCCTTTGCCACTGCCCCCGGGCGGTGTGCGTTCTTTTGATTATCCCCTGCTATTTCAAATCTGGTAATTCATGCCTGTGGTTTTCCACAGCGCAAACAAGCGTAGCATAGACTTAGGACAAGCCTGTTGAAGAATAGAGTTTTTTCATACTAATCCAAGTTACGTTGCTGTGCTCATTTTGCACAGCAACCTTTGGGTTTCTGAAAGATTACCAAGAGCGTTTTTTCATACTAATCCAAGTTTCTGAGGGCAACCACCACGGTTGCCCTCCTTTTTTTTGCCCTAATAAAGAAGAGGCTGTGATGAAGTATTGCTCACCACAGCCTCTGCCGTATTTAAACTAACCAGTGGATTGAGCTGCAGATGCTTGACAGTTAACGCCCAGCACCAGTAAGCCCTCAAGCATGAAAAGACTGTCAACTATTTCGGTCTAGTCGCACTAGTGTTGATTACCAGGCGGGGATCAGGTTCAGCCCAAACGTACCCTTTGTCTCCCGCTGTAGCGGAATGGCATAGTAAGGCTCAAGTACCAGAGCACCGAACAGGTTTACCCGCATAGAAGCGCCCACGCTCATCAGCGGTTGCGCACCAAACCGGTCTACGATGGGCTCGCCGGTGGGCCCGATCAGTGGGTTACCTTCGTTGTCCGTCCGGTAAGTTGGCCCGCTGAGCTGCTCAAAATCATACCAGGCCACTGCGGCATCTGCAAAGAGCGTCAGCTCAGAGAAAAGCAGGCCGGATTTGATCAGCGCCAGTCGCTTCGGTCCGGTGAAAGGGATACGCACCTCAAAGTTGGCCACCGCCAGCTTGCTACCAAAAA
>PR_CR_10_Liq_2_inCRDRAFT_1000264_pt1 | contig 15010 bp, 10 predicted proteins | sample PRCRCaboRojoPR_FD_10245 | JGI IMG/M metagenome (IMG submission 10245) | reverse complement strand
CAGCCTCAGCAATGATATTGGTAGAGCTGCCCGGGCAAATAAAGAAATCTTCGGGCAGGATGTCCAGCAGGATATTGCCAATGACTTCCACGGTAACAGAGCCCACAAAATCATCGCACACCCCATTGCTTGCCGTCAGGGTGTAGGTGGCGGTCTCCGTTGGGCTAACTACCGGCAGAGGGTTGTTGAAATCACTGAACAGTGGGTCCGTTGAGGTCCAGGTGTAGGTGGTATTTTCATCTTCTGCGAAGTTGAGCTGTACGGATTGGCCGAGGCAGATGGTGGTATCGTTGGCCAGCTCAACAGCCGGGACGGGCTGCACGGATAGCTCGAACGTTTCGGTCAGCGTACCGCACTCGTTGGCGTTGATGTAAGTCAGCGTGTAAGTTCCACTCACAGTAGGGTTGAAGGAGCCGGAAGTACTGGTGCCGCCAATAAGCTGCATGCCATTCGGGTCCGTCCATTCGAAACGGTCGCCGTCCGACAGGTTGGTAGCCTCAATCGTGAAGTTGACTTCCTCGTTTTGGCACAAGTCAGTTGGCGAAAGGTCGACACTTACAATTTCTGCAAAATCTGAAATCGTAATGGTCACTTCTTCTTCCAAAGGCGGGCAAACGCCATTCTCAGCCACTACCATGTAGGTGGTGGTGACCTCAGGGCTGACCACCGGATTAGGCTCATTGCTACTAAAATCAGGATCGGTGGATGACGACCAGCTGTAGGTGTCATTAGGCCCGAATGGCCCGCCAAGGTTTAGCTCGGCACTTTCACCCGGGCAAATGGTCTGACTATTGCCCAAAAACGGAATCTCCACCGGCTGAATGCTGGCACTAACACTGGCATCGCAGCCATCTGCATCAATCTCAACGATATACTGTCCGCTCGCCGGCGATGCAGCGGGGTCGAAGCAATCTGTACAGCTCAGGCCACTGCCCATCCATTCGAAAGACTCATACTGACCGGTTATTTCGAGTTGGAAATCAACGGCGTCGCCCAGGCAAACTACGGAGTCTGAGGGTGTAATCGTCGCGACCGGCACGGCCTGAACATTGATCAGAATCGAGGCCGTATCCACGCAGGCCCTGTTGGTTGTAATGCGCTCGTACAGGAAGGTATCCTGAAGCGTGAGCACCATATTCCAAAGGGTGTCGGGCGTTTCTGCGCCCAGCGGGTCTACCCAGCTAAATTCGATATCCGGGAAGAAGCTGGGTTCGTAAACTGGTGAGGAAAGCGTCACAATCTCTCCCTCGCAGTACTTTTCTTTTTCCGGGTCCAGCATAATCATCGTGGAAGGCAGCGAATCGACCCGGATATAGACAGAATCGAAAACGGTACAGGCCCCAACGGTGAATTCCGCGAAATACCAGTCTGTTACATCGGTGGTGACCTGTGTGGCCAGTCCACTTGTGTCGCTGATGGTCCCGTTATCCGGTGACCATATCAGGGTTTCGCCGTCATCGGTACTCGTAATTGCCTGAAGGTCCACAACGGTGCCCAGGCATATTTCCAGTGAGTCTGGCCCCTGAATTTCCACATTGGCGGGTAAGACCGTGATGGTCACCTCTGCGGTGTCTGCGCAGGCGCCATTACCACTTTCTGCAATCAGCTGGTAGGTAGTCGTTGTTTCCGGAAAAGCGATCGGGTTGGAAATGGTATCATTATCCAATCCAATATTGGGGGTCCATTGGTAGGTGGTAGTCGTCTGGTTAAGATCGATGAAGCTGGCCAGTTGAACCCCAAAGTTCTCACAAATCGTGGTATCACTTTGCACTTCAGGGAAGTCGAACGGCGCTACATCAATATGGACCGTATCCTGCACCACACAACCCGCAATATCCACGGCTACAATATAATCTGTGGTGACTTGTGGAGTGGCAACGGGGTTAACGATCGTAGAATCGTTTAGCCCGATAGCAGGTGTCCATGCCAGGTTGCTGTTGTTGGCGTTGTTGGTGGAGTTGAGCTGTACCATATCTCCCTGGCAAATAAAGAGGGAGTCTTCCGGGAAAGCTGCAATCTCCGGATCAATGATTTGCAGGAATATGGAGTCCGTATCCACACAAGGCCCGACAACGCCCTCAACTTCAACCCATTGACTCATCATAGGAGAAGCAGTAGGGCTGGAAGAGGTCGGCTCATCAAATACGCTAACCGGGCTCCAGAAGAATGACGCAGCGCCGGTTGCGTTAAGTACAATTGAGCTGTCCGCACAAATCAGCACAGTATCCTGCCCGGCTTCAATGTCTACATTAATTTGATCCCGAAGATCAACCACAAGCTCTGTGTAGATGACCTCTCCACACCCGAAGTCATTGCTGAGGGTGAGTATGATGGTTTCTGTGCCCTCCGTTAGCATATCGGACAAGGTAGTCAGTGGGAAGGACAATTCGTTCTGGCCCGGCAGGAAAATTACAGAATCCGGAATTTCCAGAAGGTAGTCCAGCCCGTTTTCCGCTGTGCCGCCTACGGAGACCAGAAAAGAGGTGGTGTCTTCGACCGGATCAGTCAGGGAAACAATCACTTCGTCATTCTGATTAACGCAATCTTCCACGAGATAATCAATACCAGAATTAAACTGTACGGTCAGATTCGGTGTACCGCCTTTCAGCTCAGAAACAAATACACCTGAATCAAAGGAGGAGTCTCCCCGGTCAGCAATGGCGAGTTTGAGGCTATAGGTATTACAAGGCTCCACACCAATACTGGCCGTGAGGCTTTTCTTGATGCCCAGGAAATCAGAGGTCATACCATCGTACTGAATACTTTGACCACCGAGGTTGTTCCGGTAATACTCCCAGTTGAGCAGGTTATTTACGCTGTTGATCTGCACCGGGGTGCCATCGGGCAGCGTGGCAATATTGATGGCATTGTTTGTAAGGTTGGGGTCGCCATTGATGCCAGGCCCGGAAACCAGGAATGCAAAGATGTCGTTAAAAGTCGTATTCACAAACTCAGGGTATTCCTCGGAAGCAAAGACGTATTCAAAGGATAATTCATCGGTAGCGACAAAGACGTCAAGCTCCACCACACAGGCGTTCTGAGAAGTAGTGCCTTCACCAAAAACAGTGGAGAGGTAATCGAGGTCTGCATCACCGGGCGCACCGTTATCTGTGCCCGGGCTTCCGCCACCGCCACCAGTATTAGGGCCAACTGCATAGTCACGATTGCCGGAAGTCAAAAGCAAGCCCCGCTCCAGTCCAAGGTCCGTCATGTCGCCCCCTTCGAAGGTTCCGTAGGATTCTTCGGGACAATCAATATTGGTGATTTCAGCCGTAACATCGGGCGTGGATACGAAGTTGACAATCTCTTCTTCTGTCACGCCACCATTGACCGTAATCGGCTGCAACGGTTCACAGTTTTGCTGACATTCCCACATGCCTTCAAAGCCTTCAAAGGTGGTGGTTGCATCAGATTTGAATTCAACGGTGAGGCAGCCACTTGTGGCCTGCACCTGGAAACAAACACCACCGCCACCTTCATCATCATTCAGGAAGTCGCCATCTCCCAGCTGTGAGATCAGCGGGCTGTCGGTGCCATCGCCATCGTAAAAGGAAATCACATCAGTGATCGGAAATCCTCCTGGCTCCAGGTTATAATAATTCATAGTGAAGAGGATACAGTCATGCGGCTGATCAGGGCAAATNGTAAAAACATTATTTTCATTATTGCCGTAGTCGCCATCCGGCCCGCCGGTATCATAGAGGATGCCGCTACAGGAAGTGGATCCCCCTTCGTCAATCGTAGAAGCCGGCTCCTGCTCCTCGACACAAAGCTGGAAGGTACCCCAGTTTGGTGTGCCGGTTGCACTATAGTCCGTAATGCGGATAAAATAAGTGACATTGGGCGTTAACCCCTGAACGTCCAGCTCTACAACGGACTCGCCCAGTTCGGTGGATTCACAGGCAATTTCTGCCAGGTTATCAAATTCACAGACGCCCCGGTAAAGGGCAACTTGCGGACTGCTCAATGGTGCAGATCCATCCGGGTCTGAAATACCCGTTACTGTGATGGTGTAATCAAAGATGGTGTCGCTGGTCGTAAATGCGAACCACACATCGTTGCCGACGACACCACCGTTGAAGCAACTCGGTATGTTGCCAAAACCAATATCACTGGACGTGGCGTCCACATTGGAAAAGAAAACGGTATCCGGGCAGGTGGGCGCTACGCCCAAGTCTATTAAACCTGCACAATCATCATTTTCGGGTTGAGCAAAAACTACAATCGGCAGAAGGACTAAAAAAAGCAGGGTAATTTTCTTCATCATATCACGCAAGGAACTGCTAGATGGTTAAAAGACCAACCTCAAAATCTGTAAAACATTGAAGATCAATGAGGTGTGAATCGTTTGTTTAGGAATTCAATTTTGTAAACCCTAAAGTAGCAATTCCCACGAAAATAAAAGAGTACGCGGCTGGCAAAAACCAATTTAGTGACTTAAGGTTTGCATTCTTCCAGTGCGGCCTTTACATCAGCATAAGGCATATAACCGTAGTCGTTACCCCAGGAATGGTTAATGTAATTGATGATGTTCGTGACTTCAAAGTCAGTAAGCTGAGGGATGCCAGCCATCGCCTGATTGTAAGTGGTGTCATTGACAATAACCGGACCGTCCATACCGTATCGGATAATACAAGCCAATCGGTCCTGGTTTTCGGCAACATAGTCCGCGTTGGCAAGCGGGGGCATCACGCCTTGCAAGCCACTGCCATCATCCATATGACAGCTGGCACAAAAGTTCTGGTACAAAATCCGCCCCTGCTTGTAGGGGTCATCCCGGCAACTGACCCATATCAAAAGGCTGAAAAGGCTAGTGAGCAGCACTGGGGTCTTCCATCTCATGGAGTAAATTTTCTATATCATTTTTAAATACTTCGACTTCGTCTGCCCTGGTACCATTACAATACGACCGTATGTAGCCCCTGGGGTCTATCAGAACAAAACGCCCGCTGTGGTCAAAGCCATCAGGCAATGTAGGGTCTTCCACTACTACGTTGAAATAGTCATCAGCAATAGCGTACAGGCTATCCTTGTGCCCGGTAACAAAGTGCCAGCGCTCATCTTCAACGCCAAGGTTAATGGCGTAGTGTTTCAGCTTAGCTACCGTATCCCGGGCAGGGTCAATGGTATGCGAAAGAAAAGCCAGGCGCGGCTCATCAGCATACGCCTCATAAAGCCCCCGCATATTTTGAGCCATAATGGGGCATATCGTCGGACAGGAAGTGAAGAAAAAATCAGCGATATAAGCTTTACCCTCAAAAGTGGCAGGCGTTACGAGCTGACTGTCCTGATTGATAAACGCAAAATCAGGTATCGTTTTATAGACTGTTTGCCCTTCTGCATTTTCTTCTTTGCTGAGTATAGGCAAAGTATCGTTTGGCTCACAGCTTGTTAGTGTGGCAAAAACGACCAGCAAAAAGGGTAGTAATCTCAACGGCATAGATGATTAGTAGGTTTTGGTCATCGTATTGATAACGACGATGGTGAAATCTGCTTTGCCTGCATGCTCCTCTTCGAGAGCGGACAAATCAGGTTGTTCCACAGTGGTAATGGTTGTTATCTTAGCTTTAGGGGCGTAGTCGTTTTGCAGGTACCATACAATGCCTTCGTAATTGTCGGAGTGGTAAGAACCATTATAATGCAGAAACACGCCTTTTTCCGGCAGGTTCTCACTGATAAAAAAGGCCATTGTGGCATCCTTGATCGCCTGTGCTTTTGGGAAGTTGTCCGATCCGCCACCGTGCCCGCCCATCATTTCCACCATTTTCTGGTAACCGGGCAGATTCGCATCATATTTTATAGGCTGCGGTGCAATGTATGCCTTTGCTTTGTCTTGTAAGCCCTCCAGGCTTTCGAACCCACCTTTGAATACCAGGCTTGCATAGCGCCGCGGGATGTTGGTGGCTGTGAAGGATAAGTTATTGGCTTTCGCGAATTCCACTAACGGCTTATAATCAGTGGCATAGTTATTCCAGACCCGCGCTTCTTCCTCAAAGGTCTTTTCCTTGATGGTTCCGGAAAGGTATTCATCGAGCAGCAACTGGTTGTCCGCTTCAAACATTTCTGCTCCGAGTGCCAGATCACCTTTTATTGTCGAATACAGGGAAGCCGTCAGCTCATACTGCAGCCAGTGCGCGATAGGGTTGTTATGGAGTTCTCCGAAGAAAATGATGTCAGACTTTCGGCTGTCCTTCAGGAGGTCTTCAAATGATGCCGGATTGCCTTTTTTGTCGAAAATCCGGTAGGCGGGTTTGTCCTGAGCAAAAACAGAAAAAGTCATAGTCAGCGCAAGAATAAGAAATCCGTATCGCATGCGATTAAGTTTGATTTGGCTCAAAAGTAACTTAAATTTTGATTTTTCCTCTAAGCGCTTTCTTCTCGGATTGCCGTCGCTTTCGTTCAAGGCGCTTTTGAGGATTAGCCTTAAGAGGCCGTGGCCCTTTTCGGCGCTTTCGGGCACGCAGCGCTTTCTTAATCAGCCGCAACAGCTTCTTAACGGCAGCGCTCCGGTTGAGCACCTGGGAGCGCCGGCTGTCCGAACTGACCGCGAGTATGCCTTCTTTGCTGATGCGGTTGCTCAGAGCGCTGTGGACCTTACGCTTCTCAGCAGCTGAAAGAGCTGAAGAGGCATCCACCTCAAAACGGGCTTCCACCTTTGTCTCCGTTTTATTGACGTGCTGCCCACCGCTGCCGGAGCTCCGGGAGGTTAAAAAATTCAGTTCCTTTTCTATTTGTTGCTGGTCCATGGGAGATTGAAGTTCTGTTCTCTTTCTATGCTTGCAACGAAAGGGCAGGCAGATTGGTTCATCCGGATAGATGACGATCAAAATGACCAAAATCTCACAACCATTATTTAGCTCTTGTGTTGGGTTTCAAAGATTTTTGAAACAATTAACCTCCAACGGCCTATGTACACAAAAAGGGGCATTGTATGGTTCCGGCAAGACTTGAGGCTACACGATAATGAAGCGCTTCATGATGCCATTAACTCTCTGGATGAAGTTATTCCTGTCTATGTATTCGACGAACGCACTTTTCTCGGCAAAACAGATCATTTCGGTTTCCCAAAAACCGGGAAATTCCGGGCGCAGTTTATCATTGAAAGCGTACAACATCTTCGGGATGCCCTTCAGGCGATTGGCAGCAACCTGATTGTAAGAGTGGGCAAGCCGGAAGATGAAATTTTTGAACTCGCCCAAAAAATCAAGACCAACTGGGTGTTTTGTAACCGGGAGCGCACGCCGGATGAAGTCTATGTTCAGGACACCCTCGAACAAAAACTATGGACGATCGGCCAGGAAATTCGTTTCTCAAGAGGCAAAATGCTCTATTACACCGCAGACCTGCCATTCCCGATTACCCATACACCCGATAGCTTTTCTCAGTTCAGGAAGGAAGTGGAGCGCTATGTGCCCATACGGGAGCCACTGCCTGCCCCGGAGGAGATGGCGCCTATTATGGTGAAGCTGGACGAAGGTGAAATTCCAGCCCTGGCGGATCTTGGACATGTTTCCTTCGCCCCTGATGAACGCGAGGGTTTTGTTTGGAAAGGCGGAGAAGCCGCAGGGCTGGAGTACCTGCATCAGTATATTTGGGAACAGGAAGCCGTCCAGGAATACGCCCGTGGTCATTGTGGTGTAGGTGGAGTAGGGGCTTCCTCCCGCTTTTCCGCCTGGCTGGCGCAGGGGTGTCTTTCCCCTAAAATGGTTTATCATCACCTCAAGGCCTTTGATGAACAACGGGGCGCATCGGAGTCTGTACAGGGCTTATTTCACAGCCTGCTAATGCGCGACTTCCTCCGCCTGATGGTGAAGAAGCATGGTTTTAAAGTATTTGATAAAGGAGGGGTGAGCGGTGAGGCAGACCCGCGCTGGCGGGATGATGCCAGACTGCTGCAACGCTGGATCGACGGAGCAACTGGTGTACCCTTCATTGATGCCAATATGGTCCAAATTGCTACTACAGGTTATATGTCCAACCGGGGACGTAAAAATGTATCGAGCTTTCTGGTCAAAGACCTGATGGTCAACTGGCAAATGGGGGCAGAGTACTTCGAGTCGGTCCTCATCGACTACGATGTGACCAGCAACTGGATGAACTGGAATTACGCCGCAGGGGTCAGTGCAGATCCACGGGAGGATAAGCACTACAACATTATCTCTCAGGCTATGAAATACGACCCAAAGGGGACGTATGTCAAAAAGTGGCTTCCTCAGCTGGCGGGCGTCCCTTCAGAAATGATACATCAGCCGGATTTGCTTTCTTCGGATGAGCAGGACCAACTCCACTTGCAAATTGGAGCAGACTATCCTGAGGCCGTCATTTCGACCGACCGCTGGCGGGTTCGGTAAGCTTTGGCTATTTTTGCGGGCATGAAGCTACAATGCAGATCCGCCTACATCTCCCGTGACCTTCAGGTTCAGAGTGCCTTTCGGCAAATCCTGGAAGCACATGGTGTGGTCGTAGAGGAACAGTCTTTGATCCACTTCGAACCAGTATTGTTTACTGAGGTGCCGGATGCAGAGTGGGTGTTCTTCTACAGCTCCCGTGCGGTCCGTTTTTTTCTGGGCAATTTGCCTTACCCCTTGCCTGTACAGGTGCGCTTAGCCTGCATTGGCCCCTCTACCGCTCAGGTAGCCGCAAGTTTAGGGTATGAAGTAGCCTTCACGGGTACGGGGGAGCCTGATGCTGTGGCTGAAGCATTTGTGAAGGTGGCAAGCGGGCAGCGGGTCCTCTTCCCTCGGGCACGTTATTCCCGGCAGTCGGTGCAAAACCGGCTTGGTTCAGCTCTCAAAAGTATAGATCTCATTGTTTATGACAATCAGCCGGCTTCAGACTTTCCGCTTCGCCGATCTGAGGTCCTGGTTTTTACCAGTCCCCTCAATGCAAAAACCTACCTGAGCCGGTATAAGACGCTGCCGGGGCAGGAACTCGTTGCAATTGGTGCCCCAACTGCATCCGCCTGCCGTGGTTTCGGAAAAGAACCTGTCCTGGCTTCAGCCCCGAATGAGCGGGCACTGGCTCAAGCGGTGCTAAGCTGCCTGACGGATGAAGGAAAACATCCTCCTTCAACAAAATGAGAATTTGGCTACCTTCGTTCTTCTTTTAAACCAGATGTGGCTTATGAACCGATTCCTCCTTTTTGCCCTGCTGGCAACAGGCATTTTTTCCTGCAGCAACGATCAAGCTGCCGATACCTCAACAGAAACAAATGGGCGGTCGCAGCCCTATCAGGAATTTGCGGAGTTTTACGACCGCTTCCACCAGGATTCTGCTTTTCAGATGGACCGTATACTTTTCCCTTTGCCCGGTTTGCCCAGAGAAGCGGATAGCACGCTCATTGCCTCCGGGCTTTACCGCTGGACGCCAGAGACGTGGACCCTGCAACGCCCCCTGAACTTGGAAAGCTCTAATTTCAAGCGGGAACTAATTCCGGTGAGCAAAGACCTAATCATCGAAAAACTGGTGCAGCCGGAGTACAACCTTCAGATTGAGCGGCGTTTCTCCCGTTTGGAGGATGGCTGGCACCTTATTTATTATGCAGGGCTCAACAACATCCCCAGGTCCAGATAATCAGTAAATTTTTTCTTCCGATAAGTATTCCCTGACGTAATCCTCGATACCTGCTTCGAGGGTGTGGAAATCTTCCTTGTAGCCTGCCTGCCGAAGCTTTGCCATGTTGGCCTCGGTGAAGTACTGATAAGTGTCCCGAATATCCCCGGGTGTATCAATAAAGCTGATTTTGGGCTCCAGCCCCAGTGCCTTGAAAGTGTTGACGGCTAAGTCCCAGAACGACCGGGCTTGTCCGGTGCCCAGGTTGTATAGGCCGCTTTCCGGCTTACGGTCGTAGAGCCAGTACATGACCTTTAGCACATCTTTCACGTAAATAAAGTCGCGCTGCTGCTGCCCATCCTCATAGTCAGCCCGGTGCGAGCGGAATAGTTTCATCTGCCCGGTAGACTTGATTTGGCGGCTGGTGTGGAAGATAACGGACGCCATTCGGCTCTTGTGGTATTCATTGGGGCCATAGACGTTGAAGAATTTCAGCCCGTACCAGTGTGGCGGTTGTGTCTCTTCTTGCAAGGCCCATTTATCGAATTCATTTTTGGAATCGCCGTATGGATTGAGTGGCTTTAGGCTCTGGACTACATCATGGCGGTCGTCATAGCCCTGCTCGCCCAAACCATAAGTAGCTGCGCTTGAAGCGTAGATGAATGGGATTTGGTGCTGTGCGCAGAGCTCCCACAGGGTCTTGGTATAGTCCAGGTTGAGTTCCTGAAAAATGTCCCAATTCTGCTCGGTCGTGTCCGTACGGGCACCGATGTGGAAAATGGCATCCACAAAATAGTATTTTTCCCAGAGCCAGCCCGGAAAGTCATTGCGGTGGATTTTTTCGGCCCATGTCTTCCCTTCAAGGTTCCGGTTTTTATCTGCCCGGCTGAAATCATCCACCAAAACCAGGTCGTTATAGCTGAGGTCGTTGAGATGGCGCGCCAGGCAACTACCGATAAAGCCCGCTGCGCCGGTTATTACGATCATAATCCTTTCATTTTGGGCGAATATAGAGATATTTTCCGTCGCGTGCCCGCTGTTCTCCGGGTTGAGATTGGCTAATTTTTAATCAAATGCGTTATCTTCAGTCACTGAAATTAAAACCGGAACCTATGAGCGCCCGCCGCCAATTGCTGTTGTACTTAATGATGTTGAGCTGCATATTCCGGCTCAGTGCCCAGGATACCTGCGAGGGCAACTTTGGCGAGAATATTTTTCAGGCCGGCGACTTCGGTAGTGGAACGGCTAACTTCCTGCCCGTTGATCCTGGTATCGCTCCCGGTTATCTGTACTCAACATCCCCCCCTCCCAATGATGGCTTTTACACCATCACCAATAACACAGCGCTCTGGAACGGGCTTTGGGGCACCTGGCTGGGTATTACGGACAACAGCCCTGACCCCAATGGTTACATGATGGTGGTCAATGCGAGCTTTGACGAAGGCGTATTCTACGAGCAAGAAGTGGACGGGCTCTGCGAAAATACGTTGTATGAATTTTCCGCAGATGTTATCAATTTGATCCGGTCGCCCGTTACGGATCACATCCGGCCGAATGTGTCATTCCTGATTGACGGTGAGGTTCGGTACACCACAGGTGCACTGCCCCAAAACGAAACCTGGGAGACCTACGGCTTTACCTTTACTACAGAGCCGGGACAAACAGCGGTCACGCTAACCCTTCGAAATAATGCCCCCGGTGGTATTGGAAACGACCTGGCCCTGGACAATATCGCATTCCGCCCCTGCGGCCCTGAAGCCTTCATCCTGCCGGAAGAGATCGAAAACATCTGCGAAGACGGAAGCCCTATTCCGCTAAATGCAACCGTAGCGGGCGATCAGTACGATAACCCGGCAGTCAAATGGCAAATCAGTTACGATGAGGGCCAAACCTGGGAGGACGTGCCCGGCGGCAATACGGAGACCATCATGCATACGGAGTTGTCAGGCGGCTATTACTACTACCGTTTTTTGGTCGCCAACTCTCCAGGTAATCTGGAGAATTCCAGGTGCAGAATTATTTCCAATATTAAGGTGGTGTATGTTCAGCCCAAATTTTTTACCATCGCAGATACCCTTTGCCAGGGCAGGACTTATGCCTTTGGTCAGGAAATGCTCACCGAAACGGGGACCTATACAGACTCCCTGCAGTCCTCGATTGGTTGTGACAGCATCGTGACCCTAAATCTGGAAATAGTGCCTGACCCTCTGATATCGGCTATGATTACAGGCGATACGACATCCTGTGCGGATACAGATGACGGTGTGGTTACGGTGAAAGAAGTAGAAAATGCTTTCTTCCCGGTGTCCATTGAACTGGTTGGGCAGGGCGCTGCACCCGGTCCCGGTGGTAGCTTCTCGGGGTTATCTCCCGGCGAGTACCCGGTGCGCATTACGGACCGCTTTGGGTGTACATTGGAAGATACAGTCGCTATTCTCAGCCCTTTGCCGCTGCAGGTAGACTTGTTTGGGCCGCAAAGTGTAAACCTGGGGGAAGCTGCTGTTGTGCAGGCTCAGGTCAATCAATCGGTAGACAATGCATTATGGAGCCTCCCTGTTGACTACGATTGCCAGGATCCCGACTGCCAGTCCATTGAGTTTTTTCCGTTGAGTGCAGTAACAGTACTTTATGAAGTGCAGCAGGCAGGTGGTTGCTCCGCTTTCGATTCTATAAGCATTGCCTTCGAAGACGTGCGCAGGGTTTACCTGCCCACTGCCTTTTCTCCCAATGCTGATGGGCGCAACGATACTTTCCGGCCCTTCATTAGTACCCCTAATGTACAGTCTGTTGCCAGCCTGGAAATTTTTGACAGGTGGGGCGGCCTGGTTTATGAAAATCAGGATTACCTGCCCCAAACTTCCCGCGATGGCTGGGATGGTACCAAAAATGGAAAACCCATGCCTGCAGGGCAGTATACTTATGTGGCAAGAGTCGTGTTTTTAGATGGCTTAGTCAAGGAATACTCAGGCAGTGTGCGCCTGATCAGATGACGGGAAGAAGCCCATGCGCCAGGGTTTATACCGGGCCTTAATCAGTGCGAGGCTGGATTTAACCTTGATTTCAGGCCGAAAGAACAAAAGCCCGAAATGAAATAAGTCTACTGAAAGGCGGACCCGCTCGTGCTGTTGCAGGGTTTGCCAGGCGGATTCCATTTCATTGGACCAGTGGATGTCAGCCATAACGACCACGCTATGCTCATGCAGATAAGGCAGGCAAGTGTCAAAGTAGGCCAGGCTTGCTCCCTCCCGGTGATCGCCATCGACAAAAAGGTAATCTACTCGTTTAAGTTGTTGAAGAGCGCGGGGCAGTTGCTGCTCAAACGTACCAACAAAAAGCGTTATATTCTGGATGTCCAGTTTGGCCAGATTTTGGCGGGCCAGGGCGGCGGTTTGTGGGCATCCTTCTATACTGATCATCTCAGCATTGCGGGCTGCCAATGATTGATAGGCCGCGGATAAACCGAGTGAGGTGCCCAGTTCAAGCATTTTTTGGGGTTTTGTATACTGTACCAGCCTGAACAACAGTGCACCGGAGCCCGGGCTGATGGCACTGTAGCGGGCAAGGCTTCTGACCTGCCGTACAGTATTAGCACTCACCAAAGAACCTGCCCCATGGTCCTGGATTTGAACCGAATCCTGATTTTTTAACAGCCCCCGGCGGAGTAATTCAATATCCCGGAAAGCATAGAAATAGCGCGTATCTTCGAGGACCATTTCTGCCAGCTCATAGGCAAATGGTGCGTGCAGGTCGTAGCGGGTACGTGCGCTGAAAAAATACTGCAGATATCGCAGCACTAACCGGAAATACAGGTTTATCCACTTCATACAGCGGCGAAAAATACTGCTTTTTGGTTAAAGCCGGGTTAAAATCCGAAAAATCAGGAGGCGTATTCAGTCATTTCGGGCTTTAGTCCGTTTAGAAAAGGAGAAATCCACCAGAAATCCTACCTTTGCAGAATTATTGGCCAGCCGCTAAATTGGCAACTTTTTACCCTGTTTTGCAGGTGGGCATTGCTACTTTTGCAGCTACAGGCTGATTAATTAAAATTATTAAACTAGCGAATAGATGTTGAACAAGAAATGGATCGGGCTCTACCTGTTTTTGATGGGTGCTGTAGCCCTTACAGCGCAGGACAAAGCGCCGGAAAACTGGTTTAACCTGGACCCATCCGAAGGTGTACCTGGTGTAAGCACTGAAAAGGCTTACCAGGAATTGCTCAAAGGCAAAAAAGGACAGGAGGTCGTTGTGGCAGTGATTGACTCCGGTGTGGACTACGAGCACGAAGACCTTGATGATGTAATGTGGGTAAATGTTGATGAGATTCCCGGCAACGGAAAAGATGACGACAATAACGGATACGTGGACGACATCCACGGCTGGAATTTCCTGGGCAACAAGAGCGGCGAAAACATTGAGCACGACAACCTGGAAGTAACCCGTCTGTACAAAAAATATGGAGAGATGTTTGAGGGTAAAGATGCCGATGATCTTTCCAAAAAAGAAAAGGCGCTTTTTGCCAAGTATGAGGAGTACAAGAAAGTTGTAGAGGACAAGCAGAAGAGCCTGGAAGAGAATGCCGGAACTTACGCTGCCATTGCTGAAGCTTTGGAGAAACTCGAAAAGGAAGTTGGTAAGAAAGAGATTTCTGCTGAAGACCTGGATGGGCTTGATACCTCTGACCCAATGGTGGGCTATGCCGTGCAAATTGCCAAGTCACTTATGGCGCAGGGACAGACTTTTGAGGAAATCAAAAAGGACCTGAACGGTTACGCAGAGTACCTGCAGGGCCAGTACGAGTACCACTATAACCCGGACTTCAACCCCCGCCCGTTGATCAACGATAACTACGACGACCCTTACGACCGTGATTACGGCAACGGTGATGTCCGTGGCCCGGATGCGCTACATGGTACTCATGTGGCAGGTATTATTGCAGCAGAACGAGATAACGATCTGGGAATGAAAGGCGTTTCCAATAATGTCAAAATTATGTCTATCCGCACCGTACCTGACGGGGACGAGCGCGATAAAGATGTTGCCGCGGCAATTGTGTATGCGGTTGATAACGGTGCTTCAGTAATCAATATGAGCTTTGGTAAGGGCGCTTCTCCACGCAAGGACGTCGTAGATGAGGCGGTACGCTATGCCCTCAAGAATGATGTGCTGCTCGTTCATGCAGCCGGAAACGATGGGAAGGAAGTGACCAACTTAAACAACTTCCCCACGGACCGTTATGAGAAGCGTGGCTTCCTGAACCTTTTCGGTTCAAAGTACGCAGACAACTGGATTGAAGTGGGGGCCCTCAACTGGAAGACGGGAGAAACACTCGCTGCTCCTTTCTCTAATTACAGTCCCGAGTATGTGGATCTTTTCGCACCAGGTATGTCGATTTATTCTACCACGCCAGATAACGGCTACGAGGACCTGCAGGGTACAAGTATGGCGGCTCCGGTAGTAG